>WNGE01005426.1_pt1 | contig 14399 bp, 17 predicted proteins | sample 5400651 | NCBI WGS metagenome assembly WNGE01 (sample SAMN13153370, study PRJNA577476) | soil metagenome | isolation source: 60 cm soil or saprolite under grassland replicate 2 | place: USA:California | collected 2016-06-15 | reverse complement strand
ACGACCGCCGAGATCGCGCACGCCTTCCTGGTCTCGGAGTCGGCGATGGCGCGGCGTCTCGTGCGAGCGCGGCAGAAGATCGTGCAGGCGGCGATCCCCTATCGCGTGCCCCGCGCTGAGGAGCTCGACGAGCGGCTAGGCGAAGTGCTGGCGGTGCTCTACCTGATGTTCAACGAGGGCTACCTGGCCAGCGGAGGCAGCGCCCCTGCGCGCCGCGATCTCGCGGAGGATGCCACCTGGCTCGCCGCATTCGTCACGCGGCTCTACCCCAGAGAACCGGAGGCGCTGGGTCTGCTCGCGCTGATGCGGCTGCACCTGGCACGCGCCGAGGCGCGCTTCGACACCAGAGGCAAGCTGATCCTGCTCTCCGAGCAGGACCGCTCACGCTGGGATCGACGCATGATTATGGAAGCAGTGGCGATGATCGAGCAGGCGGCGGCGTTGGGACGTCCGGGCCCCTACCAGGTGCAGGCCGCGCTGGTGGCCTGCCACGCTGAAGCGGCTTCGTGGCAGGCCACGGACTGGCCGCAAATCCTGGCTCTCTACGATCTCCTGCTTCAGATGACGCCCTCGCCGGTGGTCCAGCTGAACCGCGCGGTCGCGCTGCGCTATGTGGCCGGGCCAGAAGCAGCACTGATCGAGGTCGAAGCCCTCGCCCGCGATCTCGACGGGTATCATCTTTTCCATGCCATCCGTGGAGAACTCCTGCTGGAACTTGGTCGGCGTGAGCAGGCCCAGGCAGCCGAGTTACGAGCCCTCGCACTGACTGGCAATCGGGCCGAGCAGTCCCTCCTCCAACAGCGTCTCTCTGCGGAGAGCACAGAAACAGGAGCATCGTAGTGCACGACTCAAACGCTTCGCTGGATCGAGGGCTACCGTTCTGACTTACACAAGCTAATTACGGATTGACCCAGTGGGCCCAGGCGTTTCACTGATGCCGCTTTCGGTCAGGGCCTGGAAGACGCGTTGTGGGGTGGCGTTGATGAAGCGTTCTTTCTCAATGGTTTCTGTCATGCTGCTGTATCCTTTCCTCACTTGATGCCGGAATGTGGTGCTCTTTTGTTTCATGAAGGATCGTGTTTCAGCTCGTCGAGAAGATAGCTACGCAGGGCAGCCAGACGTTTATCCCAATGTGCTTCAACTGCCGCAATCCAGGTCGTGACAGCCTGCAGAGCCTCTGGCTGTGGCACATACCGCCGCTCTCGACCTTCTTCATGGACCGTGACGAGACCTGCCTCAGCTAACGTCGTAAGGTGCTTGGTGACCGCCTGGCGCGTCATCGGTAAACGTGCAGCGAAGCTCGTTGCTGTCCCAGAGCCCTCCTCGCACAGTTGCTCAAACAACAGACGACGAGTTGGATCTGCCAGAGCCACAAAGACCAGGTGCGTTTGTGAATCTGTCATCGCATTCTTCCCCTCTCCTGTTTGCAACACGCTCGGCATCACAAACAGGAGGAAACGCAAACGGACCATGCATCGCGTGCTACGAGGCTTCCACCTGGCTCTGGAGGTAGGTGCGCAACCCGGTCAGTATCACTTGCCACCCTTCATGGTTATCCTGGTAGGATTGCACTGCCGGAATGGCTTCTGGAAGGGAGGCAAAGCCAGACTCGACGAGCGTCAATTGTGTCCCTTCGGCAATCTCTTCCAGGGTAAACTCCACCAGCGTACTGGATGTTGGTGCAAGCTGGAGTTCGGGGTGACCAATGGCATACGAAGACCAACGAAAGGCAAAACGATGGGATGGCTCAATCACCTCGATAATGCCAGGGTATGGGGAGCGCTCATTATTCCAGGTAAAATAGATTTCGCCACCCACGCGAAAATCCATATCCCTCACCATGCTCAACCATTGCGAAAGTTGTTCTGGCTTCGTGATAGCCTCCCAGACGCGTTCGCGCGAGACGGGCAACACTTCAATTCGTTCGATACGGTCAGGAATAGTCATGGAATCTCCTCTCTTTGAAGCAACATGCTCTTGCTCTATTACCAATATGCAACCCGATAGTTGCCTATTGGTAGTATACCCGAAAAAGCATCAATATGCAACCCCCAGGTTGCTCGTCCTGTGGGGTTGAAGTCTTGAAAAGCAGTGCTCTTGAAAAACTTGCTTGAGTTGCAACAGCTCGAAGGACAGGATGCGAACACGAGGATCAGGCGCTCTCTGAAGGAACAGGAAATCGGCCAACACTGCTGCCAGGCAGGGGAAAGTCTCAGCGATCCCGATCTCACATTGCTCAAAGAAGCATTGGGGCTCGATGAACAGCAATGGCACGCCTACAAGTCCAAAGTCCGACCCGAACAAGAATAAGCAGATGCGCCAAAGTCAGGCTTATCCTCCATGCAAGAGCAGGCCGAGCCCCACACCGGCCAAAGTCCCAAGGGTGACGATCACCAGAAATTCGAGGCCAGCCTGCACAGGACCCTGGCGGGTGTAGCGAGCTTTGACCGCTCCCAGCACCAGGGCAGTAAGTGCCGTGAGTCCAAACGCCCACCATTTGGCCTGCGGCAGGGAGAACAGTACCGGCAGCGTTGGGATGAGGCCACCCACCACAAAGGAGATCCCGATCTGCATGCCTTCCAGCCACGGATTGATGCGGGTGTCTTCGACCACCCCCAACTCGTCATGCACCATGGCCCGGTGCCAACGTTCCCGGTCTGCCGTCAGATGCCCAACCACCCGGTCGAGCAGGGGGCCGCTCAAGCCCTTGTCCCGGTAGATAGCGCGCAGTTCTGCCCGTTCCTCTTCCGGCTCATGCTCAATTTCATAGCGTTCGGTGGCGATGCGCTTGTCAAGAATCTGCCTGGCGGTCCGTGCGGAAAGATAGCCTCCAAGCGCCATAGAAACCCCTCCTGCCAGGACCTCGCCCAATACAACGAGCAATAACCGCCCGGGGGCGATCTCGCTCACCGCCATAATAAACACCAGGGTAGTAACCAGGCCGTCGTTTAGTCCAAAGACAATCTCGCGCAGCCAATCACCCCTATGAGGGTGTTGTTCATTGATCTGCTCCAAAGAAATCATCTCTCCTTTACCTGTCACATGCTCGCCCTGGGAGAGCCATCCTCATGTGACTCCACGGCATCTTAAATGTCAAGGCGTCGAAAAGAGGGGTGTTCAAGGTTAATCGTGGCGGGGACGAAATCGCCCTCGCGGTAGTCAAGAGGATGGTGTGATTCCTTCTGCCCCTCTCTTGCGAGAACGATTCACAGGGGACCCTTCCACCTGCATTTTACAACAAAGATGCTCAGCACGCAATCTCAATGACCGCTTTCGGCTTGCTCACCGAGCAAGGTCTTGCAAAATCAGCGAGCTTGTTTGAGCGGCATTTCAGCAAGTGAAGCGAAACACAACCGTCATGCGTGTAATAGATGTGATTCTAGCAAATTCTCGTCGCTGTAAGGCACATAGTACATTTGGGCCTTGAGATCACAGGGTAAATAATACTGTGCGTTTTGTACGCACAGAATAAAAACTGACAGAGAGGACACAGCTTTATGGAAGCATTTTTACTCTTCATACTAGTGGTTGGCCTGCTCATTATTGCGGGCGTTGTCATAAGTGTGCGTCTCTATTCTCAAGGTGCGCTGGGAGCACGTCGTTTCAGACGGATACGACGGTGGCGCTCTCTCAAACCAAGGTCCAGTGGCACTGTGATGGAAGAGACAGTTGAAGAGGTAATCGGCGAGGAAGAGCCTGTTGAAGAAGGGGTCTAGCGCGTGAGCTGGGCTTTGTGCAGTTTTGAGGAAAGTCATGGAAACATGTCTACATCGAAAGACATGGCAAAACCAACAGGAGAGCACGCAGAGCCGTTCTCGCGATCTCTTGCACCAGCGAAGTCTCAATGGCTGTTGAGGTTTCACCTATCCTCGTGGAAGTGTGATGTCTAAAACCTTTCTCTCCGGTATGTTTCTTCCCGTAGGTGCTCAAAGAACGTTTCTGCGTGCCCTCCTGGAGCCATGCAAGATGGCTTGAGGCATGTGTAGAGAGCGATATGCTTCCAAAAGGTACAACCATGAAGAGACGCCCCCAGCTTATGCTGGGACTCGACGGTTGTAGTACGGGCGACGGTGATGCCAGAGGCGGTAGGTCAGCAGGTACCAGAGTGCCGCAAACAGGGTGCCCCCAATGAGCGCTTTGAAGAGTGGAATCCCGAAGAGGACGGGATCGCCAGGAATAATGAGGACCACCACATTGTTGACGATCCACATCCCCACCAGCGCGATAATGATGGCACCAAAGATGCCGAACGGGAGCCGCCAGCCTACAATAAACTCTGCGACAAAACCGACAAATGCCGCAACGAGCAAGTACATGACCTGGCTCAGATAGATAGCCAGGTGCAAATTACCTACGTTGATCGTGATGAGCGGGATCTCACCTAGCATTGTGACCATAATATTCTCCTTATCTTGTATTTGTATGCCTTCTTCGGTCGAAAGGGCACACGGCTTCGATACACACAACTCTTCCTTATGACGAAATTTTTCCACCCGTCGCTCACGGCGAGGCGAGGAGGGTTTCAATCGTAGTCAGGAACTCATCCAGATCTAATGGTTTCTTGAAGGCGATCAGCTGGCGTTGTTGAATCTGCTGTTGTGGTACATGGCGATTCGCTGTGATCAAGATAGCGGGGATAGGTGCTAATTCTTTATTGACATGGAGGCGGTCATAGAGTTCGATGCCGTTCATACCCGGCAGCCCGTAGTCCAGAATAAAGAGGCAAGGTGTGAAGTGCCGCACAAGTTTCAATGCGGCATTGCTATCATTTGCCACGATCGCTCGATAGGGCGTCTCCTGCCCAATAGCCTCAACGAGAAATGAGCCAATGTTTGGATCATCCTCGACGAGGAGGATCGTGTTAGTTGTCGCCTGCGCTTCTCCCGCTAACAGTTCTGTATCTTGAGACATAGTCGTACTCTCTCACTCTTTCGGTGGACACCAAATTCGCTCTCTCTCTAACACGAGGGGGACACGCAAAACGTTTCAGAGACGTACCGCATACGCCGGAAGGAAGTATGCCCCTGCGCGTGGAACGAGAGCATGGCTGCTGGTGTCATTTGACAGATTAAATGACTCTTACGCAACCTCGCTGATGTGGGAGAACTCCAGGTGGGTCAGGATTGAAGACCCTGCACAAGCAGGGTCTTCCCACGCTGCGCATCCCCACAGCACTTGACCATGCGTCAGCGAACCGGCGCGAGACTCCTGCTAGTCCTGGCTCGTGTTCTGGGGCCGGGAACGTTCGAAGGCAGTATAGGTTACGACATCCCATGCGTTGTGGATGCCGATGAACAGGAGCAGCATCGTTCCCGCCGCGATGACGAACAGGGCCGGTGCCGGGTGACTTGGGAGCAGAATCGCCGCAACGACGAGGGCGGTGTAGGAGACCAGCGGCAAGACCGTATACCACAGCCAGTCGGAGAGCACCAGTTGATATTCCGCCAGACGGTGGTGTGCCAGCCAGAGCACGATGAGGACGTAGGTCATCCCTCCGAGACCCGCAAGGCCGAGCAGCAAAGCAGCATTCCAGAGCGCCTGCCAGGGTGCGCTGAGAAGCGCGGCGCCAAAATGCATGACGTTGGGCGTGCTGAATACCGCAATCCCGTCACTGGGCGACGACACTCGCACCCGTAACTGCGCGATCAAGGTGATGACCACGAACATCAAGCCCGTCAGCGTGGCAGCAGCGGAGCCGATGATGACGTAAAAGTTTTGCCAGGTGGCAAGCGGCGACAGCGCAGCCTCTTGCATGATGGATCCTCCCTTCGAGATCAATGCAAACGGTAGACGTCTCATCCGCGAGAGCCGAGGAGGCGGAGGAGGCACGATTGAACGGGTTGCGGCAAAGAGCACCACCCGGCGTTGGTAGGGTTCACGACGTGTTTCCGAGGAAGACATGTCCCCGCTCTTCATCCTATCACATCTCTCATCAGCGAGGTTGCGTAAGAGTCCCGACAATCGATGCGATTTTGGAAATCGCCCCTTGGGCGGCTCTCTTTATCGGCATCGTTATCACCTTCTTCTGGGAAGGGATTGGGGTAGTGGCACAAGCGAGAAGGATATGGTAGATTCTGAGGACAGAGGAGAAATGAAAAAAGAGGAGTGCTCTATGATCACCATCACCCTTCACTGTCCTCATTGTGGCAGTGAGGCTCTCGTGCGCGATGGGCATGCCCCTAACGGGAAACAGAAGTATCGCTGTCATGCCTGTGGGTGTCGCAGCCGCGAGAATCCCACCCCCAATGCCTATCCAGAAGCGCGCCGCGAGGAGATCCTGCATGCCTATCAAGAACGCAGCAGTTTGCGTGGCCTCACGCGCACGTTTGGCGTCTCACGCACCACTGTGTCCACGTGGATCAAAAAAAAGTAGCTCAGCTTCCCCCCTTATGGACCACCTTGGTGGCCCCCGATCCAGAGGATGCGGCTTCCACCATCCTAGAACTGGATGAACTGTGGTCGTTTGTGCTCAAAAAAGCGAACGACTCTTGGATTTGGATCGCTTTGTGCCGCAAGACGCGTCAAGCAGAAAACAGTTCCCCGACAGCGGCAAGCAATCCATCATGGCCATCCGTGACCAGCAGATCCACCTGGGTCGCTCCTCGTGTGCGCATGTCTTGCAACACACTCAGCCACCCCTCTTTATCCTCCTCTGCACAGGAGCGCCTCGCCAGCACTTCCTTCTTCCCTTCAAGATCGACTCCCAACACTGTCAAAATGATGGCCTGTCAGTAGTTTTTTGACGATAGGATACAACAAGTGTTCTGAATGCGCTCTGCAGGCTACTTGAGCAAGTGGGGGAAAAGGCTTGCTCTCTCCATAGGCCGTTCGCTCTCATCCCGCTCCACAAGCCGACTGATAGACTCTGTTGTACCTTTTCGTCAAAAAACTACTGACAGGCCAACTCTCTGCAATACATCTGTTGTTAAGGATACATTATTGGAAGCTGTGTTGCAAAGGAAGTGTGACAGACTAGTACCAGAGCACCAGCATTTTTGCAACACAACCGTCCTACTTCGTATAGCAGCGTCCTCTGATTTGTGATACACTTATGACACGTAAGGCAGTTATTGTAAGAGGAGTGTGAGTTAGGTAATTGATAGTAATAGTGCCGCAGTGTTGTAATAGGTATTTGTAGTCTCGTGCGTAAGGGTAGAATGGATACTCCTCCTAGTAAAGCGGGAAAAGGGAGCAAATGACGAGCACAACGACACTGCAAGGGCCTTATGTGTTTCTCTCTTACCCTCGCTTTGAAGAAGCATTTACAAAGCGGTTGGAACAAGACTTACGAGCACATAACCTCCAGGTCTGGCGCGATGAATCCAATATCAATCCTGGCTCTCCTGACTGGGAGGCCGCGATACGTGACGCTATTAGTCATGCCTATGCCGTGGTGTTGATTGCCTCACCAAGCGTGATAAAATCGCAGTACATTAAGGGTGAACTTAATCTCGCCAAACGGTATCGTCCCAAGCGCATTTATCCGGTATGGATAGATGGGACTGAGTGGTCAGATTGTGTTCCGATAGATTTCATCAATACACAATATATTGATATGCGTGGGGAGAAGTACGCATTGGGGCTTAACGCACTCACAAAAGTGCTAAAAAAAGCCAAAGAGCAACCACTAAATTTACCACAGGATACCACGGTACATCAGCAAGGAGCGCTGCCGCCATACCCGCCCTACGCTCAACTGCAAGGTAGCCGGCAAGAAGGCCTCTCCTCTCCATCGCCTCCACTTCCTGTCCCACAAGGACAAAAACCGCCGCGTCGCTTTCCAGCAGGCATCACGCTGCTCCTTTCCATATTGGTAGTGCTTCTTGTAGGAGGAACTCTCTACTACACCGCTGTCTACCAGCCCAACCGGCCGCCTGTGCCGGCAGGCACTACCCCCGTGGCAAAAGCTACTGCTACTACTACTGGTGCTGAAGAGAACCCCTATACCCACAGTGGGAGATTGGTTCTCTCTGATCCCTTACATGATAATAGCGGAGGATACCTTTGGGACGAAGATTCAAGCGACTGTAGCTTCATGGATGGGGTCTACCATGCGAAGGCTCCAAGCTATCCTGTGCCCTGTCCGGCCAAGGCCTCTACCATTGACTTCAGCAACTTCACCTTTGAGGTGCAGATGCAGATTCTTAAGGGAGACGGGGGTGGTATTATCTTCCGGGCGGCCAAGCAAGTAGCGGACAAATTCTACGACTTCGTTATTAGCCCCGATGGGAATTACTGGACCGTTCGGGCGAATGTATCATCGTTCCAGGGCTTAGGCCAGAGCGGCTTCAGTTCTGCCATCAAGCAGGGGATAAACCAGACCAACGTAATTGCCGTGGTAGCCCAAGGGAGTAGCATTGACCTCTATGTGAACCATCGGAAGGTTGATAGTGCAAACGACAGCACCTTTAGTCACGGCGGAGTTGGTTTCATTGCCGGCATTAACGGTAATGGCAACCCAACAGAGGTGGTATTCAGCAACGCGAAGGTATGGACGTTGTGAGAAAAATCGGTAGTGGCTCACGACACTCCGTCATATGAGTGTTGAAGCCCTTGGTCAGTCGGAATGAGCAAAAAAGCGTCAGCATGTTTCAGTCCACCGATCCTGTGGTGCTGGACAGGGGGATGTGTCAGAACTGAGAACACAGGAATCAACAAAACGTGTCGGGCACTTCTCACCCGCCATCCTTCTGTGTTAGGCCCCCTGCAACAGGGCCTTCAAAGCTGACGTTTCTCAGAATACTTTTCGTTTTTCTCTCACATAACTTTTCCAGGTGTTTCTCTCAGACCGCCCGTAGAGCGGCATCGTTGAAGAAGGTTGCCGCTTCTTTTTCTCGCATAACTTTTTCTGGCCACGTTTGCCGTTTTGTTTTTGGCAAACGATACCATATGGTCGTTGTCTCTCACATAACTTTTCGCTTCTGACAGGCAGTCCAGCTATTGGCAAAATACCCCCTGGCGCTTGCTTTGTTGATAACATTGCTACTGACCAGCGCGAGGTGAAACGCCCGAGAGGGTCGGCTTGTGATATTGGAGCTTACGAGTATACGCTTAATTAGGCCCCATATCGCCAGGGGCATTGTTTCACGGACTTCTGGGCGGCCTACAGAGCGGTGATCCCTGAGGAGCAGCATACAGCCGTGGGCAAAGAGACGGGAGAAACCGCTCATGTCGAGCGGTGGAATAACACGTTGCGTCAACGTCTGTCCCGTTTTGTGCGCATGACGTTGTCGTTTTCCAAGTCAGACATCATGCACAAGGCTTGCCTGCTTCTCTTTCTGCATCGCTATAATGTAGATCGGGCGATCCTTCTCAAGTGAGCCACTACCGGGATTGGCGGCGCGATTGTTCTTCTTGCAGGGCTTGTTTCCCTTTCTAGGACTTTTGAAATGAATAATGCTCTTCCAGAAGGCGATTACCTGGTAAGGATTTTCTCTGGATGTAACACAACAAGCACACGGCCTGGGTCATTTACTTTACTATCAATGGTAAAGCTACTATAAAAAGTATAGTTTGTCAAGGATCACGTGTGCCCTGTCCGAAAGTCCAGTTGACAGAGACATTTCTTCCGCCTATACTTATCAATGTGAGTGATTATTCACATACAGAGAAGGGTAGCAGAACAGATGTCGGGGGAGACACGACAAAAGATCCTGGAGGCAACCGCCAGGCTTCTTCAGATGAAAGGGCCGGCACGGGTGACCACCAAGGAGATCGCGCGGGAAACCGGCCTCTCCGAGGGCGCGCTCTACAGGCATTTTGAGCATAAAGAGGAGGTTTTTTTCGCAGTTTTAACGAAACACTTGCCCACATTCCTGGAGCTCTTTCAAACACATGTGGCGGGCACGGGCAGCGTCAGCGAGAACCTGGAGGCCATTGCCCTGGCCGCAATCCAGTACTACGAGCAACTCATTCCCATGAGCGCCTCGTTTTTCGCCGACACGGAGTTGCTGGCTCACTACCAGGCAGCGATTCGCCTGAGCAACGGAGGACCGCAGAGGTTCTTTGAAGTGGTTGCTGCCTATATCGGGGAAGAGCAAGAATTGGGTCGCATCGAAAAGCACGTTCCCGCCCTGAACATCGCTATCCAGTTGTTGGGACCATGCTTTCAGTACGAATTTCTGCGGCAGCTCATGGGGGATCAGCCTTTCGGCCAGACCAATCGAGAGTTCGTGAAAAACCTTATTCAGGGGCTGGCGTCCGGTCACTTTCAAGCGTAAGAGGGTATCACACACCAGGAATCATCGCCTGAGTGTGTGTTTGCCTCTAAAAGCAATGACATCATGTTGATCTGACGACATGATCTCGCTGGGTATGATCTTTTTTCGAGCCGTGGATGCAATAAGAATTCTTCCGTTAGAAGAGAGATACTGACAACATTGCCACAGGTCTACTGCATGACCTTGTGCTTTCAGAAAGGAACAGAGAAAACATGATTAGTGCAACATTTCCGTATCAAAAAAAGCGTCAACGGGTTCTGGGATTGGAGATGGCGTATGTGGACGAGGGCCAGGGTGATCCGATTGTCTTCCTGCATGGCAATCCCACCTTCTCCTACATCTGGCGCAATATTATTCCTCATGTCGAGGCGCTTGGCCGCTGCATTGCACCTGATCTCATCGGCATGGGCGATTCGCAGAAGCTGCCCGATAGCGGCCCCGGCTCCTATACCTTCGTCGAGCATCGCCGCTACCTGGATGCGCTGCTCGAAGCGCTTGGCGTACGTGAACGGGTCACCTTTGTTGTGCATGACTGGGGATCGGCCCTGGGCTTCGACTGGTCGTATCGCCACCCGGACGCAGTGAAAGGAATTGCCTATATGGAAGCGATTGTCAAGTCATACACCTGGAGCGAGTACCCGGAAGCAGGACGCAAGATCTTCCAGACGTTACGGTCTCCAGCAGGGGAACAGATGGTTCTGGAACAAAACTCCTTCATCGAGTTCAACCTCCCCAGTGGTGTTCTGCGTCCCTTGACGGAGGAAGAGATGAATTGCTATCGCCGTCCGTTTGCCGAGCCGGGCGAAGCGCGTCGCCCCACGCTCACCTGGCCACGTCAGCTTCCGGTTGATGGAGAGCCAACCGATGTGACCGAGATCGTCACGGCCTACGGAGAGTGGCTTTCCCGCAGTGACGTTCCCAAATTATACATTCAGGGCGATCCAGGCAGGTTACAACCGAGTCAGCATGAGTTCTGCCGCACCTGGCCCGCGCAAAGCGAGGTTATTGTGCGAGGGCTCCATAATCTCCAGGAGGATTCTCCTGATGAGATTGGACAGGCTCTCGTGAACTGGGTGCAAACACTCCAGTGACTACTCCCCACGGCTAAAGCCGGGGGCTTCTAGGGACAAGCCCAGGCCCTGTAGTCCCAGGGCACGAATATTGAGCGCAGCATTGAGGTCTCGATCAAGATGGGCATGACAGCAGGGACAATCAAATATCCGAACATCCAAAGGCATCTTTTGGCGATGTCCACATCTGCTGCAGGTCTGACTCGTGTAGGCCGGATTGACTTTGACGAACGCTCTGCCAGCTTCTTCCGCTTTGCTAGAGAGTTGGGCAAAGAAGGCCGACCACGAGGCATCTGCAATACTTTTCGCAAGACAATGGTTATGGGTCATGCGGTTGACATGCAAGTCTTCCACGCAGATGACCCCATGTACGTTGACGATCTGACGACTATGTTGATGGGTGAAGTTTTCTCTACGGAAAGCAATTCGTTCATGCACACGGGCTACCACTTTGCGGTGCTTACGTCGCTCTGGTGTACCTTTGGCAAGCTTGCTATGCTTGCGCTGTACTTTGGCAAGGGCCTTCTCTTCTTTCCTAAAGAAGCGAGGGTTCTCAATTTCTGTTCCATCAGAAAGCGTAGCAAAGGTCTTGAGTCCAACATCAATGCCAACTTGCTCAGGATTTTCAGGCAAGCGTTCCGGTTCACACTCAACAGAGAACGAAACGTACCACTTGCCCGTAGAGGAGCGATGAATGGTACAGGTTTTCACCTTGCCACGCAAAGGGCGATGATAGACCATCTTGATCGCTCCCACCTTAGAAATCACCACGCGGTTATCATGCGTGATGGAAAAGCCTGATTGCGGGAATGTGAAGCTATCATATCTGCCCTTGCCCTTGAAGCGTGGAAACCCAGGGTCGGAAGCCCCCTCTTTGCAGCGTCGGAAGAAGGCTTTGAACGCCAGGTCAACGCGCACTGCTACGTTCTGCAAGACCTGGGAATGGACGCGATCGAGAGATGGACGTTCCTGTTTCACTATCGGGAAAGTTGCTTGTTGCCCATAGAGTGACAGACCCTTGCCAGTTTGCTCATAGGTCTCCTTGCGCTTTTCCAACAAGTGATTATACAGCCAACGGCACTCTTCCAGAGTCTCGTTCAGCTTGTGAAGTTGTTTCTTGGTGGGATAGACGCGATACTGAAACATTTTACGCATACTCAGATTATAGCACAAACTGTACTGTATTATCAAGCATGGTGCCGCTACGCGGCCCGGCTATCCATCCCCAGCCCTAAAGGGCGGGGCCTTTCGCCGCTTTTCGGTAAAAACGAAGGAGAAATCGAAATGAGAAAACTCATTGTTACAGAATTTTATTCGTTGGACGGTTTGATGTCGGACCCGGAAGACAAGATGGACTGGGTCACGACCAATTTCAGCCAGGATATGGGCAAGTATGTGGACGATGTCTATGCGAATGCCGATACATTGTTCTTGGGTGAAGTAACGTACCAGATCATGGCAAACTATTGGCCGACAGCCGACACTAATCCCGAAGCGTTCCAGGGCGATGCCGAAGGAGCGCAGACCATGAATAGTATACGCAAAGTCGTCTTCTCCAAAAATTTGAAAGATCTTGCCTGGAGCAACTCCGCGCTCAAGACAGAGATAGTTCCCGGAGAGATCAAAAAGATGAAGCAGGAACCTGGCAAGGACATGCTGGTCGCCGGAAGTGCGAGCATCGTACAGCAACTGACCAATTTTGGCCTGGTAGATGAATACCACCTGCTCATTCACCCTGTAATACTCGGGAACGGAAAGCCACTGTTTAAGGACATGAGCGAAAGGCATCATCTCAAGCTCATAAGCACAGAGGTATTCACGAACGGTGTGGTTTTGCTGCGGTACGAACCGCTGAGATAATGAAAAATGAAGGAGGAAAGCATATGAAGGATGGGTTCCGATTTTGCCGGAACGATTGCCCAGCTCAGATGAGCTAAAGGAGCCGGCGTACGAACTCGGGCAGCCCGAGCGCGCTGTGCTGGGGTTATCAGGTGTGGCGCACTGCTGAGGGCCGGATGTTCTGGTTCATGCGGAAGAAGTTGTCGGGGTCGTACCTGCTCTTGATCTCGGCCAGGCGGTCCAGATTGGGGCCGTATGCTTCGCGCACCCGCTGCTCCCCTTCTCCGCCGAGGTAGTTGACATAGACTCCGGCGGCGGCCATCGGGTGAGCCGGACGTGTCTCGCACGATCGCTCTCATCGAGCTCGGCCGCCGTTGATCGTCAGGACGACGTTCCCGGTCTTCTGCTCCGTTTCGACGTACCTGGTCGCCTCGACCACGTCCTCCATCGGGTAGCACCGATCGATGACCGCCCGGTATCTCCCGGCCTCGATGAGCTCCTTGAGGAAGAGGACGTCCTTCTTCGTGTAGCGAGGTGGTATCTGGAAGATCACTTTCTTGTCTCCGATCCGCGAGGTCCACAGCGCCAACATGAGATTCTGGAACCCGTCGGTTGCCAGGTAGCTGCCGCCCCGCTTCAGCGAGCCTCTGCAGCGCCTGAACGAGTGCTTGCCGACTGCATCGAAGATGACGTCGTACGTTTGGCCGTTCTTGGTGAAGTCTTCCTGCGTGTAGTCGACGACCCTGTCGGCTCCGAGCGACCTCACGAGCTCGAGGTTCTTGGTGTTGCACACCGCAGTGACGTCGGCTTCGAAGTACTTGGCGAGCTGCACCCCTGCGGTGCCGATGGCCCCGGACGCGCCGTAGATGAGGATCCTCTGCCCCTTCCGGAGATCTGCCAATCTCAGGCACCACAGTGCATTGAGACCTCCGTCGCAAACCGCCGCAGCCTCCTCGAAGCTCATACCGGCCGGCTTGTGCGCGATTCGGGCGCTCTCCCGCATGCAGATGAACTCCGCGTGTGCGCCGAACCTGAAACCACTGCTGCCGAAGATGTGGTCACCGACCGCGAACTCGTTGACGGCTGCGCCAACTGCTTCGACCTCTCCCGCCAGCTCGCTGCCGAGGATCCGCTGCCTCGGTCGGCGGATGCCCGAGATGGAGCGGCTGATGAGCGTGACGGCCAGGCCGCTACGTCGGTTGGCTTCACGAGTCGCGCAGTCCGCCCGGGTGACCGCCGTGGCGTGGATCTTGACGAGGACCTCGTCCTC
>WNGE01005425.1_pt1 | contig 14401 bp, 17 predicted proteins | sample 5400651 | NCBI WGS metagenome assembly WNGE01 (sample SAMN13153370, study PRJNA577476) | soil metagenome | isolation source: 60 cm soil or saprolite under grassland replicate 2 | place: USA:California | collected 2016-06-15 | reverse complement strand
CGTCGGGAAGCGGATCGAGGACGTGAAGATCGTCACCACCGGCTGCGGCGCCGCCGGCACCGCCGTGACCAAGGCGCTGCTCGGGGCCGGCGCGCAGGTGATCGTCGGGTGCGACGAGGGCGGCGCGCTTCATCGCGGCCGCCGCGGCCTCAGCCCCGTGAAGCACGAATACGCCCTCCTGACCAACCCGTATGGGGAGCGCGGCACGGCCGGCGACGTGCTCGAGGACGCCGACGTCCTGATTGGCGTCTCGGTGCCCGGCGCGGTCACTCGTGCCGGGGTGGAGCGGATGGCAGCCGACGCGATCGTCTTCACCCTCGCCAATCCGCGACCCGAGATCGACCCCGAGGAGATCGAGGACCTCGCGACCGTGATTGCGACCGGGCGCTCGGACTACCCGAATCAGATCAACAACGTGCTCGCGTTCCCGGGTGTCTTCCGCGGCGCGCTGGACGTCCGTGCCCGGGCGATCACGAGCGAGATGGAGATCGCGGCGGCCCACGCGCTCGCCGGCGTCATCCCGCTCGAGGAATTGTCACCCGACTACATCATCCCGAGCGTCTTCGACCGCTCAGTCGCGCCCGCCGTGGCGAAGGCCGTCGCCGACGCAGCGCTCGCCGCCGGCATCGCCCGCGGTGAGCACGCCCTGACGAGGAGGTAAAAGGCCATGACCGTCACATTGCCCGAGCTCGCAACCGGAACGGTCGGTGACGCGATGAGTCCCGGCGTCCTCACGTGCCTGCCCGTGACGCCGCTGCGCGTCGTGGCGAGGATGATGGCGACGCACCGCGTGCACTCGATCGTCGTCTTCGGCACCGACGACCACCTCGTGCCGTGGGGCGTCGTCTCCGACCTCGATCTCGTCGCCGCGATCGGCAGCAACGCCAACGCAGGCTCGGTCGCCGGTTCGCCGGTCGTCACGGTCACGCCCGACGACACGCTGTTCCACGCGGCCCAGCTGATGCGCGAGAACTCGACGGCGCACCTGCTCGTCGTCGCGCCCGACACGCATCTGCCGATCGGAGTGCTCTCGACGCTCGACCTCGCCCGCGCGCTCGCCGCCGAGCCCGGGCCCGACGAGTTCAGCGACGGCTAGCCCTCTTACTAGGCGCGAGGCAGCGAGTCGATCCGCTCGAGCCACGCCGCGAGACGCGGGTGCCCCTCGATCGGCTGGAAGCGGCGCAGTGCTTCGTGGATCGGGTAGTCGTCGCCGGGTGTCCGGTCGGTCGCGTACTTGAGGAACGGGAAGGCGGCGATGTCGGCGACCGTGAGCGAATCGCCGACGAGGTAGTCGGAGCCGGCGAGGAGCGACTCGAACAGATCGAGGTGCGCGGCCAGGCGCTTCCCGGCCCGCTCGACCTTCGCGTCGTCCAGCGCGGTGTTCCCGGGCTCCGCGAAGATCGCGCCGGCCTTCTCGAGCTCGAGGTAGATCGTCCCGAGCGCGTGCATCCACGCGCGGCGGAACCACTCGAGGAAGAGCTCGACCTGCGCATGCTCGCGCTCCCCGCTGGGCCAGAGCGGCGGCTCGGGCGAGATCTGTTCGAGCCGGCGAAGGATCGCCAGCGAGTCGACCACGATCTCGCCGTCGATCTCGGCGACCGGGACGCCCGCCTGCCCGCTCACCTCGAGCACCGGGCTGCGGTCGTACGCGTCGACGTCGACCCACCCGACCTCGATGGCCTTGAGCCCGGCGGCGAGGGCGACCCGCTCGCAGTGGGTCGAGAACGGAATCTGCCAGACGCGGATCAATCGACGGCCGGCGCGGGCAGCTGGTCGGCGCCCACGACCACCGACTCGCGCCGCAACCCGGCTCCCGCGGCGTAGCCGATCAGGCCGAACAGGACGATCACGGCGAGCGTGCCGAGCGTCAGCGCCTCGAACGTCAACTCGCTCACGCCCCAGCTGCCCTTGAAGCCGTAGCCGACGCCGAACACGCGCTCGAGCGTGTCAGGGAAGACGGCGACCCACGAGCCGAGCAGGATCCAGCCGGTGACGAGGATCGTCGAGATCCAGATACCGCGCATGCCCCAGGGGTGCCGGTACGGCCGCTCGACGTTCGGGTGCGTGTACCTGAGCTTCAGCGCGGCCGGGAAGATCCAGAGGTAGGAGATCAGGGTCGTCGAGATGGCGATGTCGAGCACGACGGTGAACGCGTTCGCTGTGCTCTGGTGCCGGAGCATGATGATCGCCGCGATGCAGAAGATGCTCGACGCGACGCCGGACATCACATTCACGCGCACCGGCGTGCCGAGCCTCCTGTTGAAGATGCCGAACCACGGGAAGAACGCACCGTCGTAGGCGGCGACGGCCTGGATGCGGTCGGATCCGATCATCCAGACCGCTCCCGAGGTGACCAGCGCGCCGACAAAGCTCAGCGTCATCACGATCAAGAGCGCGTGCGCGGCGCCGCCGTAGACACCGTGGAAGGTGAGCGTGACCGCATCGATGAAGCCGGCGATGCCGGTGACCTGCTTCGCCGGCAGGACGAGCAGGATGCAGAAGATCGGGACGACGTACATCAGCACGCCGGTGATGCCACTGCGCAGGACCGAGAGCGGCACGTCGCGCTGCGGATCCTGCATCTCCTCGGCCGCGCCGTTCTGCAGCTCGAAGCCGACGTAGTTGAAGAGGAGCACCGGCACGAGCCCGAAGAAGATCGCCCGCGTCGGGCTGATCTGCGAGAACTGGAAGCCGGCGACGCCGTGCTTGAAGCCGTAGACGATCACGGTCAACGAGAAGAACCCGAGCACGACGAAGCGCAGGAGCGCGCCGAAGTTCGGGATCCACTTGCCGTAGCGGAGCGAGATGATCGCAACGCCGATCGAGATCCAGATGAACGTCAGCTTGAAAACGTAGTCGCCGACGGACGCGGTGCCGATCTTGAAGACATTGGCGCCCCACGCATCGTGGGCGATGAAGGCGAGCGAGCCGCCGACCCAGAGCGGGTTCGTGACCCAGTAGAGGATCGCGGCGATGCCGCCGTGCAGCCGCCCGAACGCCATCTTCGTCCACTCGTAGGGGCCGCCCTCCTGCGTGAACGCCGAGCCAACCTCGGCCATCAGCAGCATGTAGGGCGCGACGAAGACGACCGCCAGCAGAACGAGCCAGAAGAAGCCCTGCGGCCCGTTCGACGCGACCGTGCCGAGCGTGTCGAGGCCGACGAACGCGCAGACGGTGAAGAAGACCATGTCGAACCGCCGCAGCGACTTGATCAGCTTGGTCTTCTCGACGAGCGCAAGCACCGTCGTCTGTTCGATGACGGCAGCTATGAGATCCGCTCCCGCGCCTCGGTCAACACGTCACGGAGAATTCCAACGATCTCGTCGAATTCCTGCGGGCCCGCAATCAGCGGGGGTGAGATCTGCACGACAGGGTCGCCACGGTCGTCGGCGCGGCAGATCAGGCCGCGCTCGAAGAGCGCCGGCGAGAGGTAGCCGCGGAGAAGCGTCTCCGACTCGTCGTCGCTGAACGTCCCGCGCGTCTCCTTGTGCTTGACGAGCTCGAACGCCCACAGGTAGCCGGTGCCGCGCAGGTCGCCGACGATCGGCAGCTCGAGCAGCGTGGCGAGCTTGTCGTGGAACGCCTGCTCGCGCTCGGCGACACCGGTGACGATGCCGTCCCGTTCCATGATCTCGAGGTTCTTGAGCGCGACCGCGCACGCGACCGGGTGGCCGCCGAACGTGATCCCGTGCGAGTACATCGCGCGCTCGCTTGCGAACGCGTCGAAGACCTTGTCGGCGACAAGCACGGCGCCGATCGACGCGTAGGACGACGAGAGCCCCTTCGCGCAGGTGATCAAGTCGGGGCGGATGTCGTACTTCTCGCTCGCGAACCAGTGGCCGGTGCGGCCGAAGCCGGTGATCACCTCGTCGGCGCAGAGGAGCACGCCGTAGCGGTCGCAGATCTCGCGCACCCCCTGGAAGTAGCCCTTCGGCGGCGTGAACGCCCCGCCGGCGTTCTGCACCGGCTCGAAGATCACCATCGCGACCGTCTCGGGCCCGGCCTGCTCGATCGCTTCTTCGAGCTCCTCGAGCAGGTACGCCGTGAACTCCTCCTCGCTCTCGCCGGCAGGACGGTGGTAGCGGTTCGTGTTGTGCACGTGGATCACGTCGGGCACGAGCGGCTCGAACGGCGCTCGCAGGGCCGGGATGCCGTTGATCGAGAGCGCGCCCATCGTGGTGCCGTGATACGCGGTGCGCCGGGCGACGGCCTTCCAGCGGCGCTCGCCGTTCGCCAGGTGGAACTGGCGCGCGAGCTTCCACGCCGACTCGACCGCCTCGGAGCCACCCGAGACGAAGAACGCCCGGTTGATGTGCGGCGGCGCCAGCTCGGCGAGCTTCGCGCCGAGCTCGATCGCGCGCGGATGCGCGTACGACCAGTTGGTGTAGAAGGGCAGCTCGCGCATCTGCTCGAGCGCCGCCTGTCCCATCTCCTCGCCATACGAGTAGCCGACGTTGACCGAGAACAGGCCGGCTAGCGCGTCGAGGTAGCGCTTGCCCTCGTCGTCCCAGAGGTAGCAGCCCTCGCCGCGCACGATCACGGGCGGCTCGTAGCCGTGCATGCGGGTGAAGTGGAGCCAGAGGTGGTCGCGCGCCGCAGCCCGGAGATCGATCACGGCGCGAGCATATTCGGTATTCAAATATGCAAGACGGGCGATGCGCGCAGCCCCCGGGCGAGCGAGAGCGAGACCGCCGCGAGCCCGGCCACGATCAGCAGCAGCGACACGTCACCGTGCCACCACGGCACGTCGACCGCCTCGCCGAGGAAGAACGCGCCGAAGCTCGTCAGCATCACGCCGACGGCGAACTTCATCGCGTTCTCGGGCACGCGCGTCAGCGGCCGGCGCGCAGCGGCCCCGGTGACGACGACGAGCGCGAGGGCGGCGAGCGCTCCCGCCGTCGCGGCGGCGGTGTTGCCGACGCCGCCGAGGGCGACGACGATGAAGACGACCTCGACGCCCTCGAGCAGGACGCCGCTGAACGCGGTCGCGACCGCGGCGCGGTGCTCACGCGCCTCGCGCAGAGCCTGGGCGGTCTCCTCGAACTCGTGCGCCTCGTCATGGAGCGCCTTCCGGCCCGACGCGCGCAGCACGGCCTTCCGCAGCCAACGAAGCCCGAAGACCAGCAGCAGCGCGCCGATCACGCCCTGCGCCCATTCGATCGGGACGACGGAGACCGCCGTGCCGAAGGCGGCGACGATCACGAGCAGCGCGAGCGCGGCGAGCCCCGCTCCCGTCAGGGCAGGCCGCCAGCCGCGCACGACGGCGACGGCGAGCACGATCGTCAGGGCCTCGACCCACTCGACCCCGGAGGCGAGGAACGTCGAGATGACGACGAGCGGGCTCAACGACTTTTCGGGGACTGAGACGCGATGTAGGCGTGTACGCGCAGCGGCGTCACGCGCACGATCACGCGGTCGTTCGGGGTGTGGAAGTCGTGCCCGGTGTACTTGCGCGAGAGCTTGTGGATGTGCTCGTTCGCACCGCCCTCGTCGAGCTCCGCGATGCCTTCGACTTCGACATACGTGTAGGGATCCTCGCGATCCCAGACGGTGACGTTGACGCGAGGATCCCGCCTCAGGTGCCGGCCCTTCGCCCGCGCGTTGGTCGTGTTGAACACCGGGCGGCCGTCCTCCTCGTCGACCCACACGATGCTCGTCTGTGGCGATCCGTCCCGCTTGAGCGTCGTGACGGCGGCGAAGTTCGTGCCCCGGAAGAGCGCTGCTTGCTCCGGCGTGAGTTCCACTCGCTACTTCACTATGGTCGGGATGTTCTTGATCTTGCCGCCGACGATCTCCTGGCGGATCTTGTCGACCTTCGCCTTGATCCCAGCCGGGGCCTTCGGCGAGAACTTGCCGAGGCCGACGCCGTTCTGCTCGAGGCCGTAGACGGCGTCCTGGCCACCCTTGAAGCGGCCGTCCACCGCGTCCTTGATCGAGAGGAACACCGCGGTGTCGACGCCCTTCAGCGCCGAGGTGAGGATGTGCGATCCGAGGAAGCCCTGGTCGGCGTCGACGCCGATCCCCCAGACGCCCTTCTCCTTCGCCGCGTCGAGCGCGCCGAGACCGCAACCGCCCGCGACCTGGAACACGACGACCGAGCCGGAGGCGATCTGGTTGAGCGCGATCTCCTTGCACTTGGCCTCATTGGAGAAGTCCTGCGAGTAGTTGTTGATCGTCGTCACGCCCGGGAACGCCGCCTTCGCCCCGGCCTGGAAGCCGGCGATGTAGCGGTCGACCGGCGGCTGCTTCTGGCCACCGACGGTCGAGACGACGTGCCCGCCGCGCGCCTTCGCCGCCAGGCCGGCCGCGTACCCGGCGAGGTAGCCGACCTGCTGCTCTTTGAAGAGCAGCCCTTCGACGTTGGACAGGTTCCCCTCGTCGGCGTTGGAGACGTCGACGATCGCGAAGTGCGTCTTCGGGAACTGCTTGGCGACCGCTTCGAGCGCCTGTATCTCGGTGAAGCCGACGCCGATCACGAGGCCGTAGCCCTGGCGCGCCAGCGCCGACAGGTTCGGAACGTAGTCCGAGCTCGACGCGGACTGCACCACGCGCGTCGTCACGCCGAGCTGCGTTCCCGCCCGCAGCAGGCCGACGTAGGCGAGATGGTTGAAGCCGCGGTCGTTGAGGCCGCCGATGTCGGTGCTGAGACCGACCTTGAGCGGCGCCTTGGCGGCCGTCGTCGGTGGAATTGGGCTGGTCACCGTCTTCTTCTTCGAGCCGCCGCAGCCGGCTGCGACCAGGGCGACGGCGGCGAGGATGAGCAGTGTCTTCTTCATAGGGCACTCCGAGGTTTTAGACTGTGGGACGAAAACCGTGGCCGATTCTACTCAGCACGCGGTCGTCGGCGTCGTCCTGCACGTCCGGCATGGGCGGCTCGAGCCGTTGATCCGGCGAGTCGAGCGCGCGCCCGGCGAGCCGCTCGAGGATGCGCTCGCGCGCGCGATCGACGTCGGCGCGCTCGCGCATGTCGAACAGCTGGAGACGCGTGTGCTGCGCGACGGCATGCTCGCAACCGTCTACCTCGGCCTCGTCCCGGCGGACGCGGACTGGCCGGCCGACCCGCCGCCGCTCACGGCCGAGGACCAGCAACTGGTCTCAGCGGCGCAGGCGCGCCTGCGCGGGAAGCTCTCCTACACGAACATCGGCTTCGCGCTGGCGCCGAAGACGTTCACGATCTCGGAGCTGCGCGAGATCTTCGTCGCCGCGCTCGGGCACGACGTCTCGGCCACCAACCTGCAACGGGTGCTCGTGCGCCGCGGCGTGCTCGAACGCGTCGCGGGACGGCGGGCGCCCGGGCGCACGGGCGGCAGGCCCGCGGCTCTCTTTCGCTTCGCGTCCCAGATGCTCGAGATCACGGACGAGTTCGCTGCGCTGCGTCCGCCAGGATCTCGGGCCAGCGGCTGAAGAGCAGTTGGTGGGTGTCGTCGACGAGCCGTAGCGTCGCCTGCGGCAGCCGGCGCTCGAACTCGTGGGCGATCGAGGGAGGCGTCACGCGGTCACGCTCGCCCCACCAGAGGGTGACCGGCACTTGTACGTCCTCGGGCTCGAAGCCCCAGGGCCGTCCGAGGTAGGCGAGCTCCCGCGCGAGCCAGAGACCGCCGCTGCTGAACGACTCGACGCGGCCGCGCGCGTACGCCGCGTCGTTGGCGGGATCGCCGGTCGGGGGCGGCGGGCGTCTCCCCCACGCCTCGAGCCCGCGCGCGGCGAGGCGCGGAGCGAAGCGTGCGAGCCGCATCGCGCGCTGGACGTCGCGAGGCAGCGCTGCGACTCCGTCGGGGAGCGGCATCGAGGCGACGAGCGCGACGCGCGAGACGCGCTCCGGTTCGACAGCGGCGACGGCGAGCGCATGGGGCCCGCCGGCCGACCAGCCGAGCACTGCAAACCGGCCGAGCCCGAGCTCGTCCGCAAGCGCGACGACCTCGTCGGCGCACGAGCGCAGCGTGCGCCGACGGTCCGCAAGCCCGCAGCGGTCGACGGCGACGAGTCGCACACCGAGGGAAGCGGCAACCGAATCGTCGGGGTGGCGCGAGAGCCGCGAGTCGCCGCCGCCGTGCAGGTAGACGACGGGGGCACCCTGCGGATCGCCGACGTCGTCGTGGATCACAGCCGCTTCACCAGCAAGACCCGCGCCGCGCCGCGGCCGTCGTGGTCGTCGTCGATCCGCTCGACTTCGAAGCCGATCGCGCGATGGAAGGCGACCGAAGCCTCGTTGACCGGCGAGGTCACGGCGCGAACGCTCGTCCTCGGCGCAATCGCCTCGAAGAACCGCTCGTAGAGCAGGCGCCCGAGACCGGAGCCGCGGCGGCCGGGATCGACACCGACGAAGTGGACGTATGCCTCGTCGGCGAACGTCTGCGAGCGAAAGCCGCAGAGGAACCCGGCGAGCTCGTCGCCGTCGTCGGCGACGAACGACGTGTCGCGGAAGTGGACGAAGAAGAGCTTCGGCAGCATCGGCGCCATCGGCCGGCCGCCCCACCAGTCGTCGACGACGCCGATCGCACGCGAGTAGTCGGACGGCTCGGCGTGGCGCACAAGCAGCGACATAGGCTCAGCGTATGCAGATGCTCGTCCTCGGTGGAACGAAGTTCCTCGGCCGGCACGTGGTCGACGAGGCATTGACGCGCGGCCACGAGGTGACGCTCTTCAACCGCGGGCAGACGAAGCCGGAGCTCTTTCCGCAGGTCGAGAAGCTGCGTGGCGACCGCGACGGCGACCTCGGCGACCTCGCGGGGCGAGCGTTCGACGCGGTCGTCGACACGAGCGGCTACGTCCCCCGCATCGTCCGCCTGACGCTCGCCGCGCTCGGCGACGTCGGCCACTACACCTTCGTCTCGTCGGTCTCCGTCTACGCCGACCTCTCGAGCCCGCCGACCGAGTCTTCGCCGGTCGCGGAGCTTGCCGAGCCGACCGAGGAGTTCCGGTCGGAGGCCTACGGCGCGCTGAAGGCGCAATGCGAGGAGGCGGTGCGCGAGCGCTTCCCGGACGCGTTCGTCGTGCGCCCCGGCTTGATCGTCGGGCCCTGGGATCCGACCGGGCGCTTCACCTACTGGCCCGAGCGCATCGCGGAGGGCGGGACGGTGCTCGTGCCGGCGCCGCCCGAGGCGGACGTGCAGGTGATCGACGCGCGCGACCTGGCCGCGTGGATCGTGCGATCTGCGGAGGCGTCGCTCGGCGGCCCATACAACGCGGTCGATCGCAAGACGACCCGCGGCAAGCTCTTCGAGACGTGTCGCAGCGTCGCCGCCTCGGACGCCGAGCTCGTGTGGGTCGACTCGCCGTTTCTCGCCGAGCACCAGGTCGAGGAGTGGATGGAGCTGCCTCTCTGGCTCGAAGACCCCGCGTACGCGGGGATGCTGTCCCTCGAGCCGGGCGCGGCGTTCGCGGCCGGGCTCGAGCCACGGCCGCTCGAAGAGACGGTGCGCGACACGCTCGCGTGGGTGCGATCGGGCGAGGCGCCCGCCGAGACCGGCGCCGGGCTCGACCGCGAGAAGGAGAGCCGCCTCCTCGCGGACTGGGGTGTTCGGGCCGCGTGAGCCGCTTCGACGGCAAGCACGTCGTCGTCACGGGCGCCGGCACCGGCATCGGCCGCGCGATCGCGCAGCGCCTCGCCGCGGAGGGTGCGCGGCTGACGCTGCTCGCCCGCGACGAGTCGCGCCTGCGCGACGTCGTGCCCGGCGCCGCGACGTGCGCCTGCGACATCCGTGACCGTGAGGCGGTGCTGGCCGCAATCTACGAGCCGCTGGATGCGCTCGTCGCGAACGCGGGCATCGGCGGACCGATCGAGCCCGGCGAGGGCGACCGCTGGGGCGACATCGTCGCGACGAATCTCTCCGGCACCTACTGGTGCTGCCGTGCCGCCGAGCCGCACCTCGCCGACGGCGGCCGGATCGTCGTCACGTCCTCGATCCTGGCGCGCATCGGCGTTGCGGGGTACACGGGCTACTGCGCCTCGAAGGCAGGCCTGCTCGGTCTCGTGCGCGCGTTCGCCGCGGAGCTCGCGCCGCGGCGCATTCAGGTGAATGCGATCTGTCCCGGCTGGGTCGACACCGACATGGCGTGGGAAGGCCTCGACGCGTTCGAGGGGATGACGCGGGAAGAAGCGTTCGCCGAGGCGATGCGCGAGGTGCCGCTCCGCCGGATGAGCGCGCCCGAGGAGATCGCCGGCACCGTTGCGTGGCTGCTATCCGACGACGCCCTCGGCGTCACCGGTCAGTCGGTCGACCACAACAACGGCGCCTGGATGCACTAGTCCGTCCGATGCGGGTCCTAAGGTTCGGCTCGTGCTCGAACGCGACTACCTGCGCCGTGGCGTCGCCGAGTTCATCGGCACCTTCGCGCTGATCTTCGTCGCGGCGGGTGGCGCCGCGTTTGCTCGCACGCCAGCTGATCTCGCTCTGGCCAATGGCCTCGTGATCGCGGTCTTCGTATCGGCGTTTGCCTTTATCTCGGGCGGGTTCTTCAATCCCGCGGTGACCCTCGGCCTCCTGGTCACAAAGCGGATTGCCCCGGTGCTCGCCGTCTGGTACTGGATCGTCCAGTTCGGTGGTGCAGCGGCCGCGGCGCTGCTGCTCAAGTGGATCCTGCCAGCCACGGCCGAGAACGGCGCCAATCTCGGTGTGCCGGCAGTGCAAAACGGAGTCACGGTCGGTGCGGCGGTGGTCGTTGAAGCCGTCCTCACCTTCTTTCTGGTTTGGGTTGTGTTCGCCACAGCAGTCGACCCACGGGGTTCGTTCAAACAGATTGCTGGTCTTGCGATCGGCTTCACGATCGCGTTCGATGTCCTCATGGCTTACGGGATGACAGGCGCCGCAATGAACCCCGCGCGCGCGTTCGGGCCGCAGCTCGTCGGCAACCACTGGACGCACTTCTGGGTCTGGTACGTCGGCCCGCTCGCCGGCGGTGTGATCGCCGCAGCGCTCTACGAGCTGCTGTATCTACGGCCGGCCGGTCCCGAGCCGGTGGGCACGCCGGAGAGCGGCGTGCTCGAGTCCGCACCGGGCGAAGCAGCCGCCTCCTAAGTCATTCCTTTCGGGTAGGTTCCGGCCCCGATGCTCTCGACGATCGGACTCGTCGTCGCCGGCCTGTCGACCGGCAACAAGATCGGGCTCGCGGCGGTTGGAGCGGCCTTCATCGTGTTCGCGCTCGTCTCGTCGTTCGTGCTGCCCTTGCGCAACCCGAACTTCCCGGGCCGCGGGCTCGGCTGGTACCTGGCGCTCTCGGTGCTCTTCTTCGTGGCGATGATCTCCGCGGTGCTCGTGTTCGGCAAGGAGAAGAAGGAGGCGTCGGCAGCCGCGGCGACGACCAGCGCCGCGACGACGACGACGCAGGCGGTCTCCGCGGCCGACCTCGCAGCGGGTAAGGCGGTGTTCCAGAGCCAGGGCTGCACAAGCTGTCACACGCTCAAGGCGGTCGGCTCGACCGCCAAGGTTGGGCCCGACCTCGACAAGCTCAAGCAGTATGCGGCACAGGCGAACCGCGGGCCGCTGACGGCGTTCATCAAGGAGTCGATCGTCACGCCGAACGCGTACGTCCAGCCGGGCTTCCCGAAGAGCCTCATGCCGCAGACATTCGGGAGCTCGATCCCGCCGGACAAGCTCGGCAAGCTGGTCGAGTTCCTCGCCCACAGCGCGACCTGACGCGTCGCGTGCGAAACCGCGGAGGAGCCGGGATCGCTCCCGGCTCCTTCGCACTTCGGATGTACCTGACGGTTACTTCTGTGCCAGGCTCGTGTAGGCGACCCGGTCGATGTGCGTCGACCAGTTGCCGTTCGACCACTCGGTCGCGAACACGATCGAGGCCCTGCTCCAACCCTCGAAGCTGACCGCCTCGTAGTCGCCCCACCGGGAGTTGGTGGTGGCTCCGCTGCCGACCTTGAGGTAGATGCCGCCGTCGCCCCAGCTCGAGCCCGGTGCCGCCGTCGCACGGCGTGCGATGAACACGGAGCTCGGCGAGACGTGGCCGGAGGTCGAGCCGTACTCGTAGCCCATGAACACGTTGCCCTCGCGGTCCGGCTGGATGGCGCCGAACCAGTCGTCCGTCGTCCCGGAGTACGTGAGGTAGTTGTTGTCCAGGGCTTTCGTAGCCGTCGTGATCGTCGAGCACAGCGTGCAGCCCGAGACGCTCGTCTGCGTCAGCACCGGCTGGATGACCAGCCAGTGGACGTTGGCGTTCGTCGCGGTGCCGTTGTTCACCGCCGTGTCGTGCGTCGCATAGACCTTCCCGTGCATGTACACGGGCGTCGACGAGATGCGGTTGTCGATCGTCTCGAGGCAGTTCGTGCACGACGGGTAGTCATCCGCGAGCGGCGGCTGTGCGTAGGCCTTCGTCGGGATGACGACGCCGGAGGGAGGCCCGCCCTGGCCCAGCCCGTACGAGGCGACCGGCTGGACGGTGTCGAGCAGCCGCGTCGCGCTGCCGTCGCTCGCCGTGTAGCCGCCGAAGCCGCTGATGCTGCAGATCGAGCCGCCCGAGTCGGCGATCGCCTTCGGGACCGCCAGCGTCCAGGCCCCGTTGTAGGCGGACCCGGCGTTGTTGAACTGGTTCCCGCCGATGAAGATCGCCTCGTTGTCGAACCCCAGCTGCGTGTAGTCCGCGGCCGAGTTGCTGCCGCCGACCAGGTTGCCGGTGTTGAACGCGTAGATGTGCCAGCTCCCGGTCGGGTTGCTGCTCGCGCTGACCGCGACCCAGTACCGCGACACGAAGTTGCAGCTGGGCGAGAGGCCGAATGCGTGCTAGATCTGCAGCATCGCCACGTACCAGTGTTGCGAGGACGGATCCCAGACCGCGCGCGGGTCGCTCACGAACGGGTGGTTGTTGTGGGCCGAGTCGCAGCCGGCCGGCTGCGGAGCCGGCACACCCATGAACGTCTCGAGCGTCTTCGGCCAGCCGCTCACGAGCGAGCCGGTGGCCGTGTAGATCGCGATCGAGGTGTTCACGACCTGCAGGACGTAGACGCCGTTCGCGGCGACGCCGTGATCGGGCGGCTGGCAGCCGGTGCCGAAGTAGTTGCAGGTCGTGCCGCTGTTCGACATCCCGGTCCAGCCGCTCAGAACGGGGCCCGGGGTGTCCGGGCTGCTGATGTCCTGACCTGCCCCGCTCGGCGAAGAGGCAAAGGACCGTGTCGGCCTGCGGAGCGGCCGCGACGTCGGCCTTCGCCGCCGCGAGGCCCTTGCCGAGCGGCGAAAGGAACGGCATTGCCTGTGCGTTCGCGGCCGCGAGCTGGCTGCCCGTCGCCTGTGGCAGTGCGGCCGCGTCGACGTCGGCCTGTGAGACCAGGCCGAACGAGGGGTCATGCTCACACCCTCCATGTTGTTGGGCGAAAACTGCAGGCCGCGTGGCCGTGACGGCCCCCCGGAACGGCCCAGCGCCTGCGCTGAGGGGGCGAACCTACTGCCGCCGCACGCCGAGTTCAAGGCACCGGTCGCGACCATGCCGAAGCCCGAAGCGGAGAAGGAGGGATTCGAACCCTCGAGGCAGGGATTTCCCCACCTAACGCCTTAGCAGGGCGCCGCCTTCAGCCACTCGGCCACTTCTCCCAGGTGCGGTCATGGTATCGCGGCACCCGCGAACCTGGTTCGCCGCGCGAACCAGGTTCGTGAGCGTGGAGCGGAGAGGGAGGGATTTGAACCCTCGATGCACCTTTCAGCACATACGCGATTTCCAGTCGCGCTCCTTAGACCGCTCGGACACCTCTCCGTCGGGTGGATCAGCGGAGGGGGAGGGATTTGAACCCTCGACCCGCCGAACGACGGGTAACGGTTTTCGAGACCGCCGCATTCGACCGCTCTGCCACCCCTCCGTGCGGGCGACAGCGTAGCGACGGGAGCTCAGTCGTGGATGCGGGCGATCAGGTCTTCGCGCTTGAGGACGCGGACGCGGTGCGACGAGCGGGCGAGACGGACCTCGAAACCTGCGTCGCGCGGGAAGAGCACCTTGTCGCCCGGCTCGATGCCTTCGACGTCCTGGCCGACGGCGGCGACGATCCCGGTTCGGCACTGCGCCGCCTCGTTCACCGGCACGATCAGCCCGCTCGCGGTCTCGGTCTCGTCGAGCGGCTCGAGCACGATGTGATCGTCGAGTGGCTCCAACGTCACGTCCTTGAGTGAGTGCCTGTCGAGCACGCCTCCACGATACTCGCTGCGTGCGCGTGGGCCGCTTCGACGTCCCGGTCTCGAACCCGGACAAGGTGTTCTTCCCGCAACCCGGGCTGACCAAGGGGGACCTGGTCTCGTACTACGTCGGCGTGGCCGAGCTCGCTCTACCCCATCTGCGCCGGCGCCCGTTCCACATGAAGCGCTTTCCCAACGGCGTCGAGGCCGACTTCTTCCACCAGAAGCGAGTGCCGGCAAACCATCCGGATTACGTCGACGAGGTGTTCGTGCGCTTCCCGAGCGGGCACTCA
>WNGE01005424.1_pt1 | contig 14401 bp, 21 predicted proteins | sample 5400651 | NCBI WGS metagenome assembly WNGE01 (sample SAMN13153370, study PRJNA577476) | soil metagenome | isolation source: 60 cm soil or saprolite under grassland replicate 2 | place: USA:California | collected 2016-06-15 | reverse complement strand
GCGGTCTCGCCGGGTCTTCCTCTTGATCTGGAATTTGCCCTGGCGAGTCTTGCCGCAGATGAAGGTGAAGCCCAGGAAGTTGAAGGTCTCCGGCTTGCCGAGCCCGCGCCGCTGGCGGCGTTCCGCCGCAAAGCGTCCGCTCGGGATGCAGTGTCAGCGCAAACTTCAGTAACCGCTCACGCATCTCGTCGATCGCCTCGAGGCGGCGGTGGGTCCGGCTACAGCAAAGAGCGCCACGGTGCAGGGTTGCTCCTCGCCCGGCTCTCGCGGATCGCGGATCAAAGAATCAGCGCGAGGCTCGCACCATCTCAGCTCAAAACAATCCTGCAAGGTTTCGGCGCCAGCAAACTTTTCCTTCAGCTTCGCGAACGCTCGCTGGCGCCCGACGCCTCGCTTGCGGTAAAGTCGCCTACCAGTCGTTTGACCGTAGTTGTGTCGTTCAGTGCTTGCGTAATGTTAGTGAGCCCGGAAATCGACCGCTTGAATGCGCGAGCGGCGCGCCACGCCTCGGCCGGAATACGATCGCGAGGGTCGCTCCTGTGGTCACGCCAGGCTATCTCAATCTGCCGTTCTCGAACAGCAACGTCAGTCACGGTCATGCCGGGATTCTGCGCGGATTCACAGCAACCTGCAACAATCCAACCCACCAATTGCTACGTCTTTCGCGTGCGGTACTCTGCCTCGAGCTCCTCGATCCGTCGACGGCAACGCTCGGGGTCGGGATCGAATGCGGCCAGCATAATCCTGGCGATGTGCTCCAAGGCCAATTCCGATTTTGTCATACCACTTCCTCCTTGTGCCGGCGGCGAACGACCTCGCCGCGCTCGTTGACCTCCATGCCCGACAAGTCGAGCAACGCTTCCCGGACCAACCTTCGCACAATCTCGACCACTTCAGCCGCGCGCTCCGCCGGAACCATGCGGGTAATTAGACTGCCGAGTTTATTGGGAATCGCCAACAATCTGGAGCGCGAGCTCAGCACGACCCCGGTCAACGCCTTCTCGAACACCGCGATGGAGGCCAGCTCGCCCTCGCGAACCAGCCGGTCAGCTTCCAGCGCGCGCGCCTGCTCGATCATTTTTCTGGTCCTGGCCTCATGCCAGGAATCCGATCCCTTGCCGCGCTCGCGAAGGCCCTGGATGTAGTTTGGGACCGACTCGGCCGCGTACCGGCCGCGACCGATCCGCTTCACAACACCCTCGCGCTCGAGGCGCGTGAGATGCATGGAGGTCACGCCCAACAGAAAACACAGCTGGGGAGCGGTAAAATTGGGCATCTCAGAGGATTTGGCCATCATAACCTCGCGATTCCGAACTCACAGGTGGTACTATGGTGCCGGTCCGCGGGACTCGTCTCGGGAGCGGTTGTTTGTAGGACCCCACATTTATTTTGTTAGTTTGACCTCCGTTTGGTAGTCCCTACGCGCAGAGTCTCCGGCCGATCACGCTCTACGCGCCAGATCCAGTCGATCTCATCATCTTCTCAATCCTCGCATCGAGTTCAACGACGATAGACCAATGCCGCTTTGCTGCATGATCATTGCCTTCCTCGAGTGGGCATCATGCCAGTCTCGTGCATGATGCGATCGGGTCGGCGATCATCTGGTCAGTCATGATGCTGCATCCTGTTGCTCGGCCTGCTCACTAGCGCGGGTGCTTACGGCGCGCCCAATTTGCAAAGCGCGAAGGAACCACTCTCGTCGTCGGGACGTCGGCCAGCAACGATAGCGAATGCACAACACAAAGCGATACTGGAGGAGGTTGTCTTGCTGCAGCGTCCTGATCGAGCAACGCGCGTAATGCGGCGAGAAACGATTACGACGCCGCCGGGCGATAAGGCGTGCCCCAGTGCCGCCGAAGCCGTTCAAGCTCGCAAGCCGCATGCCGATCCTCCTTCGAGGATGGACGGCCGTGGCTCGGCTGGGGATTGAGCCTTGCGGCCACGACCGTCCGGTGTCGGGCAACACCCTACTTCCGGGTGCCGCCAAGCCGGAGATCATACACTCATCCAGAGGAAATGTAACGGCTCCGGAACTAATCCAGCTTCTCGTCTCTAAACGGCCACCAACCTGCAGCGTCAATGGCCTGGGTGAGCAACAGCCACAGTTGCGCGCGGTTCAGCGGATACACCCGGCACCGGCCATCTTCGCTGATGACCAGCTCGGTAGTATTGCGGTCGGGCTGCCTGAGGATCACCGAGACACGAGACTGCAACCCCACAACTCCCCATCACCGTTGCCGCCCGTCAGAGCAAAGGCTGGGCGGGCACGGGTGCTACTGACCATTGGTAATAGATTCTATGAAAGAAAATAAAAGAAAGAGAAATAATAGCGCGGGTGTATCGCCCGCGTGTAGGTTTGGGAAAGGACCTGTATTACCCGCGTGTAGGTTTGGAACGGGACTGCCGATGCCTGCCATCAGTTTTGGCTGATGATGGTGACCAATGGGGACCGACCCTTTTGCCGGATAACCACGATCAACCCAGCTTTCTCCAACACCAGAAGGGTACGGGCTTTCTGGCCGCGGCCCACACCCCAGGCGGCCAACGCCTTGTTGGACACCTTAATGACGTCATGTCCCATGCCATATTGCCGATCCAGATAAACGACCAGCGCAAGGGCTCCGCATTCGTGCTTGCGCAGCGCGTGCCTGGCGGCAGTGAACCACCGGACCGAGTTAATGTACCCCCAGTCTCCACGATTACGCCGGCGCGTGCCTTTCCGCACCAACTTACTGCGGGGCGGCTCAACCCTGTATTCTGCCAGATTGAGGATCTTACCGGTCGGCTTCTTCAGCGTCATTCTTTGATCCCCACAAGCTCGGCAACGATGTTCCACATACCCTTTTCGCCGTTCGGTTTGACGAAGTTGCCCCGCTTGTCGGCGTAACGGTCAGGCCAGCACACGATCTTGCTCTCAACCCGAAGCTCAAATCCGGAAAGCACGTCCGCCGCCGCGCGCCGCATGCAGTCTTCCATTTCGGTCACGACTTGCTCAATTTCATGGTTGCGAGCTTCAACAAGCAGGGCATCATGAATTGGCGCACACAGTCTAATGCCGCGGTCCTCAGCATAGATGCAGGCGAGTCGCAGCATGTCACTACCGCAGCCTTGCATCAGATAATTCCTGATCGTCCGCACCGAACACTTGGACCCGGTCGTGTAGGCTTCCGTCGTGTCTAACCACCATCCAAACACGGTCGGCATCTCCAACCGAAATGTTGCGCTATCAACCATGCGGTCTGACCATTGCCAAAATCGGCGGAACAGTTCCCTGTGGCGCTGCATCAGCTCGCGGGCTTCAATCACGGACAGGCCGGTCCTGGCTGCCAAACCTTTCACACCTTGTCCGTATTGCACGGCCAACACACATTGTTTGTATTGATTACGAATGTCCTCATAGAGGCCAGCATGAGTTTTATCCTTGTAATTGTCCTTGTGGATCCAGGACGGAACAGCCCCAGCCATTTTTGCAAATTCGAGATAACAATCACCGGACAAATAGGCTCGGAGCATGTTGGGATCCCCGCTCAATGCCGCTGCAATTCCAAACTCCTGTTGCTCCCAGTCGGAATAACAGATAGCCCACCCCTCTTGCGGCTTTATTACCGAACGGAGCCAGGTATCACCCAGGAAAACGAATTTTGCGTTGGAAGGCTGATTGCGGGCGGTCTTCGATTTGAATGCTGATAAGATTATTCGGTTGCGGCCATCGTCGCCAACCGCGAGTGAAGCCAGCTTGAGTTTGTCCGTGGAGCTTTTCAGTTCCTTGAGATCCCGGAGTGTCGGGTAGGCTTTCACCATCGTGTCAAAGTCATCGCTTTCGGTACTGAGACGCCCGGTCGGCGTTCTAGGCCAGCTTGCCAGCAGTCCGGTGCGCTGTAGGTAGGCTGCAAACTTTTGGAAATTGAAGGAGGTGCCGTCATATACGCCGTACTTTGCATCGACCCTGGCGATCAGCGTGAGCTTTATTTGCTCCCAGTTGGCCAGGATCAAGTTCAGCGCTTCAACATCGATCGGGATGCCGACCCATTCCATCCAAGCCGCTGTCCACATGTAACGGCCGCGGATGAGCGCCCGAGGTAGATCAATGTAAGACATCATGCGCGGCAGCAACCGCTGCAGCGCCAAAACATCGCCAGTGCAATACTGAAGAATTGCTTGCCGCTCCTCCTGTGACCACGGCCCGCCCCGCAGGATCAGTTCACGCATTTCATCTTTCTCTTCGGCGCCGGCGCCATCGAGCCCGTGGGCAACCAGTGCACCGAGCAAACCAAACCCGGCTGGAGGATCGCGACCGTTCAGCCGGTTGCGGAATTCGGCGTAGAGATCAATTACATTGGCTGGTCGGGGCCAGCCTAACTTGAGGAAGCAACCAAGTTCTGCGCTGGCATAATACGCAATGAAGGCGGTTTTCTCATCCGTGCGGAATGGTGGGGAATGACCGAAGTCATTTCCCCACATCCGAATCGTGCGGCCCGTCAACAGTTCGAGGGCGACCATGCAGATGGGATCTTGTTGGTTGCCCTCTTTGTGTGAGTCCACCCAAGTCTTGCGGCCCAGAAACTCGAAGTCCGCGAGCCAAACTTCCTCAAAAGTTTCCCACATTGGTTTTAGAGCTGACCTTTGAGGACCTTAATGACGGGATGGTCTTCATTATTGATGACGCGCCCAAGATGATCAAAAGCGATCGTGAGCACTTCATCTATCGTGAGGTCGGGCCAGACCGGATCCGGATAGACAACAGGTGCGGGCATCCATTCATACCGACTGCCCGACTTGTTGGCCCACATGCGGACCCACGCTCCAATACCCTTCTCCACAGCCGCTTGTCGCGTGCGGTTCCAATCGTTCATTCTGCCGTCAGGTCCAGGCAGCTTGACCGGACAGACCCGAACGTTGCCGATGCGGTTCATCAGGAAGTATAACTGATAGACCGCGATGCTGCTGCGAAGCTTGGAGAGGAACGGCACCATGGTCGGGTGGATGAGGTGCAGCTCCCGATTCTTGGTCCCGGGCGGTAAGAAATCGATGCACGGCAAAGCGGGCCGGTATGCCGGATCCGGATGAGTCTGGAACCACTCGAACTCCCCCGGCTTCTCCACTGGAATATCGAGCGGGGCTGCCGCTAGATTGCTTTCCAGCTGTGAAATGTCGATCCGGTACTCGGAAAGAGTCAAGGTAGCAGCCGGTTTGACGATGTTGCACGTGGGAGGTGCGACGGTCCGCGGCTGGGACAGATCCATACTCTTGTCAGTGTTGGGCTGTTCCGACTCTACCAATTTTATCTTCGGTTCGTTCTTTTCATTGGCCATAACAAAATCTCCTTTGCTGGCCTGCCGGATTGCGCCGGCACGCATTCGTCATGGATGACGAAACTCCTTTGAAGCTTCTTCCAGCCGGTCGAGTGCTGCGGCGAGTGGCGTCCCGGCGTTGCCACGTGCATCACGCACCAACGCTTTGCGGATCACTTCGACCGGCACGCCGTGTTGCAAGGCGATCGAACAGACGATTGCGCTGTCCTTCGCGACCGCGTCGGCGTGCGAACCGTTGCGGTGGTTCATCAGGAAAATTTCGCCGAGCCGGCCGTCATCGAAATACGACACAGTCGCCGTGAACTTCATGCCGTTGAATTCAAAATCGAACGTGGTCGATGACCGGCGATTCGGCGGACGGTGGCGCACATTCATTTGTTTGTCATTCATGGAAGTGGATTGCGAATCCAACCGCGGCGCTCCGAAAGATTGCGTATCAGACCGCGCTTTTTCATCATCGTCAGATATGGCGCTAGGTGTTGGCGGTCCTTGTCCAGCACGGCGGCCAACGCCGTTAATGCAATTGGTTGGTCGTAGGAGAGCGCCTGCCAGATGACGCTGAACTGGGACGGCAAATTTTCTGCAGCGATGGTTCTGATGGGCGGCGGCTTTGGCTTCTCGGGTCTCCGTTCCGCCAGTAACTCGACGATGATGGTCTGCAGCTCTGCGATCCTGAGCTCGAGCTGCTCGACGCGAGTCGCCAGCGGGTCGATCGGAGAGGCTGGCGGGGCAGTGCTTGCCCGCGGCGGCGGAGCCTCCGATGGCCGGGCTTCGTCTTGGCGCAACGCGCGCCGGATGGATGCACGAAGATTCAATATTCCGCGGGCATCGCTGGGTGAGCCGGAAATTGTTGCCACGCGACGCGGCCGACCAGGGATCTGCCATTCGATGCGCTGATGCTTGCCGCCATTGGAGATGTGCGGCTCAATGTCAAACCTGCGCAGCTCAGCCAGGGCAGCGTCTAGGTGTTGGCGGCGGCGGCTCATGACGCGCCCCGCGGTGGCAGTGCGTGGAACCACGCCTTATCGGCGCGGTCGATGGGCGTGGAGGCCGGCTGGGCCATTGGACCTGCTCCTTGCCGCGAGGCGGCGGTTGGGGTAAGGAACAGGTCGCCAGACGAGTCCCTACCAAAACTTCAAGAAACTGCCGGCGGCGCCTCCGGGCGCCGGCCGTGCTCCTCCTAGGCTTCCTTCCTGTTCTGCTCGGACGCTCTCTCGGCTCGCACCCGGCGAACCACTTCTTCCGCTAGGAACTGACCAATCTGGTTGAGGAAGTAGCTGCGGGCAGCCGGTGGCCAGTGGTTGGGAAACCGGACAAGCCGCTCGCGCACCGGGTCGTAGTAGGAATCGAGAGGGTGCTTGGTCATAGACCAAGCAGTGGCAGATTTTTTCTCCCCCCGATGCTGCAAACCGACGAAAAAGTTTGAAGCCGTTTTGCAGTATGGCAGGATGTCGCAGGTCAGAACTCGTCTGGGGAGCTACGCAACCAATGCCAGATCCGACTTTCCGTCAGATCGGCAAACACCGGCTGAAGCGTAGCGTGCAAGAATCGGAAGGCCGCCCCGCCCCTAGTGAGTCCTGGCTTGCGCTTGAACGCGCACACGAAGGTTCGCAACATGCTCCGCACCAGATCGGCTTCGGGGTCCTGCGTCAGTTCTCGGTGATGTTTCTGCCAACCTTCGGCCGGTGCCACGTCGCTGGGAGCAGCAGGGCCCGGGTAAGGTTCGTTCGGGGAGGTCCGCGAAAGCCAGTGTGCGCGCGCCTTGACCTGCCGCCGCAGTTCCTCCTCCAGAAGGATCGCAGCTTTTGGCCCACCTCTGTCACGGCCCCAATCTAGAGCGTAGAGAGCTACTTCCGGCGTCTTGAGCGCTTGGTGGAGAGCGCGCAAGAGATTCTCAAACCGCCGGATTTTGGGCAGGATTTGCCGCGTCGTTTGCGGTGGATACCGGTTCACAATCTCCATCTTGAGCTGGTAGATTCCGATTTCCATCTCCAGCCACGTACGCAGAGGTACGGGATCGGAGCCTGGGTAAGAGATCGTAACCTTGTCAGCATCGTGACTGAGCTTGGCCACGACCACCACCTTGATCTGATCCCAATCCTCCTCGGAATATTTGAAGCTGCCAATAATGGGACCCAACTCACCGCCGAGCAGACCATAAACATCGCTCATCGCGTCTTCACCCTCCGCATACTGGCCCCTTCTTTTTTGGCCGGCTTCATCAGCGCTCGGGCACCACCGCCGAACGGACACGGCATTGGCGCCGCGTTTCGCCTATCCGGTCGGGCGGCCGCTCTGACGTCTATCGCCCTGATTTTCCAGAGCGATCTTCACCCGAATTCGCTTTCCGTCGCTGACGGACTCAACCGCCACTACCGAGCCATAGATGTGCATGCGGAACACGTCGCCGCGCTTCAAGTCTCTCGCTTTCGTCATTCTGTAGACTCCTTCGGTTTGAGCATCCGCAGTTTGTTCCGGTAGTCGTCGCTAACCGGTGTCGGCTCCGCGCCGCCGCCGCCCGCGGCGGATATCGAGTATCTGCTTCTTGACGCACAAGGCGCGGCGGCGGGCGTCCCCGCGAAGCAATTTCTGAATTTCGCGTTCAAACATACTTGCAGCCTCCAGATTGAAATTTCAGTTTCAGTCGTCTGCGAAGGTCCGCAGCCATGTTAACTTTTCGTCGCAGATAGGCATCCCCGCGAACTTTTCGTCGCATTCGGGATCGCCAGGAAGCCGACCCTCCAAGTCCGACAAAATCACCTGTTGGACTGGTGCGGTGCCGGCCCCACAAGTGAAATACTCCTCGACGATTGGGTCCGCGTCGATGATTTTGATCTGGACGAGATCATTGATGGCGCGCTCGTCGATATCCTTGCCGCGGAAGATCTCGCCGTCGCGAAATTTCCGGCCGCGAGCAATCATCATTTTGCTCAGCTCGTTGAGGTAGGTCCCGCGGCTGGTGCCAATCACCAGCAGCTCGGGGAGCTGATGATTTTCCCAGTTTCCGATCGTATAGGTGAAAGCCGGTCCTGGATCATCCTTAGTCGCAAAAACTCCCTGCAGGAAACGGCCGTGGCGACGAATGCTGTCCCGCACGTGTTTGTCGTATTCTTCGCGGCTGAGTTCGCCTGAGCAGCACGGGCAAGTCGGTTTACTCATCATTGTGTAATCTCCTCTCTAAGCCCGGCGTCCGGCCGGCGCGTGATGTGAACGCGGGTCGGAGCCCGCGTCCGATAGTTTTGGATCAGATCGGGTAGCCCCTCTCGTCGTGACGGAACGGCGGGCGATTGAGCGGCACAACGCCCATGTCATAGACGTCGGCGGCGTTCCCAACGATGTGCTCGATCTCCTTCATCGTCTTTGAGATGATGTTGTCGAGCGCATCAGGCTCCTCGATTTCGGCATCCCGCCACGTCTCGACAAAGGCGCCAATACCGGCCTCGTCCCGGTCCGCATGGTTTTCCGGCTGGACGGCAGCCTGGAAGCCCGCCGCGCGCAGAGCTCCGGCGGCGGCCTCGGCCTCCGGACCGGCCCACCGATCGTCCAAAGTGCTGAACGTGCAGCAAGCAAGGATTCGTACTTTCATTTCACACTCCTCGTGTAATGCCGGGATCCGCCGGCGCGGTCGATCTCATCACCCCAACATTCCCATCCCGCCACGCGCGGCGCGATCGGGGTCCGGTGCTCATGCAAGGAGCTTTCGAAGGTGCCGCTGCATTTGCTGGCGAGCCGCGGCGAGCCTGCGCTCATATCGTGCAACGGCACCTTCAGGCACGTATTTGAGAATCGCGCGCCGGCACAACGCGCGGCCGGCCTTGGCCCGGACAACGAGGGCATTCGCTTCCACTTTTCTGGCGCCGAATTCCTCCAAATAAGACTGCACATATGGCTTGTAGTGATCGTTGTGGCGCTGGTCATCGAGCCGCTTGCCGCTGCCCGTCTCCAGGTTATCGATCCACGTGAGGCGGTGTTTGCGGATGAAATCGGCGTTCAAGCCGAATCGATCGATCTCCAAGTCGTCAGGCGACCAGCCGACCGCGTGGGTTAAATCGGCAAAATTGCTGCGGAGGAAACCGGAGATCTGCAGCCCGCCTGGATCGTGGTCGCCGCAGTGCAGGAGAACGCAGCGCTTATCGCGCCTCTCCCAATAAGCAAAGCGCTGCATGATCTCCGCACGCCGGTTGATATCGTTCCATCCTGAGACGTTGGTGAGCGGGACGTGAAACTCACTACATACAGGCTCGAACAGTCCGATCAGGTCGATCTTCTCAACAGTCATCTCCAAATAAACGTCGAGCCATACCCAGAACGCGAAAGGCTGATAAGCGAGGTAGGCATCGTTGCGGACGTAGTCGGCCCAATCCTTGGCCTCTTCTTCCGGCGCCGTATCGTGGATCTTGTCGAGGCACGCAGTCGCTCGGCCTTCATCGAGTGCGCAGATATCGATCGGTAAATCACCGGACTTTCGGCAGTCATTGATCAGCCGCTGGGCGGCGTCGAAGTCGCCCTTCCTGAGGCCGTGCTCCTCGAGGATGTAGCACCAGCCCCGGGACGAGACCTTGAAATCAAGTCCTGATTCGATTTGCCGGATGGCGTCGCAGAACGCGGTCCGCTCCCTCTTGTACTGCCGCTCGGCCTGGACCGACTGCCGCCCCAGCGAACGTTTCGGAAAGCGAATCCTCATGACGCCAACGACGGCTTCTTTCCGCTTCCGCTCACGCTTGGGACGAACTCGGGGCACACATCAGAGCCGCGGATCACGACGCATCCCCCAATTTCGTCTCCAGCAACTTGATATCGATCGGCGGCATCAGCGCCTCGACCGCCGGCAGCTGCGTGAGGAATTCCTTCGCGGCCGCGCTCGTGAGATTTAGCGCTACCAACTTCACCTGAATCTCGGCGGCGGTCTCTTCGATCTTTGCGACCGCGCCCTTCTCGATCCGTTCGATTTGCGCATTTGCAAGTTTGCGCAACTCGGCCCGACGCGAAGCAACCGCATTCTCGCCGCGGCCATACCAGGCCAGGGCGAAATCGGGAGCGAAGATGGCAGGGATGCCCAGCTCCTTGCAGCGCTCTGCCAACGCGGCCTGCGCCTTGCTCACAGCCGCCTCGGCTTCATCGTGCAGGCGCTCCCACGTCGCATCCTGGTCGAACGTGTAGATCGCGGAGATCTGCTGCTCAAAGTTGACGCGCAGCTCGGCGGACCGCTGCGCAGCTTTGGCTTTCGCCACTTTCACATTGGCCCGAATGACACGCATGAGCATGTCGACATCGCGCACCGTCATGGGCTTGCTGTTTCTCAAGTTCGCGCTGAGTTTTTCTAAAGTCATGACACGGCCTGTTTCTCAGCCCAGGCGGCGTTGAAGACGCAGCCCCAGTCGGCAATGGCCATGAGATTGTTTACGATCTGATCACGGTCGCGCTCGCTCAGCACTGCAACGACACTTGCGGACTCAACCTCGCCCAGATCCTTCGCGAGACGGCGAATGGCAGCGCCGATGCGCGCAGCATCATCGTGTTCCCGCCGATCGAGGAAATCCGGCAAGTCCGGCAACAGCACGGGCCTGTTGCCGACGACAACGACCGAATCCTGGTGGTCAGGTGTGGGCTCGATCTTAGGTTCGGACTCGGGCTCAGGCTGCGGCTGCGCGGCCGGCTTCGCCGCCTTCCTCGTTTTCCGCTTCGGCTGCTGGCGCCCTTTCGTGTCAGTTGACGTGTCCACGGTGGACACGTCTCCGGCCACTTCCAGCCTCTTGTCGATCGCTGTTTGGGTTGTGGGGCTGATGCCGGCCTGCGCGGCGATGCGGCGAGCGGAGACGTCCGGCTGCGCCTTCCGCAGCTTCTCGGCAAGCTCGATGCGCTCCTCCGCCGTTAGATGCCTGCGACGAATGTCAGAGGAGATGATGAAGTCGAACGGATCGACGCCGGGGCTGCGCGTCTTTTTCCCTTTAGGTTCGTCGCTGATTAAAGTCCCGTAGCGCGCCCTAACAAGTCCGGGAGGAATCGCCCACGTGCCATCAGGATGAAACACCGACATCCCGACCAGCTCCATCGCGTCCAACCGGGAGCGCCCAGTAAGGAGGAACCAGTCGAGATCCTTGTCGCCCAAACCGCCGGGCGTCCAAACATTGATGGGCTCGCGCAAGCCGTTGCGCTTGATGTCTTCACCAAGGGCGAGCAGGTCTTCCTGTGACTGAGGTGGGATTAGCTCGCAGGCCGGATGAACCTTGTGAAACTCACGCCACCTCTTGGGCTGCGATTTCGGTTTCGACTTCGATGCAATTGAGCCGATCGGTGTCTTGTCGCCGCCGATGTCCTTGGGCGGCTTGCGCTTGGGCGGCTTGCGCTTGGTCATGACCGCGCCCCCCCACGTAGAAGCGCTAGCATGTCGGAAACCGTGTGACGCATGCGGTTTATGCAGCGCTTGTCGCGATCGGAGGTGTACCGATTCCGTTCGAGCTCGCGGCAGAGCTTGGCGAGCTGTTTGAGTTCTCCACGCTTATCCCGCGCGAGAGCGAGAACGGCTTCAACATCGGGGTGATGGACACGGTGGGACTTGATGGAGACGGCGTGTACGGCGATATTCACAACATTCTCCTGCTGTGGTTCGGTGGGGGAACAACAAAGGGCCGTCGGCACGTGGCTGTGCCGGCGGCCGTTTACTTCTGATAGCCAGTCGCAGCGAGCCGCAGGATTGAGCCCGTCGTGACACGGACACTGCGTCCCATTGGGACGGTGTCCAGCAGACCGGCTTCAATCAGATTTTCGACCTTGTCTTCGCCGCAACGGAGCGCCTGGGCGGTGCCGCGTTTTGTCTGCAGCGGACGGCTGGAATCAAATTGCCAGTCGGCAAGGGGTTTCACTTCCTGGGATCTCCTCTGCTGGAACGGGGTGACTCACCCCGTTTTCACCGAGTAGATCCTGCGGAATTAGCTAACGTCCGTCGTGGATACGGTTTTAGCGGGAAATTCGGGCAGCAGTGGCAACTTGGCGTCAATCAGGCGCCACAGGATCAGGATCACATGCTCAAAATAGGGCTCACCCGATAAGATTACGCGCTCGACAACAGCTGCCTTAGCCGTCTCCGGATCGCCGGAGGGGCGAAGTACGGCCATGAAGGCGCCCGCCATGTGTCCGCGCCAGATCGCTTCGCCTGTCGACCGGCACCGGTCCTGCTTGACACGCAAGGTGGATGCCCGGCCCTCCGGGGTACCAGCAGAGGCCCCCTTTTTGGTCTTCTCCTTCTCCCAATTCGTGACGATCAACCCCTCGGAATTATTTCGAGGAAGATCTCCCTCCACCCCGAGCATCAGAACGGCGATCGCCATCGCGCAGGCACGCTCGCCCGCCCCAAGCTCAAGCAGCGCGTCCATCAGCGCGATGGAGAGTCGATCTGGATCGCGTAGGAACTTCCGCAACAGCTTTTCTTCGGCGGAAAGCGAAGGCGGCCGCTCTTTGCGCGGTCGGCCTCGTGGGCGCCCGGTAGGCTTGCTGACCATCGCAGTCAGCCCCGCAACGCAACGACGTTAGCCACCGACTTGGGCTCCAGGATCGCGGTGAGGATCTGGGACCACCGGGCCAGGGCCGCGCGCTTCTCTGCGCCGCGATCGTAGAGATCGTAATGCCGGCCGGTCACGTCGGTGCGTATGTGGTTGAGCACGGCGGACACATGCTCGCCAGGAATGCCGGCCGCGGCCATCCGCGTTGCGCAAGTGCGCCGGAGATCGCGCGGCGTCGGCCAGGCGCCGGCGCCGATCGCCTTGCCCAGCCGATCCATGGCGACAGCGAGCGCATGGCCATCGACGTGCTCGGCGCGAGATGGGAACACGGCGGGATCATCACCCGCCAGCGCCAGCGCCTCGGCGACCAGATCGCTCGCGAGCGGGCTGAGCGGGACGTAGTGCGACCGGCCGTTCTTCGACCGGTCCGGCGGGAGGGTCCAGGAGATCGGGATTCCGTCAGACCCGATCTCGAGCTCGGCCCTGGTCATCCCGGCGATTTCGCTCGGGCGAGCGCCCACGAACAGGAGCAACCGCAGCGCCAGCCCGACTGGGCGGGACACCGGCGACTCGACGGCCCGGGTCCAGAACAAGCGGATCTCATCGTCGGTCAGGACCCTGGTCCCTGCGGTCTCCTGGCCGCGCTTGCGCAGACGGAGACATGGGTGGGACTCGATCAAGGCGGCATCGATGGCGAACGAGAAGATCGAGCTGACCAAGGCCTGCATCCGGTTCGCCAGGACCGGCTTGCCGGCCGCGGCGATCCGCTCCGTCAGCGCGATGACGTCGGCGCGGGTGATGCCGGAGAAATCGCGCTTTCCCCAGCGGGGGAGGATATGGAGCCGGAGATTGCGCTCGTCCTGATCGGCGGAGCGCTTGAAGCGGCGGGCGTGCTCGTTGAGGTACCGATCGGCAAGGGCGGCGAAGGCCCGCGCCGGTGCCTCCCGCTTGTGGTCGGCCGGGTTCCGACCGGACGCGATCTCGCGGCGGAGCTCGTCGGCCCGGGCCCGCGCGTCGCGCAGCACCAAGTCCGGATAACGGCCGAGCGTGACGCGCTCAATGCGCTTGGTCGCCTTGTCGCGATAACGGAACGCGAAGCTCCGGGCGCCCGCGGCGGTAACGCGGAGCTCGAGCCCGCGGCAAGCCGGATCGGCGATCTCGATCCTTCCCGTAGCCGGCGGCGGCACGTTGCGGATCATGGCGTCGGTGAGAGCACGTGACCGCGGAGCAGGTGACATTGGGTGACCTCCATTCTGGGGGCACACCGGGGGCACAAAGTTCTCAGGGTAGTGTCACCGGCGTGTCCCTCCACAGATAGCCTGGAAGCCGCTGCGGCACAAGGAGAAGCGCGGGCTATTTCCGGTTGATAGCGGGGTAACAGGAGGGCCCGAAACGGCCCTGACGTGACTGAAAATCACGGTGTCGGTGGTTCAATTCCGCCCCTGGGCACTATGATTTTCAATGACTTAGAGGCGGCTCCGGGCAGGCCGCAAAAGCCCGGTAAGCAATGGGTAAGCAGAGCACTCAAAAGCGGGCCATCGAGGGCGCCGAAGCGGTCGCCCCGAACCTGTCGCGGCCCTTGGCTTACCC
>WNGE01005422.1_pt1 | contig 14401 bp, 13 predicted proteins | sample 5400651 | NCBI WGS metagenome assembly WNGE01 (sample SAMN13153370, study PRJNA577476) | soil metagenome | isolation source: 60 cm soil or saprolite under grassland replicate 2 | place: USA:California | collected 2016-06-15 | reverse complement strand
CGAGGTCGACGACGACGGCACGCTGGTGCTGCGCAGATCGGTCAGCGCGTCCGGGCGCTCGCGGGCCTATGTCGGCGGTGCGCCGGCGCCGGTGGGCGTCCTCGGCGAGCTCGCCGAGCGGCTGGTCGCGGTGCACGGGCAGGCCGACCAGCAACGGCTCACCCGCCCCGCCGAGCAGCGAGCTGCACTGGACCGCTACGCCGGCATCGACCTCACCGACTACGCGGCGGCGTTCGCGCACTGGCGTGACACCGCGGCCCGGTTGGCCGACCGCATTACCCGGGCACGCGAGATGCAACGCGAGGCCGATCTCCTGGCGCACGGCATCGCCGAGATCGACGCCGCCGAGCCGCAGCCCGGTGAGGACGTGGAGCTCGCCCTGGTCGCCACCCGGCTCGCCCACGCCGACGCCCTCCGGCTGGCTGCGCGCACGGCGCACGATGCGCTGCTCGGCGATCCCGACGACCCGGCCGCCGATGCCGCGGACGTCAGCAGCCTGCTCGGTCAGGCCACCCGGGCGCTCGTGCAGCAGGCCGGCGACGACCCGGAGCTGGACGCTCTCGGGCACCGCCTCGCTGAGCTGTCCGCCGCCGCGGCGGACGTCGGCGCCGAGCTTGCCGCGTACGGCGAGCGGCTCGACGCCGACCCCGAGCGCCTGGCGCAGGCGGAGGCGAGGCGGGCGGTGTTGACCGGACTGACCCGCAGGTACGGCGACGACATCGACGCGGTGCTGGCCTGGGCCGAGGCCGCCCGGCAGCGCCTGGTCGATCTCGACGTGTCCGACGAGGCGCTGGCCGCGCTCCGCGCCGAGCGCGATCGGGCCGCCAAGGACGCCGCGACCCTGGCCAGCGCGATATCCATGCGGCGCACACAGGCCGCCGCCAAGCTGGGGCAGGCGATCACCGACGAGCTGACCGGCCTGGCAATGTCCTCGGCCGAGGTCACCGTGGAGGTACACCCGCGCCCGGCCGTCGCGGGGGCGCCGAGGCTAGAGCTGGACGGCACCGAGGTCGGCGCATCCGCCGACGGCGTCGACGAGGTGGAGCTGCTGCTGCGGCCACATCGCGACGCCCCGGCCCTGCCGCTGCAGCGCGGGGCGTCCGGCGGCGAGCTGTCCCGGGTCATGCTCGCGGTCGAGGTCTGCCTCGCCGACACCGATCCGGTGCCGACGATGGTCTTCGACGAGATCGACGCCGGCGTGGGCGGGCGGGCCGCTGTCGAGGTCGGCCGGCGCCTTGCCCGTCTTGCCGGCGATCATCAGGTTCTCGTAGTCACACATTTGCCGCAGGTTGCCGCGTACGCCGACCAGCACGTCGTCGTCGACAAGCCGCAGGACACCGCCGCCGGGGGAGTCACGCGCAGTGACGTACGGGTGGTCGACGGCGAGCAGCGAGTCGCCGAACTGGCGCGGATGCTCGCCGGAAGGGACTCGGGCACCGCGCGGGAACACGCCGCGGAGCTGCTCAGCGCCGCGTCCGACGAGTTCGCGCCGGCGCCCGGCGGGAGCCGCAGGCGGCCGCGCGCCTCGAAGACTCCGGCCTGAGCAGCGTGGCGCCGCAGCCGCCAGGCGACGACGGTGGCACGATAGACACTCATGAAGCTCGCAACGCTGCGCCGCATGCGCTCCGACGGCTTGGCCGGAGTCAGCGGCGTCGCGCGCCTGGACCGGCGTACCAAGCGGCTGGTCGGGCGTCTGAACCCGGGCGACATCGCGATCATCGACCACGTCGACCTCGATCGAGTGGCCGCCGAGTCTCTGGTGGCGGCCAAGGTCGGAGCCGTCGTCAACGCCCAGCCGAGCATTTCCGGGCGCTACCCGAACCTCGGGCCTGACTTGCTGGTCGCCAGCGGCGTCCCGCTGCTCGACAACGTCGGCAACGAGATCTTCGCCGCGGTCAAGGAGGGCATGCGGGTCCGCCTGGACGGCGACACCCTCTACATCGGCGAGCAATTCGTCGCCAAGGGCACCGCCCAGGACGCCGAGTCGATCGCGTCCCAGATGGGCGAGGCCAAGTCCGGTCTGTCGACGCAGCTCGAGGCGTTCGCGAACAACACCATGGAGTACATGAAGCGCGAGCGCGCGCTACTGCTCGACGGTGTCGGTGTGCCGGACGTCCGCACCAAGATCGAGGGTCGGCACGCGCTCGTGGTCGTCCGCGGATACGACTACAAGCAGGATCTCGCCGCGCTGCGCCACTACATCCACGAGTACAAGCCGGTGCTGATCGGTGTCGACGGCGGCGCGGACGCGCTGCGCGAGGCCGGGTACAAACCGCACATGATCGTCGGCGACATGGACTCGGTCAGCGACGACGTGCTCCGTAGCGGAGCCGAGGTGGTAGTGCACGCCTACCCGGACGGCCGCGCGCCGGGCCTGGCCCGCGTGCAGGATCTGGGCATCGACGCGGTCACGTTCCCGGCGATGGGCACCAGCGAGGACATCGCGATGCTTCTGGCGGACGAGAAGGGCGCGGCGCTGATCGTCGCGGTCGGAACGCACGCCACGCTCGTCGAGTTCCTCGACAAGGGCCGCGGCGGTATGGCGTCGACGTTCCTCACCCGGTTGCGGCTGGGCGGCAAACTGGTCGACGCCAAGGGTGTCAGCCGCCTGTATCGCAGCCGGATCTCTTCCGCGGCCCTGCTGCTGCTCGTGCTCGCGGCGTTCATCGCGATCGGTGCGGCGTTGGCCGTGTCGGAGGCCGGCCGCACCTACCTCGACATATTCGGCGACAAGTGGGACCGATTCGTCGCCTGGCTAGGGGACCTCTTCTCGTGATCTCGTTCCGCTACCACGTTGTTTCGATCATTGCGGTCTTCCTGGCTCTGGCACTGGGCATCGTCGTAGGCACCACTGCCCTGAACGGCCCGATCACGAAGGATCTGCGACACCAGGTCGACTCGCTGAAGAACGACCGCAAAGCGCTCTCGGCGCAGGTCGGGACGCTGCAACGCCAGGTCGGCAACGCGGAAAAGTTCGCCTCGCTGTACGGCGAGCAGATCGTCAAGTCCTCGCTCACCGGCACCAACGTGCTTGTCATCGGATTGCCCGGCGCGCCCGGCGACATGAAGGACGGCGTAGCAAAGGTGATCACCGCGGCGGGCGGCACGATCACGGGACGGATTCAGCTCACTGGCGACTACACCGATCCGAAGCGCGCCGGCGACATCACCGCACTGGCCACCGGCGGCGTGCACCCCATCGGCCTGACGTACCCGTCGGTCGACGACGCCGGCCAGCTCGGCGGTGCGCTGCTGGCGTTCGTGCTGCTCGGCAAGGGCGAGCAGACCGACCTGCAGCAGGTGCTCGCCGGCTTCTCCGAGCTGAACATGGTCAAGGTCGAGGGCGGCGACAAGGTCACCGCCGCAACCGCGGTCGTCGTCGTCGCGGGCGGCGCCCTGCCTGCCGACGACGCGGGCGGTAAGACACAGCTTGCGTTGATCAGCCAGTTGCACGACAAGGGCGGGCACACCGTCGTCGTCGGCAGTCCGCCGTCCGCGACCCAGGGTGGCGTCGTCGCGTTGGTTCGCGCCGACCAGGCCGACAAGGGCACGGTCGCGACGGTCGACAACGCCGACACCTCGCTGGGCCGGGTGTCGACCGCACTGGCGCTCGCCGGCATGGTCAGGCCCGAGCCGGAAACGGTCGTCGGGCACTACGGAACCGGTGACGGGGCGAGCGCGCTCTTCCCCGACCCTGTGAAGTAAGCCGGTGCGCGACGCTCGCGTGCGAGCCGTGGCCGCACGGCCGGCGCGTTCGGCAGCCGTCGCCGCGGTGGTCGCAGCAGCCGCGGTCCGGCTGAGCGAATCCGCGTCGCTGGATCACGTTCCGGGCTGGCTGCGCCGCAACTACCGCGGCACGCAGGTTTCCCTCGCCGGCGGCGCCGCGGCGGCCGCGGGCGCTTTGGCGGCGGCCGCGCTCGAGCCGCCAACCCGGCGTACCGCTGCATTGCTGGCCGGGGGAGCGGCCGCACTTGCCGGGGCGTATGACGACCTGCTCGCCCCGCGGGCCGAGTCCGCGGGCGACAAGGGACTGGCCGGACACCTCGCCGCGGCGCGGGACGGTCGGGTGAGCGGCGGCGTGGTGAAGGTCGCGGTGATCGGTGCCGCCGCGCTGGGCGCCGCCGGACGCCTCGGCGCCGGAGGCCTGCCCGACCGGATCCTGCGCGCGGGCGTGATCGCGGGGTCGGCCAACCTGCTAAACCTGCTCGATCTTCGGCCGGGACGCGCCGCCAAGGCGTCACTCGCCGCCGGGTTGATCGCGTCGTCCGGACCTGCGGGCGGAGTTGCCGCCGCAAGTGCCGGTGCCGCAGCGGCGGTCCTGCCGGGCGACCTCGGCGAGCGGACGATGCTGGGCGACCTCGGCGCGAACACGCTCGGAGCGTTGCTCGGGGTTCGGCTGGCCGCCGGCTCGCGACGCACCCGGGTCGGCGCGGCGGTGGTCATCGGCGCGCTCACCGTCGCAAGCGAGCGCGTGAGCTTCAGCAAGGTTATCGACGCCACGCCCGCACTGCGCTGGGTCGACCAGCTCGGGCGCAGGTGACAGCCGCCGGCACTTCCGGACGGCTGCTCCGGGCCGCCGCGCTGATCGCCGCCATCACGGTGATCGCCCGCGTCACCGGCTTCGGCCGCACGGCCGTGTTCGCACGCAGCGTGGGGGCCGGCTGCGTGGGGGCCGTCTACCAGACGGCCAACACCATCCCGAACATCGTCTTCGACATCGTCGCCGGCGGGACGCTATCGGCCCTGGTCGTGCCGATCCTCGCCCCGGCCATGTCGGCCGAGCAGCGGCAGGCGGCTTCGCGGATCGTCTCGGCGCTGCTCACCTGGACGCTGGCCGTGATGACGGTCGTCGCGATCGGGATCGTCGCCGTCTCCGGGCCGCTCACCCGGCTGCTGCTCGGCGACGATCAGTGCGCCGGCGCGCATGCGCTCGGTGCCCGCATGCTCGTCGCGTTCGCGCCGCAGGTGCTCTTCTACGGCCTGGGCATCGTGCTCGGCGGTGCGCTGCAGTCTGCGGAACGCTTCGCCTGGCCGGCCCTCGCGCCGCTCCTGTCGAGCCTGACCGTGATCGGCGTGTACCTCGCCTACGGCGCGCTCGCCGGGCCTGGACGCGACGCAGCGGATCTGTCGCGCCCAGACGAGCTGGTGCTGAGCCTCGGCACGACGCTAGGCGTGGTCGTGCTGGCGTGTTGCCAGCTGCCCGCGGTGTGGCGGCTGGGCATCCGGTACCGGCCGACGTTCCGGTTCCCGCAGGCGCTCGGCGCGCCCGCCCGGCGGGCTGCCCTGGCCGGTGGCGCGACGCTCGGCGCCCAGCAGCTCGCCACCGCGGTCATGGTGTTCCTGGCCAACAACGGGACGACGACCGGCACGGTCGTGGTGGTCGCCTTGGCGCAAACGGTATTCCTGCTGCCCTGGGCAGTGCTGTCGGTGCCGGTGGCGACGTCGGCGTTCCCGCGGCTGTCGGCAAGCTGGGACCGCGGCGACCGCGACGGCTTCGCGAACCTTGCCGGGCGCTCGACCCGCGCCGTCGTGGCGCTGGCGGCGCTTGGCACGGCCGCGCTCGTGGCAGCCGCCGAGCCGGCCGCCGGGCTGTTGCTCGACCGGCACAGCTCGCCGGCGCATCCGGCGTTCGCGCCGGCCATCGCCGGGTTCGCCGCGGGGTTGCTCGGCTGGTCGCTGGTCGCGCTGCTGTCCCGGATGCTGTTCGCCGCCCGGCTGGTCGCCGTCGCCGCTCGCGGGCAGGTAATCGGCTGGGCCGCGGCGATCGCGGCCGACATCGTCCTTGCGGCGATCGCGCCGAGCCGCGATCGGGCGCTCGTGCTCGCCCTCGGCAACGGCGTCGGGGTGAGCGTCGCGGCGACCTTGCTGATCGCAGCGGCATGGCGGCACGGCATGATTCCCGACGTGCTACGCCTCGTGCGCGACATCGCGCAAGCCTGCGGTGCCGGAGCGGCCGGCGCGTTCGGCGGGTGGCTGGTCGGCCGGCTGGCCCGCGGCCAGGGCGTGCTTGCTGCCCTGTCTTACGGCGCCGCCGCGGCGGTGCTGGCCGTGGTGATCGCCCTGGCCGTGCTGGCCGCCGTCGACCGCGACCTGGTCCGCGCGGCACGCGACACTGTGCGGCGGCGGAGCGTCCAATGAGCGTGCACACGGTGACGCTCGTGCTCGGCACCAGTACGGGTGGCGTCGGCGTCCACGTCGCTTCGCTGGTTCGCGGGCTGGGCGCGCACGGTTGGCAGGCGAACGTCTGCGGGCCGCAGGCGACCGACGACCTGTTCGGCTTCTCCCGGGCGGGGGCGACGTTCACACCGGTGCACATCGCCGGCGCGGCGCGAGACCCGTTCGCGGCAGTCGCCGTTCGGCGTGCCTCGGCCGGCTCGGCGCTCGTTCACGCGCATGGGCTGCGGGCCGCGACGGTCGCCTCGTTGACCGGACGCCATCCGCTGGTGGTGACATGGCACAACGCGGTGATCGCCGAACCCGGCCTGCACCGCCGCGTTCTGGCACTGGGTGAGCGCCACGTCGCCCGGGCCGCCGACATCGCCCTATGTGTCTCGGCCGATCTCGAGCGCCGCGTCCACGCGCTCGGCGGGCGCGACGTCCGGCCCGGCCCGGTCGCGGCACCGCTGCGAGAGGCGGAGCAGTTCCCGTCCGAGGTCCGGTGCGAGCTCGGGATCGACGCCGGTCCGATGGTGCTGAGCGTCGGGCGGCTGCATCCGCAGAAGGGCCATGACGTGCTGATCGAGGCCGCTGCGACGCTGGCGGAGCGCTGGCCGAGTCTGCGCGTGGTCATCGCCGGGGACGGGCCGCAGCGCGCCGACCTCGAGACGCTGATCGCCGCCCGGCGGGCCCCGGTCACGTTGCTCGGCCGCCGCGACGACGTCCCGGACCTCCTCCGGGCCGCGGACGTCATCGTCTGGGCGAGCATGTGGGAGGGCAGCCCGCTGACCGTGCAAGAGGCCCTGCGAGCCGGGCGACCCCTCGTCGCGACGCGTGCCGGTGGCCTGCCGGACGTCGTCGGCGACGGCGCCGCTCTGGTCGCGCCCGGCGATCCGGAGGCGCTCGCCGAGGCGATCGGACGGGTACTGGCCGACGACGCGTGGGCCGCAACCCTCGCCGCTCGGGCCGCCGAGGTCGCGCAACGCCTGCCTACCGAGCACGACACCGTCGCCCAGGTCGAGGCGATTTACCGCGAACTGCTCGGCGCGTCGCGGTGACCGGCGAGGCGATGTCATCCAGGCGTGTTAGCGTGGACTTCCGTGGATCGGACGCTGGCGCCCGTGGGTTCGAGTAGTAATCAGCAGCCCACAAAACACCTGTTTGTCACCGGAGGCGTCGCCTCCTCACTCGGCAAGGGCCTCACGGCCAGCAGCCTGGGCAGTCTGCTCAAGGCGCGCGGCGTGCGGGTGACCATGCAGAAGCTCGACCCTTATCTCAACGTCGACCCCGGGACGATGAACCCGTTCCAGCACGGCGAGGTCTTCGTCACCGAGGACGGCGCCGAAACCGACCTCGACATCGGCCACTACGAGCGCTTCCTCGACACCGACCTCGTCGGATCGGCGAATGTCACCACCGGCCAGATCTACTCGACGGTGATCGCCAAGGAGCGTCGTGGCGAGTACCTCGGCGACACCGTCCAGGTCATCCCGCACATCACGAACGAGATCAAGCATCGGATCCGCGCGATGGCGGCCCCGAGCGCCGACGGCATCACGCCGCACCTCGTGATCACCGAGATCGGCGGCACGGTCGGCGACATCGAGTCCCTGCCGTTCCTCGAGGCGGCACGCCAGGTGCGCCACGACGTCGGCCGCGACAACTGCTTCTTCCTGCATGTCTCGCTCGTGCCGTACCTCGCGCCGTCCGGCGAGCTCAAGACCAAGCCGACCCAGCATTCGGTGGCCGCGTTGCGCAGCATCGGCATCACGCCCGACGCGATCGTGTGCCGCAGCGACCGCGACATCTCCGATCACGTCAAGCGGAAGATCTCGCTGATGTGCGACGTCGACGCCGAGGCGGTCGTGTCGGCGTCCGATGCGGCGAGCATCTACGAGATCCCCAAAGTGCTGCACGCCGAGGGACTGGACGCCTACGTGGTTCGCCGGCTCGGCCTGCAGTTCCGCGACGTCGACTGGACGCTCTGGGGTGACCTGCTCGACCGCGTCCACCACCCGCGTCACGAGGTGACGATCGCGCTCGTCGGCAAGTACGTCGACCTGCCCGACGCGTACCTGTCGGTGACCGAGGCGCTGCGAGCGGGCGGGTTCGCCCGGCGCGCGAAGGTGCACGTGAAGTGGGTGGCGTCTGACACCTGCGAAGACGAGGCGGGAGCGGCTGCTCAACTGTCCACTGTGGACGGTGTGGTGATTCCCGGCGGGTTCGGGGTGCGCGGCATCGAGGGCAAGGTCGGCGCAGTCCGCTTCGCGCGCGAGCACGGCATCCCGATCCTCGGACTCTGCCTTGGCCTGCAGTGCATGGTGATCGAGACTGCGCGCCACCTGGTGGGCATCGACGACGCCAACTCGACCGAGTTCGACGCCGAGACGTCCGCGCCGGTCATCGCGACGATGGCCGACCAGATCCACATCGTCGCCGGCAACGCCGATCTGGGCGGCACGATGCGCCTGGGCGCGTATCCGGCCAAGCTGACCGCGGGGTCGCTCGCCGCCGAGGCATATGGCACGACCGAGGTGTCCGAGCGGCACCGGCACCGCTACGAGGTCAACAACGGATACCGCGAGCAGCTCGAGGCCGCCGGCCTGGTCATCAGCGGCACCTCGCCCGACGGCCGGCTCGTCGAGTTCGTCGAGCTCGATCGCCGGCTGCACCCGTACTTCGTTGCCACGCAGGCACATCCCGAGCTCAAGTCCCGGCCGACCCGCGCACATCCGCTGTTCCGCGGGTTGATCGACGCCGCGCTCACCTACAGCGCGGCCGAGCGCCTGCCGGTCGAGATCCCCGAGGCGCCGGGCGAGATCGAGCCGCTGGACGTCGTGCCGCAGACCATCCCGGGTAACGGCGCCACCGCGTACCCCAGCGCGGCGCTGCGGTGAGTGCTGACCAGTACACGGTCGTCGCGTCGAATCCGGTGTACCGCGGCCGGGTCGTCTCGATGCGGACCGACCAGTTGCGGATGAGCGATGGCACGGTCGCGACGCGCGAGATCGTCGAGCATCCGGGCGCGGTGGCGATCGTGGCCCTCGACGATGACGACCGGGTCGTCCTCGTCAACCAGTACCGCCATCCGGTCCGGCAATATCTGGACGAGCTGCCGGCCGGCCTGCTCGACGTCGACGGCGAGCCGGCTCTGGTTGCGGCCAAGCGCGAGCTTTACGAGGAGGCCGCGCTCACCGCGTCCGACTGGTATGTCCTTGTCGACTTGTACACATCACCAGGCATGACCGACGAGGCGATCCGCGTGTTCCTCGCCCGCGGCCTGGTCGAGGTGGCCGACTCCGAGCGGTTCGAGCCGGAGCACGAGGAGATCACGCTGACCGTATCGAGGGTCGCGCTGGACGAGGCAGTCGAGCGTGCCTTGTCCGGCGAGTTGAGCAACGCCGCGGCTGTCGCGGGAGTGACCGCCGCCGCGGCATCGCGGTCCCTCGGTTGGAAGAACCTGCGCCCGGCCGACGCGCCGTGGCCGGCCCGGCCAGGGCACTGAGCGATGACCACGTCAGCCGGTGTGCGGTCCTCCGCCGCGCGACGGCTCGCACCGGTGACCGTCGTGCGCAGCTACCTCGACCACCTCGCGGTCGAGCGCGGCGTCGCGTCCAACACACTCGTGTCCTATCAGCGCGACCTCGACCGCTATCTCGCCTACCTCGGCGGACGCGGCATCGGCTCCATTGGCGCGGTCGACGCCACGACGGTGAGCGGATTCCTGGCCTACCTGCGCGAGGGCGACGACGAGCACCCGCCGCTCTCGGCGACATCCGCGGCAAGGGCGGTCGTGGCGGTGCGAGGCCTGCACCGGTTCGCGTTGCGAGACGGTCTGGTCGAGGCCGACGTCGCGCATTCCGTCCGTCCGCCCGCTCCGCCACGACGGCTACCGAAGGCCATCAGCGTCGACGCGGTCGAGCGGTTGCTCGACGCCGCCGGCTTCGACCAGACGCCACTCGCGATACGCGACCGCGCGCTGCTCGAACTGCTCTACGCGACGGGGGCGCGCATTTCCGAGGCGGTCGGCCTGGCCGTCGACGACGTCGAGCTGGCCCAACGCACGGTGTTGCTGTCCGGCAAGGGCGGCAAGCAGCGCCGGGTGCCGCTCGGGTCGTTCGCCGCGGCGGCGCTCGATGCGTACCTCGTTCGGGTGCGGCCCGGACTGGCGGCGAAGGGACGCGGCACCCCGGCGATGTTCCTCAATGCCCGCGGCGGGCAGTTGTCGCGCCAGTCGGCCTGGACGGTATTGCGCACCGCCGCCGAGAAGGCCGGCCTCGCCGCCGGCATCTCGCCGCACACGCTGCGCCATTCGTTCGCGACCCACCTGATGGAGGGCGGCGCCGACGTCCGCGTCGTGCAGGAGCTGCTGGGGCATTCGTCGGTGACCACGACGCAGATATACACGCTCGTGACCGTCGATCAGCTTCGTGAGGTGTACGCGGCGGCGCACCCGCGGGCGCGCGGCTAGTCGATTCGGATGATCACCTTCCCGAACGCGTCGCCCGTGAGGTAGTGGCGGAACGCGTCATGCGTCTCGGCGAACTCGAACACCCGGTCGATCACCGGCCGCGGCGGGTTGCAGCCGAGCTGGTAGCGCACGTCGGGTCGCAATCGCCCGTCGAGCCATCGTGGCCAGTAGCCGCTGATGACCCGATCGCCGGCCTGGAATCCGGGTGACCTCCTCGCCGACCGCGACGACTTCGCCTGCGCGGTCGCTGATCGGGACGACCCCCCCGGCACCGACGCAACGGGTACCGCTGTTCGAGGATGAGCGCATCGCGCCGGTTGAGCGAGACGGCACGAAACTCGGACGACGATCTCGGTGGGCCCCGGCGCTGGCTCGTCGGTCTCGCGCAGCACGATCCCGTCGATACGTCCCGGGCGTTCCAGATGAAACGAGCGCACAGCCGTCAGGACGTCTTGGTGTAGCCGAGGGCCTCGACGATTTGCCCGTCGCGAACGCGCATCAAGTTGACGCCGCGCACCGAGTTCGCCTGCGTGTCGCCGAACACCGGGTGCGCAGCGCCGTCGAACCGAGCTCGCCAGCGGATCGTCGCGCGGTCCGCGGCGACGACGATCTCCTCGGGCTCGAAGCTGGTGTTCGGGTCGTTCGCCAGCTCCTGCCAGAACCGCAGGCATGCGTCGCGTCCCTCGTAGCGCGTCCCGTCCGGCGCCGGCCCGACGGATTCCATGACGCAGTCCTGCGCCACCAGTCCGCTGAGCGCCTCGGGGTCGTGCCGCACGAATGACTCGTTGAAACGGCGAATCACGTCGTCCGTGGTCAATTCCGACATGGTCAGTCACCTTTCTCGTCAATGGCACCGTCATCGTGTGGCCGCTTCGAACGCGCGGCAATTCCGCGCAAGGAATCGCCCGATGTCGGCAGGGTCGGCTAGAACGGGCTGATGGAGACGATCGCCGAGCCAACAGGATTCGGCAGCGAACTGCGCCGGTGGCGTGACTCGCGCCGGGTCAGCCAGCTCGAGCTCGCGATCCGTGCCGGCACGACCCAGCGGCATCTCAGCTTCATCGAGCGCGGCCGATCCATGCCCGGCCGGGCGATCGTCGTCCGGCTCGCCGAGGCGCTCGGACTGTCGCTGCGCGAACGCAACTCGCTGTTGCTCCGTGCCGGGTACGCGCCGTTGTTCCCCGAATCCGGTCTGGATGAGCCGCTGCTCCGCCCGGTCCGCGACGCGCTCGAGGGCATCCTCGATGGCCACTCGCCCTATCCGGCGCTGGTCCTGCGCCCCTACGGCGAGGTGGTCGCTGCCAACAGCGCGATCGACGTGCTGACCGAGGACGCCGACCCCGCGCTGGCCGTGGTGCCGGTCAACATGCTGCGGCTGATGCTCCATCCGGACGGTATGGCGCGCCGCGTCCGCAACCTCGCCGATTGGGGCCAGCACGTCATCGAGAACATGCGGCGCCATGCCGCGCAGAGTCCGGACCCGCGACTCGACGATTTCATCGCGGAGCTGTCCGGCTACGTGCCGCCGGCAACGCCCGGGCCGGACCACATGGGCTTCGCCGTGCCGCTGCGCCTGAGATGCCACGAGGGCGAACTGCAGCTGCTGACCACCCTCACGTCGTTCGCGACAGCAGTCGACATCACGCTCGCAGAGCTGCACCTGGAAGCGTTCCTGCCAGCCGATGAAACGACGGCCGAGATACTCCGCAGCCGAGCTCGCTCTCGCTCGGACGCCACGCGGTTCGGCTGAGCCGGCGGCCGGCGAGCGCCCGGAGAGCCGCCCGCGTCGCGACGACCCGCGTGGCACCGCTGCCATCGCGCGAATGCCGGCCGCCGGTGGGGTAGCCTCGCCACGCTGGGCCGCACAGCGATGAGTAGGTAGGGGGTCTAAGCACTTGATGGCTAAGTCGACAAGTTCCGATGACGCCGAGGCTGGCGCGCTGTTCACGGTCGACGCTGTCAAGTCGGCTGATCCCGCGCTCACCCGCCATAAGCGCAAGCTCGTCCAGCCCAAGCCGGTCGACCGCCACGGCCCGGCCCGAGTCATCGCCCTGTGCAACCAGAAGGGCGGCGTCGGCAAGACGACGTCGACGATCAACCTCGGCGCTGCGCTGTCCGAGTTCGGGCGCCGGGTGCTGCTCGTCGACTTCGACCCGCAGGGTGCGCTGTCAGTAGGCCTCGGCGTCCAGCCGCACCAGCTCGACCGCACGGCATACAACCTGATCATGGAGCCTGGAGTAAGCATCGACGACGTCCTGCTCAAGACGGGTGTCCCGGGCATGGATCTGCTGCCCAGCAATATCGATCTGTCCGCAGCTGAGGTACAGCTTGTCGGTGAGGTCGCCCGCGAGCAGACGCTGTCGCGGGTACTCACGCCGATCGTCCCCGACTACGACTTCGTGCTGATCGACTGCCAGCCCTCGCTCGGCCTGCTGACCGTGAACGCACTGACGGCGGCGGACGAGGTGATCGTCCCGCTGGAATGCGAGTTCTTCAGCCTGCGCGGCGTGGCCCTGCTGATCGACACCATCGACAAAGTGCGCGAGCGGCTCAATCCGCGACTCAAACTTGCCGGCATCCTTGCCACGATGTACGACGGCCGTACGCTGCACGGGCGCGAAGTGTTCGCGCGAGTGGTGGAGGCTTTTGGGGATTCAGTGTTCGACACCGTGATTTCTCGGACGGTGCGTTTCCCGGAGACTACGGTCGCGGGTGAGCCAATCACCACGTGGGCGTCCTCATCGGCCGGCGCCACTGCGTATCGGAATCTCGCCCGCGAGGTGCTCGCGCGATGACGATGAGTACCCATGCTCAGGAGGGCCACCAGTGAGCCAGGCCAACGCGCGCACGACGAACGCATCAGGCAACGAGTCGGGTCTGGTCACGGTCGCGCGGGTTGGGACATGACCCGCCGCGCGAGCCTGCCGGGGGCAGCTGAACTGTTCCGCGCCACGACCGCGGCCGCCGCCCGCGAAGCGGAGGTCGCCCACCATCCCGGTGTCGGTGCTGTCCCGCATCCGGACGAGGACGAGTCGCAGCCGGCGCCCGCGGCCGATCGAGACCGCGATCGCGATGCTGAGGCCGATCCGCCCCGCGCCACGCCGGTTGTCGCGAGGCCCGCCCGCGGTGGGCGGCGCATCCGCGCGGTAGGGGATCGCGCGCCGAGCGGCCGGGAGCGGCACGAGGAGAAGATCACCGTCTACTGCTCGGCCGATGAACTGGTCGACATCGAGACCGCGCGCCTGCACCTGCGCGCCGAGCACGGCCTCGCCGTCGACCGCGGCCGGATCATTCGCGAGGCCGTCGCTGTCGTCCTCGCCGACCTCGAGTCGAAGGGCGACTCGTCGATCCTGGTCCGTCGGCTGCGCGGGGCGTGAACCTATCCGCCGAAGACGCCGTCGCCATCGAGTCGCTGGCGATCGAGCCGCTCGGTGGCGGTGGTGAGCAGCTAGGCGCGGACTCGTCGGTGGGCTTTCACGTGCGGCTGGACAACTTCGAGGGTCCATTCGACCTGCTGCTCAGCCTGATCAGCCGCCGCCAGATGGACGTGACCGAGGTGGCGCTGTCGCAGGTCACCGACGAGTTTCTCGCTCATCTGACGGCGTCCGGCGAGTGGGATCTCGGTCAGGCCACCGAGTTTCTCGTCGTGGCGTCGACCCTGCTCGATCTGAAGGCGGCTCGGTTGCTCCCGGCCGCGGATATCGAGGACGAGGAGGATCTGGCGCTCCTCGAGGCCCGCGACCTGCTCTTCGCCCGCCTGCTCCAATATCGTGC
>WNGE01010390.1_pt1 | contig 14405 bp, 10 predicted proteins | sample 5400651 | NCBI WGS metagenome assembly WNGE01 (sample SAMN13153370, study PRJNA577476) | soil metagenome | isolation source: 60 cm soil or saprolite under grassland replicate 2 | place: USA:California | collected 2016-06-15 | reverse complement strand
CCACGCCCGCGTTCCTGCGTGCGGAAGATCTGCTGGAGCGGGTCTGGGACGAGCAGGCCGATCCGTTCACCAACACCGTCACGGTCACCATCGGCAGGCTCCGCCGCAAGCTCGGCGATCCGCCGGTCATCGCGACCTCTCCCGGCGTCGGCTACCGGATCATGTCGGCAGCCGGCTGATCAGCCGCTCCCGGAGCGTCCACCGCGACTTCCGGTTGGTTCCCGTCGTTTCCGGACCGCGTGCTGAGGCCGTGTCCTTGCGCGCCGTCAGGTTAATGCCCCCGCCCCAGGTCACTGACCATGCGGATGCTCAGACCCGCGGCCTGGCAGAGTTCAAGCTGGCTAAGCCCGGCGCTGGTCCGCAGCTGTCGCAAGAGCTGCCGAATAACACCATGCCTCTCCCGGCGAGGGTCGACGCGCGATCCAGTCCGCCAGGCCGCCGGCCGCGCGAGGGCCCGCGTAAAAAGGGCCCAGACCCTCGATCCGGCCGGATACCCCCTGCACCCCGCGCAGCAGCACCCTAACGCAACCACTGCCCGACAATCCGTCCCGCCAACTCAGATCAGCCATTTCGGTGCCGCGTCAATTGTGCTGACCAACCAATCCTCAGCCGCGCCGAACGAGCCATATCGGCGGTTCCATGCGCGTTGTCCCCTGGCCTTCCCGCGACCCAGTGTGATGCTGTATAGCGACGTAGCCGATGCTCGCCGTCGGCTGGGCGCGGGGTGACTGGACTGGAGGTCGCCGCCCATGCGTCCATCGATGATGCGAGCAACGTACCGGCGCTGGCGGCCAGATCCTGCCTGATCTGACGGGCGCTGTATGCGGAAGCGGATGATGCCTGAGAGGGCTTTGGCGGATTCAATGTGCTCCCGCGAGCACGGCCTCGCGGTCGGCCGCCAGGACCGGGATCTCGTAGCGCTCAGCGAGCTCGCGGGCCTTCGGGTAGTCGGTCGAGTACGCCACGACCAGGGACCTCACCCGTGACGTCAGCAGCGGAAACCCGGCGTCAGCGGCTGCCAGCGACCGGTACTTGATCGCCTGATGGATCCCGATGCACAGTTGCTGCTCGCCTTCGACCTCGACTTCGACGACCGTGCGGTCGGGCAGGTGATTCTCGAACATCACGTCAACCCGGTCGCCGGTGGCGAAGGAATATTCAACATGCGGGACAGCGGCCACGTGCGCGCCGGTGGCGGGTCCGAGACCGCGACTGGAGCTGGAGGGCTGCCACATGCGCCGCCCCCGGGACGAGGCGCGGGGGGCGCTTCGCCGGTGACCCACAGCGGCGCGCGCGGCCGGTGCCGGCGAGCTCCGGGCTCGGCTTGCGCCCGTTGTGCGGAGCGTGGTCAGGGCGCGGGCGAGTAGAACACGACGGCGGCGTCGTCGTATTCCGGGCATTTTTGGCCGAACTGGTAGCCGTCTGGGGTGGTCGGGAGCGGCTGGCGTTTGGCGCGCCCCTCGATATCAACGACGATCTGCGTGCCGGTCACGGCACCGGCCTTGGTCACCACCAAGAAAAGAACCCTGAGTGTGACGGGGTCGCCGGTGTATCTCCACCCGGCCACCACCTTGGAACGATCGGGCTTCACGTAGCAGTATATGCCTGACGGCATGCCGGCTATCGGCAGTTTGGCGGCCTTTTGCTGGATCTCAGCGACCACCGTCCGCCCGTTGTGGCTGGCTTGATCCGGGAGCGACGTCGGAAGGATCGCCCGCCCGAGATTGACCGGTTTGCCGACCCCATCGAGCTGTACTGACACCTTGCGGCTGACATATTCGGTTTGCTTATCGGCTCCTTTGCCGGCCTGGGTCGGCGGGCCGAGGAGAACCTTCGCGTCCTTCGGCGGGCCGAGCGGGTAGAAGCTATGGTCAGCTTGGTATTTGGGGTCGTTCGAAACGCTCACCGTCGTCGCTTGGGCGAACTCGACGGACGAGCCGTCTACGATGATCGGGACGATTACCCCGACTCCAGCGGCGACGGCAGCGGTGCCCGCGGCGATCGCGATCTTCGTTCCGACGGCTAGGTTGGACCAAGCTCTGGTCAGAGCCCCGGGTTTCCCGGGCGGGACGTGCGGCAGCGAGGCGGTGAGGTCCGATACCGAGTGGGTCGTGACCGTCGTGCTGGATCCCGCCGGACTGGGCACCAGTCCGGCCAGTTCGGCACCGGCCACCCCGGCCGCGGCCCCCACGCCGACCAGCGCGACTGTCCGGACCGACAGGTGCTGGCTGAGGGCCTGGATCCTTGCCTTGACGGTCTCGTCGTCCCGGTTTTCGACGAGGACGATGGCGTCGGGCCAACGGCGATGACCCTGCCGTGCTCTGCGAGCCGACACGATGACCGCTCCGGCCGCGAAGCGGCTCAGCTTGCGGGCGTCGATCACCCTCTCTTTTCGGAGCTGGTCGACCAGCGCGTCCACCGGCGCCTGGGCGCGGTTTCCGCCGATTATGAGCACACCGCGTGGCACCCGCTGCCTCAGGCAGTCCCAGACCGAGACGAGGACGGCCTGGTAGTCGACGCTCGCCCGCCGGCACAGGTTTTCGCGGCTCGCCCGCACCGCGTGGTGCTCGAAGAGCGGCTGGATATCGGGCGGCAGATGCGTTGGCAGCCCTGCAAGGTCGATCAGGACCGGTACCGGGAAAGCTGCGTTTGGGGTTTCGCAGCGCCTCCCGGACCTCGTTCCTCACCGCGTCGGTCGCCTCGCTGATCCGCTGAGTCCCGTCGGGTCGCTCACCTTTCCACTGACCGCCGATCAAGAACAGCGCCGCGTCCGAATGTGCGATCGAGTCCGCGAGGACCTGTTCCCACCGTCGGCCGCCGATGAGATCCTCCTCGTCCCGAAAGACGCTGGTGCCCCCGAGATCGTCCCGTAGCCACGCGGATAATCTCTCCGCCACGTCGCGGGTGTCAGCGCGGCGATATGAGAGGAACACTTTCGGGCCGGTCGTAATGTCGTCGGCTGTGTGCTGGCCCTGCTGTGAAGTGCTGTCCATCGAAATCTCCCGGGGCCCCGCTCGGCCCGGCTCAGCCGGTCCGCGCTCTCACCCCCCAAACACCAGATTCCCCGGTGTTCTCGAGGCAATCCCCCCATAGAAGAAGAGGCCTTCGGATACGGGTTGATACAAGCGCCCGGGATGCCAGCTGGCTGGGTGTCCGGCACGCGCCGTCGGCACGCGGACATGTCCGCAGGGCGGTAGCCGGGTGCGCAGGCCGGGCTGATCCGCGTCGGCACGCCAGCCGAGGACGCGTCAGCCGATAATCCGCAGCAGATGGTCGCGCGGCTGGAAACCAATTTCGGGACAAGGCGCCACTCAGCGCGGCCGAGGCGGTGAGCATCATCCTCGGCGGGGTGCGATCCGGGCCTGGCGGATCCTGGTCGGCGAGGACGCCAAGGCGCTCGACGCGAAGGTTCGCGCCAAGCTCGAGGCGGCCTACGACTACGCCGAGCTGTTCAGCGTGCCGGAAGAAGCGCCAGCGGCAGGAACACCTGAGAGATAGCAGCCAGTGCACATCATCTCACCCGCCGGTACCCAGAAGGCCAGCGGGCGGCAGCGACGACGCACCCATGTCGGCGCCGCAGTGGCTGTTGAGTCAAGATCAACGCGAGTCTGAGCGAGAGCTGGATGCCTGTCGGCACGGGCCGTCGGGTGATCGAAAAAGTGAGCGTTGATCACCTGAAGTTCTAACCAGCCTGAGGGAGCGTCGGCCGTGCGCACCAGCGCGCAGATCCTCTAGATATGCATCAGACGGCGGCGCTGCCATGCGCCGGCCGGGCCCGCGCAGGCGGTTATCTGAAGCCCATTTGGAAGAAACCCAGGCGGGAGGGCGGTTATGCGTCGTGGACATGTCGCTGATAAAGGTCCCGCACGAGGGGTAAAACCCAAAAAGCAGCATCGACAGGGGGATTAGCGCAGGTCACGTGGGTGACACCGCTTCGGGTGCGTCGTGGACACCGCTTAAGATAACGCGTCCACGACGCAGCTCGAAGGCGTGTCCAGCTACATCGTAGACACTCGAAAACGACTTGAGATAACGGCGGATCCGCGCTCTACATCCACCGGAAGCTCGGTCACGTTCGGTGACCACCTGGCGGGCGAACGTCGTCGCCTGCACCGGGAAGGCCGGCACGGTGCGCCGGCACCCGACTGCCGGTCATATGACGAGCCCAGCTGCCGGGGCTATCACCTGCAGCCCGGTAGCTGGGCGGGGAAGGTGGAGACGGCGGTGTTGTTTGCCCAGCAGTTCCCCGAGCCCGTGCCGTCCCACAGCAGGTCGCCTCCCGGCAGCGGGGCGATGCCCGGGTCGGGCGCTGCGCCGTTGCCGGTGACCTTGTTGAACACGATGTGGTTGCCGTCGGGGTTGGGGTCGATACCGAGCGAGGCGCATAGCGCCGGGCTCAGGTGGAAGGCGTTGCACAAGCTGGCCACGATGATGCCGAGTGAGTTGTTGCCGTGCACCTGGTTGTGGTCGACCCGGTTGGTGTCGGCGGCGACGACGGCGATCCCGCTCCCGGCCGGGACGTTGCACACATCGCCACCGGGGGTGCACGTGTTGGCCTTGTTGTTGCCTGCCACGAGGTTGTGGTCGATCCGGTTGCCGGAGTTCGACGTGACCGCCAGGAACGGGAGCGTGAACGACAAGATGCCCGCGGTGTTGCTGGTCGCCTTATTGTGGTCTAGCCGGACCGCGGAGCTGTTCTCGATCTCGAACCCGCTCACATTTCCGGCCGCCTGGTTGTGGTCGGCCCGCACGTCGTGGGACTGGCCGACGTAGATCCCGGTGTCGTTCGCCCCGGAGGCGAACGAATGGTCGACCCGTCCGGTCCCGGACAGCGACGGGAAGATGCCGTACTCCGCGTTGCCGACGGCCCGCACCCGGGTCACCCGCCAGTTGTCCGCGCACACCACGTCGAGGCCGTCCAGGCCGAAGCCGGACACTGTGAAGCCCCGGACCAGGGAGCCCTGGACTGTGCTGCCGGGATCGGTCAGGCAGGCCGGATCGCCGGTCCTGGCGACCTGGATCCCGGCGTCCTGCCCGCCCGGATTCACCAGCACAACCTGGCGCCGTCCGTGCGTCAGGCCGATCAGGCTGATGCCGTCCTTGCTGATCGCCACCCCGCATGTCTGCGCCGGATTGGCCGGGCAGGCAACTCCCGGCTCGGCGTAGCTGCCCGGCTCGACCAAAATGGTGTCCCCCGGTGACGCCGCACTGACGGCCGCCTGGATCGACTGGCCTGGCCGCACGATAATGGTCGTGGCCGCGCCCGACAGGGCCGGGAAGCCAAGCACCGCGGCGCCCGCCGCCAGAACGATCGCGACAACTCGCACACGGGCTCGTCCGGCCATTGCCGCCTCCCCACACCGGCGGCCAGCCCAGCCCGGCGCCGGGCCCACTAGGCCGCCAAGAATCAAGGTGAACTCTAGGCCACCATGCTCCCTACTTCTTCCGATTCAGGCTAAGGTCCCGAAGCCGGGGATGCTCGCGAAGGGGCTATCTCTGGCGTTCATCCCGGTCGCAGACAGATGCCACAGTAGGCATCGCCGAACCGTGGTCATGGACTCGCGCAGCGACCCGGTTCGCCGTCAGCGAGTTCTGAGCATTCCCGGTCCTGCGGACAGGCTTGAGCATGAAGCACGCAATCGCGCAGGACCTGCGATGCCAGACGTGGCGCCGAGTCCGGTCCGCACCTGGTCCGGCGGGCCGTGTTCAGTGTTGTGGGTCAGGAATAAATCAGCCGGTCGTTAGCGGCCCGGCTGGCTTCGATGACGCTCATCCCGCCGGGGTTGGTCACTATCTGGTCTAGCCGCCAGCCGGCCCGTTCCAGCAGCTCCCGGTACTCGCCGGCGGTACGCTCGCGACCGCCCCCGAACAGCAGCAGCATGGCTACGTCACTCATCTTGGCCCGGTCGGGCCTGTCATCGTCAGGGAGCAGCCTCTCGAAGATCCGCAGCCGCGAGCCTTCGATGGCGCCGCCGACCGAGGCGAGGATCCGCGCCGCGTCATCGTCGTCCCAGTCATGCAGTACCCGTGCGAGCAGGTACATGTCAGCCGGGGGCGGGGGGGCGAACAGGTCCCCCGGGTGCAGCGTGCAGCGGCCGGCGACCCCTTGGCTGTCCAGGAAGGGCCGCGCACGCTCGAGCACCTGAGGCTGATCCACGAGAATTCCGCGCGCGCGGGGCGCCGCTTGAAGCACCGCGGCCAGTACCGTTCCGACCCCGCCCGCGATGTCGGCGACAGTGGCGGCGGGAGACCAGTCCACCAACGGCACGCAGGGCAGCGACAGGATCTGCGCCTGCTGCCGCATCTGCTCGCCGAACAACGCCTGCTGGTCCGGATGCCCGGCCAGGTACTCCCAGAATGAGACGCCTAGCGCCGTCAGCGCGGCCGCCTGGCCGGTCCGCAGCGTATCGGTCAGGGCATGGGCGACGTCCTGGACGCTGACCGTCGCAAAGGTCGCGTGCTGCGACAGCGGATGTTCCCGGCATAGCAGCCGGCCCCGGCCGGTGAGGCCAGCCTGGTCATTGTCCAATGTCACGATGCCGTGATCGGCGAGCAGCCGCAGCACCCGCCGCAATGAGCCCTCGTGGGCGCCCACCGCCGCGGCCAGCTGCGGCACCGGCAGCGGCGCGCTTGCCAGCCGGTCCGGAACACCCAGCCTCGTCACCGCGCACATGCAGTGCCAGGCAATCCCCGCTTCGAGTATGTCGAACAAGGCGCCAAGATCAGCTACGGGATCAGCAGCCACACCCACTCCTCGACCAGGGCGAGCCCAGCAAGGCGACGGGCCCCCGGCCTGCAGTCGACCATAGATGCGTTCCGCGCGGTCCGGGTTTCGTTGAAGTCGGAGCATCTGCCCTGGTCAGCGATCCCGAACGCGCTGGAGGCGAGGTCCGATCCGCCCGCCGGGAATCGAGGCTAACCCAACCGCCGGAAACACCGTTGGCGCCAGACCCGGCGGCCAGCGTGCTACGTATGCCTACCAGCGGGCGAGTCGCAACCAGCAGTTGAGGAAGTTCGGCGGGGGGCTGCATGCCGCAGCGGTCAACCTGTCGAGTTCGTCGCGGCAGTCGAGAGTGAGCCGGTGGTTGTCGCCCAGCGCCCGGATCGCGTCGGTGATCAGTGCGCGGAACTGACTGGCCGCGTGGTCGGGGTCGCCGCATTCACCGGTCCACTGGGCCATCTCGAACCGGCTGTTCAGCGCGACCTCATGCCGGTTGCCGAGGTGGTTGGCGCAGTCGACGACGACTGCTTTGGCGAGTTCGAGCGCCTTGGCCGGTTGTCCCAGCTGTCCGGTGGCGTGGGCGAGGGCGGTGCGGGCGGCGAGCGTGCAGAGGCTGGTGTGGCCCTCGGCCTGGCTGTGCTCGGCGCAGACCCGCCGGAGAAGGGTCAGCCCGTCGTCGGGGCGGCCGGCGATGAACAACCAGTACGCGAGGTTGCGGCGTATGTCCCTGGCGAACTCCGCGAGGTGGGGGACCGCGCCGGCGTCGGTCTCAAGTGCTCGCTGCGACAAGGTTATGGAACCCCTACAGGCATCGCTGCTACGCCGACGTGGCTTCCCGCTCGCGCGTCGGCAAGGAGGTGTGGAGGCCGATTCGCGAGGTGATCCCGAGTTTGGCGAACACCTTGCGCAGGTGCCACTCCACGGTGCGCGGGCTGAGGAACAGCCGTGCACCAATCTCCGGGTTAGACAGGCCGTCCCGGGCGAGCCTGGCAATCTGCTCCTCCTGCGGCGTGAGGTGTTCGCGCGTCTCGACATTGCGCTTGCGCACCTTCTCGCCGGTGGCCAGCAACTCCCGGCGGGCCCGCTCGGCGAACGCCTCCATCCCGATCGCCTCCAGCAGGTCGTAGGCCGTACGCAGCTGCTTGCGTGCGTCGCGGCGTCGGCGCTCGCGGCGTAGCCATTCGCCGTAGAGGAGATGGGCGCGGGCGAGGTCCGGCCGGACCCGGGTGCGGCTCAGCCGATCGATCGCCTCGCGATAGAGGTCGTCGGCGGCCCCATCGTCGCTCAGCAGCGCCCGGCAGCGGGCCTCGAGGCCGAGTGCGACGTCCGTGTCGAAGGGCTGGGTCGTCTTGGTGAGCCGTTCGAGCGCCTCGCGGGCGAGCTCGGCGTCTCCTGCGCGCGCGGCCGCCTCGACGAGCTCGGGCAGCGCCCACATGGACGGCCACGGGAAGACGGTATCCGCGGTGGCGTGCCGGGCCGCCGACGCCGCCTCCTCGTAGCGGGCGAGGCCGTTGCAGAGGACCGCGGCCGCCCAGTGCGCGTAGCTCGCCGCCAGCCCGTGCCCTCCGGCCGCGGCTTGCTCGATCGCTGCGGAGGCCTCGGCTTCCCTGCCCCGCAGGGCCGCGAGCCTCAGCGCGGCGGAGGGGTCGAAGTGGCTCCCGGTCGCCGCCGCCACGCTTTCGGCCTCCGCGATGAGCGAGGCGGCTCCCGCGAAGTCGCCCATCCAGGTGGTCATCAAGCACAACCCGTTGAGGAAGAGCGGCAACTCCGCGAGCGCGCCGGCGGCCCGGGCGAGCTGGGCCTGCCTGGCGGCGATGGCGTGCATGCCGTGGACGTCCCACGCGGCGGCGCTGGCGGAGTAGGCCAGCCAGCCCCACCGCAGGACGTCCTCGATGGGAATGCTGGTGAGGGCCTTGGCCGCTTGCTGCAACGTCGGAGCCGCGGCGGCGTGTCCATCAGTGATCAGGAGCGCTTGGCCGTCCAGCAGCAGGTCGAGAGGACTCGGAGCACCCGGCGGGGGAGGGAGGGCCTGGACGGCGCGGCAGATCTCCAGCAGCACGTCACGTTCAGCCAAACTCCCCGCGAACCCCGCCGCGGCCCAGGCGACCAGGTAGGTCTCGCGGGCCAGCTCCACGTCGAACGGCTCGAGCTGCCTGGCCGCCTTCAGCAGCAACGGGGGCGCATCGCTGCCGAGGCCCGAGGCGAAGGCGACGTGGGCGCGCACCAGGTCCACCCGGGCGCGCTGGAACTCATCCAGCGGCCCGGCCTCGGCTGTGGCCAGGAGCCCGAGCGTCGCGTCGAAGGCGCCGGCCTGGAGGCTCACCTGGGCGGCGGCCAGCGCTCGCTCGGCGCGCCGGGTTGGGTCGACGGTCAGCGCAGTGGCGCGCTGCAGGAATGCGGCCGCGGCGGCGACCCCGCCGCGGGCCTGGGCGCGTCCGGCCGAGCGCTCGAGCTCGGCGGCGACGTTCTCGTCGGGTCCCGGCGTCGCTCGGGCGAGGTGCCAGGCCCGCCGATCTGGGTCGGTCTGGGCGTCGGTGGCTTCGGCCAGGGCGCGATGCACGCGGTGGCGGTCGTCGGCGGCCGCCGACCGGTAGGCGGCGGATCGGACGAGTGGGTGGGCGAACTCCACGCGCCCACCGATCTCGAGCAGCCCCGCGTCCACCGCAGGGTCGGCCGCAGCCATGCCGAGCCCGAGGGTCTCGGCGGCACGATCCAGCAGCACTGGGTCACCGAGGGGTTCGGCGGCCGCGGCCAGGAGGAGCAGCCGCGTGCCGGGTAGCTCTGTTCGATCCTGGTGACCACCGGGTGGCTTGCGGGCAGCCCGAACCCGCCGGCGAGATCTGTGGCCCTCCAGGTGCGCGGCAACTCGAGCAATGCGAGAGGATTGCCGTGGCTGTCCGTGACGATCTGGTCATTGACGGCCGCATCGAGCGGGCCATGCACGTTGTCCAGCAGCAGCGCGCGCGCATCGCTGTCGCTGAGCCCACCGATGGCCAACTCCGGGAGCCCGGCGAGGACATCGTCGCCGATGCCGGTGCGCGCAGCGCAGACGATTGCGATCCGCTCGGCGAGGAGCCGTCGGGCGACGAAGCCCAGGATCTGGGCCGAGGCCTGGTCGAGCCACTGCGCGTCGTCGATGATGCAGACGAGCGGTTGCTCGTCGGCGATCAGGGCGAACAGTGTCAGCGTCCCGAGTCCCACCAGGAACCGGTCGGGCGCAGGCCGGGTGCTCAGTCCGAACACCGCCGCCAGCGCGTCGCGCTGCGGGACGGGCAGCCGGTCGAGGAGATCCAGCATGGGTGCGCAGAGCTGGTGGAGGCCGGCATAGGCCAGCTCCATCTCCGACTCGACGCCCGCGGCCCTGGCGACATGCCAGCCGGCGACTCGGTCGGACACGTAGCCCAACAGGGCGCTCTTGCCCACGCCGGCCTCCCCGCGCAGGACGGTGGCGCGGCTGTGACCGGCGAGCGCGTCGGTCAGGAGCCGGTCGAGCGCCTCGCATTCGGCCCGCCGTCCGAGGAGCTTCATCGGCGCCCTCCCTGCCTCCGAAAGACCCCTCCCTGCCTCCGAAAGACCCTCCGCCAACGATCCTACTGACCAGGGTGTCAACCAGGGAGTTCCCTGGTGCGACGCAGCGGTCCAAGCGCGAAGGTCTCACACAACTCAGGAGACAGCCATCAGCACCCACCGAAGTCCCCAACCACGGGAGGTCGTCATGAGCAGCACCGTCGAGACCGCCACCGAGATGCGCCCCTTCCGCGTGGATGTTCCGGAGGAGGAGCTGGTCGAGCTGCGCCGGCGGATCGCGGCCACGCGCTGGCCCGAGAAGGAGCCCGTTGCAGATCAGTCGCAGGGCGTGCAGTTGGCGACGATTCAGGCACTCGCGCGCTACTGGGAGACCGAGTACGACTTCCGGCGGTTGGAGGCGAGGCTGAACGCTCTCCCGCAGTTCATGACGGAGATCGACGGCCTCGACATCCACTTCATCCACGTCAGGTCGTCGCACGAGAACGCGTTGCCGCTCGTCATCACCCACGGCTGGCCCGGCTCGGTCGTCGAGATGCTGAACGTGGTCGGCCCGCTCGCCGACCCGACGGCGCACGGCGGCAGCGCAGACGACGCGTTCCATGTGGTCATCCCGTCGATGCCCGGCTACGGGTTCTCCGCCAAGCCGGAGGAGACCGGTTGGGATACCGCCCGCATGGCACGCGCCTGGGTGGAGCTGATGAAGCGCCTCGGCTACACGAGATTCGTCGCGCAAGGCGGCGACTGGGGCGCGCTCGTCACGGAGGTGATGGGCGCCCAGGCACCTCCGGAGTTGCTCGGCATTCACTCCAACATGCCCGGCGCTGTTCCCGCCGATGTTGTAAAGGCACTCCACTCGAACCCGCTCGGGGCGGGCTATCCACCGCCGTCCGATCTGTCAGCCGAGGAACAACGCGCGTACGAGCGGCTGAGCTTCCTGTACACGAAGGGCATCGGCTACGCACTCGAGATGGGGTTGCGTCCGCAGACGCTGTACGGGCTTGCAGACTCGCCCATCGCTCTCGCCGCCTGGATGCTCGACCACGACGCGCGCAGCTTGGACGACATCTCGCGCGCCTTCGTCGACGAACAGCCCGTCGGCAACCTCACCCGAGACGAGGTCCTCGACAACGTCACGCTCTACTGGCTGACGAACACCGGAGTCTCAGCCTCCCGCCTCTACTGGGAGAGCAAGCTGGGCTTCTTCGACTTCAAGGGCGTCACCGTCCCGGCCGCTGTGACCGTCTTCCCGAATGAGCTCTATGAGGCCCCGCGGAGTTGGGCCGAGCAGGCCTACCCCAACCTCATCTACTTCAACCAGGTCGACGAAGGCAACCACTTCGCGGCCTGGCAGGAGCCGGACCTCTTCACGACCGAGGTGCGAGCCGCGTTCAGGTCACTGCGCTAAGGGAGGTCGTCATGAGTGGTACGGTCGAGGCCGCCGCCGAGATTCGTCCATTTCAGGTCAACATTCCGGATGAGGCTTTGGAGGACCTTCGTCGACGCATCGCGGCCACGAACTGGCCCGAGAAAGAGACCGTCACCGATCAATCCCAAGGCGTTCCACTGGCCATGATCCAGAAGCTCGCGCGCTATTGGATGACGGACTACGACTGGCGCACGTGCGAGGCCAACCTGAACGCCCTACCGCAGTTCAGCACCGAGATCGACGGGCTGGACATTCACTTCATTCACGTTCGCTCCCAGCATGAAGACGCGTTGCCGCTGATCGTCAATCACGGCTGGCCGGGCTCGATCATCGAGCAGCTGAAGATCATCGATCGACTGACCGACCCGACCGGGCACGGCGCGAGCGCAGCGGACGCGTTCCATGTGGTGATTCCCTCCATGCCGGGCTACGGGTTCTCCGGCAAGCCGACGAGCACCGGTTGGGGCCCCGAGCGCATGGGCCGAGCCTGGGCAGCACTGATGCAACGCCTCGGCTACCGCCGCTACGTCGCCCAGGGCGGCGACTGGGGTGCGTTCGTCGTCGACCAGATGGGCTTGCAGGCACCTGCGGGACTGCTCGGCATCCACACCAACATGCCTGCCACCGTCCCAGCCGACGTCGACCAGGCTTCCCTGGCCGGCGGCCCGCCGCCATCGGGTCTCTCCGCCGAGGAACGACGCGCCTATGCCCAGCTGGAGCGGACCTTCAAGCAGGTCGAGTACGCCAGGATGATGGCGTCGCGCCCCCAGACCTTGTACGGCATCGCGGATTCACCCGTCGGCCTGGCCGCCTGGCTGCTGGACCACAACGATGCTGACGGCCAGCCGGCCGCGGCAGTCGCCGCGGCGCTGGACCGGACCACGAGCGCCACGGGCGAACTGACGCGTGACGAGATCCTCGACAACATTACGCTGTACTGGCTGACGAACACGGGGGTCTCTGCGTCTCGCCTGTATTGGGAATACAAGGGTGGCTTCTTCAACGCCAAGGGCGTCTTGATCCCCGTTGCCATGACCGTCTTTCCCGGCGAGCAGTATCAAGCCCCGCGCAGCTGGGCCGAGCGGGCCTACCCCAACCTCATCTACTTCAACGAGGTCGACAGGGGTGGTCACTTCGCCGCCTGGGAACAGCCGCAACTGTTCTCTGAGGAGATTCGCGCAGCCTTCCGCTCACTGCGGTAGCTGGAGCGAGGGAACGGGCGTCGGTCACAACCTGCCGCACGAAGCACCCCAAGCCTTCACCAAGGCCGTCGTCGAGGTCGACGGTTCCTGATCGGGGTGCCCCCGCGTCCGCCATGCAAGGCAGACGTCGTCAAGCTCACCTTCCCGCATTGTAGGAGAGACAGATGGACCAGGATGCAACCCAATGGAAGACGCTCTTCACCAGAGCCAACCAGCTCCTCCGCGCGACCACGCATCCCGCGGTGGTCCAGTTGCCCGTTGAAGGTTCGTTGCCTTCCCTCGACGACGCCACCGAGTGGCTCAACTCGCCACCACTGACGACAGCCGACCTGCGCGGGAAGGTCGTCCTGGTCGACTTCTGGACCTACACCTGCATCAACTGGCTCCGCACCCTTCCCTACCTGCGCGCCTGGGCCGAGAAATACCAGCAGCACGGACTGGTGGTCATCGGCGTGCACACCCCCGAGTTCGACGTTGAGCACGACCTCGACAACGTCCGCCGGGCCGTCAAGGACCTGCGGGTGGACTATCCAGTCGCGGTCGACAACGACTATGCGATCTGGAGCGCCTTCGACAACCACTACTGGCCGGCCCTGTACTTCGTCGACGCGGAGGGGAAGATCCGACATCACCAATTCGGCGAGGGTCAATACGAGCAGTCCGAGATGATTCTCCAACAGCTGCTGACCGCCGCCGGAGTCGACGGCATCGGCCATGAGCTGGTCTCGGTTGATGCCGGTGGGGTTGAAGCTGCTGCCGACTGGGCCAGCTTGCGGTCCCCGGAGAACTACCTCGGTTATGCGCGCACCGACAACTTCGCGTCCTCCGATGGTGCGGCCTTGGATACGCGGCATGTCTATGCCGCCCCGACACGGTTGCGGCTCAACCATTGGGCCCTTGCTGGTGACTGGACGGTCAAGCGGGAGGCCATCGTGCTCAACGAGACGGGTGGGCGGATCGTCTACCGGTTCCACGCCCGCGACCTGCACCTGGTCATGGGACCGGCCGCGCCAAGGACCGCTGTGCGGTTCCGGGTGGGCATCGACGGGCAGCCCCCGGGCGCCGCCCACGGAGTCGACGTCGACGACCAGGGCAACGGCACCGTCACCCAAACCCAACACCTGCCACGCATAACTGCAGGTCAGGCCCGGTCTGCGGACCGGGCCTGACGTGTGCCCGGGAGCGGTTCCGGGGACCGTTCACGGTGCCTGTGGGCCAGTTGTGGGCCAGATCCGGGTAGGTCAGCGGCCTGCGCCCGGCGCGGCTCAGACTCCGTGCGGGCGCGGGTCGCTCATCGGGGACCGCTCCCTTCATGCGAGTGTTCTCGCAGGTCACGGGCCTGTTGCTGGTATCTGCCGGGTCTCGCTGGGTCCGGATGTGTCTCATAGCGTGTAGCTGTGTGCGGACGCCTGGCGGACGGGATCTGGCCGGGTGATTACAGGATTTCGTGGGCCAGTTGTGGGCCATGGCGTGACCGGTGACAGGCATCAAGCCCGGGACATTGGCTGTCACTATGGGTGAGCGCCCG
>WNGE01005418.1_pt1 | contig 14405 bp, 18 predicted proteins | sample 5400651 | NCBI WGS metagenome assembly WNGE01 (sample SAMN13153370, study PRJNA577476) | soil metagenome | isolation source: 60 cm soil or saprolite under grassland replicate 2 | place: USA:California | collected 2016-06-15 | reverse complement strand
CTCGAGCTTCGACATCCAGTCGAGCCCCGACCCGATCGTCTACGTCGTCGAGGGCGACAACCGCCGCAACCCGGCCGGGGTCGAGCTCGGGCGCCTGCGGGGCAACGTCGGCACCGACTCCGACTACGCCGTCCCCCGGGGCACCGAGCCAGGCCCGGGCTGGACGGTGCTGGTGTGGTGCCGCGCGTTCGGGACCCCGATCGCCAACGCCACCCAGACCGCCGCCTGACGGCCGGGCGTCGGGAATCCCCAGGGCCTCCGAGGGGTTGACAGATACCGACAGGTATCTGATACTGGCTAGTATCAGATACTGCCCGGTATCACTGGAGGCTCCCATGAGCACCACGACGAGTGCGACGGCCCCCCGGACGATCACGCCGATCGGCAAGCGGGAGGCCCAGGCCTGGCTGCTGAAGCGGCTGGGGTACGAGCGCCTGCTCGACTCCTTGCGGGAGGCGCACGCCGCCAAGCAGGCCGGCAATGCCGAGACCGACGGTCGGGGCGTGGCAGCCTGACGTGATCGCACGCCAGGACACGCCGCCCCGCCCCACGCGCGAGGAGAAGAAGGCGCGCACCCGCGCCCAGCTCATCGACGCCGCCGCCACCGTTTTCGCCCGGCGCGGTTTGGTCGCCGCTTCCCTCGACGAGGTCGCCGAGGAGGCCGGGCTGACCAAGGGCGCGGTCTACTCCAACTTCGAGAACAAGGAAGACCTCTTCCAGGCCGTCATCGACGAGCGCCTCAACGAGCCGATGCGGCACGGGGCGGAGGACATCGACAGCAGCAAGGGCACTACCGAAGAGCACGCGATGGCCGGCGCACGTGTCTTCGTCGATGTCGTCCAGCAGGAACGCGAGGTCTTCCTGCTCGCCCTCGAGTTCAATATCCACGTCGCCCGCCACCCCGAATTGGCACCGGCATACACGGCCCGATCGCGCGAGCAGCTCGCGCAGGTGGCGGACCTCATTCGTCAGCGGACGACGGAGTTCGGGAGCTCGTTGCCGTTGCCGGTCGACCAGATGGCCATCGCGGTCGAAGCCTTGTCGAAGGGCATCGCGCTGCAGAAACTCGCCGATCCGGACAGCGTGCCTGACGATCTTCTCGGCCGGGTGTACGCGTTGCTGTTCCAGCTCCCCGAGGAGAGCTGAAAACAGCGGCTGACGGAACCCCCACAAGTACGATTTCTGCGTGACCCGCGTCGGATTCCTGGGCCCGCACGGCACGTTCGCCGAAGAGGCCGTCCTCACCCAACCCGATCTCGCCGACGAGCAGCTGAGCCCGCTGCGCTCGGTGCCCGACGTGATCAGCACCGTCGAGCGCGGAGAGGCCGATGTCGGGCTCGTCCCCATCGAGAACTCCATCGAGGGCACGGTCACTGTCACCCTCGACACGCTTGCTTTCGACACCGACCTGCTGATCCAGCGTGAGATCGACCTGCCCGTCTCGCTCAACTTGTGCGCGCTCCCCGGCGCGAAGCTCGACGACATCCGAACCGTGTTGTCGCATCCCAGCCCGTTCGGGCAGTGCCGGGTATGGCTGGCGAGCAAGCTGCCCGACGCCGAAGCGCTCGTGACGAACTCGACTGCCGAAGCCGCCGCCCAGGTGGCCCGGGGCGAGGACCGAAGCCGGGCGTCCATCGGGACGGCTTTTGGTGCCCGTCTGAATGGACTCGAGCTCATCGCAACCGAGATCGAGGACCACCCCGAGAACGAGACGCGCTTCGTCCTCGTCGGGCACGGCATCCCCGCGCCGACCGGTCACGACAAGACGAGCATCGTGTGCTTCCAGTCCGAGGACCGTCCGGGCTCGTTGCTGGCGATTCTGCAGGAGTTCGCGGCGCGCGCCATCAACCTCACGAAGCTCGAGTCTCGCCCCACCAAGCGCAGCCTCGGCGACTACTGCTTCTTCATCGACTTCTCGGGGCATGTCGCCGACGAGCTCGTCGCCGACTGCCTGCGCAACCTCGCGGCCAAGCAGGCCGACGTGAAGTTCCTCGGCTCGTATCCGGTCGCGGGTGAGGAGGAGGCGCAGCAGCGCCGCGAGGCGGCGGGCAAAGCCTGGCGCCAGGCCGCGCAGTGGGTCGACGAGCTGCGCGGCCGGGTCGCGCCGCCCGGCGAGCACGCGTGATCGACGTCAAGCGGCTGCGCGACGAGCCCGAGTACCGGGCCGGCATCGAGCGCAAGCGGGTCACCGAAGGGCTGCTGGACGGCGTGCTCGAGGCCGACGACGCCCGCCGCCGGCTGTTGACCGAGGTCGAGGAGCTGCGGGCGCGTCAGAACGCGGCGTCGAAGGAGATCGGCCGGGCGCCGGCCGACCAGCGCGACGCGAAGATCGCGGCCGCGAGCGCGCTCAAGGACCAGCTCGCCGTCAAGGAGCCCCTGCTCGCCGACGTCGAGGCGCGGGTGCGCGAGCTCGTGCTGCAGGTGCCCAATCCTGCCGACGCGTCCGTACCCGACGGGGGAGAAGAGGAGAACGAGGTGCTCCGGGTGGTCGGCGAGCCCGTCGAAGCGCCGCCGCTCGACCACGACGAGCTCGGCGCGCGAATCGGCTTCGTCGAGACGAAGCAGGCCGTCGACATGAGCGGGTCCCGGTTCGCGTATCTCATGCGCGAAGCAGCGCTACTCGAGCTGGCGCTGGTGCAGTGGGTGACGACCCGCGTCGTCGCCGAGGGGTTCACGCCCGTGGTTCCCCCGGTGCTCGTGCGCGAGCACGCCATGGAGGAGGCGGGCTTCTTCCCGACCGACCGCGCCCAGGTGTACGAGGTCGACGGCGGGGAGCTGTTCCTCGTCGGGACGAGCGAGGTTGCCCTGTCGGCGCTGCACCGGCGCGAGATCCTCGACGGGAGCGCGTTGCCCCTGCGCTACGGCGGGTTCTCCACCTGCTTCCGCCGCGAAGCGGGGACGTACGGCAAGGACACGCGCGGCATCTTCCGGGTGCACCAGTTCGACAAGGCCGAGCTGTTCAGCTTCGTGCACCCCGACCGGTCATGGGACGAGCTCGAGTTGATCCTCGCGTTGCAGGAGTCGATCGTGCGCGGGCTCGGCCTGCCGTACCGCGTGGTGAGCTGCGCCACCGGCGAGCTCGGCGCCGCGGCGGCGAAGAAGTACGACATCGAGGTGTGGCTCCCGTCCGAGGGCCGGTACCGCGAGCTGACGTCGTGCTCGAACTACCTCGACTACTCGGCGCGGCGGCTCGGCACCCGTTTCCGCGCCGACGAGGGCACGCGCCCCGTGCACACGCTCAACGGCACCGCGTGTGCTGTCGGGCGCACGCTCGTCTTCCTCTTCGAGCACTACCAGCGTCCCGACGGAGCGTTCGCGGTGCCGGAAGTGCTCATCCCGTTGTGCGGCTTCGACCGCGTCGAGGCGCGCCGGTCCTAGCCTGGCTCCCGGAGGGATGCCGGAGCGGCCGAACGGGACGGTCTTGAACACCGTTGAGGCGCGAGCCTCCGTGGGTTCGAATCCCACTCCCTCCGCCGAATGAAGGATTAGCGCCTGCGGCGCGAGATGATCCGGTCGTAGTTCAGCCGCAGGAGCGCGATGACCTCGTCGGCGTCGGTGTCCTCGCGGATGTACTTCGTCGTCCAGCCGGAGTCGGGATGGACGTGGTGCGGCCCGGTGCGGCCCTCGGCCACGAGCTCGTCACGGACCCGTCGGGGGAACGGGATGTCGGCCATATGGCTCCCGTGCACGTGGCCGATCGCGCGCCCGTCGAGAAGGAACTCGGTCTCGCCGAACTCGCCGGTGTCGGTGGTGATCCCGGGCCAGCTCGTCACCTCGTGAACGATGCGCTCCCCGGGAGTCGTCACCGCGGTTGCGGAGTCGTGTCGTGTCATGCCGCGTGCAACCTCGGCGTCGGCCGCTCCATTCCTCCACCGCGTACGCTCCGCCACCGTGCCTCGCGACCCGGATCGCTGGTGGAAGGACGGCGTCCTCTACCAGATCTACCCGCGCTCGTATGCCGACTCGGACGGCGACGGCGTCGGCGACCTGCAGGGGATCGTCGACCGGCTCGACCACCTCGCGTGGCTGGGTGTCGACGGCATCTGGTTGAACCCGGTCACGGTCTCGCCCGATGCCGACTGGGGCTACGACGTCGCCGATTACACCGGCGTACAGCCCGTGCTCGGCACGCTCGACGACGTCGACGCCCTGATCGCGGCCGCTGCCGAGCGCAAGATCCGTGTGCTCCTCGACCTCGTGCCCAACCACACGAGCATCGAGCACCCGTGGTTCGTCGAGTCCCGCTCGTCCCGCGACAACCCCAGGCGGGACTGGTACGTGTGGGCCGACCCCAAGCCGGATGGCTCACCGCCCAACAACTGGCAGAGCGGCTTCGGCGGCCCGACCTGGACCCTCGACGAGGCGACGGGTCAGTACTACCTGCACAACTTCCTCGCCGAGCAGCCGGACCTCAACTGGTGGAGCGAGGACGTGCGCGACGAGTTCGACCGCATCCTGCGCTTCTGGTTCGACCGCGGCGTCTCCGGCTTCCGCATCGACGTGGTGCACATGGTCGTCAAGGACGCGCTCCTGCGCGACAACCCGCCCGCGACCGACGCCGACCACTGGATGGTGCAGCTGACGGGCCAGCGTCAGGTCTACAACGGCAACCGCCCCGAGGTGCACGACGTCATCCGTCGGTGGCGGGCGATCGCGGACTCCTATGACCCGCCCCGCATCCTCGTCGGCGAGACCCACGTGTTCGACGTCGACACGCTCGCCTCGTTCTACGGGAAGGGCGACGAGCTCAACCTCGCGTTCAACTTTCTCCTGCTGCATTCGCGCTTCGAGCCCGATGCGCTGCGCACGGCCGTCGAAGACGAACTGGCGGCCATCCCCACGGATGCATGGCCGGCGTGGGCGGGCGGCAACCACGACATGTACCGGTTCCCGAGCCGCTGGGCCGACGGCGATCCGGCGAAGACCCGCTGCGCGCTGATGATGCTGCTCACGCTTCCGGGTACCCCGTTCCTCTACTACGGCGATGAGCTCGGCATGCCCGACACGGAGGTTCCGAAGGAGCGCCTCGAGGACCCGGTGGGGAAGCGGCTCTACCCCGTGTACGGGCGCGACCCGGAGCGGACACCGATGCCGTGGTCGCCCGAGCCCGGCGCCGGGTTCACCGCGCCCGGCGTCGAGCCCTGGCTGCCGTTCGGCGACCACGCGGCCTGCAACGTCGAGGACCAACGGCGTGACCCCGACTCCGTGCTGTCACTGTGCCGCGACCTCATCGGGCTGCGGGACGCCGTCCCCGACCTCCGCGCCGGCGGCTACACGCGCCTCGCGGCAGAGCGCGGGTTGTGGGCGTGGCGGCGAGGGGAGCGTGTCGTCGTAGCGTTGAACCTCGGGGACGATCCGGCCCGGCTCGACGTGGCGAACGGCATGATACGGATCGGCACCCGGCGTGAACGCGACGGCGAGCGCGTCGCGGGATCGTTGGCCCTCGGCCCGTGGGAGGGCGCGATCGTCTGGCTCGACGAGGCGTCGGACTAGGTCAGCGTCTCGTCTCTCTCGGCTCCTCGCCGGCGTCGAACTCGGCTTCCAGCGCGGCGGCTTCGAGCTCGGCGATCGCCGGGCCCCACTCCGCGCTGCGCCGGAAGCCGCGCACGCCGTACCAGATCGACCACGACATCAGCGCCATCGTGACCGGGAACCCGGTGACGAAGCCCACGGCCACGAAGACGTCCACTCCGAGCGCCGCGAGCACCAGGAGCCGGAGCACGGAGCGCAGCACCATGTAGGCGCCCCACGCCAGCGAGATCAGTCCGAAGACGCGCCGGTGCGTGCGCGAGGCCTTCACCTCGTCGGGCAGTGGGAACAGCTCTTCCGCGAACACGCCGGCGAGGGGACGGCCGATCAGGGTCGACCCGATGAACACCATGCCGTACCCCGCGTTCACGAAGACCGGGATGGCGAGGTAGACCTCGGCGCTGCCCGTCCACAGACCGACGACCGCTTGGACCAACACGAACACGAGCGCGATGCGGACGACGAGCGCGGGGCGGTTCTGCTGGCGCTCGTACCGGAAGGCAACGAGCGCGACGATCGTCGCGGCGGCGATCCCCGGGACGAGGCCCCACAGCTTCCAGAGCACGTAGAACGCGAGCACCGGACCGAACGCGTCGCGCGCGAAGCGGGGACCGTTGCCAAGGAGGATCGCCTTGGCGCTGATGGGCGGGAGATGGACCTCGCCCGGTGTCGGAGTCGCGGCCGCGTCGGCCACGACGATCAGGCCGCCTCGTGTGACGCGGTCCACGCCAGGAGCTGGTCGCGCTCCCAAGTGTTGACGATGCGCTCCATCGGCACGGCAGCTTCGGCAGCGCGCGCGCAGCCGTACGGTTGCCATTCGAGCTGGCCGGGCGCGTGGGCATCGCTGTCGATGGACACCTTGCATCCGGTGTCGACGACCAGCTCGAGCAGCCGCATCGGCGGGTCGAGGCGCTCGGGCCGGCAATTGATCTCGACCGCCTTGTCGAAGTGCGCGGCGGCGCCGAACACGAGCGGCGCGTCGAACTCCGACTCCGGCCGGCCCTTCCCGACCACCATGCGGCCGGTGCAGTGGCCGAGGATGTCGGTGTGCGGGCTGGCGAGCGCGGCGACCATCCGGTCCGTCATCGGCTGCGCGGCCATGCGCAGCTTGGAGTGCACGCTCGCGACGACGACGTCGAGCTCGGCCAAGAGGTCCTCGTCTTGGTCGAGCGTGCCGTCCTCGAGGATGTCGACCTCGATGCCGGTGAGGATGCGGAACGGCGCCAACTCTTCGTTCAGCTTCGCGACCACTCCGAGCTGCTCGCGTAGCCGCTCGGCGGTGAGCCCGCTCGCCACTTTCAGGCTCGGCGAGTGGTCGGTGAGCGCCATGTACTGGTGGCCGAGCTCCGCGGCGTGGCGTGCCATCTGCTCGATCGGTGACCCGCCGTCCGACCAGTTGGAGTGCAGGTGGAGGTCGCCGCGCAGCGCCGCCCGGATCGGCGCGCCGGGGCCGGAGTCCGGCGCGGCCTCGGCCCGGAGCCGCGCGAGGTACTCCGGGACCTGGTTCGACAACGCCTGCTCGATGACCGACGCGGTACTGCTGCCGACCCCGGACAGGTCTTGGAGCCGCCCCTGCTCGGCGAGGCCCTGGAGCTCGTCGGACGGCAACTCCCGCACGGTGTCGGCGGCGCGCCGGAACGCCTGCACCTTGTACGTCGCGGCGCGCCCGCGCTCGAGCAGCGTCGCAGTCTCCTCGAGTGCCTCGACCGGATCCACGCCCGTGACGGTACCCTCCACCGCATGACAGAGCATGCGCAGTCAGTGTCGGTCGAGCGCGTGATCGCGGCGCCACCGGAGAAGATCTTCGACGTGCTCGCCGACCCGGCGCAGCATCCGGTGATCGACGGGTCCGGCACCGTGCGGCACGCGAGTGACGACGAGCCCGGCCGGCTGGCGCTCGGCACCAAGTTCGGGATGTCGATGCGCCTCGGGATCCCGTACTCGATCACGAACACCGTGGTGGAGTTCGACGAGAACCGTCTGATCGCGTGGCGGCACTTCGGCGGTCACCGGTGGCGCTACGAGCTCGAGCCGGCGGACGGCGGCACGCGGGTGCGCGAGACGTACGACTGGTCCACTGCCATTCTCGGCACCCGGCTGTACATCGTGGCGACGGGCTGGCCCAAGCGCGCCGAGAAGGCGATGACCGAGACGCTGCGACGACTCGACGCGCACGTGACCGGCGCGGGCGCGGCCTGATCGACGGCCGACGGGCAATGACCCGCCGGTAGAGTGGCGGTGCCCGGAGGGATGACCGAGCGGCCGAAGGTGCTCGCCTGCTAAGCGAGTGGGGCTCACGCCCTCGAGGGTTCAAATCCCTCTCCCTCCGCCATTGTCCCGAGGACGCTCCGATGCCCAATCCCGCCGATCAGCTCATGGCCCTCGGGGCCGCGACGCTCGGCGAGTCGGGCGGACGTCCGATGAGCTCCCGCGTGCGAGCCGTCTGGCCCGGAGCTCGCCTCGCCGCTCCCGCCTTCGCCGTGCGCTGCACGCCGGGCGACAACCTCGCCGTACACGTTGCCGTGGCTCGAGCGCCGGCCGGCAGTGCGCTCGCGGTCGAGGTCGGCATCGAGCGGGAGATCGGCTACTGGGGCGAGGTGCTCACGACGGCGGCTCGCGCCCGCGGCATAGCCGGGCTCGTGATCGACGGCTGCGTGCGGGACACGGCCGCCCTCGAGGCGCACGCCTTTCCTGTCTTCAGCGCCGGCGTGGCCCTCCCCGGAGCGACGAAGGAGCTGCCGGGTGCGGCGGGCCGGACGGCCGAAGTGGGCGACGTGCTCGTGCAGACCGGCGACTGGCTCGTAGGCGACGCCGACGGCGTCACGGTCGTCGCGGCGGCGCAGCTTGACGACGTGCTCGCCGCCGGTACCGCCCGCGCCGACCGGGAGCAGGCGTTGTTCGAGGCGCTGCGCGCCGGCAAGACCACCATCGACCTCCTTGGCCTCGACTCGTCGCCGATCGAAGGCGGTGTCGAGTAGCGCGCTCTACTTGCGCTGCGCCCCCACGAGGATCGACAGCATGGTGCACGGCTCGGACGTCCGGTTGCGCCACGCGTGGCGGGTGCCGTTCTGGATGACACAGTCGCCCGGTCGCAGGTGCACCTCGGCGCCGTCGTCGAGCTCGAGGTCCATCTCGCCCGAGAGCACGAGGTCGAGGTCGACGGTGTCCGTCGTGTGCATGCCCGGGTTGTCGAGCTCGTTGTGCTCGAGCATGCCCGGCAGCTTCTCGTTGATCTCGGCCATGAACTTCTCGACGTCGAGATCCTCCGGCACCGTCCCCGCCCCTTCGGGCGGGATCGTCACGAAGACGAAGCGGTATCCCCGCGCGGGTGGGAAGAACGTCGTCGCGGCGGGGGGCGCGCCGGCGGTGGGGAGCGACGTCGTCTCGTCTCCACCCCATACCCGTACGAACTCGGGCCCGGGCACCGACAACGTGATCGGTTCCATCTCCTCGTCGCTGACGAACACCGACTTCCCGCTGTCGGTCTGGCCGGTCACCACTCGTCGCATCTCAACCTCCTGGGACGGGATTCCTCGGACCCTCGCCCGCGAGGACAGCCACCACGTTCTCGGCCGCGACCCGCGCCATGCGCGTGCGGGTCGCCAGGGATGCGCTCCCGATGTGGGGGAACAGCACCGTGCGCGGCGCGGCCAGGAGCCGCGGGTGCACCTCGGGCTCTCGCTCGTAGACGTCGAGACCGGCTGCGAAGATCGTGCCCTCCTCGAGCGCGCCGGCCAGCGCCTCCTCGTCGACGACGGGACCGCGCGACGTGTTCACGAGCACGGCATCGCGCTTCATGAGCGCCAAGCGGCGCGCATCGATCAGATGCCGGGTTTCGGCGGTGAGTGGCACGTGCAGCGTGACGACATCACTGTCGGCAAGCAGCTCGTCCAGATCGCCGCGCCAGCCGGGCATGCCGGTGTCGTGCGTCGTATGGTGCAGCACCTCCATGCCGAAGCCGGCGGCGCGCCGGGCGACGGCCTGCCCGATGCGTCCGAATCCGACGACGCCGAGCAGAGCGCCGTGCACGTCGCGCCCGAGGTACTGGTCGATGTCCCAGCCCGGCCACTTCCCGGCGCGTAGGTCGGACTCCGCTTCCCAGACGAGCCGCGCCGCCGCCAGGATCAGTAGGAACGCGAGATCTGCGGTCGTGTCGTCGAGCACTCCAGGGGTGTTGCACACGGTGATCCCGTGCGCGGCCGCGGCGGCGAGGTCGATGTTGTCGTACCCGACCGCGACCGTGGCGACGACCTTGAGGCGCGGTGTGCCCGCCGTCAGGACGGCGTCGTCGATCCGGTCGGTCAGCAGGCAGACGATCGCGTCGACGCCGGAGGCCTGCTCGACGATCGCGCCGTGGGTGAACGCCCGGTCGTCGTCGGCTTGGACCAGCTCGTGCCCGGCGTGGATCAGGGGGTCCAAGCCGCCGGGCAGCCGGCGAGTGACCAGAACGCGCGCCAAGCCGGGGTCAGTGCTCGCTGTAGTTGACCGCGGGCGCGTCCTTCACGCCCACCGCGAAGCAGAAGCAGTGGATCGGCGCGTGGTCGCTCACCGGCCGGAGGCTGTGTACCAGGTTGGGCGGGATGTGCACGAGGTCGCCCTGCTTGATCTCGCGGTCCTCGCCCTCGATGGTCATGATTCCTCGCCCCGACGTGACGTAATAGAACTCGTGCGTCGGGTGCGAGTGCGGGTCGACGCTTCCGCCGCCCGCGACCTCGAACTCGCTCACGAGCTCGAGGAAGCCGCCGTCGGTGATCTCCTTCATCTCGCGCGGGTTCACCAGCCACCACACCGGCACGGTGCCGTTGTGCTCGATGACCGGCGGCACCTCTTCGATCGACCGCACGTCCACGGTTTCCTCCTCGCCGTATGCTGAACGCGTCTGTCAGCGTAACCGTGGCCCGGGGTCCCCAGCATGGGCGAGACGATCACCATCGACGCCGAGCCGTTCGCTCCGGATGCGTGGGGTGAGTTCGGCTGGGTTCCCGTGCCCGACAGCGACCCGACCGACGGCATCCACTCGCTGGAGTTCAGCTGGGAGGACGCGCACCTCAACTACATCAGCCACGGTCCCGACGAGGTCGAGCGCGTCGACGGCATGTTCGTGGTGAACCGGCTGTACCACCACGACATGCACACGCAGGCACTCATGCCGCTGAACTGCCCGTCGCTCATCGCGGTGGCACCGGCGTTCGTGAACTTCTCGAACCCGGCGCACACCCGTAGCGTGCGTGCCTTCGTCTTACGCCCGCTCGACTGCATCGTGCTCCATCGGGGCACGTGGCACTACGGGCCGTTCCCGCTCGGCGACGAGCCGGTGCAGATGCTGAACCTGCAGGGCCGCCGCTACGAGGAGGACAGCGCCTTCGTCGACCTTGACGACGCCACCGGGGTGCGCGTCACTGTGCGTACAAACACCTGATCCGGGAGGGCGCATGCCGACGATGAAGAAGAGCCTCGCCGCGCCCGACGAGACGAGGAAGTTCGACAAGGGCGAGGTCGAGGTGCTCACGCTCGGTGACGTGACGTTCGGGCGGGCGACGTTCCAGCCGGGCTGGAAGTGGTCGGAGTGCGTGAAGCCGATCGCGGGGACGGACAGCTGCCAGGTGCACCACAACACCTTCGTGCAGTCCGGCCAGATGCACGTCGTGATGGACGACGGTTCGGAGACCGACCTGCGCGCCGGTGACCTCGCTGTGATCCCGCCGGGACACGACGCGTGGATCGTCGGGAACGAGGCCTGCATCGCCTTCGACTTCTCGCCCGACCTCCAGAAGTACGCGAAGGGCTAGGGAGAGGCTGCTCGCAACCCGTCGAGCAGGCGGTCCATCGCCGCGTCCATCTCGGTGCGGGCAGTGCGGGGGTCCTCGGCGCGTGCGACCACCATGCCCGCCTCGGTGAGCGCGCCGAAGAGGACGTGCGCGAGCGGCTCGACCGGTTGCGCGTCGACGAGTCCGGCGGCCATCGCAGTCTCGACTCCGGCGACAACAAGCCCGTACCCGTAGCGGTTCTCGATCTCCTGCCAGGTCTCCCAGCCGAGTACTGACGGACCCTCGACGAGCACGACGCGCTGCACCGCGGGGTCGAGGCAGACGTCCAGGTACGCGCGGCTGCCGAGCCGCAGCTGCTCGAGCGGGTCCGCCCCTCTCAACGCTTCCTCCGCGACGCGCTTCGTCACCTCGTCTTCGAGTTGCTCGAAGACGGCGCGGAACAGCTCGTCCTTGGTCGAGAAGTGGTGGTACAGGGCGCCGCGCGTCACCCCGGCTCGTTCCACGATCTCGTTGGTCGACGTCGCCGCGTATCCGCGCTCGGTGAACAGCCGGCGGGCTACGGCGACGAGGGCGGTACGGGTGGCGTCGGCTTGCTCGGCCTTGCTGGGCGTCACCCGAAGATGTTGACGCTTTCGTCGAGCCCGAGTGGGGACGGGTCCGCCCGCCCGGTCGCGACGAGCAGGAACTCGTGCGGGTCGCCGGTGATCTTCTCGCCGCCGCCCCCGATCTCGATGACATCGAGGCCGTCGAGCGCGAGCGTCGCCGGTCCCCATCCCCGACGGCGGAGGTCGACGGCGACCCAGTGGATCGACCCGCGCACGCCGTCGCCGCGGGCCGGCGGCTTCCCGAGCGCCGCTCGGATGTCGTCGGCGTGGAGGTAGCCGTCGAGCCACAGCGCGAGGACGCCCTCGCCGAGGGTCCCCTCGAAGTCGCTCGCCACCGGCGCGTTCCACGCCGCGTCGTCGAACAACCCGAGCATTTCGGCGGCGCGCGCCCGGCCCTCCGCGAGCTCGGCCGCCAGCTCGGCGACGGAATGGCCGGCGCGCTCCTTCGCTTCGCGCTCGGTGACCTCGGGGGTGCCGAGCCCATCGAGATTTCCGTTCGCGACGTCCGTCATCTGGCCGACCACGTGGCCGGTCACGTCGCCAACCGTCCACCCCGTGCACCGGGTCGGCGTCTCGAGGTCGGCCGGCTTCAGCGATCCGAGCAGCTCACCGAAGTTGTCGAGCTCGGCGAGGATGCCGTCGGAGATCTCGGTTTGGCTCAGCGTGGTCATGGGGGCACCTCCAGGTCACATACAGGCTGCCGGTATGTGAACACGCCCGGGGCAGCGCGTCAACGTGACTCCCGGCACGGCACAGTCAGCCGGCAAAGCGGGCGAGACCGAAGGCACCGACACCGTCGGGTCGGCGGCCGGACCCGATCCACCGGGCGAGGGCGTCGCCGGCGGCGGCGGCCATGAGGATGCCGGTGCGGAAGTGTCCGCACGACACCCAGGTGTTCTCGAGGCCGGGCACGCGGTCGATGACGGGTTGCTCGTCGCCCGTCGTCGGCCGGAAGCAGCACCACGCATGTCCGACGGAGAGGGTGGCGGTGCGTGGCAACAGCTCGGCGAGCCCGTTGCGGATACCGACGATCACCTCCTCGCGCACCACTGGATCGTCGTCGCCCTGGTCGAGGGTGCCGCCGGCGAGGATCTCGCCGCCCGGGAGCTGCCGCACGAGGCCCTCGATGGCCGCCACCGCGGTGCGCAGGCGGAACGGCGCAGGCTGGGTGGCGAGCAAGTGGCCTTTGACCCATCGCTGCGGCACCGCGAGCGCGGGCTGATCACGCAGTGCCGGGGCGAGGCCGGTCGCAAGGACGAGCGCGCCGGGGTGGAAGTCACCGTGCGACGTGTGGACGGCGGTCGCTCGCCCGCCCGCAGTCGTGACGCCGCGCATCTCGACGCCGGTCGCAACCGTGCCCGCGCGCACCGCGAGAGCGGCCGCCAGCCGCAACGGGTGGATGCTGGCCTGGCCGCGCATGCGGAGCGCACCGGGTACGTCGCCGAGCTCGGGCTCGATCTGGCGCGCGTGGTCGGGGTCGAGCACGTCGACGAGCGGACCAAGATCCGTGTCGAGCGGGATCGCGGCGGGCAGCGCGATCAACCAGTCGAGTGGCTCGATGCCGATCGCGCCGTCCCACTCGTCGTCGAGCTCTCGCAGCAGTCGGAGGCTTTCCCGGCCGAGGTCGACGAACGGCGGTGGATCGGTCCAGACGTGCGCCTCCGGGGTGAGAAGCGCGGCCGCTTTGCCGGACGCACCCGCCGTCAGCCGGTCGCGCTCGATCAGCGTGACCCGGCCGAAGCCGGCGCGCGTGCAGAGCGCGGCGGTCGCCAGTCCGACGACCCCGCCGCCGACGACGAGCACGTCGGGGTGGCGGTCCAGGTCGGGCGGGACGCCGGGCTCGAGCGCGGCGAGCACGTCGGCGTCGGCAGTGTCGCGCCAGACCGCCTCCCCGCCGTCGTCCACCACGGGCGTGAGGGTACGCGAGGCCTCCGGTACGACCGACCTCCCGCGTACACTGACTGCTCCGGCGCTCGTAGCTCAATGGATAGAGCATCTGACTACGGATCAGAAGGTTGGGGGTTCGAGTCCCTCCGAGCGCGCTAGGCCTGACCTGCGAGAAGACGCCTTCGGCGGGCGTCACACTCTGTGGAGAACGCCGCCGTGTAGCACTCCATGTAGCAACAGGAGCACGTTCACCGGGGGATTAGCGGTACCCAAACCCCTCAGGGCTCCGGGTAGACGGGCTCGGGTGGAGACTCCTGTCTGTCGAAGCAGTCCTGGATGTAGAACGACAGGTCGTCGTAGTCGTCGATGACGAAATCGGAGTCTTCCGCGTACTCCGTGCAGGACTGGAAAGCCTCGATAGTGCCGCGGTCAGCGTCACGCTTTATGCGCCGCACACACGAAGCGACGCCGCCTCCGTCGAACCGGCACGCTACGTAACCATCGATTTCGCCCGAGCTCCAAGACGTGTCGGCCGTCGTCGTCGTCGGCTCGCTGCCGTCGCTGGTGCGATCGATGTACAACCATGCCGCCACCGGGAGACCAACAAAGATGGCCA
>WNGE01005621.1_pt1 | contig 14407 bp, 16 predicted proteins | sample 5400651 | NCBI WGS metagenome assembly WNGE01 (sample SAMN13153370, study PRJNA577476) | soil metagenome | isolation source: 60 cm soil or saprolite under grassland replicate 2 | place: USA:California | collected 2016-06-15 | reverse complement strand
CGCCGCCGGACGGCTCGAGAATTTGAAAGAGCTGATCCGCTCCATGGAGGAGTTCGAAAATCTCGCCGGCTTCCTCGAGCACATTTCGTTGGTGATGGATACCGAGAAGAGCGAGGGCGAGGCGGTGTCGATCATGACCTTGCATTCCGCCAAGGGGCTCGAATTCGACACCGTGTTTTCGCCGGGCTGGGAGGAAGGGCTGTTCCCGCACCAGCGCACGCTCGACGACCAGGGCCGCGCCGGCCTCGAGGAGGAACGGCGCCTGGCGCATGTGGGGATCACTCGGGCGCGCCGGCGCGTGCACATCTATTTCGCCGCCAACCGGCGCATGCACGGGCTGTGGTCCTCGAACATTCCCTCGCGCTTCCTCGACGAATTGCCCGAGGATCATGTGGAGGTGCGGGAATCGCGGGGCGGCTTTGCCGCCTATGGCAATACCGGCGCCTCGCGTTTCGACGAGATGACGCATTTCGGCTCGAGTTACGGCACGCCGGGCTGGCAGCGCGCGCAGGCACGCGGCAGGTTCAGCGACTTCGATGAGGGCGGCGCGGGCTATCGCGATGAAGCGATGAATGACGCCACAAGGTCGCCTCCCCCGCGTGCGGGGGAGGGACAGGGACGGGGCACGGGCGCAGGCCTACGCGGCAAGCCGCGGCGCCGCCTCCCCCTCACCATCGAAGGCGAGCTCGTCGCCAAGTCGACCGGCACCGTGTCCGAATTCGCGATCGGCGACCGGGTGTTTCATCAGAAATTCGGCAACGGCAACGTCACCGCGATCGACGGCAACAAGCTCACCATTCAGTTCGACAAGGCCGGCGAAAAGCGGGTGGTGGATAGTTTTGTGGAGCGGGTGTGAGCAGCGTGTGGCTCCGCCACATCCCTCACCTCCGCAGCTGAAACATCACCAGCGCGGCGAGCATGATGCCGCCGCCGAGCGCCTGCAGCGGCGTGAGCACCTGGGCGAGGAAGAGCGCGCTGCCGAGGGCCGTGAGCAAAGGCTCGAGATTCATGAACAGCGCGGTGCGGAACGGCCCGATGCGCACCGTCGAGGCGAACACGCCGAGGAGGCCGGTGGTCACCGCGACGCTGAGCACGACCAGGGCGAGCCAGCCGGATGTCGTCGCGGGCGGCTGCCAGTTCCCCGTCGCGAGCACGGCGACCAGGAACACAGCGGTCGAGGACAGGAGCGAGTACCAGGTGATGCGCAGCGGCTCGGCGCCGGAGAGCAGCGCGCGCGTGACGAGCAGGATCACCACGCGGCATAGCGCAGCGCCGAGCGCGGCGACGATGCCCACCGTCGCGAGCGTGGTCGGATGCGCGCCGATCATCAGCGCCAGCCCGAGAAAGGCGGCGACCGCCGCGGCGGCGCCGCGCCACGTGACGCGCTCGAGCCCGCTCGCCGCCGCCACCAATCCGGTGAGCAGCGGATAGACGAATAGGTGAGGATCGCGATCGGCACCTCGACCACTTCGAAGGCCTTGAACAGCAAAAACACGTTGCCGGCGAACAGGACGCCGAGGCCGAGCGAGACCCATGTCGCGCGCGCGGTGAAGGCGCCGCGCGGCGGTACGAGCTTGAGCCAGGCGAACAGGAACGCGACGCCGAGCACGGCGCGCACGACCGACATGGTGAGCACGTCGGCCCCGTCGATGAGCACGACCTTGCTCAGCACGTCGGCGCAAGCGAACGAGGAGGCCCCGAGGACGGCCGGGCCGATCTGCGCCAGCCGGCTATCGGCCTCTCGGCTCATGGCACAGGCACATACGCTGCGAGCGTTGCAGTAAGATCGTCCGTCTGCCAGAGCCTTACGGCGCGGTGATAGCCATCGATTAGCACCCTGCCATCGCCGACTGTTGCCGGGTGATCATCGGCGTAGTGTGAGCCATTACTATTGGTCGCGAGCACATGGTCGGCAGGTAGCCGCTTCAATGGCTTTGCCTCGATCCAATCCTTGAACGTAGTCCTTCCGACTACATGTTCCGGTTCGAGCCACTGGTTGAAGTAAGGAATTATGTGCAGAGCCCCAACCTTCGCCCTGCTCAAACGCACAAGTTTGAAGGCTATGACGCCGGCAAAGAAACGGTTGAAGTACCCGCCCCGAACTTCATTGAAATTGAGGGCAAGTAGATTGCCCTCGTCCACCGTTAGCACTCCGAATGGGACTTTCTGACGTGACTTCGCCTTGAGTTCCGGAAGGCCCCGCCCCTGGCACAGGTGGCCGTGCCTAAGGGAGAGAAGTTCGGAATATGCCCATCGAGCGCGGACATAGTCCGAGGTGACCACTCTCCGCTCGTCAAACGGATTTAGCGCTCTACCCGGTAACCGCGCGCTCGCCCAGCCGGCGTCAGGTTCCAGCTCCCGCCTAACCCGTAACCCGTGCCGGGGTATGGATTGGGCTGGCAGAAACCATAGACGCCCGACACGCTCGCGCGGCATTGCTCGAACGAGGTGTAGCTGCAGTTAGTCCCGCTGTGGCCGGTGCCGTAATTCGCGCACCAACTGCCGTTGGCACCGGCACGCGCGGCGGTCGTGGACAGGGACACAACAACAAAGGTGATCAAAACGAGCGGGATCGTGCGCATGACTGCCTCCTCGGCCGCGTGCACTCCCCGACCCGAGCGCAACGTTAGCAGATTTCATCACGTACCAACACCGGACGAGAGGCTTTCATCCCGGTCCCGCTCCCTCCTCGCGGGCAAAACGCGGATCCAATCCTTCGCTCCTGGATTCCAGCTGGCGCGGAAATGCGCGGATGCTGGATGCTGGTTCGCCGGTTCGGAGAGCACTCCGCATCGGAGGGCTCACTTCTTCTCCAGCATCAGCGTGCCCTCCTTGCGGATCGCGGGCGTGAGCTTCTCCGCGATGACGGCGAGCAGCCACGGCAGCTGGACTTCGAGGCGCACGTGGTCGTCGGCGACGTCGATGAAGCCGACGGCACGCTGGCCGAGCGCACTGAGGTTGAAGGCGAGCCGATCGCCGCTCCAAGTTTCCTCATTAATGCTCAGGAACGCGGAATAGTGCGTCCGCGCCGCGGTGAGCCCGGACTTGATGCGGCGCGCCGCCTCCTCGCGGCCGAGGCGGTGCGGAATCGATACGATGAGCGGCTTGGACAATTGGAATCTCCATCAATGCGCAAGTCATATGGGGCACGCCGAGCCGTCGCGCCAGCGACATGAGGAAAGAGCCGCGGTCCCTTTCGCTCTTTCGGACGTGACTCAGCGCTCGTCGCCGCGACCGCGGTCCGGGTCGCGACCGCCCATGCTGCCCCGGCCCGTCGTGCTCGGCTCCTGATGGCCGGGCGCGTAGCCGGAGGCGCCGGGCTCGCCGGCTCGGCTGCCCTTCTGCTGCATCTGATGTCCGGGCGTGTAGCCGGAGGCGCCGGGCTGGCCTTGCACCGAGCCGCGGTCCTGCATCTTCTGGTCGGGTGTACTGTGCGGCATACGCTGGCCTGAGCTTTGGGCGTGGCCGAGCGCCGTCGTGCCGATCAAGACAGCGGTCGCCGCGGCGATCGATAGAATCTTGCTCATGGAGGCGGACTCCTTCCGTTATTTCTGCTGCGGGTCTGCGCCGCAACGAGTCCCTCCCCTCACCTGCAGCCAACGCTGCGGGCCCGTTCCCGTTCCGTCTGCTTGGGCGAGCCGCGACGAGGCTTATTGCGAGGCGACAGGGAGTGTGCACAATCCTTGCCCAGCGCGCACGCTGGCCTAGCCCCGCATAGGCCACGAGCGCGACAGAAAAATTGCACGAGGAGCGCACCCATGAGACTCAAAGCCAGGCTGTATTTGACTGTAGCCGCGATCGGCATCGCTTCGATTGTTTTGGCCGCGCCGGCGCAACTCCGCGCCCAGACCGCGGTGGCGATCGACAGCAACGATATCGGCGGTGTGGTCACCGGCGCGAACGGACCGGAAGCGGGCGTCTGGGTGATTGCGGAGACGACAGAACTGCCGACCAAGTATGCCAAGAGCGTCGTCACGGACGATCAGGGCCGCTACGTCATTCCGGACCTGCCGACGGCAAACTACCAGGTCTGGGTGCGCGGCTATGGGCTGGTGGACTCGCCGAAGGTCCGCGCCAAGCCCGGCCAGCAGCTCAACCTCACGGCGGTGCCGGCGCCCAACGAACGGACGGCGGCGCAGTATTATCCGGCGATCTACTGGTACGCGATGATGAAAATTCCGCCGGAAAAGGATTTCGGCGGCTCGACCGAAATCCCGAAAAACATCACGCGCGAGACCTGGCGCCAGCGCATGGGTAACGTTGACTGCATCGGCTGCCATCAGCTCGGGCAGGAGGCGACGCGCACCATCCCGGCGCAGTTCGGCGAGTTCAAGACAGGTGCGGAAGCGTGGATGCGCCGCATCGCTTCCGGACAAACCGGCGAGTTCATGGTGAACCGCATTGCCGGACAGCTCGCCGGCGTGCCGTTCCAGTATTTCGGCGATTGGACCGACCGCGTTGCCAAGGGCGAATTGCCAAAGAGCAAGCCGCAGCGGCCGCAGGGCGTCGAGCGCAACGTCGTCGTGACGTCGTGGGAATGGGGCACCGAGAAGCAATTTACCCACGACCTGATCTCCTCGGACCGCCGCTATCCAACCGTCAATGCCTACGGTCCGCTCTATGGGTCGGCCGAGTACTCGAGCGATGAGATACCGATCCTCGATCCGAAGACGCACGAGGTGACGTTCTTCAAGATGCCGGTCGCGGATCCGAACACACCCGAATCGTTCGGCCCCCCCTTCCATGCCTCGGCCGTCGCGAAGCCGACGCAGCCCTCGGCCTATTGGGGCGACGAGAAAATCTGGAGCCAGCGCGCCAACAACCACAATGGCATGTTCGACAAGAGCGGCCGGGTGTGGTTTGCCGCGGCCGTGCGCGGGATCGAGAATCCGGCCTTCTGCAAGAAGGGCTCGGACCATCCCTCGGCCAAGGTGTTCCCGCTCGACCGCTCGGGACGGCAGGTGTCGATGCTCGATCCCAAGACGATGAAGTATAGCTTCGTCGACACCTGCTTCGGCACGCATCATCCGCAGTTCGGCTACGACGCCGACAACACGCTGTGGCTCTCCGGCACCGGCCCGGTCGCCGGCTGGATCAACACCAACGTGTGGGACGAGACCGGCGACGCCGCCAAGGCTCAGGGCTGGGCGCCGTTCGTGCTCGACACCAACGGCAACGGCAAGGTCGACGAATGGGCCGAGCCAGACCAGTCGGCAGACGCCGGCAAGGACAAGCGGATCGCGGGCTCGGGTCCCTACGCCGTGATGCCGCACCCGACCGATGGCTCGGTCTGGTACACCCTCAACGTGTTCGCCGGCACGCCCGGATTCCTGCGCTTCGATCCCAAAACCAAGCTCAGCGAGTTCTACGCCATCCCGAAAGAAGGCATTGGGGTGCGCGGCGGCGACATCGACAAGAACGGCGTCCTTTGGGGGTCGGGCTCGAACGGCACGCTCATCAGTTTCGATCGGCGCAAATGCAAGGGTCCGCTCAACGGGCCCAATGCGACCGGCAATCACTGCCCCGAAGGGTTCGCGTATTACAAGTATCCGGGCCCACCCTTCGAGGGCTTCGAGAACGGGAGCGCGGAGGCGAGCTATTATACCTGGGTAGACCAGCACAACACGGTGGGGCTCGGCGAGAACGTCCCGATCTCGACCGCCAACCTCAATGACGGCTTCGCTGCGCTCAAGGACGGGCAGATGGTCATGTTGCGGATCCCGTACCCGCTCGGCTTCTTCGCCAAGGGCTTGGACGGCCGCATCGATGACCCGAACGCCGGCTGGAAGGGCCGCGGCCTCTGGAGCACCAACGGTGACCGCACGCCGTGGCTGAAGGAAGGCGGCAAGGGCAGCAAGCCGCGCGCCGTACAGATTCAGGTGCGGCCCGATCCGCTGGCGCACTGAGCGATCGCAAGCGAGCGGACCGCCCGGCGCTGCACCGTCAGCGCCGGGCGATTTCTTTGTAGGGTGGAATAGACTTCCCGCTTGCGCTGTTAGCGGCAAAGCACAAGCCCGTCTGTATCCAGGAGGATCGATCCATGACTGCAACCCGCCTCGCGCTCATCGCCCTCGCCTGCTCCGCCGCGTTGCCTGCCAGCGCGCAGCTCCTCCAACGCAAGGACCTGAGCTATCCGATCGCGCTGACGATCGCGCAAGCGGCGCTGGAGGACTGCAAGGCCCGCGGCTATGCTACTTCGGTGGTCGTGGTCGACCGCGGCGGCAATACCGTGGTCGCGCTGCGCGGCGATAATGCCGGCGCGCACACGATGGAGAACGCGCGCCGCAAGGCCTACACCGCCATGACCTTCAAGATGACCACGGACGCCTTCATCAAGGAGATGGCGACGCGGCCGGTGCGTCGCGAGCAGACGACGCTACCCAACGTGATCGCCATCAGCGGCGGGGTGCCGATCAAGGTAGGCAACGACGTGATCGGCGGCGTGGGCCTCTCCGGCTCGCCCGGCGTCGACGAGCCGTGCGTGATGGCGGGCCTGGACAAGGTGAAGGATCAGCTGCAATGAGCGGCGGAACGCGACGGCTTCATCCATGATGAAGCGCGAGACATTCGCGATCGCAAAGATCTATGTGCCGGCGAAGCGCCGCGCGACGCTCGATCCCAAGAAGGCGCAGGAGATCGCCGAGAGCATCTTGCAGATCGGTCAGCAGAGCCCAATCCTCGTGCGGCAGGACGGCGACCGCTTCGTGCTGGTGGAAGGGCTGCATCGCCTGGAGGCATGCAAACAGCTGGGCGAACAAACCATCCTCGGCTACCTGGTCCAGGCAAGGCGGCATTAGCTCATCGCCAAAGGGTAGGGTGGCTGTCGCTCGGCGCCTTAGCCTACCCAACCGCTACTTTGCGCCGAGCAGGCGCGTGATGATCGGCGTCCAGCGGTCGATCTCGCTCTGCATGAAGCCGGTGACCTCGGCCGGTCTCATGGCTCTGGTTTCGATCGCATCCTGCTCGATGTGACGCTTGAGCTGCGGCCGCTCCAATGAGTTGACCACCTCGCGGTTGGCGCTCTCCACGATCCCGGGAGCAAGGCCAGCCGGTCCCGAGAGCGAATACCACGTGGTGGCGACGAACTCGACATGACCGAGTTCGCGCAACGTCGGCACATCCGCACGGTAGACCAGCCGCTGCCCGGAGGTGGTGGCGAGAGCAATGAGCCTGCCGGCGCGGACGTGCTCGGCCACCGTCGTCCACGTGAGCATGCCCAGCTTGACGTGGCCGGCAACGAGATCGAGCACCGCCTGCCCGCCGCCCTTATAAGCGACGTGCACGAGCTTGATCTTTTCCTTGGCCGCGAGAAATTCCGCGATCCAATTGCCCATCGTGCCGAAGCCGGCCGAGACGTATTCGATACCGCCCGCGTCGCGCGCCAGCGCCAGAAAATCGCGATACGACGCCACGCCGAGCGAGGGATGCGCGACGAGCACATTGGGCGTGCCGCCGAAATAGGCGATGTGGGTGAAGTCGCGCACGGGATCGAAGCCGACGTTCTTGTTCATCGCCGGCCCAAGCACGTGCGTCGGGATGCCGGAGACCATCAGCGTGAGGCCGTCCGGCTCCGCCCGCGCAACCGCCTCAGTACCGACCAGCCCGCCGCCGCCGACCCGGTTCTCGATGTAGAACTGCTTGCCGAAGGCGGACGTGAGCGCATCGGTATAGAGCCGGCCGATCGTATCGGCCGCGCCGCCGGCCGCGAACGGCACCACCACTCGCACCGCTTTGCTCGGCCATTCCGCCGCCAAGGCGGCGCTGGATGACAGTACAACAGCGGCGATGACGACGAGCGCGCGCATTATGCGAGGCCCACTACTTTTCATCCGGCTTATAGAGGATATCCAACATGCCCTGCGCCTCCGCGAGGCTCATCGGCGAGGTGATGTACTTGAACTCGAGCGCCTGTTTCAGGGTCACATCGAGCCCTTTCACCTCGGCGAGCTGCAAGGCCTCTTTCGGGAAGAACTCGTCCCGGGTCTGCTGCGCCAAGGCGCGCGGCACTTTCGCGATTTCGGCGTAATGATCGATCGCGCCGGGATCGGAATAGGCCCAGTCGATCGCCCGGCTCAAGGCCCTGATGAAACGCACGAACGCATCGCGCCGTTCCTTGAGCGCGTTCGCGTTGGCGACGTTGACGCGAATCGTCTGCTGCGCTAGCGCCGGCACGTCGCTGCCGCGCGCAATGATGACGAGCTTGCCGTCGGCGAGCTGCTGCAGCACGAACGGCGGCACCGACCAGCCGACGTCGATCTGCCCGGACATGACCTGGGTGAGCGTCGCGGGCGCGCCGCCGGTGGCGACGAGCTTGGGCGCAACCTTCGCCTGGCTCACGAGCTGCAGCAGAATGAGGTTGGTCGACGACCCGGGCGAGGAATACGCGACCGTCTTGCCGTTGGTATCGGCAAGCCGCCTGATGCCGCTCTCCGGCCGCGCATACCAGAACGCCTCGGCGGCGCCGGTCGCTTCCGCGCTGATGACCTTGACCGGCATGCCCTTGGCATAGGCAGCGACCACGCCGAGGATGCCATTGGTCATCGCGATATCGATGCTGCCGGCGATGACCGGCGTGAGCGTGGAGGCGCCGCCTTCGGTGTAGAGAATCTCGATGTCGAGGCCGACTTGCTTGAAGTAACCCTGCTTGAGCCCGACATCGATGAAGGTGCTGTTCCAGAACCCAGGCTGGGCGACCGCGACCTTCAACGTCTCAGCGGGAGAAGTTTGTGCCGTAGCAATGGCTGTCAAGCCAACCAATATTGCTGCACAGAGATTTTGACCGCTGCGTCGAGGTTCGACTTCCGCCCTCATCCTGAGGAGGCGGTGAAGCCGCCGTCTCGAAGGATGGGGCGGCCCGTGTCCCTCATGCTTCGAGACGCCGCGCCATACTGCGTCGAAGACGCGCGTGGATGCGTTTAAGGCGCGGCTCCTCAGCATGAGGGCGAGAGAGCTCGCCCGGTCACAATCACTGTGTCGGGGTACCGCTGCAGCAAGCGTCATCTTCATGGCGTCTCCTCGACCGTGCTCAATCCTCCTTGATGTTCTTTTCGCGCACCACGCGGCCCCAGCGCGCGAGCTCATCGCTTAAGATTTTACCGAATTCGGCGCTCGAGGTTGGCGCCGGCACGGCGCCCGACTGGAGAAGCTTTTCGCGCACATCGGGAGCGTCGAGCACGGCGACGACCGCGTCGTGCAATTTTGCCACCACGGCGGGCGGCGTCCTGGCCGGCGCCAAGAGGCCATACCAATTATCGGTGACCGTGTCCGGGAAGCCTTGCTCCACCAGCGTGGCGACGTCCGGCAACAGCGGGTTGCGGGCGGCGGAGGCCGCGCCGATCGGCTTGAGCTTGCCGCCGCGGATATGCGGCAGCAGCACGGGCGTATCGGCGAACAGCGCCGTGACCTGGCCACCGAGAAGATCGGTCAAGGCGGGGGCCGCGCCGCGATAGGGCACGTGCAGGAATTTCACGTTCGCCGCCGATTGATAAAGCTCGAGCGCGAGATGGGTCGTGCTGCCCGAGCCGGTCGAGGCGAACGGAATCGATCCGGGCTTCTCCTTGGCAAGGGCGGCGAGTTCCTTGGCCGAATTCACCGGCGTCTCCGGCTTGACGACCAGGATCGTGGTGGGGCGTACCACCAGCGTGATCGGGGCGAAATCGCGCAGCGTGTCGTAGTTCGGCTTGCTCAGATGCGGCGTAATTGCGACCGCGCCGATCGTAGTGAGAAACAGGAGATGGCCGTCCGCTTCGCCTTTTGCGACGTATTCGGCGCCGATCGCGCCGTTCGCGCCCGGCTTGTTCTCGACGATGACGTTTTGCCCGAGCAGCGGCTTGAGCTTGTCGGCAAGCAGACGTGCGACGAAGTCGGTTGGACCGCCCGCCGGAAACGCCACGACCACGCGAATCACGCGGGACGGAAAGTCCTGCGCATGAGCATGCGCGGCCGCCAACCAAGATAGCGCGGCGAGCACCATGGCCAGGGTCGTCTTCAATTGCAGCGGCAATCGCATGTCAACCTCCCGGAGTTATGATTTGTACGCGGGGCGATCGCGCAGGCTCATCCTGGTCGCATGTGCTCGCTTTGACAATCTGTAAGGGCTCGCTAGATTACGCGCGTCGTCAACAACCGAAAGGAGGTGATCCAGTGTCTCATTGTCCATCGCCGCGATTACCGGCATCCGTGAGCTGGATCCTTCCCGCTTTGAGGGGCCCAGCGAATTGACGCGTCGCCCAAACGGCGCTCTGCGGGATGAGCCGGATCACGGCTCGACAATGGAAGGGCTGCCCGCGAGGGCGGCCCTTCTTCATTCGCGTCGCGGCCGCGGGCCCGGCACCGAGAGGGGAAAAGCATGGTGACGAAGCGTGTGATTATTCTCGCGACCACGGCCTTTGCCTTGGCAATAAGCGCTGCGAACCATGCAACGGCGCAGGTCTATCCGTCGCGGCCTGTCACGATCATCGTGCCGTTCTCTGCAGGCGGGACGACCGACGTCATTGCCCGCATTCTCGGCGAGCACATGTCGCGCACGCTCGGCCAGCAGTTCATCGTCGAGAACGTCGTCGGCGCGGGCGGCACCACCGGCTCGACGCGTGCGATGCGCGCAAGCCCCGATGGACACACCATTGAATTGGGCAACATGGGCACGCACGCGGCTGCCGTGGCGCTCTATCCCAGCCTCGCCTACAACCCGGAAGTCGATTTCGCTCCAGTCGGCATGGTCGCCGGCCTTCCCGTCGTGATCGTAGGAAAAAAGGACCTTCCGCCCAACGACCTGAAGGAATTCGCAGCGTACGTGAAAGCGAACGCCGAGACGCTGAACATGGCGCATGCAGGCGTCGGCTCGATCACGCATTTCACGTGCCTGCTGCTCAACTCGATACTCGGCGTGAAGCCGACCATGGTGCCCTTCAACGGTGCCGCGCCCGCCATCACCGCGCTGATCGGCGGCCAAGTCGATTACATGTGCAACGTCACCCCCGACGTCGTTCAGCACGTTCGCGGCGGCGCGTTCAAAGCCTATGCAATTGGAACCTCCAGTCGCAATGCGGCACTGCCGGACGTGCCGACGTCGAAAGAGGCCGGGCTTGCGCAGTTCCAGGCATCGGCCTGGAACGCCTTGTTTGCCCCTAAGGGAACGCCCAAGCCGGTCATCAACAAGCTCAGCGACGCGCTCGAGAAGGCGATCGATGACGAGACGACGCGGAAACGCCTGTTCGACCTGGGCAGCGAGATTCCGGACAAGAGCCGACGCGGTCAGCAGGCGCTTGCCGCGCTGGTAAAGGACGAGATCGCGCGTTGGACGCCGATCATCAAGGCGGCGGCGGTCAAGTCGGAATGAATAGACCCAGAAAGGAATTCGGTCTGCGCGCTAATGTGCATGCGTCCTAGCTTTGCAGGATGCGCTTTCGCGCGCATCCCGCTATGCTGCGCAAGGAGGCTCGTGTCATGGCCATGGTTCCCGACAAATATCTCGACCTGCTGCAGCAGAAGAAGGCCTTTGCAAATCTCGCCACGGTCAACCCGGACGGAACGCCTCAGGTGACGCCGGTATGGTTCGATTACACCGACGGTCTCGTTCGGGTGAATACCGCGCGGGGCCGCGTCAAGGCGCGCAACCTGAAGAAAGGTGCCCCCGTTGCGCTGGCGATCGTCGACCCCGGCAATCCCTACCGCTACGTCCAGATTCGCGGCCGGGTCCGGCGCGTCACCGAGGACGGCGCCGTTTCGCACATCGATTCGCTCGCCAAGAAATATCTCGGGCAGGACAAGTACACCAATGCTCAGCCCGGCGAAGTGCGCCTGATGTGCGAGATCGAGCCGACATCCGCATCCGGAATGGGCTGAGCGCTGCTATTCCGGCTTGATCTTGCCCTCGACGATCACCTTCTTCCACTTCTCGAATTCCGAGCGGGTGAAGGCCGCAGCCTCCTCCGGCGTGGTGCCGCGTGGCGTGACCCCGATCTTGGCAAAGGCCGCCTTGAGCTCGGGACGCTCGAGCGCCTTGTTGATCTCGCGGTTGAGCTTCGCCAGCACCTCCGGCGCAAGCCCAGCCGGCGCGTAAATCCCGATCCAAAGGTCGACATCGAAGCCGGGCAGACCGGACTCCGCGACCGTAGGCACATCGGGATAAACCGGGCTGCGCACCGAACCCATCGTCGCAAGCGCTCGCACGCGGTTGGTGAAAGGCACCGCGCCAGCGATGCTGGAGAACGCGAGCTGCACCTTTCCGCTCATGACGTCCGGATAGGCCGCGCCAATGCCGCGGTAGGGCACGTGCGTCATCTCGATGCCGGCGCGCAGCTTGATCATTTCACCGGCGAGATGCGGCGCGGTTCCGACACCGGCCGATGCGAAATTGAGTTTGCCGGGATTGGTTTTGGCATACGCGATCAGTTCGGCGAACGTATTTACCGGCAAGGTCAACGACGCGACGATCAGCGCTGGCGAGGAGCCGATGATGGAAACCGCCTGCAGCGCCTTCAGATCGTAGGGGGCATCCGCTTGCAGCGTCGGATTGGTGACGAGGGCGGGGTCCGTCAGCAGCATCGTGTAGCCGTCCGGCGCCGCCCGCGCGACTACGTCGGCGCCGACCATGCCGCCCGCTCCCGGACGGTTCTCGGGCACGACCGACTGTCCCAGCCCTTCGCTCAGCCGAAGTGCGAGATGACGACCGGCGGTGTCGATGATGCCGCCTGGAACGTAAGGCAAGACAAAGTGGATCGGTTTGCTCGGATAGCTCTGCGCCCGCAGTACCGACGGCGCCAGCACCGCCGAGCAGACCAACGCCGCCAATGCAAAGCGGTACATGCTCATTTCTCCTCCAACTTGATTCCCAATCGCGCGACCAGCTCCTTGACCGCCGGAATCTCCGACGCAAGCCGCGCCGCGAGTTCTTCCGGCGTCCCGCCGACGATTTGATACCCGGCGCGGTGCGCCTGCTCGCGCGCCTGCGGCGTCTTGAGCGCCGCCCGCGTCTCCCGCGACAGCAGCGCGATGATTTCGGGCGCCGTTCCCGCGGGTGCAAACAGCGCGTTGAAGGTATCGGAGACGAAGCCGGGGAAGCCCGACTCGATCATGGTCGGCACGTCCGGCAGCGAGAACCAGCGCTCGGCCCCGGTCACCGCCAGCGCCGTGAACTTCCCTTCCTTGATCAGCGGCTCGACTGGCGCCAGCGCGACCGAGCCGACCTGCACGGTGCCCTCGAGCACCGCCATGGTCGCGGGACCGCCGCCTCGGTAGGGGATGTGCACCATATCGATGCCGGCGCGCAACTTGAGCTGTTCGGCCGCAAGATGTGATTTCGTGCCCGCCCCTGGGCTCGAATAATTGAGCGCACCGGGCGCGGCCTTGGCGCGCGCGATCAGATCCGCAACAGACCTGATGCCGGAATCCGAGCGCACGAACAGCACGTTTGGCGCGTTGACCAGTTCGCAGATCGGCGCAAAGTCCTTCAGCGGATCGTATGGCAGGTTCTTGTAGAGCGCAGGATTGACGGCAATGGCGGTCGAGGTGAGCAGCAACGTGTAACCGTCGGGCTGCGCGCGCGCCGCGATAGCCATGCCGGGATTGCCGCCCCCGCCGCCCCGGTTGTCCACGATCACCGACGGGCCGAGCGATTTCTGCAAGCCGACCGAAACGATGCGGGCGATGATGTCGGTCGGACCTCCGGCGGGAAATGGCACGATGAGCGTGATGACGCGTTCGGGATAAGCGGCATGGGAGAGCGCGCAACCAAGCGGCAATGCTAGTGCCGCCAGAATGCCAACCAGCGCGCGGCGGCGACGCCGTGAATGCGCGCCATGCATCACGTTGACGACTCTGCCGAATCGCCTCACAAGGCGATCAATCGAGCTCGTAGACACGGGGAGACGGCGATGGACTACGACTGGTTTTGGGTAATGTTGGCGCTTGGCATATTCATCCCAGCTGGCATGGTCCCGCTCGGCAATGGCGCGCGACGCTTGTCGTTGGTGGCGCGAGCAGCGCCGCGAGTGCCGTGAGGGCGAGATCGCGGGACCTCACCTATGAGCGGCAGACATCATCCCTCGCGACGACCTTTTGATCGAACGACAGTGATGGTCATTAGACCCCCATAGTTAGCTGAACCGCGGCGTGAGCGTGGGGCCGTCCTGGTAGGACGGCCCCTTTTATTTTCTGAGGCCCGGTAATGTGCGGCAGGGTATTCCCCGCAAAGAGGCGTAAATAACCTGGTAGGCCGGCGCACATCAGTAGATTTACGTAAGTAGCTTTGCTGGTTTGACCTAAATCAATGCATCTGGAGGAGTCTAAGCGTCCATCGGAAACGGGTTTCGAGGGGACTATGCGAAGCCTCTTGGTGATCGGCGCATTAGCGCTGGCATTCGCGCCAGTCCACTCACCTGCACAGGATGCAACGGTGGGCGCCCGC
>WNGE01012656.1_pt1 | contig 14408 bp, 10 predicted proteins | sample 5400651 | NCBI WGS metagenome assembly WNGE01 (sample SAMN13153370, study PRJNA577476) | soil metagenome | isolation source: 60 cm soil or saprolite under grassland replicate 2 | place: USA:California | collected 2016-06-15 | reverse complement strand
CTCGGCGGGGGTGGTGGCGCCGTCAGCGGCGACCTCGACGGTGTTCCCGTCGGCCCACGGGCCCAGCAGCACCCCGTGGATGTCGAGGCGTTGGCCCTGGGTCAGCAGAGCGGCGATGCGGGCCCGTTCGTGGATGGCGGTGGCGTCGGCGATCAGCAGCAGCGGCGGCAGCGGTTCTTCGAGGGGATCGGCCTCACGCAGCGCGGCGACGGTGTCGACCTCGTGGTCGTACACGAGTCGGGTGCGGTGCAGCGTCTGCTCCTCCAGCACGTCAAGGGCTTCGGCCAGCCCGGTGGTGACGGTCAACCGGCCGGTGTCGCCGACGATGACGGCGTGCGCGCCGAGCAGGGTGGCGAGGGTAGCGGCCGGGATCACCACCCGGCTGCGGGCCTCTGGTTCGTCCTGTCCGCCGGAGGCCAGGGCAGCGACAAGGAACCCGCGGCCGGCCGCATCGGCGCCGGGCCCGACCAGGCCGAGCCCGGCCGGCGGCCACACCTGCAGGAGGGGATGCTGCAAGGTCGGCGTGACCGGCACCGCACCCGCCCCCGCAACCGCGGGCCCGGGCGTCTCGATGGCGTCCTCGAGCATCTCGTCGAGTTCATCGGGAAGCGCCTCGGCAGCACCGGTGGTGACTGCCGCAGCGGTGGCCGCAGCGCGGCGCAGGCCGCGACGGACCTGAGTGACCACCGGGGGCATCGGGGCCAGGTCGGGGTCGTCGAGCCGGAGCGTCGGCGACGGCGGCCGGGGCTGGTAGCGGCGGCGCCGGTGCAACCACACCAGCGTCGCGGCGGCGGCGATGGCCGCGGCCAGCCCCAGGTCGACCCAACTGCCGCCGGGTAGGGAGACACCCGGTGGTTGCGCGCGAGGCGACCGCGACGACAGGGGGACGTTCGCGGTGGGGCTGGGGCTGGCCGCGGCGGACCCGGTAGCCGACGCGCTCGGCACGGGTGCCGGCGGTACGACACCGTCGTCAGGAGTGCTGGATGCGGTGGCCGGTGGGCTCGACGGGGCTGCGGTGCTGGGCGACGCGGTCGATGGGCTCGGCGCGGGCGGCGTCTGCGTCGCCGATGGCGGGGACACCGGTGGGCGCTGCTGGCCTGCGGGCGGGCTCGGCGGCGCGGGCGCGGCACCGGCCGGTGGGGTGGCCTCATCGGGGAGGACGAGCACCCAGCCGGGTTCGATGTGATCGCCGTGGTGCATGCGGCCGTGCTGGTCGTAGCGGTCGGCGTTGAGCCGGTACATCTCCGGCCATCGGTGGGGGTCGCCAAGCCGGGCATGCGCGAGATCCCACAGGGTGTCCCCATGCTGGACGGTGAGCGTGGGCTGGCGGTCGTTGACGGCCACCGGCGTGCCGGGTTTGGCGGCAGCAGCCGACGTCACGGGCACGGCCGCGAGCGCCTCCTCACAATTCCCGGTGAGATGTGGCCGTAACGGGTGAGATGCGTCGGCGCCAGCGATGGCGGCGTGTGCGGCCGCCGGTGGGCCGGCGTAACCGACGCTGCTGCTGACGGCGACGGTGCCGAGCATGGCGGCCGACAGGCCATGCAGTGGGCCGGGTAGCCGGATGTCGGGGAGATGCTGGCACAGCCGGGCGACCCGTCGGTACGCGCTGGCGAGCACGATCGCGAGGAGGCCGGCCCACATCGCCCACATGACGAGCGCCACCGCGCCGATGACCGCGCTGCGGGTCAACGGCTGCTGCACCCACGTCTCCAGCTCCAGACGAGTTGGCCGGTGGTCGGGCAGTGGCCAGCCAACCAGCCTGATCAATGCGGCCGGCAGCCCGATCAGCAACAGGCCGGTCCACCACAGCGAAACCAGGACCGGTGCAATCCGCCGCATCGCCACCTCCCACCGGTGATGTGAGCCCCGTCTGGTGTGAGGCCTTCCGAACCCGGGGCGACGGTCCGCTCGTTGGTGGCCGCGGAGGCCACCGCCGGGCGGCGCCTCGGCGGCCCATCGACCGGCCTCAGCGGTCGTCGTCTGACCGCAAGCTCCGCCCGAGTGCGGACCGCTGATCCGCCGTCCGGGCGGCGCCGTCACCGCTCGACGGTAGGACGGTCAGACGCGTTGTGACCCGACCGCAGACCTGACAGCACCTCACACTTGCTCACAGCCACCTCACACGGACCTCACAGCACCTCACACGAGACCGGACATAGGCGGATTTGGGCGCGTTGTGTCATCGACGGATCGGCCGGTCGATCGTCTACCGGGGCCGGCCGGGAGTGACGTGGTCCAAAGTGGTCCGGGTCTCGTGTGCCAGCCTGCGCAGCTCGTCGTTGACTGGGTCGACGCGCAGCGCGTCGTGCAGCAGCGCGAGGGCGGTGGGCGGGTCGGGCTCGGCGGCGGCGAGGGTGACGTAGGCGTCGATCACCTGCCGGCGGATCGCCTCGCGGGGGGCGGCCAGCCAGGGCCAATGCCGGCCGGCGGCCAGTTCGCCGGTGTAGCCGTCGATGATGCTTCGCAGGTGGTCGGCGCGACCGCCACGATCGACGGCCGCGGCGGCGTCGACGGCGGCCTGCAGCCGCCACAGGTCCACGTCGATGTGCTGCTCGTCGAGGTGGTACCGGTCGCCGACGCGCACCAGGACGTCCGCGCCGGCGGCTTCCTGAAGCGTGAGGCGCAGTTCGCTGACCGGGGTGTAGAGCCGGCCGGCTGCGGCGTGCGGGCGTGGCCCGGGCCACAGCGCGGCGATGAGCTGGTTGCTGGTCGCGCCGGCCCGGTGCACGGCCAGGAAGAGCAGGACCTGCAGGGCGGCGGTGCGCCGGATCGGGATGGCCGTGCCGTCGGCGCGGTGGACGGCCGGGCGGCCCAGCAGCCGCGCCTGCACCGGCGGCGTCACCGCTGGTGGGCTGCTCATAGCCGATGTGGCACCGGCGGGGGCGGTTGGCTGGCGCTGCGCCGGCGCTGCCGATGTCGGGTCGGCGTGGTCGCGTGGTGGACGGGGCGGCGGCGGCGCCGGGCATGGGTCCAAGGGGTTGCGGTCGGCGCGGGCCTCGCGCAGCACGGTGAGCAGGTCGGCGGTGGCGGCGGCGGTCAGCACGCACAGCCGCGGACCATGCGTGGCCGGCTGTGCGGCGGGGTGGCTGACGCCGTCGCCGTCGACCTGCCAGGTGGCCCCCTGTTGCCAGGGGCCGAGCAGGACCCCGGCGATGCCGAGGTGGGCGCCCAGGGTCAGGATGACGGCCAGCCGGCGCGCGTCCGCCGGCTCGGCCGGACAATCCGTGAGTAGCACGATCGGCGGGAACAACGTCCCGGCTGACCTGCCCTCATCGGCGGCCGTCGCCGCGTGGCTGCGGCGGTCGGCGGCGATTTCGCTGCGGGCCAGTGCCGCCTGCTCGATGGCCGTCATGGCGGCGTCCAGGGTGGCCGCGACGGTCAGACCAGGTGTCGCCTGGTGCTGGTCGGCCGCGCCGCCGAGAACAGCGTTGAGGTCGGCCGCGGTGGTGACGACCTGTGCGTCGCGGTCGGGATGCCAGGGGTCGCCGGACAGCAGCGTGGCGGTCAGGATCCCCCGGGCGGCGGCGAGCGTGCCGTCGCCGATGAGCCCTACCCCGCCCGCGGGAAGCTCCTGCGGTTGCAGTGGCTGGCCGGCATGGTGGCCGACGACCGCGGGGTGGCTCGCGGCTGGGTCGGCCGGCGGCACCGCGGCGGCAGGGCCCTGGTCATCACCAGTTTCCGCTTGGTCGTCGCCGGCCGCGTCGCGGTGTCGCCGGTCCTCAATGACGGCGACGGTGTCGGGCAGCGGCGCCAGGTCCGGGTCGTCGCGGTGCGCGCCGGCCGGTGGGCGGGGCAGGTAGCGGCGGCGGCGCTGCAGCCACACCAGCGCCGCCGCGGACGCGGTCGCGGCGGCGGTCTGGTCGGTGAGCCATCCGCCGTCCGGGAGCGCCACCCCGGTTCCACCGCGCAACAGTAGACCGGCCGCCGCATCCTCGCGGTTGCCGGTGGACGGCTGGGGCGGCGCGCTCGCCGCGACCGCAGCCGGCGGCGCCGGGTCGGGTGCTGTCGCGACCGGGACGAGCACGGGCTGCGCGGCGACGGGCGGCGCGGCGACGGCCGGCGGCGGTGGGGCGGCGGTGCCGGTGGGCATGCCGAACACGGCGGCGCCGAGCACGCCGCTGGCGGTGGCCTGCATCGGGGTGGGCAGCGGCGGCAGCCGCAGCCGGCGCAGTGCCCGCACCACCCGGCGGGTCCGGGTGAGGATCTCGACCACGAGGGCGTAGACCAGCAGCGCCCACAGCAGCCAGATCAACACCGCGGCGGTGCCGATGATCGCCGATGGGGTCAGCGGCTGCGCCACCCACCGCTCCCAGTCCGGGCGGGTGGGCCAATGGTCGGGTAGCGGCCAGCCGACGTAGTGCACCAGGGCGGCCGGGATGCCGGCCAGCAGCACCGTCAGCCAGCCCAGCGACCACAGCCCGCGCGCCAGCCGCATCATCGCGGCCGCCGCCCGCATCGCCTCCCCGGTGCACCGACCGGACCGGGCGCCGCAGCGCTCCGACCTGCCCGGCCGTACAGCACAGGCGGGATCTTGCAGCCGCGCCCGACCGGCCCTGCGCGAGTGTTCCGGCTCCTGTGGGTTCGCATCCGGCCTCCCGCATCGGGGCTGGTCACTGTGTCGCCGCTGACCTGTCTACACCGACCCTCGGACGTTGCGCCACGGCCGGTAGCCGTGGCCGTCGTCCGACGGCTAGGTGTACTGGAGCTGCGGTCGGCGAGGAGCGCGCACCAGCCGCCAGACCTGCTGCAGCCACCACGCGGTCACCGCCGCGATGTAGATGACACCGAGCACGCCGGTGGCCGGCCAGCTGACGATGGCGGCGGCGAACACGCCCAGCGGTGCGGCCACGATGATCCGATAGCGGGACGAACGTACTAGCGCGAACGCGGCGCCGACGCCCAGCAGCAGCGCCCCGCCGCGGCCGACCAGGCCGTTGAGCAGCGCCCCGGTCGGGTACACCTTGGCGGTCATCGACACCTGGATCAGCAGCATCCCGGCGGCGGCGCACAGCACCGAGCCGACCGGGAAGTTCAGCCAGGCGTGCCAGCCCTCCGGCGGAATCCTCCCCCACCTTGCGGCCAGCACGGCGGTGACCGTCACGGCCGCGGCGATCGGCAGGATCGGCAGGATCGCCCAGCGCAGGAACGGTCCGTTGGGCAGGTCGAAGTACACCGACCCGCCGACCGCGTACAGCCCGGCCACGGCGAGGCCGGCGGCGGTGGCGGCGAGCAGCCCGGTGCCGATCTGCTGGGTGGGCTCCGCGCTTTCCCCGCCCGGTCCGGACCGGTCGGTCGCGGACAGGGTGGAGGCGATCAGCGTGGCCGCCGCCAGACAGGTGATCAGCGCGAACGTCGCGGCGACGGCCAGCTCACCCCAGTTCGCGAGCACGTAGAAGTTGGGGTCGCCGAAACCGCGGGAGTGCGGGCTGCTCGGTTCTGCACTGCCCAAGAAGTGGATCAGCAGCGCGAGCGAGGCGACGCCGGGCACCAGCAGCGCGGCCGCCCGCCGCATGGGCGGCAGCGGTGGCGTGGTTGTAGGTGCCGCGCCGTCGACGGCGACCCCGGTCGGCCGGGCGGCCCCGGCCGCGCCGAGCACCGCGGCGAGCTGCGGCTGGTCCACCACCACCGCTTCCAGCCGGATCTCCTCGCCCAGCACCCGGACGGCGAGGGGTGTGGCGGCGCCTCCCGTGCAGTACACCCCGGCCAGCTCGTCCGGCCCGATCCCGGCCGCGTCGATCGCCTCGCGGGTCTTGTCGGCGGCCCGCGCGAGCACCGGCCGGGCCAGTGCCTCGAACTGGCTGCTGTTGAGCACGACCGCCGGTCGCGGCGCCGGCAGCGTGACCGCGACCGCCGCCCGGTGCGTCAGCGACTCGGTCGCGGTGCGGGCGCTGGTCAGCAGGGCCAGCCGATCTTCCGCAGTCAGCTCGTCGGCGCCCGGTTGGCCGGACGGGTCGGCGGTGACGCCGGCGAGTTCGTCGGCGACGACCTCGTCGACCTGCAGACCGCCGGCGTCCGCCGCGTCGAGGGTGGACAGCACCTCGAACCCGGTCGGTGTGCGGCGCAGCACGGTGGCCTCGAACCCGCCGCCGACATCGCAGACCGCGAGGTACGAGCCGACCACCAGCTGCGTTCCGGTGGCCAGCAGCCGCTGGGCCGCCGCGACCGGCGCATCGACCAGGGTGGGCTGGCCGAGTCCGGCCCGGTGCGCGGCCTGGCGCATCGCGGTGCGCCGCCGCGGACCCCACCCGGCCGGAACCACCAGCCGGACATCGCCCAGGGGCTGCTGCGCCATGGTGATGGCCTGCTCGCCGACCCGGCGCAGAATCGCGGCCACCAGATCGACCACCTCGACGTCGCGGTCGCCCACGGTGACCCGCCCATCGCGGATCCGCCGTATCGCGGCCGGCATGAACCGCTCCGGCGAGGTCGCCGCGCGCTGCCATGCGGTCTCACCCACCACCAGGCCGTCGTCCTCGTCGACATACACGGCGGCGGGTAGCTGCGGGACCCCATCAAACAGCAGCGGTGTCCACCGCCCGTCGGGCCAGGAGAGGACAGCCACGGCGCTTACGCTGCCGCAGTCGATGCTCAGCCGGACCTCCCCAGGCTGCATGTTCACGTTCCTACCATGAACGTGAAATCGCCGCCGCCCCATATACGACCGGCCCGCAACAGCAGCAGACGGGCATGGACGTGATCGGTACCCGTGACGGTGGCAGCCGGTAGCCGCTGCGATCCCGCGTCGAACGTGAACAACTATTGCCCCGTGCCGCGGGGATTTGCGATGTCAACACCGGCGAACGCTCGTCACCCCCTGTTTGCGTGCGCGAATCGTCCGGGACCGCAGCATCGGTGTTCAGCCGAGGCCGACACGTCGTTTAAGCATCGTCGACCTGCCGGCCAGCCATGACGCCGCAGCCTCAGCGTGACCGTTGCGAACCACATGACCGTGAGCATGGTTTGGCGACGGTCGGATGTCCGGTGGCGTCGTGGTGGGCGACCGCGGCGCGGGTCGGGTCATCGAGCCCGAATTCAGCCCACGCGCAGCCGCAGCAGAACGCCGATCCGACCGGCAGTTCCATGCCGGGGCGCAGCAGGCTGCCCGTGGTCGGCGCGCTCAGGCGCGACAAAGTTGTCACCCGCTCTCGTTTGTGAAAGGCGGCAACCACCCCACGAACTGGGCGTATAGCTGCCCGGCCGGCACGTCACGGAGATCGGCGCAGGCCTCGATCAGCGCGCTTCCCAACACCAAGGCGAGCGACGCCGGCGCGTCGGCGTACTGGCCGAGGAACTGCCGGCGCCGCGTCGGGCATGGCCACGGCAGCCCGCAGGCAAGGCAAACCCAGCTTTGCGCCATTGGTTGGTGCGCGCTCATGACGCGACGCGACCTCCATGGCGGGTGACACGGGCCTGCCGCTGACGTGCGTCATCGGCGAGTTGCAGCAGTCGGCACGGCCACGAGTTGCCGCATACACATACCCATCCGACGGCGCCGTTTAGCCAGGTAACCGACGCCTTGTGGGTTTGCTCGATCCGGGCGACGTCTTCGGCGTCCATGTCTCCTTCTCAAGGGAGTAGGGCGGTGCATTCGGCCTGGTGGAGCGCCCGACCGTCGCGCTTTTTGTACGACCCCGACCGAGGCTCTAGCGGCGGCGAGTGGCCGGCGGGCTGGGAACGGTTTCCTGTTCCGTCACCTCTTTCCTGGATGACGATGGCTCGGTCATCGGCGTCGGTCGAGGCCTTCGAATCGGACAACAGCTCCGTCCGAACAGGACAGCCTCGGATCGGCTGCTCCATCCGCACGACCTGATACCTCCTCGCCCTCCGCCAGCCCCGCTGGTCGACTCCGCGCGAAGGGATGGCGCCGAGGCGGACGGGTACCTCGCACACCCGGGCCGGGAATCCCCCGGCTTGGTGTGCGCCGCGCCCGCCCCGGGCCGGCTCGCACGCGGCCGTCAGCAGATCCCCCGGAATCCCCAAGCCCCCATTGATCACCAATGGGCGACGGCCGTGTGACCTAGCGTGGCCCGGCCTGCGGTGTTGATCGACCCCGTCGAATGGGGATCAACACCGGTCGCAACGCCACGTTTGGCGGGGTGTAGCGCTGGTGGCGCTTCCATCCCGGCCGATGCAATCGGTAGCGTGCCCGGTGACCGGGCCGCGTCACGCCTCGTCGGAAGGGGGATCGATGGCCAGGACCGCACGCAGTTACCAGCAAGAAGCGACTCACCGAAAACCGCGAAGCAGATCTCGTACTGGGAAGTCTGGCCCGCGCCGGGCGGCCGGTGTCCCTCGCTGGAAACCCTGAACCGGTTGGCCTACCTATACCGGTGCAGCGCGGGCGAGCTTCTCGATGGCGAGGACTACAGCCATCTGGATTCGATCCACGCCAACCACTCGGACCAAACCGCCGAGTCGTCGAGTCGGCCGGCGTCGGCGTTGCTGCCGGCGGCCAGGATCGGGACGGTGACCGAGGCGGTGGTGACCGATTTCGAGACGTTGACCGACACCTACCGCAGGCTGGACTACCGCGACGGCGCGCAGACCGTGTCCGCCGAGGTGGCCGCGCACCTGCGCCGGATGTTGGAGGTCAGCAACCGGACCCCGAACACGGCGGCCCACCGCCGGCTGCTGCGCGCGGTCGGCGACGCCGCGCAGCTCGCCGCCTGGCTGGCCATTGACGGCCAGCGCTATGAGCAGGCCCGCGGGTCCTGCCAGCTCGCGCTGTCCGTGGCCGACAAGGCCAACGACCGGGCGCTGCACGCCTACACGCTCGGCGTGATCAGCTACATCCACCTGCATGGCGGCGACGGCGCGGGCGCGCTGCATGTGCTGGGCACCGCCCGGGACCTGGCGGCCCGGGGCGTGCCGCCGTCGGTCGCCTCCTGGCTCGGGGAGGCTGCTGGCGAGGCGCACGGCCTGCTCGGCGAGGCCCGCCGCGGCATGACCGCCCTCGCCGCGGCTGAACGCGCCTTCGACGGCGTGACCGTCGACACCACCCCGGTCTGGCTGAGCTTCTTCAACGCCGACTGCCACGCCGCCCGGCTCAAGGGCCGCTGCCTGATGCGGTTGCGCCGGCCGCGCCAGGCCGTCGGCGCGTTGTACGAGGCGCTGACCCTGCTGCCGGCGCACTTCGTCCGGGAACGCGCCGGCACCCTGATCGACCTCGCGTTCGTGTACGCCCAGCTGCGCCAGGTCGAGCACGCCTGCCACGCCGCCAGCCAGGCCGATGTCCTGGCCCGCCGCACCGGCTCCGAACGCAACCGCAAACGGCTGCGGCAACTGCTGTGCGAACTGATGCCCTGGACACACCTCGACTGCGTGCAGAGCCTCTACCGGCAGGTGCTGCTTAACTGAAAGGCGTGCGCAGCGCTCACCGGACCCGACAGCGGTGAGCCGCCGCGCCTGGGCGCAGCTACTCACCCTCGCCGCCCTGTGGGGCGCGGTCTACCCGCTCATCGCGATCGCCCTGCGCGGGCTGTCCCCGGTCGCGGTCGTCTTCGGCCGCGTCGCCCTCGCCGCGCTGCTGCTCACCCCGCTCGCGGTCCGCCGCGACGCGCTGCGAACACTGTGGAAACACCCCAGGGCGATCATCGAAACCGTACTCGTCCAGTCCACCCTGCCGCTGCTGCTGCTCACCTTCGGCCAGCAACACGTCAGCTCCGGCCTGGCCGGCATCCTCGTCGGCGCACAGCCCCTGTTCGTCGCGCTGCTGGCCTACCGCTACGCCCCGGACGAACGGCCCCAAGGCTGGAAAGGCGCGGCCGGCATCGCCCTCGGGCTGCTCGGCCTGATCCTGCTGTTCGGCGTCGACCTGCGCGGCGGCCGGCTCGCCCTCCTCGGCGGCGCCCTCGTGCTCGCCGCCGCGGTCTGCTACGCCGCCGGCGCCATCATGATCCACCGCCGGCACGCCGACGCCCAACCCCTCGGCGTGGCCACCTCGGCCATGCTCGTCACCACCGCCGCGCTGGCCGTCCCCACCGCGTTCAGCCTGCCCGCACGCGCCCCGGACGGCCGTGTGCTCGCCGCGCTGGCCGTCCTCGGCGTCGTCTGCACCGGCGCCACGCTCGCCCTGTTCTACACGCTCATCGTCCGCATCGGCCCGGCCCGCGCCGCCCTCGCCTTCTACCTGTCCCCCGGCTTCGCCGTCGCGTTCGGCGCCGTGTTCCTCTCCGAACGGATCACGCCCAGCGCGGTTGGTGGGCTGCTGGCCATCGTCGCCGGCTCGCTCCTGGCCGCCCAACGCGCCGAGCCCGCGCCCCCGTAGCCGCTGAATCTCCGTCAGCGGGCGGTCAGTCACGGCATACCAGCACGCCGCCCAGGCCGGTGATCCGGAACGACCCGTGCTCGTGAATGTGCCGGGTGGCGATCTCCCGGGCGCGCGTGAGCGTGTCGGTGAACGGCACGCCCATCTGGTCGGCCCACGCCTGGTACGACCCGAGGTGGGCCACGATCGGTTCGGGGGCGGTCAGCTCGATGGTGCCGGGCAGCTCGATCACCCGAACGTGGGCGAAGTGGCGGTGCAGCATCTGCGGGGCCGCTTCCAGGCAGAACCGGTTGGACAGCGAGATCCGGCGCGGTCCCTCCGCCACGCCCAGAATGTCGCCGGCGGCCCGTGACCACAGCTGTTCGAACTCGACCTTGTCGTGCTCGGAGTTGGTGGACGCGATGGCCGTGCCGGCGGCGCGCAGGGTGCGGCGGTCTCAGCTATGCCGGCGTCGATGTCCTCGTCGCCGTACGCGGCACCGGCCAGCAGGTCGCGGTTGGTGACGTCCGACGAGTCCATGGCGGTGACGCTATCGCAGTCGCAGGGCGGGAGCGGAGAGCCGGAACGAGCGACCCGCGTCCAGCATCTGCCGGCCCAGCGGTGACGCCGCGTCGGAGGTCCGGGCGAACTCGTGGGTGAACACCCGCACCCGGCGCACGACGCTGGCGGTGCGCCGGTGCTCCGGCACGGCCGTGACGTGCATGAAGTGCACGTGGGCGGCGTCGAGATGACGCTGCGTGACGTGGACCCGGACGAGGTCCATCCGCGCGGCGAGCACGTCACCGGTGGACTGGTCGCCGGGGGCGAGGGCCGCGTACGCCGTGAGCGCACGGGTGGATTCGATCACGGCCCGCTGCGCATGTTCGCGTCCCCCAACGGCGAGCAGGGTGGTTCCGGCGTACGCGGCACGCTTGCCGGCCGGAAACGTGAACACGCCTCCGACGCCGTCGGCGTCGTCGGGCCGCTCGCCGCACGACTCCGCTGCCGCCAGGGCGTTGAGGGCGCCGTCGGGGTCGTGCAGCGCGGCGCAGGCGCGGGCTTCCAGGCTGCGTAGCCTGACTTCGTTGGCGTCGCCGGACACGAACCGCAGCCCATCGCGGGCCGAGCCGAGCGCCTGGCGTGGACGGCCGTCCCAGTAGGCGATGAGCGACTGCAGGGACCGCACCCACGCCCTGGTGTTGTGGTGGTCGGCGTACTCGGCGCACAGCCAGGCCGTACGGGCGTGGATGTCGGCCGAGGCGTAGTCGCCGCAGTCGAGGGCCGCGTGTGTCAGCAGGCCGGTCAGCCGGCCGGCGAGCAAGTACAGCTCGCGGTACTGGCCGAGCTGATGGTCGCCGTCGAGGTGGCGAAACACCTGCGCGCGCAGTTGGCGGATCTCGTCCAGCAGCTCCACCAGTGGCTGGGAGACATAGCGACGGGCAAGCCAGCGTACCTGCGCGTGGATCTCGTCCACGGCGACCGGGTGGATCGTCGCTCCGGTCAGCCGGCGGGCCAGCCGGGCGGACTCCACGGCGTCCCCGCGAACGGCGGCGCCGACCGACGTTGTCTCGTTCTGAACGGTCATCGGTGGCGCTCACTGCGTCGTCAACACCCCCACTGCGGCTGTCCGAATCGGCCGGCGGGCGGCGGTCGGCACTCGACGCGGTCGCCCGCCGCGCCCTGTCCACCGTGGACGCAACCGGCGGGCCGCTGGCGTTGACGTCACGGGAGCGGGAGGTCGTGGGCCCTGCTCGCCGGGGGCCGCTCAACGTAGCGTCGTGTGGCCGTGCGCGGGTGGACCGGTGCCGGTGTGGCCCCGCTCGTGGGGGCGGGGCCACGCCGACGGTGGTGGGATCAGGCCGGGTGCGCGGCCGCGGGGCCGGCCGTGCCGCGGGTTACCCGGCGGGTCAGCGGTGCGGTCAGTGGTCGTCCGGCGATGAGGACGTCGTAGAGGTAGACCGCCACGATGCCGCCCACCAGCGGGGCTACCGCGTAGATCCACAGGTCGCCCCAGGCGGCGTGGCCGCCGCCGAGCGCCAGTGAAAGGTCGGTGCCGAAGGTACGGGCGAAGTTCGCCGATGCGCCGGTGATCGGCGCGAGGGCGAGGATCGCCGTGCCGTAGGCCAGCCCGACCCCCAGGCCGGCGCGAAGAGGGGACGGTAAGCCTCTCCCCCCAAGGCTGGCCGTCCCCCACCTCTACAGCAACTGCGTGGAATCCTGCCTGGTCACAGCCACCACAGCGCAGAGGATCGCGCGGCCGGGTCCAGTTGTTCGCCGGGGGTCGCTGGCATCCCTAGGGCCGGCGCGGGACCGAGCGAGACTCCTGATCGGACAACGGCGATCGACCGGTCGCAACCGGGTTAGGATGCCTTGCCATAGGCCCCCGTTACCGGACAGGGAGATGCTCTCCGTGACAGACAGCGAGGCACGCCCCAAGTTGGATACCTCTGTGCCGCACTCGGCACGACTGTGGAACTACTGGCTCGGCGGCAAGGACAACTTCGCACCCGACCGGGAGGCCGGTGACGAGATTGCCAGGCGCTTTCCGTCCATCATTGATCTAGCCGTCGCAGACAGGGCGTTCCTGCGCCGGGTGGTGCGCTACTTCGTCGCGGACGAGGGTATCCGGCAGATTCTCGATGTCGGGACTGGCTTGCCCACTGCCGACAACACCCACGAGGTTGCGCAGTCGATCGCCCCGGAGTCCCGAATCGTCTACGTCGACAACGATCCTCTCGTGCTCGTGCACGCTCGCGCCCTGCTCACCAGCAGCCCCGAGGGTGCCACCGACTACATCGAGGCAGATCTGCACGATCCTGACACGATCGTGCGGGAGGCGCGGCGCACGCTGGACTTCGACAAGCCAATCGCGCTCACGCTGCTAGGCATCGTGCATTTCATCCTCGATGACAAGGAAGCACGAGAGGTTGTGCGACGGCTCGTCGATGCGCTGCCGTCCGGCAGCTACCTGACAATCGCGCACGGATGTCACGACATCAACAGAGCCGAGGCGGACGACATCGTCGCGTACTGGAATGAGTACGGCACCCCGAAGATCGTCTACCGTAGCTCAGCAGAGATCGAGCGCTTCTTTGACGGCTTGGAGCTGCTGGCGCCAGGTGTCGTCCCATGCTCCCGGTGGCGCCCCGAGCCGGATGATCCCGACATCGACGTTAACCAGTATTGCGGCGTGGCGCGCAAGCCATAGCAGCGCGGCAGCCGTACCCGACAAGAAAGAGGGGCCGCCCCGCAAGGGGCCTCCGAGCCACATCGGAGGTCCCCAGGGGGGACGCGCGTCTAACGTGCATACCGGCTGCACATGGAGCACCAACCGGGCTTGACCGAGCGTAATCACCCTCGGCCCACCTGGCCGTCCACTCCGATGCCGATCGAGCCGCCGACGTGCCGGTGATCGCTCGGTCGCCGGGCGCCATGAGGTATCGCCATCTGGTTGTTGCGCGTCCATCCGCCATCGCCGCCCCTGGTGCCCGTCCGTCCTCGTGGCGGTAGCTGGGCTCGCCAGCATTCGGGGCACATACCCTCCCGCAGCGACCATAGGGACCGGAGCGACCCGCACACGGCACAGTTCTTGCGCTGGGACGGCGGTAGGCGCTCGGCCAGCCTTTCGGCGGCTGCTCTCTTGGCCGCTGCCGTCGGCGAAGGCGGACAGGTGCTCGATGCGGGCCTTCTTGACCGCGTAGTCGGGGTCGCGGGAGTGCTTCCAGGTCTTTAACCGTTGAAACGACACGCCCTCGGCGCGCAGGATCTCCCGCAGCCTGTATGGTGCCAATACTCGTCGCATGGCCTGTGACCTGCGGCTTGGGTGATCGGATCAGGCGGCTCGTGTGTACTGGTTGACCATCCCGCCGAGAAACTCGTCTTCGCCGTACCGGTGCGTCGATGGCGACGACGACGGCAGGGTCGTGGTGGGGCGGGTGTTGATTGAGGCTCTGGTGTGGTCGGTGGTCGTTGAAGTGGCGCTCGTAAACGCCGAGCACGGCACGGGCGTGACGCTCATAAAATCGGTCGCGAGCAGTCCGGACGCCTGGGTGTGCAGGAAGGTCCGCCAGCTGGTGTCGACCTCGCGTGGCGCCGGGCCGATCCTGGCGGCGGCGAGGATGCGGCGGATGGTGCCGGCACCGACCCGGTGGCCCAGCCC
>WNGE01005414.1_pt1 | contig 14411 bp, 11 predicted proteins | sample 5400651 | NCBI WGS metagenome assembly WNGE01 (sample SAMN13153370, study PRJNA577476) | soil metagenome | isolation source: 60 cm soil or saprolite under grassland replicate 2 | place: USA:California | collected 2016-06-15 | reverse complement strand
TGGCGTTTCTCATTCGCGCTCGGGAGATGCGACAATGGCCGTTTGGTAGCTCAAAATCGGCAGTTCACAGTTGACAGTAAAAACACAAATTCCGTTTCTGGTGGAGGCTGCGTGAACCGTCTTGTACGTGCAATTGGATTAGCAGTCCTGTTGTTGATGGCCGCGCGCGGCGCGAATGCGCAGTTTTCTCCGGCGCCGGGGACGGGACCAGGGCTAGCTGAGACCGTTGAAGCCATCGACCAAGCCCGCGTCACCACTCGCATCCTCTATGTGACCGCGCATCCCGACGATGAGTCCTCATCCGTGCTGACCTACCTGGCGCGCGGACTCCACGCCGACGTCGCGCTGCTCTCCCTCACGCGCGGCGAAGGCGGCCAAAACGACCTCGGCCCCGAGCAGGCGCCGCAGCTTGGCCTGATTCGCACGCAGGAACTCCTGGCCGCGACGCGCGGCTACGGCGTGAAACTGTTTTTTTCCCGCGCGAAGGACTTTGGGTATTCCAAAACGCCGGAAGAGACGGAAAAGGTCTGGGGCGACCAGGTTCTCGAAGACATGGTGCGCGTGATTCGCAGCTTTCGGCCCAACATCGTGATCAACAATTGGGGCGGCGTTCATGGCGGCCATGGCCATCATCAGGCCGCGGGCCTGCTGACGCCAAAAGCGGTACAACTTGCCGCTGATCCCAATTACAAATCGCACGGAGCGCCATTTGATGAAGGGGATCTGGCGCCCTGGGGCGATCGCCGTCCCATCCTGTTGCTGGACGTGGACCGCGGCGAAAAACCTCAGGGTTACCTTTTGCCGCTGGACAATATTTCTCCCCTCTACGGCAAATCCTGGCGCGAAATCGGCCTCGACGCGTTCGCGAATCATCGCACGCAAGGAATCACCGCGTTCCTGGGGTCGCCTTTCCTGCGGCGTCCCACCGCGCTCAAACGCGAGGATGGCTTGGAGCTCGATCCCGCGGTGCTCGCGGAACCGCTCGGACCGCTCGATGAAGACTATGAGGTTGGGAATAAGAGCGTTGATCCTCTAATGCGGGCCGTGGACACGGCCCTGGCGGCCGCTCGCGACGCAGCCTTGCGGCTGGACTGGAAAGCGGCAGCCAATTCGCTCGTCGCTGCGGGCAGGAAGCTCGATCAAGTGCCGATGCCCTCTGTTTCTTTTCAGATTCCGCCTCCGGTCGCGTCTCTCGCTCGAAGCATTAAGCGGAAACGCGAAAAGATCAACGCTGCGCTGGGGCTCGTCGCCGGATTGCGGCTCGACGCGGTCGCGGATCGCAGCGAAATCGTCTCCGGAGAAACGTTTACCGTGCGCGTGGAACCTCGCCATCGCGATGGCATCCAGGGAGATTTCAGGAAGCCAGCCCTAGCACTTCCGGCGGGGTGGACTGTCACCAAGGAAGAATCCGAGGCTGGGGGAGCGATTCGCTTCACCATTTCCGTCCCGCAAACCTTCCAACTCGGCCGTGGAGGCTCGGATGCGCTTCTATCGAACCTTCGCAGCGCGTCCGCATCAGCGCTGGCGTCCGTCAACGCATTATTGCCCGAGCCTCCGCCGCTCGTGACCGCCAGCCAAGAAGCGGTTGTCGATGGTTATTCGTTCACGGTCACTTCGCCGGTGACAAGCGTGCACGCGACTTCTACGCGAGTAGATCGAGCGGCCCCGAGGGCTGTGCCGGCCTTTACCCTGGCCGTCGAGCCCAAGCAGGTGATTGAGGTTCTAACGAAACCAAGAAAGCCGTTTGACGTTTTGCTGCGCGTGCATTCGTACGCAACGCAGCCAGGGAAAGTGACTGTGGGGCTGGATACGCCACGCGGCTGGAGGACAAGCGCGCCGGTGTCGTTGAATTTTGCCGGTGTGGGAGACCAATACGCCCGCCTGACGGCGACACCACCCGCCAAGCTCACCGCGGGAAACTACAAAATTGCCGCCCATGCTCTTCGCAGCGCCGACCGTTCGACCGGAGTAAAGGCCGAGAAGTTCACCACTTCAATCGAGCCTTTGCCAACCTTGCCCACGCAGCTTTGGAGCGAGCCGGCCCAGTGCATGGTTCACGCCTTCGCGGTGAACGTGCCGCAAAATCTGCGCGTCGGCTACATCACCGCGGAAAGCGAGCCGGTGCCGGAAGCGCTCCAGCACCTGGGCATCCGCGTGGAAATGCTGGACGCCGCGGCGCTGGCGTTCGGCGAATTGTCGCGCTTCGATGCCATCGTCGTGGGCGTGCGCGCCTACGAGCTGCGCTCCGATTTGCCGGGCGTCAACCAGCGGTTGCTCGACTACGTCTCGAAAGGCGGCACGCTCGTGGTGCAGTACCAGCGCGATTTTGTCTGGGACAGATCTCAATACGCGCCGTATCCGGCCCTGATCTCGCCGCCGCTCCCCGCGGCGAAAGAGGGCACCCCGCAAACGCAGCGGCCGCTGCCGCGCATTACGGACGAAAACTCGCCCGTCAAATTGCTCAAGCCCGCCGACCCGCTGCTGAACCGCCCCAATAAGATCAGCCAGGGCGACTTCAAGGGCTGGGTACAGGAGCGCGGGCTTTATTTCTGGACGCAGTTCGATCCGAAATACGTTCCGCTTCTGGCGATGAACGATCCAGGTGAGCCTGAGCTCAACGGCGCTCTAGTCTACACGCGCGTCGGCAAAGGCACATATATTTACACGGGGCTGGCTTTCTTCCGTCAATTGCCGGAAGGCGTTCCCGGGGCCTACCGGCTGTTCGTCAACCTGTTGAGCGCGTCGCGCGCGAAGTAAACCAATGCGGCGCATCGCGGCGCGTAAATCACCGTGGTATCCTCTTCGTCCAGAGGAGCCGAACGCGAATGAAAAATCATTTCGCAATCCATTTTGATGATCGAATGATTCACAAGGTCTTTCTGTTTTTCCTGGCAGCGGCGCTCTCTGTGAGCTGTATTTCTCTCCTTGCGGCGCAGCAGAAAGACAAGAAGAAAAAGAAGGACAGCACTCCCGCCGCGGACAGCTCCAACATGCTCATCCCTATGAGCGACGAGCAGCAGATCGATTACATGCTCTCGGAAATGCTCGGGGCCTGGCAGCTCGGTGATATCGAGAAGCTGCACAAGGACTACGCCGACGATGTTTCCGTGGTGAACGGCTCATGGGCGCCGCCGGTTATCGGATGGACGAACTATCTCGCCATCTACCAGCAACAGCGCGCCCGCATGCAGCAGGTGCGCATGGATCGCCTGAATACCTACATCAAGGTGAATGGCGCCACGGGTTGGGCGTGCTACCAATGGGATTTCGCGGCGATTGTGGATGGCCAGCCGGTCTCGGCCCAGGGCCAGGTAACGGTGGTCTTGGAGAAGCGCAACAATCGCTGGGTCATCGTGCACAATCACACGTCGCTTGTGCAGAATCTCCAGCCGGCAGTTCCTGCGAATGCGCCTTCAGGTCAGCAGCAGCCCGCCAAGCCGCCGCCACCCTGAAGCTTGGCGGCGGACTCCATCGCGGACGTATGATCTAGAAGTTCTGTTTCAGGCCTTCGTAGATCCAGAGGCCGCCTGCCAGCAGAAGAAGCGCACCGGACAGTATCCCGCTGATGAGCAGAGGGCGCGACAGCGAAGTGATCTTGACAATCAACTCGCGCTGTTCCCTTGCCATGTGTTCTTCCGCCGCATCAATGAAGATCTGATCATCCTCATGACTGGAGAGAACGCTGCGCCAAATGAACAGAATGACGAATACGGCGGTAACGATCCCCCAGGCGATCAGAAGGTACAGTACAGGCCCTTGAAGCGTGGATTCCATGGTGACCTCCCGTTGGTACCGAATCCGCACTGCCGGTCCCCACAGGACCGGCGCCCGGTACCAGGGATTTCTAGGCGGGAGTATAGCTACTCTGAATTGAAAATTCTAGTGACAGCTATCGTCAAGACTGATGCGCCGGGGGGACGGCCTGGCGGACCTCTTCAGGCAAAGACGGGGGCAGATACAAGGGCAAAATGAAGATCGTCCACATCAACGGCGACAGTCTCGGCGTCCACGGCTGCTCGATCGCGGAGGGCGATTGGAAATCGCTGCGTCTGCGACACGGCGCGCACCCTTTAGGACCAGGCTGCTCGCCGCGTTGACAAAGCGGAACGTGCCGGGCAAAATGAAAAAGCCTCATTCCCAAGTGTGACTCCGACCCGATCGGGGTTCTCACCGCGCTTGTGCCCGAGTGGCGGAACTGGCAGACGCGCTAGCTTCAGGAGCTAGTGATCGCAAGGTCGTGGAGGTTCGAGTCCTCTCTCGGGCACCATTTTTTGAGAAAACGCAGTGCAATCTTCCTCGTGAACTGCAATCCCCTGATTTCTAAGAGTTGCCACACGGATCCTGAAGCGCGGCTCCACAGGCGCAGCGCGGATTTGACGATGCGGTTGGCAATCCGTTACGGTGTTTGCGCAGGATGATGGAGCGCGGTGGTGAGGTGCCGTGATGTTCTTGCATGGCCTGGCGTTTTCCTTTCCCGCTTGGCGGCCGCATTTTTCTCTTCTTGACACTCCGCTCGCCAACGAGATGATGATTCTGCGCTGGCTTCACTTGGTCTTCGGAGTCATCTGGATCGGCTTGCTGTATTTCTTCAATCTGGTGCTCACGCCGGCGATGAAGGAAGCCGATCCCGCGGCCCGCGTAAAGATCTATCCCGCTCTGATGTCGCGCGCGATGGGCTGGTTCCGCTGGTCGGCCCTGGTAACCGTGTTCGTCGGAATGCGCTACTACGCGATCCATCTGGCGTCCGACGCGAAACTCGCGGGCAATCCTTCGCTCGTTGGCAAATGGTTCGGCTGGTGGTTTCTCGTGTGGCTCGTTGCGTATGTTTTCCTCTACGCGCTGCAGCTCCCGGCCAAAGGAATTCTCAATAGCCCGTGGGTGCGCATCATCGGAATTGTTCTCGTCGTGAGCGCGGCCTCCTGGCTCGACCTCGCGTTGAATGGCGGGCCAAACGTTTCCAACCCGCATCTTGCCATAAGCGTCGGCGGTGGCCTTGGTTTGATCATGCTGCTGAACACTTGGGGCGTCGTCTGGCGTGTGCAGAAGCGTCTCATCGGCTGGGCGCGCGCCAGCGCCGAAAAAGGTGTGCCGCTGCCGCCCGAAGCCGAGCGGCTGATGCGTTGGAACTATCTCACTGCGCGGACTTCATTCTGGTTGTCTTTTCCCATGCTCTTCTTCATGGGCGCCGCCAGCCATTACCCTTTCCTCAGCACCATACCGCGCTAAATTAGGCGCAAGGCTTCTATGTCTGACGAGACGAACTACAACGTCATCACGGTTGAAAATGGCGTGCCGATCAAGGCCTGGACCCGGGGCGTGGCGCTCGAAGACCAGGCGCGCAAGCAGCTCCTGAACGTCGCTCAGCTTCCTTTCATCTTCAAGTGGGTTGCGGCCATGCCCGACGTTCACTGGGGAATCGGCGCCACCGTTGGCAGCGTCATCCCCACAAAGGGCGCGATCATTCCTGCCGCTGTCGGTGTGGACATCGGCTGCGGCATGATGGCGGTTCAGACCGATCTCAACGCGCGCGATCTGCCCGACAATCTGAAGGGCATTCGCAGCGCCATCGAAGCCGTTGTTCCGCATGGCCGCACTAATCACGGCGGGCGAGGCGACGTGGGCGCTTGGCGGAAAATTCCCGCTCGCAACTATGAAGTCTGGCAAACGCTCAAGCCGCGCTACGACGCCATCCTCGAAAAGCACCCGAAACTCGATCGCGGCAATCACGCGAATCATCTCGGCACGCTCGGCACCGGCAACCACTTCATTGAAGTGTGCCTCGATGAGGCGGATATCGTCTGGTGCATGCTTCACAGCGGTTCCCGCGGCGTTGGCAACCGCATGGGCAGCTACTTCATCGAAGTCGCGCGCAAGGACATGCAGAAGTTTTTCATCAATCTGCCGGACAAGGACCTCGCCTACTTCTCGGAAGGCGCCGAGTACTTCGATGATTACGTCGAAGCCGTCGAATGGGCCCAGGATTTTGCGCGCTGGAACCGCCACCTGATGATGGAGCAGATCGTCGGCGCGGTCCGCGATTCAGGTGAAGTGCGGCCCTTCCTCGCCGAGTTGAAAGCCATCAATTGCCACCACAACTACGTGGCGCGCGAACGCCACTTCGGCCAGGACATTCTGGTCACGCGCAAGGGCGCAGTCCGCGCCCGCGAAGGCGACATGGGCATCATTCCCGGCAGCATGGGCGCGCATTCCTACATCGTGCGGGGCAAAGGCAACCTGGAAAGCTTCATGAGCTGCAGTCACGGCGCCGGCCGCGCCATGTCGCGCGGAGAAGCCAAGCGGCGCTTCACCGTCGAGGATCACAAACGCATGACCGCCGGCGTTGAATGCCGCAAAGACGCCGACGTCATCGACGAAACTCCTGCAGCCTACAAACCCATCGAGGCGGTGATGGCCGCGCAGAGCGATCTCGTCGAAATCGTCCACACGCTGCGCCAGGTCGTTTGCGTGAAAGGGTAACCGGGGATGAAAATGAAAAGGGAGACGGGCCAGGTCTTCCCGCCTCCCTTTATTTCCCCTCTCGGGGAACCCGGCCAGTCAGACGGAGGGCGACTGGCCGGTCGTGTGTTGGCCTGAGCATGAAACCCCGCAAACATGAAAAAAGTTTCAAGTGAACCAAAAAAAGTGACTTAGAATCACAGTGGATAATGAGCGCCTGCCATCCGGCGCAACACCTCATGTCATCTCCCTCTCAACTGAACCCCGATAACATACTGCGTTTTCTGCAACTTAGAGGCGAACCTGCTTCTCCTAACGAAATCGCTCGCGGTCTTCACCTGAAGAAAACCGACACGCGGCCCCTCTTCAAAATGCTCGCCAAGCTAAAGAAGCGCCGCGCCATCGAGGAGCAGCCCGGGGGACGCTACCGCCTCCCGAACCGCAAGAAGGAACAGCAGGCGCCCGGCCAGCAGCCCCTTCGGCGGCCCGCGCCGCCACAAGAACGTCCCGCCCTGGCGAATCGCGACGAAGTAAAAGGGCGCCTCGTTCTCCACCAGGATGGTTATGGTTTCGTCGTTCCCGACGTCCCGGTGCCGCATCTCGATGGCGACGTCTTCATTCCGCGCGACGCCGTCGAAGATGCCATGCACGGCGACCATGTCCTGGCAAGAATCCAGCGCACGGGCGGCGTCGCCGGAGCGCAGCGCGCCGAGGGCCGCATCGTTAAAATTCTGGGGCGCGCGCATCCCACCGTCGTCGGCTTATTTCGCTACGGCCCGCAGCGCAATGTGGTCCTGCCTTACGACGTTCGAATTCAGCATGAAATCGAAATCCCTCGCGGCCAGGAACTGACCCCCGGTCTGTGGAAGAAGCTGGGCTTCAGCGGCTCCGACGAAACCAGCACCCGCTTGCGGCGCATCCCTCGTCTGGATGAGCTTGACGGGGCCGTGGTCAACGTCGAGCTGCTCCGTTATCCTCGCGGCGGCGCTTCGCCCACCGGACGCGTCATCGAGATTCTCGGGCGTCCCGGCGATCTCGGCGTGGACACCGAAATCATCATCCGCAAGCATCACCTCCCGCATTTTTTTTCCGCTGAAGTTCTGGAAGAAGCCGAACACCGCGCCAAGCCCGTGAGCGAGACCGAACTCGCCGGCCGCGAAGACTTCCGCCAACTCCCGATTGTCACCATTGACGGCGAAACCGCGCGCGACTTTGACGACGCGGTGTACGTCGAGCGCGGTTCCGATGGCGGCTGGCTCCTGCAAGTCCACATCGCCGACGTGGCGCACTACGTTCGAACAACCACCGCCCTCGACCAGGAAGCCCGCCTGCGCGGCACCTCCGTCTACTTTCCCGACCGCGCCGTTCCCATGCTCCCCGAAGCCCTTTCGAACGGCATGTGCTCGTTAAAACCCCGCGAAGACCGCCTGGTCATGAGCGCGCTCATGGAATTCGACGCCGCCGGCCACATGAAATCCTCCCACATGACTCCCGGCGTCATCCGTTCCGCCGAGCGCATGACCTACACCAACGTGAACAAGGTTATCGAGGGCGACGCGGAAATGACCGAGCGCTACGCCTCGCTCGCCCGCCACTTCCGCGACATGAAGGAACTCGCATTGCTGCTCAACGCTCGCCGCGCCGAGCACGGCTCCATTGATTTCGATCTTCCCGAGCGGGTCATCGAGTTCGATGAAGAGCAGCGCATGACCAACATCACGCGCAGCGAGCGCAACATCGCCCACCGCCTGATCGAGGAATTCATGCTGGCCGCCAATCGCGCCGTCGCCGGTTATCTCCTGAAACGCGGCATCGAATCCCTCCACCGCGTCCATGAAAAGCCGGACGCCCGCAAAGTTCTCGAGTTTGATGAGCTGGCCCGCGCCTTCGGTTATTCTCTCGGCGTCGAAGATCTGCACCAGCGCGAGATTCCCGTCCGTCACGGCCGCGTTCCCGCTCCCGCAAAAGCGGGCCGTCCCGATTCCTATGGCCACGGCCGCGAACGCGGCATGAAGGTGGTTCTTTCCGGCTCCGCCGAGTTGCGCATCACGCCGCAGCATTACCAGGGGCTGATTCGAAAGATCGCCGGGAAACCTGAAGAACGCATCCTCTCTTACCTCATGCTTCGTTCCCTCAAGCAGGCCCGCTATGCCGCTGAATCTCTCGGCCACTTCGCCCTGGGCTTCGGCGAATACACCCATTTCACTTCGCCCATCCGGCGCTATCCGGACCTCATCGTCCATCGGATTTTGAAATGGGCCCTGGCTCACCCAAAAGAGGCTCCGCCCTTTTCACAAGCGTATGCCGCCACACCGCGGGGAGCCGAGGCCACTCTCTACTCTTATGGGCGCCTCGAAGAAATCGCTTCAGAGACCTCCGAAGCGGAGCGCCGCGCCAACGGCGCCGAGCGCGAGCTCATGGATTGGAAGACCGCTCAATTCATGGAAGAGCATCTCGGCGATGAATACGATGCGCTGATTATCTCGGTGCAGAAATTCGGCTGCTTCGTCGAGCTGTTCGATGTTTTTGTCGAAGGCCTGCTGCCCATCGGCGCCCTGGAAGAAGCCGCCAACGCCCGCTGCGTCTATCGCGAACGCGACCACGCCATCATCGCGCTCTCGCAGAGCGGCGGGCGGCGCTCCGCTTCGGGTTCGCGCCAGGGCCGCGGCGCTTCGGGCTCTCTCCTCGTCAAAGGTCGTCCCTCATCGGACTCGCCTCAGGGTCGCGCCGCACCCGCCCCGCCCGCCGGCCGCGATGCAAAGCCGGCTAAGCTGGAGTGGCATCTCGGCGATAAGGTCCGCGTGCGCGCCGAACGCATCGATCCCATGCGCAAACGCGTCGAATTCGCCCTCGTCGACTCGTAAATGCGGCGTAGGGCCACGATACATCGTGTCCTCTCTGTAGCGGCGAGTTTATCTCGCCATCTTCCCTCTCTTTTGTAGCCGCGGGTCTTCAGACCCGCGCTTTGCTTTTTCTCTCCCGACTGGTTTTCCCCCTGCCCGTGATTCGGAACGGAGCAGGCCGACTTTTTCTTTCGCTTTACGGATTCATTCAAAGGGATTCCGGGCAACAAGACATTTTCGTGCACTATACGGGAATAAGAGGCATGGGGTATCGCTTCGTAACACAAGGGGAGCGAGTCGAGTTTAGCGTTGTGGAAGGCAAGAAGGGCCTCTTGGCTGTGGAGGTGGACGTCCTAGAGACTTAAGTGACGGCTGGCACACTCTAAGTGCTTGCCACCCAACGGGGTGGCCCATCTTTCGCGCCGCGCGAAACGTGGGGCCTTTGAAGTTTTCTCGATCTTCTTGCTCCTCCCTCTTTCCTAAGATTTTCCACTCTTCCGCCACGGACCTCCATTCCTGAACTGACCATGCGATGAGCATGGTCATCCTGAGCGAGCCCGCGGGGTAGACGAGCCGATGAAACATTCCGACCCTGTCGGAAAGGATCTCTCTTTTCAACGTCTTACGCCCCCATTTGAACTTTTCCTTGACAGGAATCGTAATCATATGGTAACATAGGGCTTGATATTTAGACGCCAAGCCGGTCACTTTCCCCTTCATTCCCGCCATTGCGCTGCTCGCGCGTTTTCCTTTACATCCTTTGCTTCCTTAACCTCCTCTAAGTCCTTTACAATCCGCACTTCCATGGCCCCCCTCTCGCAACTCCTTTATAATCCGCACTTACGAGCACCCCTCGGATCTGCGGGAAACAAAGGACTTATAACCCCTGTAGAATCCGCACTTACGAAAAATTCTCCCGTAACTCCTTTACAATCCGCACTTACAAAAAGGTGGGGGGTGGGTACCCCTCCCTCTTCACAACCGGTCACCTCTGCTATTCTGGAAGGCCAAAAATGAGAGACAACCTTTCATGGCGACTACGAAACGCCACACGAAAGAGGAAGCCCACGCCGTGAGTCACGCAACTGTCAGCGCGCACAGCGTCAAGCGCGTCTTCAACTTCAACGCCGGTCCAGCGGCGCTTCCGCTGCCCGTCCTCGAACGCATCCGCGAGGAGCTTCTGGACTGGCGCGGCAGCGGCATGTCCGTTATGGAGATGAGCCACCGCTCTCCCGAATTCGAGAGCATCAACGCCGCCGCGGAACAGAAGCTCCGCAGCCTTCTCGGAATTTCCGACGACTACGCGGTTATCTTCATCCAGGGCGGCGGAAGCATGCAGTTCACCATGGTTCCAATGAACCTCTGCCTCCCTGGAAAGCCCGTTGACGTTCTCCATACCGGCGCATGGACGGCCAAAGCCATCGGTGAGCTCAAGAAAGGCATCCTCCACAACATCGCCGCCTCGACCGAAGCGGAAAAATTCGCGCGCCTCCCGCGTCCCGACGAAATTAAATTTTCGTCAAACGCTTCCTACGTCCACATTTGTACCAACAACACCATCGAAGGCACCCAGTGGACCGCGCCGCCGGAAACCGGCCCAAAAACCGGCGACGTCCCGCTCGTCGCCGACATGTCTTCCGACATCGCCTCGCGTCCCATCGACGTCAGCAGGTACGGCTTGATCTTCGCCGGCGCGCAGAAAAACCTCGGCCCCGCCGGCGTCACCGTTGTCATCATTCGCAGGGATTTGGTGGAGCGCGCCGACAAGAATCTCCCCACGCTTCTCCAGTACCGCACGCACATCAAGGACAAGTCGCTCTACCATACCCCGCCGACTTTCGCGGTCTATGTTGTCGGCTTGGTCCTTGAATGGATTGAATCGCTGGGCGGCATCCTCGCGATCGAGAAGCGCAACGAGGCCAAGGCCCGGCTCCTCTACGACACGATTGAAACCAGCGGCGGTTTTTACCGCTGCCCCGTCGAGAAAAGCTCGCGCTCGAAGATGAATGTCGTCTTCCGAGTCGCTGGGGGCGTCGGCCGCTCAGCGGCCGCGCAGGACAGTGAAGCCATAGAAAAACAATTCGCGAAAGAAGCCGCCGCTGCCGGCCTCGTCGGCACGCCGGGCCACCGCTCCGTCGGCGGGATGCGCATCTCTCTGTACAACGCCGTCACCTTCGAAGCCGTCGAAGCTCTCACCAGCTTCATGCGCGAATTCCACCGCGCCCGCGGCTGAGAATATTGATGCAGAAAAAGCGCGCAGAGGAAGATTTTCCCCAGCGCGCTCTTATTTATTCACTGGCGCTCATGTCAAATCGAAAAGCAGAACTTCGGCGTCGGCCACGCCGGTCAGCTCGACGGCCTTCTCCTCGGAGATGGCCGCGCCATCGCCGGTATCAAGTTGCGTGCCGTTCAGCTTCACGCTGCCGCGCGCCACTTGCACATACGCATGCCGCTCCGGCCCTAGTTGGTGCTTCACTTTTTCACCGGCGCCAAGCACCGTAACGTACAGTTCATTGTCCTGGCGGATCTTCACGGAGCCATCGCGCCCGTCCGGCGAAACCACCAGTCGCAGCTTGCCGCGCTTGTCTGCTTCGCTGAAGTTCTTCTGGTCGTACGCCGGTTTCAGCCCTTGCTTTTCCGGGAACATCCAAATCTGGTACAGGTGCACCGGCTCGGTTTTGGAAGCATTGAATTCGCTGTGCGCCACGCCCGTTCCCGCGCTCATGTACTGCACGTCGCCGGGCTTGATCACCGAGCCGTTGCCCATGCTGTCGCGGTGCTCCAGCGCGCCTTCCAGAACGTACGTGACGATTTCCATGTCGCGGTGCGGGTGCGTCGGAAAGCCTCCGCCGCCCGCGACGCGGTCGTCGTTCATAACGCGCAGCGTGCGAAAGTGCATATGCTTGGGATCGTAGTAATCGGCGAACGAAAAGGTGAAATGCGTGTTCAGCCAGCCGTGGTCGGCGTGGCCGCGTTCCCCGCTCTTGCGGATATCGATCATGACCCACCTCCTGGGATTCCGGGGTCATAATACTCGTTATAACGATAATTGTCAAGAGGTATGTTTTCAACCCCTCCCGGCCCTTCCCGCCTCGCGTCATCCCTCCACAACTTGTTCAATTTGCGGATTTTGCCCGGCAGTTTCCGGCGGCGCCCCCTTTGGTGTACAGTGATAGCGAAGGTTCGGCAACCGCTCCGGCACCTCCAAGGATTCTTGAATGGATTCTTCACTCTCCGCGACGCAAACGAAAAAGCCCGAGGGCTCGGTCACCTCCCGCGAAACCCTTACCATCACCGACAATCGCACCGGCAAGTCCTATGAGGTGCCCATCACGCACGGCACCATCCGCGCCGCGGACCTGCGCCAGATCAAGGTGGACCCCAAAGAATTCGGCATGATGAGCTACGACCCGGCCTTCAACAACACCGCCTCCTGCATCAGCAAAATCACCTTTATCGACGGAGACGCCGGCATTCTCCGTTATCGCGGCTATCCGATTGAGGACCTGGCCGAAAAAAGCACCTACCTCGAAACTGCTTACCTGCTTCTTCACGGTGAATTGCCGACCTCCGCGCAATTGGAAAACTGGACCTATAACGTCACGCATCACACTTACATCCACGAGAGCATCAAGAAGTTTCTCGACGGCTTTCATTACGACGCCCATCCCATGGGCATGACGATCTCCACCATCGCAGCGCTTTCCACTTTCTATCACGACGCGAAAGATATTTTCAGCGCCGAGTCGCGCACAAAGCAGACGTACCGGCTCGTCGGCAAGATGCCTACCATCGCCGCATTTTCGTACCGCCACACACTGGGCATGCCGTACGTCTATCCGGACAATGACCTAAGCTATCCCGGCAATTTTCTGAACATGCTCTTCCGCACTTCGGAAGCGAAGTACCGGCCGAACCCCACGCTGGAACGCGCTTTGGACATCCTTTGCATCCTGCACGCCGACCACGAACAAAACTGTTCCGCGAACACCATCCGCAGTGTAGGCAGCTCTCATGTCGATCCTTACTCCGCCACGGCTGCGGCCATCGCCGCGCTGTACGGGCCACTCCACGGCGGCGCCAACGAGGAAGTCCTTCGCATGCTGATGGAAATCGGCTCGGTTGAGAAAGTTCCGAACTTCATCAAGCGCGTCAAAGCCGGCGAAGTGAAGCTGATGGGGTTCGGCCACCGCGTGTACAAGAATTACGATCCGCGCGCCCGCATCATCAAGCGCGTGGCCTACGAAGTTTTTGAGCTGATGGGCAAGAATCCGCTGCTGGAAATCGCTCTGGAATGCGAGCGCATCGCGCTGGAAGACGATTACTTCGTGAAGCGCAAGCTCTATCCCAACGTGGACTTCTACACCGGCCTCATTTACCAGTCGATGGGTTTCCCGATGACCATGTTCCCGGTGCTGTTTGCGATCCCGCGCACCTCGGGATGGATCGCCCAGTGGGAAGAGATGCTGCTTGACCCCGAGCAGAAAATTGCGCGGCCGCGCCAGATCTACCTCGGCCACGACACGCGTCATTACGTGCCGATCGGTCAGCGCGGTTAAAAAAAAAGCCGTAGCCACTTTGAATACCGGTTCCCGGGATGCCGCTCGACAACCCTATCCCGCCGCGTATAGTTGATGTGGGAGAAATCGTATGGCGCGAGTCCCGAACACACCATTTCATACGGGGACGCGGCGGCGCAGCCAGCGCGTGCTGATGCAAGTGGGCGTGCGCGTCAACGGGACGAACGCCCTGGGCAAGAACTTCGAGGAACACACCGAAACGCTCGCTATTAGCGCGCATGGCGCGCTCGTTCTGCTCGCCAATCGTGTAACCAGCAGCGCCAAAGTCCATCTGCGCCACAATAAGACCGAAGAGGAACAGGAGTGTCACGTGGCGTATCTCGGCCCGGTGCGCGGAGGCAAGGCGGAAATCGGTTTGGAGTTCTCCTCGCCTCGCCCCACGTTCTGGCGCGTGGCTTTTCCTCCCGAAGACTGGACACCCAAGAGTCCCGAAGCCCGCACGGTTTCAAGCCACCGAGGAGATAAGTAGGCAGCCCGCTCCGGTTCTTGCCGTTTCTTCCCTTTCCGCGAAATTTCGAGGTGAAGTGTGTGC
>WNGE01008397.1_pt1 | contig 14416 bp, 10 predicted proteins | sample 5400651 | NCBI WGS metagenome assembly WNGE01 (sample SAMN13153370, study PRJNA577476) | soil metagenome | isolation source: 60 cm soil or saprolite under grassland replicate 2 | place: USA:California | collected 2016-06-15 | reverse complement strand
TAACAGTTTTAGCCACAGAGGGCACAGAGAACACAGAGGAAAAGAAGCGTTTTCTCTGTGTTCTCTGTGCCCTCTGTGGCTAAAACTGTTAGCTACCGCCCTTCATCCCAGTTCCCGCTCAATCGCCAGCGCCCTCACCGCCGCGTCGAATTCGGAGGTCAATTTCGCCATCGCGTCCTGGGCTGCGCGCTTCTCCTTCGAGATCTGTTCGAGTCGCGTCTCCTGCTCGCCGGCTTTCGCGATGTAGCGGGCGACGAGGTGTGTCGCCTCGTTCGTGTTCTTCAGCGTGGCGATGTTTTCCCGCAACCGCTTCTGATCGTCGCCGATCTCCCTCGCCTCTTTGTCCAGAGCTTCGATCCTCGAATTCTCTTTTCCGATCCTCAATTTCAGATCGATCAACTTCTCAAGCTCGGCGCGCATCGCGGCGTCAATGTAATTGCTCGTGACGAACATCTCGACTTCGCGCGAGGTCAGGTTGGCGAGTTGGTAGGTGTCCATCATCGCCTGCGTTTCGGTCACCGGCAGCTCGACGGTCGCGCGTGGTTTGAGTTCGATGCGGAAGCGGTAAAATTTGACCGTCTGCGATGACGGTTTCTGAGTGTCGTCGGAAAGCTTCCAGTCTTCGCGGTACGGGTGTTCGACGTAAACTGTCCGCTGCTTGTCGGTCTGATTGATTATCGTGTAGGTCTTCTTCAGCGTCTGGTGGTAGTGAGTCTCGAAGACGCCCTTCTGCGCGCGCACCAGGAAGACCGGCCTGCGCTCGAGATTGAGCTTCGTCGTTACCAGCGTGCCCAGATCGAGTCCGAACGATATGAACCGCTGATCGTTCGATTTCAACCGTTCGATCAGCGCCTCTCCGGCGTAAGCGTCACCGTCGATCACCGTCAGCGAGCCGCCTTCGAGCGTCAGCGCCGAAGTGTTCTTCAGCCGGACGCCATGCATCGGGCGGTCTTTTCGCGCGGCTTCGTTGTAGATCGACACGCGCTCGCCGTCCATCTTGGTTTGCAGGATCGGGATCAGGGCGGAGCGGTCGCGCCGCACCGTGACCGGTTGCTCGACGCGGTATTCAAAAAGTTCGCCCACTTCGCCGCCGGTGGCCGCTGCTTCTACGCCCGATTCGCCGCTGGTTATAGCGCTGCCGACCCCATCATTCGCAGAGTCTCGCATAAGCCCTTCGATAGTCATGTTGTTAAACTGCGCGCTTTGGGCGACCCGTTGCTGATTTGGACTGGGGGCCGAGGTCGGAGGAGGCGGTAGCGCGCCGTCTATGCGGCCAAGACCAATGCCCCCGAGACTGCTAAGCGATGAGGCGGGACGGCTGCCGGGAACATTCGCCACCAAGCCGTCTTCATGAATCTGCGGGTTCAGATTCAAATCCTGCGATATCGGCACAATCGGGCGATAGCGATAGAGAGGTTTTTGAATCTGATGAATGAACGAAACCGGAGTCCCCGAAACCAGCGACAGCGAAACGTCCTGCCAGTCCTCTTCGCTGACGTTATCGACGACGGCCCAGCCCTGGAAGAACGGCCTGCCCTCCGGGTCGAGCACGACTCGATAGGTCGTCTTCCAGATCGGCGCGGCGATTGTGTAGCTGATGACCATTTCGCGCTGTCCATCGCCTTCGGAGGTTACGGTGATGGTCTTCGCGTCGCGGCGTCGCGCGGAGGCCGAGGCGCTGGCGAATTGAGTGATGTCCTGCCGCGCGCCTTCGTCCAGTAATTTGATCGCGCGAACGTCATTCAGATCGAAGCTCTGCAATTCGCCGGAATCGGTCGTGATCACCAGCGTGTGAGTTTTGACCGGCGGCTTGTCTTTTTCGGTCGGAAGCTGGCGTTCGCCGATGGTGAGAACGGCGCCGATCGCGCTGCGGTTGGCCGCTGTGACTGCCACGCGCGCGCCCTGTAACTGCTCCAGGACTCCGGCCAGTCCGCCGGCCGCGTCGCCGTTGGTCGAAGCGTCAATCGAAAAAGGAATCTCGTTGAGCCGCGCCGAAGGGGGCGCGGAAGAGTTGTAGCTGACGGCGCCCACGCGGCCCCGGCCCAGATCGAGCACGACCAGCGATTTGAGCACGTCGTCGACCTGCGATTGTTTGAATGACAGGTCGATCTCGGCGCGACCGGTCACCGTCCCGCGCCGCTCGAAATAGGCGACACCGTTGCTGTAAAGGGTCACGCGTCGCAGCGGCAGCGATTGTCCCGCCGAGGGACGCGTCTCACGGGTCTGTCGCGCAGCCGGCTGATTGCCGGTCTTGGAATTAGTAGCCACCGCCACGCCGGCCTTGATGGACGTGCGCGCCGCGCGGGATTGGGCGAAGCTGATGGGCAGGAACAGAAGCGGAATCGCGGTTGCGACGAGAAGAGTTTTGCTGAATCGCTGATGAAGTTTCATAACTGATCTCCTAATTTTGTGACTGCATATATGGGAAAGTGGCATGTCCTCCGGTACGGTACCGGGAGCGGTAGCGACCGGGTTCTCCGTCGGCGCCCGGTCGCTACCGCTCCCGGTACCGTACCCCTTCTGCTGACCGGGTAAGCCGAAAGGTGTGCGCTAATTGAACGCATCTCGATTCGGACGCTTGCGGAGGTGTCCAAAGTAGATTGGCTGTTAAAAACGCCGGGGGGATCAGTTTGTTCCCGGAGTCGTCGTTGGCTTGTTGGTTGAGAATGGTTTGGTGGTTGGGATGACATATGACATATGACATATGTCATATGAAATATGGCACATGGCGTCATGGCCTGACTATCTCTAGCAGCGTGATTTCCGGCGGGCAGCCGTAGCGCAGCGGCACGATGACGGTGCCGAGTCCCCGGTTGACGTAAAGCTGGGTCGAGCCGAGTTGCGCGTGGCCCCGCATCAGGCGGCGGCTGGGGCGGCGCAGCCAGCGGGCGATCTTCCGGTCTTTGCGTCCGGTGAGGAGGCGGGCGGCTTCGCGGATGATCGCCGGGTTGTGCGAGAGTAATATTCGCGTCTCGTACCAGCTCGTCTCTTCCAGCGCCTGCCGGAGGTCGTCGCGTTTGACCATCAGGTCGTCGACGCCGGCGAGCCGGATGTGGGAGTGGCCCCTTTCGATCCGCGTCGATTCATTGCAGAGCACGCGAATGCCCTGATCGGCGAGCGCGTCGCGCATCATGGCGCCGTCGGTCCAGTGGTCATGATTGCCGAGGACCGCGAAGACGCCGTGCGCGGCGCGGAGGCGGCCCAGCGCGCGGGCGCAAGACGCAATGTAATCGCGCGAATGTGAGATGTAATCTCCGGTCAACGCCACCAGGTCGGGGCGCAGGTCGTTCGCCATGCGCACGGCTTCGTTGATTCTCTCTTCGTCCAGAAACGGGCTGTGATGGACGTCGGAAAGTTGGACGATTCGCAAACCCCGAAATTCGGCGGGGAGTTTTTCTATAGCGATTGTTTGATGAGTGATCTCGATTTGGTGTGGTTCGATCATCGCCGCACGCAGGATTGCGGCGAAAGTTTGGCGCCATTGCCTGCGGCGACCGTGACGTTCGGCTTTGCGCGATAAAACGTATTTTTTCATCCAGCTTGCTCCCGGATTATTATGCCATAGAAGTAGAATAGGGGATGCGGGCTCCCGGGGCTTTGATCGGACTTCAGATGGGATTATTTGAAGTCCGTCTTGCGAAACGCGAAGATTATACGCGCCGCCCGCCATAAGCCGCAATTCATATAATCCGAGGAGGCCAACTTGTTCAAATCAACACTGCTGTCACTCGCCTTGCTGTTTTCACCCACACGCCTCTCATTCGCGCAACAGGCGCCGCAGCAAAGGCCGCCGAACGTCCCGCCCGCGGCGCAGCCCGCCGCCACTCCGGCGCCCGCGCCTGTTCCCGACGAGCCGCCCGTCGTGACCAAACACGAGATCAGGCTCGACGAGAGGACGATCAAATACACGGTCACGACCGGGATGATGCCGATCAAAAACCAGGCCAGCGGTGAGACCGAAGCGCGGATGTTCTTCATGGCTTACACGCTGGACGGCGTGAGCGATCCGTCGAAGCGGCCTTTGATGCTCTCGTTCAACGGCGGGCCGGGGTCGTCTTCGGTCTGGCTGCACCTGGGCGCGCTGGGGCCGAAGCGGGTGAAAATGCAGGACGACGGGATGATGCCCGCGCCTCCTTACCAGCTCGTCACGAACGATCATACTTGGCTTGACCTGACCGACCTGGTCTTCATCGACCCGGTCGGCACGGGCTACAGCCGCGCGACCCGGCCGGAGCTGGCGAGTAATGGCCGAGGCGTTTTTCGGTTTTATCAAGCGGTATGGAACGGATGACTGATCACAAAATCAGCGAGGACCCGTCGAGAGGCCGTTTGATTGAAATTGCGGGGACGGGGGTCCGTAGCGCAAACTGTCCAGTTTTCGCGGCTCATTCAGTCGCGCATTGTTGTAAATTGCGTAGACATGATGATTTGCGGGTCTCCTTCATTCGCCCGGCGCCGGAAGCGACGCAAACTGGACAGTTTGCGCTACGATTCCCGACGTTGCTCGTCCTTCTACTGCTGGTGTTTTCAGAGAGCGCCCAATCGCCCTCTCCTTCTCAAACCACCGCGTCGCAGAATGAAACAGCAAGAGCGGAGGAATTGATCAAACTGGCCCGCGCGGCCATCGGCGGCGAGGAAGTGTTGGGCGGGATTCGAACCATCACTGCGACGGGCAAATATCATCGCTTCGTCAAATACCTCAGCGTTCAATCTCCCAAAAAAGTTGAAGAGAAACAAAAGGCGTTGCCGGGCAAGATGGAATTCGAGTTTGCGATTCCGGACAAATTTAGGAGGCGCGTGACGGCCTCGAGGCTACGAGGCTTCGAATATTCATTCGCGCAGGTGGTCAACGGCGCCGAGGCCTGGCGCGACCCGCCGACGCGCCCGATTTCCTCAAACGGCGACGGGCGCGTAATCGACGTCGGCGACGTTGAGAGGACCGCGTTCATACACGCGACGAGCGCCAAACAGGGGTTGTCCTATTTTTCCATCGGATGGCTAATGCTCCCGTTGCCTGGATACCCGCTCAAGATGAGCTATCTGGGGATTTATCAGATCGGCGCCGAGAACGCTCACGCGATCTTGGCCTCAGGGGATAGCGGCTTTCGGTTCACTCTGCTGCTGGACATGAAAACCTATGCGCTAATGGCGCTTGCAATCTCCTTTGTCGAAGAGATTCAACCGGTGGTCCTCGTCGAAGCCGCCGGTTTCTTCAACCGGAGATTTATGCAAGAAACTGTTGCGCGGGCGCGGGCCGAGCGAAATGCCAGGACGAAACCGTCGCAGCCCTGCGAGATGTTAATACGGTTTTCTGACCGGCGTCCGGTTAATGGAGCGCTGCTCCCGTTCCGAGTCACGACCACGCTCAACGGAGAGGTGATCGAAGAAATGAGGATGAGTGGATTTGAAATCAATCGGCCCATCAATCCGAAAAAATTCGCAGGACCTCCGAAGCCAAGAGATTAGGCGCCGCACGCATTGCAATAAGCGGTGCTCGCTTGTATGTTGATTTATGCACGCGGCGCTGAGGCCTCCGGAGCTAAATGATAGAGTGGCGCGGGCCTTGCAGCGCGGCGGATAGAGCGCCTTTTTTATTAAGTTTATTAAGGTTATTGAAAGGCGCGATCAGTTTGAGTATTATGTTTAGCGTCGAGTAAAAGCACTTACCCCAGCCCTTGAATAACGCACAATATTGATCAAAAACAGGATTAGGGCGGTTAGCAACAATTCGGGCGATCTGGTCGTAATCGAATCGTAATCTGATCTAGAACAGAATCAACTGACGTACTCTCATTAGGTTGTAAATTCATAAGCGGCATGACGCTATAAGATTACAACATAAAAATGTGGTGGTTTCGGCGTGGCGTGGGAGTATCTGAACAACTGGAATTATTGACCAGACATCCAACGGCGCCCATTTTTCAACAGAATTGAGGGACGCAAAAATTTTGACAGGAGGGTCGTTAATTATGACGACCAAATGGGTCAACAATTTTAAGGTGAAAGCAGAGACAAGGAGGCGATGATGACTACCGCTCAGAAAACGGCGCCGAGCCCGGTTTACCTCAATCCCGACCTGAAAAGCCCTGCCGCTCAGGAATTCGAGGACAAACTTACCGCGTTGATCGTCGGACAGGATCGCGCTGTGCGACGCATCACCGGCTTGTATCAGGTCTTTCTGGCGGGCCTGGCTCACCCGGGCCGCCCGATCGGAACGCTGCTCTTCCTCGGGCCTACGGGTTCGGGCAAGACGCGGGTGGTCGAGGCCGCCTCCGAGGTCCTTTTTAGCGACGCCAACCTGGTCACAAAGATCGATTGCGCGGAGTTTCAGCATTCGCATGAGATCGCGAAACTGATCGGTTCGCCTCCGGGCTACCTCGGACACCGTGAGACTTCGCCGATGTTGACGCAGGAGAACCTCGATCGCTCGCACACCGAGACGACCAAACTGAGCCTGGTGCTCTTCGACGAGATCGAAAAGGCCTCCGACTCGCTCTGGCAGTTGCTGCTCGGCATCCTCGACAAAGCCACGTTGACGCTGGGCGACAACCGCCGCGTCGATTTCTCCCGCTCGATCGTGATCATGACGTCGAACCTGGGCGCGCGCGAGATGAGCGAATTGATTTCGGGCGGAATCGGCTTCGCCCCGAAGAGCGGCGTGGTCGATGCCGAAGTCGATCAGAAGATTTATCGGACGGCGCTCGAAGCCGCGAAGCGTAAATTCTCGCCGGAATTCATGAACCGGATCGATAAGGTCGTGGTCTTCCGCAGCCTGCACAGCGAACACCTGACCGAGATTCTGGAGATCGAGTTGAGGGCGGTTCAGAGACGAATCACCGAGGGAAGCGGCGAGAAGTTCGTCTTCAAATGCACGCAGGCGGCGAAAAATTTCCTGCTCGAAGAGGGGATTGATTTCAAATACGGCGCCCGGCACCTGAAACGCTCCATCGAGCGCTTTCTGGTATATCCGCTGTCGAACCTCATCGCGACCGATCAGGTGGGGATGGGCGATCTGCTGATCGTCGATTATTCGCCAGAGATCGGCAAGCTCGTCTTTTCAAAAGACGCCGGCGGCGCGCTGATACACGAGGAGTATCATCAGCACGTCTTCCCCGATCGCGGCGAACATGAAATGAGCAGCGCGATGGCTATCGCAACGCCTGAATGGGCCCCCGCGCCGGCCATGGCGAAGGAAGAATAATCGAGGATCGAGGATCGAAGATCGAGGATCGCCTGACACGCGATGACGCGATCTTCGATCCTCAATCCTCGATCCTCAATCCTCGATCCTCTTCATAAGCCTCACGGAACAATCTTCACCTGGGTTTTCACCGGGATCATTTCGAACAACTCTTTTATCTCCTCATTTTCAAGCGCGACGCACCCTAGCGTCCAATCCTGAACCAATCCGAACAATTTTCCGGTTCCGCCGCCGTGAATGAAGATCTCTCCGCCGAGCCTGGTGTTCTGCGGCGGTTTCGTCTTGGCGTGGATGGCTCCGACTATCGCCTGATGCTCGGCCTTCGTAATCAGCCCCTCTTTCAACCCCTTGTCGGCGTCGGCGATGTTGGGATAGCTGACGCCAAGCGAGAGAAAGAATCTGCTGCGCGCGTTTTTATGCGTGATGTAATAATCGCCTTCGGGCGTCGCGCCGTCGCCCTGTTTTCGCTTCGAGCCGGTCGGATTATTGCCGAGCGCGACCTGATAGGTCTTCGCCAATCTTTCCTTCCCGTCCTCCCAGACGTAAAGGTAAAGTTTGCGCTCGCCTTTCTTGACGAGTATGCGGTAGCGCTCTTCGGGAGCGGCGCCCTGTCGCGTCTGATTGCGCTGTTGAGCCGGGGATGATCGGGTAGTCGCAACAATCATCAGGCTCGCGAGGAGTGACGAGACGAAGATCGCGTTGAAGTGAAGTATATTCATGCTGATTTACGCGCTGACTCCTAATTACTTTGCCCCGAGAAGGGCCTTTGCGACCTTAGCGCCTTTACGCCTTTGCGAGAACCTGGCGCCGCCCCGCGAGGGTTTCTCGCAAAGGCGCAAAGGCGCTAAGCTCCTTGCGGGAAGCGTGACCCGACCTGAGCGATCATGTTGACTCAACGTATGGCGCGGTCGATTTCGACGGCGACGCGTTCGGCCTGCTTTATGCAATCGCCCAGCGAAATCCCACGCAGGTAATTTCCCGAAATCCACAATCCGGGAATATCGCGCAGCAGCGATTCAATGCGCTCGACGCGCGCGGCGTGGCCCAGCGTGTATTGCGGGATCGCCCGCTCGTACCGCGTGATCGGCAGGCGTCGAGGTTCTCCACTGACGCCTAGAACTTTGATCAGATCGCGGTGAACGATGCGGATCAACTCTTCGTCGCCAAGTTTCACGGCTTCGGCGTCGGTGGCCCCTCCGATAAAATTGGTCAAGCAGACCCAGCCCTCATGCGCCCGCCCGGCGAAGAGAGATGAGTTCCAGATCGAACCTAGCGTCCGCAGTCCTTCGCCGCGAGGCGCGAGGAAGCCGAAGCCGTCGAGCTTGCGGGCGATTTGCTCCGCGCGATAAGCGAGCGGGACCGACGCGATTGAAACATAAGGAATCTCGGCGACGAGCGCGGCGACTTCCGGCGCGACGCCGCCGAGCAGTCGTCCGGCGACATAAGCGGGCGTAGAGACGACCAGCGTCGAGCTGTTGACTGTTTTAATCTCGCCCCGATGTTCGATCTTTATTTCAAATCCGCCCGTTGAGTTTATATCGATGATTCGGGCGCGAGTCAGCAAACTGTCGCCGAGCGACTTGGCCAACGCTTCGGGCAACGCGCTCAACCCATGACGAAACGAGCAGAGACGGTAAGGCCGCAACGACCGCTTCGGCTTGCTCGCCTCTTTGCGTGATTGTTTCGCGGCGCGCAACGCCCCGCGCAGAATGCCGCCTGCCTCGGCCTCGAACTCCGCGAGTTTCGGGAAGCATGCCTGAAGGCTTAACTCCTCCGGGTCGCCGGCGTAAACGCCTGAGAGAAACGGTTCGACCAGACGCTCCAGAATGGCGCCGCCCAATCGCCGCCGGACGAACGACGCGACGCTCTCTTCGCCGCCTCCGCGGCGCGCTTTAACGAAAGGCTCTCGCAGCAGCCGCAATTTGGCGGCGTTTGATATCAACTTTGTTTTGACGAGCGCAGGCGGACTCATCGGAACGGCATGAAGCTCGCCGCCGGCGTAGACGTAAGCCGGAGCGCGCGGATCGGCCGTGATCAATTCGCCGGTCAAATTCAACTCTTCAACCAGGTCGAGGAACTCGTGCGAGCCGCGCAAGCTGTTCGGCCCGAGCTCGATCAGGAAGCCTTCGACTTCACGGCTTTGAATCACGCCTCCCACACGGTCGCCGCTTTCGACGAGCAACAGATCGCGACCCATCTTCTTCAAACGATGAGCCGCGACCAGACCGGAAACGCCTGCGCCTATGATGATCGAATCAACATTCATCTCGTGTGTTCTGGGACGCCGGTACAGCGCCGCGCGCGTAAGGGCAGGGAATACCCGCCACTACGCGCGCGGTATTGCGCCGGCCTCAGCCGTGGGGCCTCTCCGGAACAGAGTATCCCAATCAACTCTCCCGGTAAATTGCATTACAACAAAGAGCGTGAGAATGCAAAGAACTGTGATCGCAAGCCCCGTGAAGCGTTCGAAGAAGAATGTGTAAGAGAACAGGACCAGATAGACGAATTGCAGGATGCCCGCTTCGATGAACGCAAAGCGATTGCCCACGGCCAGCCGCAGGTACGATACGACCAGCGCGATAGAGACCAGCGAGCAGATCAGGAACGAGACGTGGATCGAGACTTGGTCGACCAGATAAGCCAGCAGCAGGTGAAAGCTGAAGAACGCCGCGCCGATGAAGAAGTAGTTCATCGGGTGCAGCCTGATCCTCTTCACGGTTGTCAGCACGAAAACCACGAAGAAGAACAGGAAGAGCGAGACCGGCGCGGCGAAGGTGATCTGGCTGACCCACGGGCCCGGATTGAGTTTGCGCGGCATGACCATCCCGATTTTGACGCCCGAAAGCAGGTTGGCGTATTGCCACTTCAGCTCCCACCCGGGGGCGCTCTGCGTCTTCTGTGTGGGCGAGAGGCTGCTTTGCGGAAAATCTATCTGGTCGAAATCTGTCCGCATCGCCAGCGAGAAATTTTTGACCTGACTCACCTCGGCGCCGAAGTCGTACCACCATTCGTCCATTCCCTGAGACCCGTACCCGACTTCAACGATCTCAGACTGCCCGGGCGCTAGCCTAATCTTGTGGCTGAGGACGCCGGCGTTGAACGGCAGATTCGTTATCTCCTTCCCGCCGACGACGAGTCGGAAATTGTCGTAAACGCCACTTTGATTCGGCGCTGAAAAATTGAAAAAGACGTCGCGCTCGGCGTCGGTGTAGTTGGTCACGCGGTACTTGCCGTCGAAAAGGACGCGATAGGTCGAATACCAGAGCAACCCCTTTTGGCGGTAATCCAGATTCAAGTCTGCTTTGACATCGCTGCCGTCGAGCAGCAGCGGGTGATTGGCCGTTTCGTTTTTGATTTCAGTGACGGTCTTACCGCCCTGGGTGGTTTCGACTCTGGTCTGCTGGGTCGTCTGATAGTAGATCTGCGGCGCCAATTGCCGCTGCTGTGTCCCCCAGAGCTGTCCTACGGCGGTTTTCAGATTCTCGTCCTGAGTCGCCGTGCGAGTCATCACGGTGTTGCCCAGGGTAGCCCAGGCCGCGGCAATGCAGAGAAAGATGAAGACAATGGCTGCCATTCGCGCGAGCATAGTTCCTCCTAGTAAGCCCTGGGTGCGCATCGCTTCCAGCGTGCAGTTATGGGGAAAGACGTATTGATCGGAATCATACGTCCCCGAAATAGCCTCGCTTGTGTTGGGCGATTATCGCTTGCCCTCGTGCGCATCCGGCCCCAAGCGCGCTGCGGGCCTCCGATTGGTCTTCCACCAACCACTGCACGCTGGAAGCGATGCGCACCCAGGGGCGGTTTTCATTGTTTCATGGCGCCGCAATGCGACGTGAACACGCGCGATTATCCAAGAATTCTTTCAGGCAAGTTAGCCGCGGGGCTACGATAGGGCGATGTGCTTTCCCGCGCGCCGGGTGTGGGAACCCACACTGGCTGTCATTTCAGCTTTTCGCAAACCAGGTCGGCGAGCGCGTTGATGAAGGTCGGATCGCAATTCAGCGCGGGGACGCGGCGGTAGGTTTTTATGCCGATCTGGTCGGCGAGTTTTTTGTAGAGGATGTCGAGTTCATAAAGCGTTTCGGTGTGGTCGGAAACAAAGCTGATTGGAATCGCCAGGACCTGCTCGACGTCTTGCGCCGCCAGTTCGCGCAGCTTCGCGTCGGTCGAAGGCTCCAGCCATTTGACCGGCCCGACCTTGCTCTGGAAGCTGAGATGAACGGGGCTGAGACCGCCGAGCTTCTCGGAAACCAATCGAACGGTCTCCTCAATGTGTTGGAGATAAGGGTCGCCGTTTTCGATATAACTTTGCGGGACGCTGTGCGCGCTGAAGAGCAGGTGAACACGACGCGGGTCCGGGTCGGGGAATTTTTCGGTCTCTCCGGCGATCTGTTGCGTGAGCGCTTTGATGTAAGTCTCGTGCGTATGCCATTGCCGGATGTAATGTCGGCGCATGCGCTGGAGGCCGTTGCGTTTTTCCATCAGCGCCTCGAAATCTTTGAAGCTCGACCCGGTCGTCGAAACGGAGAATTGCGGATAGAGCGGCAGCAGGACCAGTTCATCAACGCCGTCGCGGGCGATCTGATCAATCGCCTCCTCGGCGCCGGGACGCCAGTAACGCATCCCGACATAAACATTGGCCTCGGCGCCGCGCCGGGCTAGCTCTTCACGCAAGGCGGCGGCCTGCTCTTCGGTGATGCGCCGCAGCGGCGATCCCCCGCCGATCTGCGCGTAATAGCCCGAGGACTTTTTGTGACGGGCCGTCGAGATCAGCCACGCCAGCGGCTTCTGCATCGCGCGAATCGGCAACCTCACAATCTCCGGGTCGGAGAAGAGGTTGAAGAGGAACGGGCGCACGTCGGCCAGCGTTTCAGGCCCGCCCAGATTGAAGAGTAATACGCCAAGTTTCATGAATCAGTGGATAGTGGGCAGTGGATAGTGGGCAGTGGGCGTCAAAGCATTCTTGTCTGCCCACTGCCCACTATCCACTGCCCACTATAAAGTTCCCGCGACCACCGTGGTCGCCACTTCGGGGTGAATGTATTTGCGGATGGCCTCGTCGACGTCCGATTTTGTTATCGTCGAGACCAGAGAAGGGTATTCGTCGAGGTATTTCACGCCGAGTCCGAACAGTTCCGACGCCGCGAGCTGGCTGGCCATGCCGCCGTTGGTGGCGAGGCCGATCTTGAACGAGCCGATGATCGAAGACTGTTCGTCCTTCAACTCGTCTTCTCTGATGCCGTTGGCGATGTAATCGTTGACGATCTCGACGGTCGCGCCGACCGCAAGGGCGATGTTCTCCGGCGCGACGGTGACTGTGATGACGAAAGGCCCGTCCCCGATCCCCGATTCGGCGAAGCTGGAATTGATGCCGTAGGTCAACCCCATTTCGTCTCGCACTTTCAGACCGAGTCGCGAGGAGAGAGTGGATTGACCGAGCGCGTTGTTGGCGATCCTGGCCGCGATGAAATCGGGGTTTGAACGCCGCAGCCGCGACGCGTGGCCGATCACGACGTCGGCGTTCGGCTTGTCTTTCATCATCACGGTTTCGCGTATCGCCGCCGGTTGGAGCGGGGTTTCTAGAATATCTATCACCGCTTCGGGCGCGCCCTGCCATTTGCCCAGTTTCTCTTCAAACAGCGAGTAAGCGTCGTCGGCTCGGACGTCGCCGACCACGGCCAGGATCATTGACGACGGGCCGTAAAACTTCTGGTGGAATTCGCGGATGTCATCGACGGTTATCGTTTCGATCTGGCCGATCGCTTTTTCGGCGGGCGTTTGATGAAACGGATTGCCCTCGGGGAAGACAAGTTGGGTCATCCGGTCGTATGCGCGAACGCGGGTGTCGTCCTGTTCCTCCTGGATATTGGCGATGATGCGCTGCCGCATCTTTTCAAGCTCGTCCGCCGGGAACGCAGGCTCGCGCAACTCTTCGGCCAGCGTCGAGACGATCATCGGCAGGTCGCGGCTGAGCGAGAGGCCGCTGACAGAGACGGTGAAGGTGTTCGAGGAGAGGCCGACGCGCGCGCCCGCCGATTCCAGTTCTTCGGCGATTTCGAGTTTGCTGCGGCGCCGCGTGCCTTTGCCGAGCATGCTCGCGGTGATGCCGGCCAGGGAGTCTTTGCCCGCCGGGCTGAAATATTCGCCGGCGCGCATCGAACCGGCGAGCGACACCGTCGGGTTGGCGGGATTTTCCAAGACCAGCAACGTGACGCCGTTTGAAAGTTGGAACCGCTTCGTGCGCTCGACAAAAGAATTATTGCTCATAGACTTCATCACTATCGCCTTCTTCCTGCTTGGGTATAAACCATCCGACGGTCCGGTTGTCTTCACTGAGATACGTCGTCACGACGCGTTTGATGTCTGCGGGCGTGACCTCTTCGACCATCTTCGGCAGATCGACATACATTTTCCAATTGGCCACGGCTTCAGCCTCGGCGATCACCCTGGCCACGCCTAGGGGGCTGTCGCGCAGGTAGATCATTTGTGTGGTGATCATATTCTTGGCCTTCTGCAATTCCTTTTCAGGCACGTCCTCCGTCTTCATTTTCTCAAGCACTTCCAGCCCTACGCGTTCCGCCTCCGCGTTGTCGAGCACGGTCAACGCGCCGGTGTCGAGGTGTGTGGCCTCGGGAATGTGCCAGCCGACGTTGATCAATCCGAGCTGGCCCATTCGGCGTAGCGTGAAGCGAATCTCGCCCTCCTGCGGCGGCTCGACCGTGTACATCCGAGGGATCGGGGCGGACGACGGCGGAATCGAGCCGAAATGTTTGCTCATCAGATCGAGCGCCGCCGGCTCGTCGAAATCGCCGGCGATGATGGCCGTGGCGTTGTTCGGGTGATAAAAGGTGTCGTAGAACTCCTTCAACCGCGAAGTCGCCACGCCTTCGACGTCCGAGCGCCAGCCGATGGTCGGGTGATGATACGGGTGCTCGCGGAATGCGGCGGACCAGATCCGTTCGTGCAGGATGTTAGACGGCTCGTTCTCGCCGCGTTCGAGTTCGTTGCGGACGACGGTCATCTCGGACTGGCGGTCTTCGTCCGCGATGAACGAATTGCGCATGCGGTCGGCCTCGAGATGAACTGCCAGTCCGAGTTGATCCGAGGGGAGCATCTCGTAATATCGCGTGCGGTCGAACCACGTGTCGGCGTTGAAGACCCCGCCTTGCCGCTGCAAAACGGAGGCGATCTGCGTCCCGTTCTGCTTGTTGTAAG
>WNGE01005413.1_pt1 | contig 14419 bp, 19 predicted proteins | sample 5400651 | NCBI WGS metagenome assembly WNGE01 (sample SAMN13153370, study PRJNA577476) | soil metagenome | isolation source: 60 cm soil or saprolite under grassland replicate 2 | place: USA:California | collected 2016-06-15 | reverse complement strand
ACGGCATCGGCTGTGCGATTGTGCATCAGTTCCGGCACTACGATTGCGGCAAAAGCCGCTGCGCCGAGCAGCAAGGCCTGCAGCCAGACGATCAGGCCGAGGCCGAATGCGCTCACCGCCTGCCCGGACAGCAAAGTGCCGATGATGAAGGCAGCCGAGCCGGTGCCGCGCACCCATCCATACTCGAAGCCCCGGCGGCCGCTGCTCGGCGGCGGAGAGGCAGATCCTAGCGCCAATGCGTCCGCCAAGACGGTAATCGGCGCCAGGGACGCGGCATGCAGCAGGCTCACTCCAACCAAAATCCAAAATCCATGCGCCGCGAGATAGCTCAGTGTCACCGAGGCCGCAAGCGCGGTGCAGACGACGAGCACGACGCGAAGCGTCTGGATCAAGTCACCAATGCGGCCTGCGAGCGGCGCCGTGAGTAATCGCACGGCCGTGCCGGCGCCAAGCACGAGCCCAAGCTGCTCGGGCGCCAACCCCCGCGCGCTGATAAAGGCAGGTAGGAATGGAGAAGCGACTCCGAATGCCGCATACATCGCGGCATAAAGCAGGATGAATCTCGTCAGCGTGGTCGACCGGAGGGAATCGAACATGGCCTTCCGCAAAGCTTAGCAGATTTCTTCGTCTAGGCACGGGTGCGCGAACTGATCTGACTTCCTGTCAGAGGGCTGACTTCATGACCGGAGTCGCCTAACGGCCGATTTGAGAGCGACGCTCTTGATCCGGCGCTGCGCGCCTACGCGGCCGCGCCTTAACCGGAACGTTAGCCCTGAGATTGAACTGAATTCTCTTTCCAAACAATCTTCCGCAGCATCGTATTGACGCGTCCTTCAATCTAATTCGTACTTGTCCTTACTGGACTGGCTGCTGGCCATTACTGCAACCGCAGATAAAAGATGAGTCGTTAAACCGGTAAATCGGAGTTCTGCTTCTCGGTGCCAGGGGTTCGAAATCGTGCAAGGCGAGCCGCTGGCTTTCAATGCACCGTTTCGCAACGTGTTCAACCATACTTTATTTCTAAGCCAGTGAAGGGGAATAACGGCGAGGCCGGCTCTGTGCTGCCGTCGATCATCGTGATAGCCTCATAACTACATTTCTACTTCGGTCGAATCACTCTAATCCCATAGCAGGAGGCGTTTATGAGTGATCTCAGTCCCGAGTCGATCATTCAGGTCGCCAGCGGTTACATGGCGGCGAAGGAGCTGCTTGTCGCCGTGGAAATCGGTTTGTTCGAAACCTTGGCGGAGGGTGCGGCGACCATCGACGAACTTGGTCAGCGCACGAACATTCCTCAACGAACATTACGCATCATCACGGATGCAATGGTTGCCCTGGGATTGCTTGAGCGGACGGGCGACCGCTATCGAAATGGCGTAACCACGGCTGCGTTCCTGAGCGGCAGCGGCGGCCCGGATCTCCGAGCGTTTCTCCGTCTATTGAACAGCCTAAGCTACCCGCGTTGGGTCAGACTCGAAGAGGCTGTCCGAACCGATCGAATCATTTTCGGTGAGTCAGGCTTTACGGAGGAGGAGCAGCGGCTTTACTCGGCCGGGGTTGAAGCCGTGACCGCTGGCACGGCACAAGCCCTGGCCAGGACTTATGACTTTGCTCCGCACCGCCGACTCTTGGATCTAGGAGGGGAGACAGGATCGTTTCTGCTTCCCATCCTGGCCCGCTACCAAAACCTCGAATGTACGTTGTATGACCTGCCGGAGGTAGCTGCGGCCACGCGCCAGCACATGGCTTCAGACCCGGCGGCAGCGCGTATTCACGTGATCGCCGCTGACTTCTTTAAGGACTCGATTCCCGAAGGCTATGATGCAGTGATCATCGCAAACATCGTTCACTGCTTCGCGGCCGATCGTGTCATGCATCTCCTCCGCCGGGTGCGCGAGCATGTGGCGGCCAAAGCGCGGATACTGCTCGTGGATTTCTGGACTGACCCAACGCACACGCAGCCGGTTTTCGCGGCGCTCATGGCTAGCGAGTTTCTGCTCACGCCAGGTGGTGGGGATATTTACAGCGTTGATGAGGCGCAACAATGGCTCCACGACACGGGCTGGAAGGCAGTAGTGCATAAGCCATTGGTTGGCCCTGCGAGTCTGATCGTTGCAGAAGCTGGAGACTAAATCTAAGCTGTTTCCGCTTATAGATTCGATCGTTACATACGTGGACAGGTGGATGTGGGATATAACGTTGTATCTCTTAGAGTACACCGTACGTTCCGAGATGAAACTGACGGGTTTCCGTTAGCGGTCAGCAACTCGTACCATACGTCGTTGACCAGAAAATCTCTTGAAGAAATGGTGGATGAGGTTTTGGCAAACATCTTGAACACCTCAAAACAAACCAAACAGGGCGCTCCGTGAACCGTCTGATTCAAAAACATCTGCCGTGCACACAGCTCTCGCCGCTAGGTCTTTTATTGTACGGGTTCGTCGCCCTGTTTTGGGGCTGCGCCACGCCGGCGACATTCGAGGGGATGGTTCCTACTTCCTTTCAAACTGCGAAAAGCCATCCTCAAACAGTCCGTGTCAATGTGACCGGCGGACAGGAGACCGTGACAGTGGGAAGGCCGCAGATCACCAACTCCGCGTTCACTCAGGCACTGACCGAATCGATCACCAAATCCCGGACGTTTTCAAGAGTCGTTGAGGATCAGAGCCAGAAGGCAGACTATTTGCTCACGGTCACTCTCTTCAGCGTGGATAAGCGGGTGTTCGGGCGGACGGTCAGAATGGAAGCTGGTTGGACGCTGCGGCGTGGCGATGCCGGAACAGTTGTATGGCAAGAGTCGATCATATCAGAACATACGGATGCTGATATAAAACTGGCAACCGAAGGCGCCGCGAGAAACAACATCGCACAAGGACTAAGAAAGATATCAAAACTCAATTTCCAGTTGACCCGTTGATGTAGGAGCGCCGCGTCAGAAGATCGGCGGTCTTTCACACTCGCCCTCCGCGTTTCTGACTGCTAACCGGAAACGGATTGTGGGGTTTGCGGCAAAAAACAGGCTGACGCGTTAGACATTCACGGATTATTAGTGCGGTTTACAATGTAGACCATGGCTTCAAGCAACCACTTGTTCTGGTTATCCGACCTCTTGCAAAATTCATCAACCATTGCCAAAACCAGACCAACTTCTAGATCGTCCGGCCATCCCGCCTTAATTAGATCTCGCTTCTCTCTATAGGCTATTTCAGCCGACGAAACGGCAGCTCCGTCACTGAATGCAGTCAAATAAAAAGTCTTTATCAGTTGATTCAGTCCAAGCCAATCCTTGCAGGAGAGATCTTTTTGAGCGCGGCTCTCTTGAACTAGCACCATGAGGACGCCAAGAAATATAGTAATCATCAATAGGCGCTTCATAGACCCTCCTGAGTCAGCCATTCAACTTGGATCGCAGCGAATTGACGCGCTAACTCATCCATCTTTTGTTCGATCTCTTCGCGGGTCATGGCCTCTGCGGCGACCAATCTAGCCGCTCTTTCATCTCCGCAATCTGCTGCCGCCTAACTACACTCAACAGGACAAACGCTCTCCCACTACCTGCCGACACATAAGCTTCCTCGCGAAGTTCCACGCCGAAGATGTCGACTCTCCGCTTGCGATCATGGCTTGAAATCCAGGCGGCTTTTCAACGAACGGCAATCCGGCGAGGTGCGGCACGATGTAGTTTCCGTTCTCAAGCATCTCTCGCCACTTCCGCCTCACGAAGTTCATCAGGTGGTAGAAGCTCACGCCCTACCTGGCCCACAACGAGGACCCAGCCGCTGAGGACTAAAAGCAATACTCCCTGGGCCGTGACGCGGAACGAGCTTTTAATCTTGCTTTCCCGACGCGTTAGCGTTGCGGGATCTTGCGCTCGGATTGTCGTATCTGATCCCGACTTGTGTATTGGCTAAGGATCAATAGACGGCTTACCAATTGAAACTGACGGTTGCACCCATTGCACCGTGTCCTGGGACCATAGGTAGGATAATCAGCGAAGGAGGTTTTTCTCTTTCACGATGCAAGTAAAATAAAAGCTCTGTGGTTCCCGCCCCAACTAGCGCAGAGCCCAAAATATCGGAGTCCCAGTGGGCATCTTTTCCCATCCGTCCTACGCCTGTCATCACCGCTAGGCTGTATGCAGGGATAGCCGCCCACCAGCGATAATCGAACGCCTCACTTATAGTGGCGGCTGCCGCAAAAGTCGGTGTGGTGTCACCGGAAACGAAGGACTGACCGCCCTTAAAAAAAGCCCGGGGACCTTCACCTGTTTTAGGTCTTTCCCTACCGAAAGCAGCCTTGATCCCTAGTGTTAAGAGCGAAGACAATCCAATGCCTTCTGCTCCTGTCAAGACAGCATGACGCGCCTCATCGTTATGCGAATAAAGACCCCACCCATAGATCAATCCCAAACTACCCAAAGTGGTTCCCTGTCCAACAGCCACTAAATTACCTGCAGTACTATCAGGAATATTTTTCGCATTGCGCCGAAGTGGATCATCTAAACCGTAAATTGTAGCCGGGATCGTCCCCAGAACGACGGTAGCAACAAGTGCATCAGTCAAGGTCACCTCTTTAACCCGAAGAGGGAGCTTGAGTAAGTCTACCCCGTCGCTGTACAACGAGCGGAAGAGATAACTACCATCATCAGCCAGCAACTTAGACAGGCTCTCTCCGGCGATATTGGACGACTGAGCAGAACTCGCGGCCGGGTCCTGCTCACTTGCATGGGAGTCCATACCGGGAGAGAGAACAAAAACAAAAAAGAAGAGGATGTAAAATAAAGAACTCAGCACTTCATGTCGACGACAAATTATGCTTCCCATGTGATACCTCCTGAGGACCAACAAGAAGAAGCTTGGCCGCGCGCGCCAGAACCCAGGTGTCGAGCCGGCACTGGTTGATGCCTATTTCATGAAATGTTGGTCGTTCATTGCTTGTGCGAGAAACGCCCCTTTTGGTATTTGCAGAAACCCGTCTATATTCCCATATCGAAAGGATCCATCAGTCTACGCATGGAAGCCTGTCTCCGGCTCCCGACGAACCCCAAGTCTGGTTGCAGGCTGGCCCAACTGAACGACGTAATCCTGAATCCAATGAATGTTAGATTTGTCTTCGATGTCTTGAATTCGAATGTCGCCACGCCGTACCGCTTTCGCTATCTCATCTAGAGAGGCGCCCATCTTCCCGTGCGTGCTGTTGTAACGATTGCTTCCCCTTGGCGGTCATCTCCGACCTGATTCAATAGTCCCGTGGCCAAGTACCTACACTCTGCATCGGGAAGCTGAAATTCTTGCGATCCAAAGGCTACTTCTCTCACCGTTTGGTTTGGACGATTCCTGCTCGTCCTTTATCGACATGAAGCAATATATATTCGCCCACGAAACCGGATTTGTTCCAACGGTAGTCCGCTGATCTCGCAGTCGTAGAAACTGGAAATGGGAGACTGGGTGGGTCGCTTTCGTCGGCCACGATCCATACATCTGTGTTGTTATCGATATGGCTCACTAAATCGTCGTTATCGAAGAATTCTGGGATAGGCTTTTCGGCGCCCAGATAATAAATCAAGGTCGCCCCCCTGGTTTTGTAAAGCACGAGTTTGTCCAGGTGCTCATCGAGCGTCGCCCGCACGGTTCGAGCGAAAGCTTTCTCACCGCGAAGCGGTTCGTTCTTTGGCAACACATAGATGAATAAGAAAAGCATGAAAGAATAAGCGGTGAAGAACATCGAAAGTGCAAGCCTCTGCGAAAGGAAGTTCCAAGAAAGAGGGACCAATGCGATAAGCATCGCCAGAAACACCCAAAAACCGAACCACACGCTTTGTTCCACCAGAGCAGGTAAATCGTTCAGGGCACCCGGCCGCAGCGAAGGCAGAAAAGCGGCGATGCCGGTCGCCACGATCGTGAGGAGCACAACTAAGGCCATCAGGACGTAGCCTCCTTGCACGAGCCAGCGTGCCCACCGGTCCCAAGTTTGCCGCGGTGAAGCAAATAAGCGCGCGACCACAATGGCCGTCGCGGGTAAAATGGGCAGCAAGTAATAATCTCGCCTGGAGCCGGAGAGGGTGAAAAAAATAAACGTCGTCCAAAAGTAGGCCAGGACGAAGCGATCGCTCTTCCCTGCGGATTTGGAATGCGCGTGAACCACCGCGGCCGGGAGGAACAAACACCACGGCGCCATGAGCACAAAAATAATATAGCCATAGAGATAGATCGGCCCTTCGTGGTCAAACGGCCGGACAAAGCGGAGCACATTTTCACGCAGAACCATAAAAAGCCCGAGATTGGAATTCGTAACGACGAGAGAAACCGCAAAGGGTAATAGGTAGATAAGCCCGGCGATCGGCGCTGCTAGTAGCGTCTTGCGATTGAAAAACCACTCATTTCGGCTGACAACCCAAGCGACCCGGTCCTTAAACGAGCCAAGCAAAAGCTTGTTTGCCAGATTGCGCCACCCCTGCGCGATAAGCGAATAGACGCCGATGACGAGCAAAGGCAGGGCAAATCCTTGCAGTCCTTTGATGAGAGACGTGGCCGCCATGATGAGCCACAACCCCACAATCCACCACCCGTAGCCCCGCTCGCGATTGCGAAAATACAGGGTCAGCGCCGCTAGCACTCCAGCTACAGTTTCGATATCGGCCGATGCGGTACGCGACCAGAAAACATAACCATAAGAGGTCGCGAGAATGCAGCCTGCGAAAATCGCCGTTCGGCCGTCATAGAGCTGCCGGGTGAGAGCCATCAAGAGTGCGATACCCAACAGGCCGGCCAAGGCGCTCGGTAGCCGAGACGCAAATTCGTCGACGTCTCCGGTAAGATGTGCAGCTGCGGCAATCAGCCAATAGGAAAGCAAGGGCTTGTCGTAGTAAACTCGGCCGTTTATCGTCGGCCAGAAATAGTTTTGAGTCAGCCGCATCTCGCGTGCCACCTCAGACCACCGCCCCTCAGACCCAAACAAACTACGATCTCCCAGTCTTATGAAGAAAAGCGATGCCGCAACCAGCAAGACGGCCAATGCCCAAGTCTTAAAATGCCTCTCTTGCATTTCTGTTATCCCCTTGGGCTCACATGATTTGTTGGTCGAGACTTGCAGCGCCCATCTTGAGGTCCACCAAAGGCACTGTGATTAAACGCCTACGGATACACGCGCGTTATTAACCCTCGAACCGTCCCAGCTCCGCATCATGCAAGGGCTGACGCGAGCGATTATCGTTGCAACCTAGCACGGGAGTCTTGCCCGAACCTGTCGGCAGAATTACATTTTTGAAGGGTAGAACGTCGACGCGGAACCCGGCTGCACTCGTCTTGACATGGGAAAATGAGTTTCCTAGGGTTTTAGAGTCGCAAATCATCGAACGACCTACTTTCAACCCATACTTTACTGGGAACCAACTGAAAGCTAGGGAGCGTTTGTGAAGGATATTACGACCGCTCTTCGTTTTCGTATTGATCTCACTGCTCTCAGTTGACCGCCGCACTCAAGACTCCAGGTTGATAATCAGCCACGGAAAGATTTCAGATTCCGCGGCCGGTTTGCTGGAAGCGATATCGCTCCAGCGACGCTGATAGGTGTCCTCACCCTCCAATTGAGTCCCGTCTCGTTGGAGAAGGGTCAGTGGAGACCTGGCTGTCAGTCGAAGAGCTGATATAACTCACTTATGTTCAAAGGTCGATCTGGAGGTATGATCTTCCACTTTGGAGTATTCTTCTCTGCTCCATTAGTTATAGATGACAGACGGTAAAGCTCAGCAAACATAAATGTCTCAGCAGAAGCGCCCTCCCCCCTAATGACCTCGGAACCACGCCGCACATTGTCCATCATACGGGCAGGATGCCGAAGGTGATATGGATTTCGGCGAACTTCTCCTCCGTGTTCAGCAACTGCCATTATGAGAGTTGCGACATCGGGTGATGTAATTCCTATCATTAGATTCGGCTTCTCCATAGGATGCCAGTATTCTGTTTCTAACAGAAGCAGACGTTTGTCACGGATGCGTCTTGAATACTCAGCTGCGACTTCTACAGCCAACTGATGGGTTCCTTTATGGGTATTGTGGAAATCGCTTGCATGGGGCATTAGAACAACGTCGGGTTTGGCGTATTCGAAAACTGACTTCAGATGGGCTTGGTTTAAGCGCCATAGTTGGGGATTACTTTTGGCAACCTGCGGCTCAACATGTTCGAGGCCAAGCTTCCTTGGCCAGCCAGGAATTTTCAGCTCGAACCCCAGGACAGCGCAAGACGCCCTTAGCTCATTCAGCCGTCCCTTCTTTCGCTTTGGGTCGGCGCCCAACGTAATCGCACAATTGACTACCCGGGCGTTACATTCTTGCAAAGCACGTAGCGCAAAGCCTCCTACGAGCGCTTCATCGTCGGGATGGGGAGAACACATTAGGACCGTGACACGATGCCGACCGTGACGTTCCGACTTTGGTGCAGAAATCGAATATTTCACCGGCCCAAGTGGCAAGCCTGACGCGCACTTAAGGCTGCTTACCAAACTTTCGACAAAGCCCAGCCACACGTTGTGGCGGCGCTTCCACGCGACACGTGATTTGCCATTCTTGCCGTCTACAGAAATGTGGATAAGACCTCACCCAAGCCGGACCGGCCTGACCCTGGCCCTCATCTCCAGCACGCGTCTATAATACTTCTGATCGCGAAGCTTTGCTGCAGCCGTTTTTATCAAGGATAACCATCACATCATGACGGAGCTGTAATGCTGATGCTGGCACCATCGCGGTTACAGGACTCTTGCTTTGACTATTGCCTTGGGTTTATTCATGCCGGAGGCCAAAAGGAGAATCTTGCGTGTCTCCTAGAATCGTGCCCACCCCATCGTAATCTTTCTACAAAGCAGGGCGAACCATGGCGCCGATGACGGAAATAGGCTCCCCGCGCAAATTTGGGACTGGCCGCAGGAGGCTTGGTTCCAAAAACGTCGGCGTTATCTGCGAGAGGCAACGTCTCCAAGGAATAGACCAGAAAGGAAACACAAAAAACGAAACCCCGGTTGGTCGTTTCCGCAAGACTGAAATACAAAACTAGAAGTTTATGACATAAAGGTTTCTATTTTAGCTTGGCGCCTCTTTTGGGTGGCCTTCGAAAAATAAGCTGACCTGACGACACTCGCAAGATGGCAAAAAGGGAAGGGCCAGGCATCAAAGAAGCTCCATCGAATGATCACTGACTTCCTAAAGTTTCGCAAGCTGCTTCGATTGAAGTGTTGTTATGGACTCAGAGTGGTCAATAAAACCCGCGGGTCAAACTTGATCCAGCTAGCGATTCTCCGATCTTTTCCCACGTTTCATTTCGAACTGATGCCCGTTGGGACATTCGAACACGATCCTCTCTTTAGTCTGATAAACTATCGATCCAGGCTTGCCACACCGCGGACAAATTTTTCCTATTACCGTGGTTTTCAAGAGCTCGCCCACGATTAGGTTGCAAAGGAACCCTCGAATAAGTTTCGTCTAAAGAGGAGCAGAGGACAGAAGAAAACCTCTACCCACCATAGGCCCTGGCAGCCAACGTCACAACGAGAAAACCCAAGATGCCCCCTGTCGCAGTCAGCCGGAGCAGCCATTTCTCGATCCACAGTCTCCTTTTTACCTGCGCTAGCGTGAGTTCCGCATCCCCCCAGCGTGCGATAGAAAAGTAGCGCGGTTGCTCTTCTCCGATGATTCCGACGGCCATGGGATCGGCTGCGCGGCTCCAGATCTCTATACGGTCAAATGAACGTGTTGCCTTTTTTATCTCTGCAATCGCAGGGTCAGGAATGGTATTGAACGGTGAGTAAAGATTTCTTATCGGTCTCTTAATCGGCAAGTATTCTTGCCACACCGTCAGTTTTTCCCCCGACAGTTCGGGGTAGGGAATCATCGGCTCACTTGTGCTGCCGGGAACCGCAGCCCTGTCATCATAATAAGTCTCTATAAACATAAAAGCCTCCTTCCTATGCTATAAAAGTCCTGCATCTGATGGGTCGCCTCTGAAATACAAAAGCCAGTACACTCTTGCGCTGCAACCGCAAAAGCGACTGGCTTTGATGACTCATTTATCTATCTTCGCCCGAGGAACACACTTCGTTCCTCTCAAAGACCACTACCCTAAGCCTGCTCTATCGGAGATGATGCAGCTCTGTCCAAGCTGGAAAGTCTATCAAGGATGGATGGGCTGTGATCCCTTCGACAGCATTGCAATACCACTGTGCGAAGTGACTGTCAACAACGTGTACTCGTAACAATAGCTTGACTACCAGCAGGGTAATGATAAGTATTACCTTACCCACATAGTTAAGCACCCTTGATCGTGTACTCGGATATAAAGGAGGACCGATTATGGGCTGTGAAAAATTTGCCACCATCGTTAAATCCCTCTCACTCCTCGTCGTAAAAAGACGAGACCGTCGATAAAACCGCCGGACGGCAATCCCGTTCACCGCGTTTTGGCTGGTACTGCATAGGGAACGCCTCGCATAACGATGTGCTCCTTAATTATCTATCGTGCTTGGTCATCACTGCTCTCATTAACGTTTATCTCCAAAATTTTGCAAAGGTGAGAATTTGCCGTAACAAAGGAGGTAACTATGTTCCAGCATATCCTACTGCCTACCGATGGCTCCGAATTATCGGAAGCTGCGATCCAAAAAGGAATACAGTTCGCTAAAAGCATAAACGCCGAGGTAACAGGCTTTCATGTGATCCTGCCATTCCATATCTTTACCCTTCAGATGGAGAGACTAGGGGATACGAAGGAGGAGTACGAAAAGCAATCTAAAGTTCAGGCCGAGCAATTCCTGGGCGTCATTAAAAAGGCGGCGGAAAAGGCGGGCGTAAGCTGTGACACCGATTATGTAACCTCAAGTCATCCCTATGAGATGATTATCAAAGCCGCCGAGAAAAAGGGATGCGATCTCATCATGATGGCGTCCCATGGTAGAAGGGGTCTGCAGGGCCTGCTGATCGGCAGCGAGACCCATAAAGTTTTAACCCATACCAAGATACCCGTGCTGGTGTTTCGTTAAGCGGATAGTATTGATATTTGGTAAGTTCGGGTTTTCTCTGCGGACGCGTATTGGTATTCTGAGATTCTAGCATCCGAGATCGGTGGGCCTGGAATTCGAAGGAGGAAAATGTATGCCTATCGTCACAATCTACCGAGGTGCATTCACAGCCGGCGAGGAGATTGCAAAAGGGGTTGCCCAAGCTCTAGGTTACCGATGCGTAAGCCGGGAGGTGCTCATTGAAGCTAGTCGAAGTTGCGGCATATCCGAGGCCAAGCTCAATGAGGTACTTGAAAAGGACCCGCACTGGTGGGAGCGCTGGTTACAGAATATGCGCCCTTATCGGATTGCCCTCCAAGCAGCCATGTGTGAGGTGGCACAAGGAGGTAACATCGTTTACCACGGACACATCGGCCATGAGCTTTTGCCTGGGATCCGCCATGTACTGAAAGTGTTGCTTACGGCCCCACTAGAATTCCGCATCAAACAGGTTCAGTCCCAACAAGGACTTAATGAGGCGGGAGCACGGAGCTACATCGACCACGTGGACGAAGCCCGTACTCGGAGGCTCGTGGCATTGTTTGGGACCGATTGGCGGGACATGACGCGATACGATCTGGCTCTCAATGTGGCCCAGCTGGGGATAGAAGGTGTAACACGAGTCATTGTTGAGGCTGCGCGATTGGAAAGGTATCAGCCCACCGCCGCCTCTGAGCAGGATTTTGAAAATTTGGCCATTGCTAGCCACGTCCAGGCCGCACTGGTAATGTCTCACAGTTTTCGAAATTTAGGAATCACGGTGAAGGTAGAGAAAGGAGAAGTCCATGTATCAGGAGTTTTCGCACATGCGGTGCCAGAGGAGGAAATCGTGTTGCTAGTCAAACGTATCCCAGGGGTCACAAAGGTGGTAACTGACTTTACTGTCATTCCTGCTGATCTGGGTGAAGGCTACTATTGAAATACAACAGGGTGTTCGGTTTGCACAAGCGTTCGAAGTCCGAGAAATCTAAAGGCGTTCCCTGTGCCGGTAAAAGAACTCGTAGATTTTTTGACTAGTTCACGACATCCAAATTTTAAAATCATGCTCACTTATGACGGAGGAACGATCATGGCGGTCAAGATCCTTATTCAAAGAAAAGTTAAACCGGGCAAGGAAAAAGAGCTTAACGAGACTGTGAAGGAGCTTCGCTCCAAGGCCATCCATGCCGAAGGCTATATTTCCGGAGAGACCTTGTGCTCCATTGAAGACCCTTCCGTCCACCTGGTGATTAGCACCTGGAAAAGCCTTGAAGACTGGAATCATTGGGCAGACTCGCCGGAGCGGAAAGTATTCCAGCAAAAGACAGATGCTATGCTGGAAGAGCCGACGAAAATTACTCCATATCAGTACGAATCGATCTCTCCTAACATGGACGAGATACTCACCGGTCTTGAGTTTAGCGTCCAGGATGAGTAATGAGTCCGTCACGGGCATAATGAACGGGGTTTAATTACCTCTTCTTGGCGGCCGCTGCCTTTCGAATTACCGCCGCGCCTTTCGAGGCGTCCGCTTCAGACTCAAATCCAAAGACAGCTGAATATTTTCTCCCTATGACCTGCGCCACAACAAAATCCGTGTTGATGCCGGCATCGGCAATGGCTTGAGAGATCGCATGGCCCAGGCCTGGCCGGTTGTCGCCCTCCACTAGGAAAGCCTGTATGGACGATGCGGTGAGTCCTGCTTCCTGCGCTGCAGCCACGGATTTCATTGCCGTAACTGGGTACAATTCAATAGCAGCCTTCGATTCTGCGCCTGGATAGCGATAGGCCATCACAACCTGGAGGTCCGTGCCCGCGCTGGCGAGCGATGCAAGGGTGCTTGCAAGTGCTCCAGGCCGGTTTTCTACCTCTTTTCGCCACAGCACGATCTTTTTAACGGTCACTGCCATATTGGGTGCCTCCTTCTTGTCTCAAGAATCGCTTCGCGGTTTTTAGTGACGCGATTCTATTGCGGACCGACTATGGCTGCAAGTTGCACCACCGTATGTTAAAAGCATTAAGTCAGCGTCAAAACAGTTGGCGAGCGCTCCTCCCTGCATCGTCATTAATAAGTCGCTTTTTCAAAAGCCGAACCCGAGCAGCATCTTTTGAGGCTGGAAAACGCCGGAAACTACCGCGATGAGCTTTTGACCGTCCTCCGAATCGACGGTGATGTTGCTATGAGCGATGCGGTTATCAATGCGGAACTTTCGGACTGTCTCAATCAGTGGGCTACTGGGCATGAGAATGGCACCACAGACGTAGCCTGCCTGCCACTCCATCCAATCGGTTTCTGCGGCATTGACCATGGTGTCACGTTTGCATTTATTCCCAGGATGGCGATCGTGCGGGAAGAGCAGCTCCACAGGCGAGGATTCAAGGTCAAACATAAACCGATGATAATGAACATGTCCATATTCATGGGTAAGCGTCGTGCGCAGTCGGTTCTCAAGGTAAGGTTGGTTCAGCGAACCAGCAATCCCGACCGTTGGACGCTTTCGCGGCAAAAACTCAGTCATCCCCTCGACATCTCCTTCCTCGCCTGAGAGATCCGCGAATGAATCGAGATCAGCTTTTTCCTCGATGAAGACGGTAAGATCTTCGGTCTTGATTGGAAACTCCACCTTGCCATATCTCTTTTGCAGAAATGAGGCGATGAGCTGTTCGCATTCCGTGTCGAGCTCTTCCGGTAAGTAATGAGGGCATTGTTGGAAACGGCCGGTTTTGTCTGGTACCCACTTCATCGCTATTTGCTCTTCAGAACTCTCCGGAACGCTTTGACGGCTTGCTTTACATCTTCTTCGGGCCGACTGGTTGCCTTTACTCGCATATCTTGAGGAACCGTGCCGGCCGCGAGGCATTACTCCTCAAACTTGACAAAGACCCGCTGCAATAGTACTGACGAGTCTGCAAAACGGAGGTGATCAGATGGCATCCTCAAATCAAGTGACCCAGAACGGAAACACCACTCAAAATTGGGTATTAAGTGGCGGCACCGTTTCCAATCACGATGTCATAGTCGTACAGCTTGATAACACTACACCAAACACTGCCGTGCAAATCTCTAACATTCGGCTGCTCATAAATCCCAATCGGTACTCTTTCGACATCAGGGTAATCGGTCCGGATGCCGTGGCTTTCCGGATAAACAATGCAGACGTATAGAGGTGACAGTCATGAAAGTCCATGTCTTAAAGAACAAGTCCGGGAAAGTCATCGCGACCTTTGAGCCTACGGCGACCTCAGATATTAAGTTGGAGCCTCAAATACCCAAAGGGCATAAGGTTGAAGAGGTCGAGGTGGCTAGTGATTACGTTTCTCGGCTTGATACTATCTACAAGAAAAAACCTGCGCGTAAAAAAAAGACCAAGTGAGCGCTCGGGGCGGAGATCCGAAC
>WNGE01014228.1_pt1 | contig 14423 bp, 11 predicted proteins | sample 5400651 | NCBI WGS metagenome assembly WNGE01 (sample SAMN13153370, study PRJNA577476) | soil metagenome | isolation source: 60 cm soil or saprolite under grassland replicate 2 | place: USA:California | collected 2016-06-15 | reverse complement strand
CCGTAACGGCAGGCGGCGGCGTGGCCGCACTCGTGGAACAGCGTGGAGAGCAGGGTCAGGCCGAGCACCGCCAGCACCGACAGCGGGTGCGATACCACGTACTCGGAGGCCGCGATGACCTGGCCACTGCGGAACAGCCGCGTATCCGACGCGATCAGGCAGGCCAGCACCACGACCACGACGAACGGGCTGAACAGCGGCCTGAACAGGCGCGCGAGGAGCTGCACGCCCGCCTCGGGAATCAGGGTGCAGCGCAACTTCAGCGCCAGCAGCCCCGAGCTCTGCCGAGCGGCCCCGGCTCCCGCCCGGGCCGGCTCGCCGCCCTCGAGCAGGCCGAGCGGAGCGAGCTTGCTGGCCACCAGGTACTCGATATTGCCGACGCTGACCGTCCGGCCGTAGACGGCGGTCACCTGCTCGGCGATCTCGGCGACCGTGCGGCGGCCGTCGATCCCGGTCAGCACCAGGTGCAGCAGCCGGGACAGCTGCACGACCTGGCCGCTGGGATGGCGGGCCAGGTAGGTGACCACAGCCAGGCCCGACCCCTGGTACTCGCCGAGCGACTCGACCCCCGGGGCCAGCCGCGGCACCTGGGTACCGGTCTGCGGCCGTCCTCGATATGGCATGGCACGCCGTCCCCCGGGTGCGGCTGGTTCTTCGAGCAGCGGCTGGCGGGGACCGCGAGAAACGCGGTCCCCGCCAGGGTCAGACGTCGCCTGAAGGCATGTGGTGCCCGTGGTGGTACTGCACCCAGATGCTGTGATTGTCGAAGCTGCCCACGATGTTGACGTTGTCGACGGAAACGGCTACGGAGCGGTCGTGAGCAATCGCGATGCTCGACTGCTTGATGACGATGGTGCTCAGGGTCTCCCGGTGCGGCAGCAGCTCGGCGTTCTCGGACGCCAGCTCGGCGAGGCTGAGTTCAGACATGATCTTTCCTCCTATTTGGGTAGCCGATACCGCCTCTTTACGGATATCGGCGAAGGCACGCGGCAGGTTGCTCGATCAATGCGCCGCGTGCACGACTGGAACCCCGTGCACCGGACCTGGTTGCTCCGCCCGGTACCCTGGCTGCGACTGTGATCCGGTATTAACCGTGCCTGTCTGGCCAATAAGGGCGCTGCACCGGCGACCTGGGGGATGCCCAGAATGGGTAAACCGCCCGCCTGAAGGACGGTCCTCACGGTAAGCTCGCGCTCGCACGACTCTCACGGAAACCAACTTTCCCGCCCCTCTCCCCCGTGGGCATTAGGCTCGATTCCGGTTACCGCCCGGGACCGAACCCAGCAAACCCCTCTAGGCCGGGTAATCTCCTGCGCAGGCGACGTTCGGCGTGCAGCAATTGATTACGAGCTGAAGCTAACAGACCCCCGTTATGCGGCGCAAGTCCCGGACCAGCAAAATTACGTCGCGATCGGAAGGATCATTCGAGGCTGTCCGGTACGACTGCTTTCACACCGGGCAAAACGAGCGATGGTCGCCGACGCTGGTCGGGCGGTAGGGAGCTTGCCCAGGTCAGGGTCGTGCTGAGGCGGCCGGGACGACGAGGTTGAGGAACGGCAGGCTGCATAGCCTCCGGTCCGCTCCGCGGTAAAAGGGTGGCATTCCTGCGTTATGCAAGGGGCGGGCCGGGCTGGATGGGCATAAAACCACGGACTGTCCATGAACCGGACAGCAGATAACTGGCGTCTTCCCCTCTGGGACGCCTGTGGTAGGTTGCCGAAGACCAGCAATGAAAGGATAACCATGCTGCTCAAGACGATAAATAGAGCCCCGCAGTGGCGCCTTAGTGCGCTGGCGTTCCTAACCCTGGCGGCGTTCATTCCGCCGGCCATTCCGGCCACGGCGTCGGCCAGTACCGACCCGCACTCTTTCCTGTACGGCCAGTATAACAGCCCGCCGGGGAATGTATTTATCAACGACGTGAAGGCGGTGGCCCGCACGAGCAGACACCGCGTCTTCAATGTTAAATTTCAGTTCCGCGTGGGGGCGACAGGAGTCGTCAGCGCGGTCAACCGCGCGAAGGCGCTGACCAAGTGCACCGGCTGCAGCGCTGTAGCGATCGGCTTCCAGGTCGTGACCACGACGGAGCACGATCTCGCCGCCCTCCACTTGCTTAACGTAGCCACCGCGGACACCACGGCATGCGCCCCGGACTGCAACGCCGTCGCGGACGCCTACCAGGTGGTCGTCGCGACCGACACGCCCGACCCCATGAGCTTCGGCTGGTTCCTGAGCCCTCGCCAGATGTCCGGCTTGTCCGAAATCCGGTCGGAATTCCTGGCCCTGCCCAGTTCCGGCCTGACCACTTCCCAGGTGCAGGGCACGTGCGAGGACCTCGTCGACAAGGTCACCGCCATCTTGCAGTCCGGCTCCGGCGGGACGCCGGACTACACCAGCGTTGCCAGGCCCTTCCGCCCCCGCAGCGGGCCGATCGTCAAGGTGTACCGCGATATCCGGTTTGACCGGCATATGGCCAGATGAGGTTACCGCCCCAGATCCCCCCTGGCACTGTGCCGATTTTGATCGTGAAGCGGACGTACCGGCGCGCGCCGCTCCCCGCTCCGGGCGGGGAGCGGCGTCACGCGGCGGGCAGGGCCCTAACCTCTGGCCGGCCGCAGGCGCAGGCACATGACCGTCCCGCCGGCGGGGCGCGAGGCGGCGGTGACCTCGCCGTGCTGCGCCTCGGCCAGGCGGCGGACGATGAACAGCCCGATGCCCACCCCGCCGAACCTGCGCCGGTCGCCGGCCTCGCCCTGGAAGAACCGGTCGAAGATGCGCTCGTGGTCGCCGTCGGCGATGCCGATGCCCTCGTCCTCCACCGTGACCTCGATCCACTCCCCGGTCACTTGGGCCCGGACGCGCACCGTGCCGCCGTCGGGCGAGTACTTGAAGGCGTTCTCCAGGAGCTGGCCGACGATGATGTCGGTGGCCATGGTGTCGCCGCTGGCCCGGGGCAGGCCGGCCGGGACGTCGGCTACCACCGCGTGCTTGTCCGATAGCGGCCGGAACGCCGCGGCGGCCCCGTGTAGCACGGCGGCCAGGTCGAACGGGCCGTTGCTGACCGGTAGCTGGTCCGCCCCGGCCCGCGAGCCCAGCAGGAGCTGCTCGACCAGGCGGCCGAGCGACCCGGCCCGTTCGGCGATGATCTGCACCGCGGCCCGCCGTTCGGTGTCGGGCAGCTGATCCCAGCGGCTGGCCAGCGTGCTGGCGAAGCCCTGCACCACGGTGATGGGCGTGCGCAGCTCGTGGCTGGTGGTGGCCAGGAACAAGTCCTTGGCCTCCTCGAGCTCCTTGGCCGCGGTGACGTCGCGGAAGTCGATGACCAGCTCCCCGCCGCCGTCGGCGAGCGAGGTGCACAGGACGTCGAGCCAGCGCCCGTTCGGCAGCTTGCAGTTCAGCGTGGAGCCCGGCTCGGGCAGCGGGAAGGACGGCGGCCTCCCGATCGCGTCCGCAGCGGTTGTCCCGGTGATCCGGTGCGCGGCGGGATTCCACTGCCGGACCAGGCCGGCCTCGTCGAGCACGGCTATGCCGTCCGCGCTGCCGTCGATGACCGCCCGTTCATGCGCGCGCTGCCTGACCACTTCCTCGAAGGCCATCGCGTTGGTGAGGGCCACGCCGGCGTGGCCGGCCAGCAGTTCGAGCAGCTCCAGCTCGACGTGGCTGAGCGTGCGCCGGCTGTACAGCGCGTACAGCGCCCCGTAGGGCTTGCCCGCCACGTGCGAGAGACTGAGGGCGATCGTGTGCAGGCCGGGCAGCGCCGACCAGATCAGGTCGTCGAAACCGCCCGACTCACCGGTCGCCATCATGACCGTCTTGCCCGAACCCATCAGCTCGCCGACCAGGCTGGTGGACAGCGTCGCGGTTCTCCCGCGCAGCCGGGCCGGCAGGCCGGCCGTGCTGACCAGGCGGAGCGTGTCGTCCTCGATGAGCACGAAGCCGCCCGCGTCGGCGCTGGTCAGCTCGCGCAGGCTGGCCGCGATGCGGTCGAGCACCGATTCCAGGTCGCGCTGCGCGTTCATATCGGCGACCACGTCGCCGAGACGGCGTACCACCCGGGCCCGTTCGGCCATATAGTGCCTGGCCACGTCGTCTTCCCCGGTCTGGTGGCAGACGTTGACCCAGCCGGTCACCTCGCCCGCCCCGTCGGTCAGCGCGCTGGTGTCGATCCGTACGTCGATGATCGCGCTGTCCTTGCGGATCCTGCGGGTCGCGAAGGAGATCTGGCCGCCGCCCCTGACCCGCTCCAGCACCGCGTTGTGCTCGGCCTTCAGCTCCTCCGGGATGATCTGCGGCTCCAGGCCGACGACCTCGGACGCGGCCCAGCCGAACATCCGCTCCGCCGCGGGATTCCAGAGCATCACGGTGCGATCGGTGCTGAACGCGACGATCGCATCGGCGGCGCACTCGATCACGGCGCGGGCCGTGGCATCCGTCCGGCTGCCAATCGTCCCCGCTTGCCCTTCGGTCACCTGAACATCGTGCCATGTAACCGCCGGTGAGTACTCACATATGGCCGCGCGCTGATCTATAGTGCTTTTCAAATAACGAGTAAGGCCGTCCATCCGGGGCAATCATCACAGTATGGCTGTCGAGGAAGCGGTCTTCCGCTAGGACGCGGATTATGGACCAGGCAGAGTCACGCCCGTCACCGGGCCCGCCCGGACCGGACCAGCCGGACCGCAAGGGCCAGTCTTCCCGCACGCCTCCTCCCGAGGTGGCGGCCGAAACCGGCGCCAGGGTTCCTGGCCCGGCTCCGCATGCCGAACCGCAGTCATCCGCCCTCCGGCTTGAGCACCCGGTGATCGCGGGCTACGACGGTTCGGCCTCAAGCCGCAACGCCCTCGCCTACGCGGCCGGCGTGTCCCAGCGGCTCAGCCGGCCCTTGCTGGTCGTGTACGTGTGCTCGTCAGGGGTCTACTGCGAGCCGCTGACCGGCCAGGTCGTGGGCGTGCCCCGGGACGCCGAGGCGCTGGAGCGGTGGCTGCTGGCCGAACTGGACCAGGTCACCGGGCCCTGCGACGTGGAGGTGCACGTCCGCACCAGGCGGGGCAGCCCGGCCAGGGAACTCGCCGCGGCCGCCGAGGAATTCAACGCGGACGCGCTCGTGATCGGGGCGCCGAAGCATATCTGGCATCGTGTCGCGGGCTCCGTCTCCGGATGGCTAGCCCGCCACGCCCGCTGCCCCGTCATCGTCGTTCCGTAACCACTATGTGGGCGAGGAGGGATTTGAACCCTCACGTCCTTTCGGACACACGGACCTGAACCGTGCGCGTCTGCCGTTCCGCCACCCGCCCTGGGCAACGAGTAGGTTAGCACGACCGCGAGCGCTCCCGCGCCCCGGATACGATCGGGGGCAAGGGACGTGAAGGGAGGTGGCACGTTGGGAGTTCTGCAGCGCTTCGAGCGTCGTCTTGAAGGCATGGTAGAGGGTGCCTTCGCGCGCGCCTTCAGGTCCGAGCTGCAGCCGGTCGAGGTGGCCAGCGCGGTCCAGCGCGAGATGGACGACCGGGCCGCCATCGTGGCCAAGGGGCGCACGCTGGTGCCGAACGATTTCGTCGTCGAGCTGGCCGAGAACGACCACGAGCGCCTCGAGGTGTACGCCGAGAGCCTCGGCGTCGAGCTTGCCAACCTGGCCAGGGACTACGCCAAGGAGCAGGGCTACTCGTTCGTGGGCCCGGTGCGGATGCGGTTCGATGGGGTGCCCGACATGACCACGGGCACGTTCCGGATCCGGTCCGGCGTCATCCGGGGCTCCACCATCGAGGGCGGCGAGATCAGGATGCCGGCCAGCGACCTGCCCCGGACATCCGGGCGCGGCTTCCCCGGCCACCCGCGGCTGCTGGTCTCCGGCCCTGGGGCTCCCGGCGGCCCGGCAGGCGGCGACCAGCACACGTACGAGCTGCAAACCCCGGTGACGCTGCTCGGCCGGGGCACGGACTGTGACCTGCGGCTGGTCGATCCGGGCGTGTCCAGGCACCACGCGGAGCTGAGGGTGGAAAACGGCCAGGTCGTGCTGGTGGACCTGAGCTCCACCAACGGCACCTTCGTCAACGGCCAGCCGGTCCGGCGGGTGGCGCTCACCGACGGGACGCACGTCTCGCTCGGCCGGACCACGCTGGTCTTCCAACAGGACGGCCAGGACGAAGGCCAGGGCACCGCTTACTCGCGCACCACCTACTAGGGTCCAAGGGCGTGGCCGCACATGAACGAGCTGTCTCTCACCATCATCAGGGTGGCGTTCCTCGCCGTGCTGTGGCTTTTCGTCATAGCGGCCATCGGAGTCGTCCGCACTGATCTGCTCGGCGGCCCGTCGACGACGGCTAGGCGGAGCAAGGCGCGTCAGGCCCAGGCTCCGCGCCAGGGCCGCCCGGCCCGCCCCCCGCGGCCCGGCCGCGGGTCACCGCGGGTCCTGTTGGTGACGGCGGGCGCGCTGAAGGGCACCAGCCTGGATCTCGCCCAGCAGCAGATCACGCTCGGCCGCGCCAATGATGCCACGCTGGTGCTCAACGACGAGGATCTCGGTTCGACCAATGGCACCTACCTGGACCGGCAGAAGGTGACGCGGCCGATGCCCGTGCCCGTGGGCGTGCCGATCCGCATCGGTAAGACCGTTCTGGAACTGCGCAGATGACACTTGTACTCCGCTACGCCGTACGTTCCGACGTCGGGCTCCTCCGTGAAGGTAACGAGGACTCGGCGTATGCGGGACCTCGCCTGCTCGCGGTCGCGGACGGGATGGGCGGGCATGCCGCGGGTGAAGTGGCCAGCTCGCTGACCATCGCCTCGATGGCGAAGCTCGACTCCGAGCCGCCGGGCGGCGACATGCTGGCCGAGCTGGCCGCGGCGGTCGCCGCGGCCAACACCAGGCTGCAGGAGATGATCATCGCCAACCCGGCGGTCGAGGGCATGGGCACCACGCTGACCGCGCTGTTCTGGTCCGACGGGCACGCGGCCGTGAGCCACATCGGCGACTCGCGCGGCTACCTGCTCCGGGAGGGTGAGCTCTACCAGATCACCCACGACCACACGCTGGTGCAGTCGCTGGTCGACGAGGGCCGGATCAGCGTCGACGACGTCTCGACCCACCCGCAGCGCTCGCTCCTGCTCCGGGCCCTGGACGGCCGGTCGGTCGCCGAACCGGACCTGTCCGTGCACGACGCCCAGCCGGGTGACCGGTACCTGCTCTGCTCGGACGGGCTGTCCGGGGTAGTCAGCGACGAGACGCTGCGCGAGACGATGGCCACCATCGAGGACCCCGAGGCCGTCACCCGGCAGCTCATCGAGCTCGCGCTGCACGGCGGCGGGCCGGACAACATCACCTGCATCGTGGCGGATGTCGTGGACACGGCCGCCTCCCGGGTATCCCCGACCGGGACGCCGGTGCTGGCCGGCGCGGCCGCCAACGTCCACGACTCGCGGCTGAGCACGGACGGCACCGGGCCCTTCGGGACGGACGGGGACCACCAGGGGAATCACTACACCGGTTCCTACGACGAAGACGGGCACCCGTCGATGACGGTCGCGCGGCCCATGGTGGCAGTGGACGATCTGGACCCCGACGACATCGCGCTCGCGCTGGCGAGCGAGAACGGCACGGACATGACCGCGGTCCGGGCCCGGCGCGGCCACCGGGCCCAGCCCAGCCGGGCCCGGCGGCGGCGCTGGCCGATCGTGACCACCTCGCTGGTGGTGCTGCTGGCCGTCGTCATCGGCGGCGGTTACGCCGCCTGGCGGTGGAGCCAGGACCAGTACTACATCGGCGCCGACAGCAAGGGCCAGGAGGTGCTCATCTACCGCGGCGTCAACCAGCACATCGCCGGGATCAGCCTGTCCCATCGCTTCCACGGGACCGGGATCAAGCTCACCCAGGTGCCGCCGTCCTACCAGCAGACGGTCAAGGCCACCGACGCGGCCAGCAGCCTGAGCAGCGCCCAGGCGATCGTCGCCAACATCCGCTCCGCGGTCGCCACGTGCCAGCAGGGATACATCGCGCTCCAGCAGTGGGTGACCAGGGACAACGCCTATCACGCCGCGCTGGCGCTGGCCACGAAGCTGCACAAGCCGCCCAAGGGCATCAAGGGGCCGGGCCAGCAACCGGCCAGGCCGCCGATGTGCCAGCCTTCCACCGCGTTCGGCATCGCGGCTGATGCCCTCGTCCCGTCCCCAGGGGCCTCGTGAGCAGCATCACCGCCCCGTCGCCGACCGTTGACCCGACGGGTCCGCCGCCCCCGGCGTCCCGCAGCAGGCGGCGCACCGAGCTGATCATGCTCGTGTTCGCCTTCGCCCTGGTCGCGTTCGCGCTGGCGAACGTCGGCTTCACGCTCAAGGGCGGCCTGCCCGCAGGCGCGGCCCTCTACCTAGCCGTCTACCTGGCCATCGTCCTGCTGGCCCACCTGGCGGTGCGGAGGTTCGCCCCGTGGGCTGACCCGCTGCTGCTCCCGCTCGCGGCCCTGCTGAACGGCCTGTCGATCGTGATGATGGACCGCCTGGCGGCGCAGGTGAATCCGGCCAGGGGGGTTCCCGCGATCAGCGCCTCGCAGGCCAACCTGCAGATCGCCTTCTCGGCCGTCGGCATCGGCTGCTTCGTCGCCGTGCTCGTCTTGATCCGCGAGCCGCGCGTGCTGCAGCGCTACACCTACACCCTCGGCGCCGTCGGAATCCTGCTGGTGGCACTGCCCGCGCTGCTCCCGGCGTCGATCAGCGAGGTGTACGGCGCCAAGATCCAGATCCGGTTCGGCTCGTTCACGACGATCCAGCCGGAGGAGTTCGCCAAGCTGGCGCTGGCCGCCTCGTTCGCCGGCTACCTGGTGGCCAAGCGGGACGTGCTGGCGCTGGCCGGCCGCCGCGTGCTCGGCATCGACCTGCCGCGGGCCCGCGACCTCGGCCCGATCCTGCTGGCCTGGGCGGCCAGCCTGCTGCTGCTCATCTTCGAGAGCGACATCGGCACCAGCGCGGTGTTCATGGGGCTGTTCGTCGCGATGCTGTACATCGCGACCTCCCGCACCTCCTGGCTGCTGCTCGGCTTCCTCATGTTCGTGGTCGGCGCGTTCGCCGCGAGCAGGCTGGTCGGCCACGTCCACGAACGGTTCGACATCTGGCTGCACCCGTTCACCGCCGCCAACGTGAACGGCAATTCCTTTCAGCTGGTTCAGGGCCTGTACGGGATGGGCAGCGGCGGCCTGCTCGGCAAGGGCCTGGGCGGCGGCCAGCCGTACATCACCCCGCTGGTGCAGAGCGACCTGGTGTTCACCGCGTTCGGCGAGGAGATCGGGCTGGCCGGGCTGATGGCCCTCCTGCTGATCTACGGGCTGATCGTGCAGCGCGGGCTGCGCACCGCGATATCGGTCAAGGACCCGTTCTCCAAGCTGCTGGCCGGCGGCCTCTCCTTCATGCTGGCCCTGCAGGTATTCGTCATCGTCGGCGGCGTCACCAGGCTCATCCCGCTGACCGGCATCACCACTCCCTTCCTGTCGCAAGGCGGGTCCTCGCTGGTAGGCAGCTGGATCCTCATCGCCCTGCTGGTCCGGGTGAGCGACACCGCCCGGCGCCCGCCGCCGCGGCCGATACAGGAGGAGGGACTGACCCAGGTGGTGACGCTGAATTGAACCGTGCGCTGCGCCGGATCTCGATCGCGGTCCTCGTGATGTTCGTCCTGCTCATCGTCAACGTCAACTACCTGCAGGGCTTCGACACCGCCAGCCTCGCGAGCAAGCCGGGCAACTCCCGCGCCTTCTACGCGGCCCAGAACCAGTACCAGCGCGGCAGCATCGTCACCTCGGACGGCAAGGTCATCGCGGCCTCCAGGCTGAGCAGCGGCAACGACTCCATCAAGTACCAGCGGTATTACCCCTCGGGCCCGGAATACGCCCCGGTGACCGGCTACTACACGATTTTCGGCGCGACCGGCATCGAGGCGGCGAAGAACTCCCTACTGTCCGGCAACGACTCCTCGCTCGACGTCAGGAAAATCATCGACCTGATCACCGGCAAGACGACCAAGGGCGCCACCGTTCAGGTCACGGTCAACTCCAAGGCGCAGGACGCGGCCTGGAACGCGCTCAAGACCCTCGGCAAGCCGGGCGCGGTGGTGGCGCTCAACCCGAAGACCGGCGCGATCCTGGCCATGGCCTCCTACCCCAGCTTCGACCCCAACGTGCTGGCCATCCATGACGGCGCCAAGCTCAATAAGGTCGACAACCGGCTGCTCAAGGACAAGGCGCAGCCGCTGCTGAACCGGGCCCTGCAGGGGACGTACCCGCCCGGTTCGACGTTCAAGATCGTGACGAGCTCGGCGCTGCTGACCCAGAGGCCCAGTACCACGATCAACACCAACGTCGACTCGCCGACCACCCTGACCCTGCCGCAGACCCAGCACATCCTGCATAACGACCAGGGCGAGGCGTGCGGCGACGGGAGCGGCCAGGCCCCGCTGATCACGGCGTTCGCCCAGTCCTGCGACACGACCTTCGCCAAGATCGGCATCCAGGTCGGCGCCAACGCCCTGAACGACATGGCGGGGCAGTTCGGCATGAACGACGCCAACCTGACCGTCCCGCTGCCCGTGGCGAAGAGCAACTACGTGATACCGCCTAGCCAGGCGCTAACCGCCTTCTCCGCGATCGGCCAGTTCAGCGACACCGTCACCCCGCTGCAGGAGGCCATGTTCGCCGCGGCTGTCGCCAACGGCGGCGCGCTGATGAAGCCCGACCTGGTGCAGCAGGTCACCGCGAGCGACCTGAGCACGGTGCAGGGCATGTCGCCGTCGGTGCTCAGCCACTCGATCTCCTCCTCCGTGTCCGACAGCATGAAGCACATGATGCTCGAGGTGGTGCAGCAGCCCGAGGGTACGGCCTACGCCTTCCGGCAGGACGTCACCGGCGTGGAGATCGCCGGCAAGACCGGAACGGCCGAGACCGGTGCGGTCAGCCTGAACGACGCCGCCTTCACCTGCTTTGCCCCGTTCGCCAACCCGAATATCGCCGTCGGCGTCATAATTCAGGGAGGCGGTTACGGCGCCTCGGCGGCCGCACCCATCGCTGTGCAGGTCATCAAGGCATACCAGCAAGCCGTGGGGAATCAGTGAGCGATTATCTGCTGGCCGGCCGCTACCGGCTGACCGACCGCATCGCGGCAGGCGGCATGGGCGAGGTCTGGCGTGGCGAGGATGACCTGCTCACCAGGTCCGTCGCGGTCAAGCTGCTGCCGACCGGGCGGGCCGGCGACGAGGCGTTCCTGGCCAGGTTCCGGGCCGAGGCACGGTACGCGGCCAGCTTGTCCCATCCGGGCATCGCCCGGGTCTACGACTACGGCGAATCCGCCGAGTTCGGCGGCGCGTACCTGGTGATGGAGCTGGTCAACGGCGAGCCGCTGTCGGCGATCCTGGCCCGCGCGGGCCGGCTCTCGCCGGACGCCACGCTGGATATCGTCAGCCAGGCGGCGCGCGCGCTTGACGCCGCCCACCAGGCCGGCATCGTGCACCGCGACATCAAGCCGGGTAACCTCCTGGTCGCCGCGGGCGGCACCACGAAGATCACCGACTTCGGCATCGCCACCGCGGTGGCCGCGGCCCAGGCGTCGCACCTGACCGAGACCGGCATGGTGATGGGCACGGCGATGTACGTGTCGCCCGAGCAGGCCACCGGTGCCCAGGTGACCGAGGCCTCCGACATCTACTCGCTCGGCGTGGTCGCGTACGAGTGCCTGGCCGGGCACCCGCCGTTCACGGCCAGCGAGCCGCTGGCGATCGCGTTCGCGCACAAGCACGAGCCGGTGCCCGATCTGCCGCCGGACGTGCCGGAGCCAGTCAGCGACCTGGTTTACCACATGCTGGCCAAGACGCCGCAGGAGCGGCCGGGCAACGTCCGGCTGGTGGCCGACCGGGCCGACATGCTGCGCGACGCGCTGGCCCTGGGCGAGCCCGCGGATCCCGGATACCCCGGCGCGACCCGGGCCGACCTGCCGGCCGCGGCCACCGGCGCGCTGCCCGGCCCGGGAGATCCCGGCACCGGGCAATTCCCCGGCCCCGGAGGCGTCAGCTGGCGGCACCGCGCCAGCCGGCGCCGCCAGCTGATCGTGGCCGGCTCCACCGCGGCCCTGTGCGCGGCCGCGGCCGCCGCCGGGTTGTACCTCACCGGTCACATCTCCGCCCGGAACAGCGGGAACGTCGACCTCAACACGGCGCAGCACCTGAGCTCGTCGGCCGCTCCGGCACACCAGGCCAGCCAGCCCTCGTCGAGTACGCTGACGCCGACGCCTAGCCAGACCGCGAGGACCTCGGTCCCGGTGCCGAATCCCAGCGGCAACCCGAAGCCGATCAAGTCCGTTAAACCGACAAAGTCACCCGGGAGCTCACCGCCGACCAGCCCGTCCTCATCGGCGAGCAGCTCATCGGGCCCGACGGACACGGGGTCGCCGTCCGTGACCCCATCGTCATCTTCGCCTCAGTCGACATCTCAGTGAGACACTAGAAAAAACGCAGGGTGGTTTGGCACAGTGCGAGATATGACACAGCCCCGTCTACTCGGCGGCCGCTACGAGCTTGATGGCGTGGTGGGCCGCGGCGGCATGGCCGAGGTGTACCGGGCCCGTGACATCAGGCTCGACCGGATCGTCGCGATCAAGACGCTGCGCACCGACCTGGCCCGGGACCAGATATTCCAGGCGAGGTTCCGCCGCGAGGCCCAGTCCGCGGCCTCGCTCAACCACCCGTCCATCGTGGCGGTCTACGACACCGGCGAGGACATGACCTCGGGCGTTCCTGTGCCGTACATCGTGATGGAGTACGTGGACGGCCGCACGGTGCGGGACCTGCTGCAGGAGGGGCACCGGCTGCTGCCGGAACGGTCGCTGGAGATCATCGACGGGGTGCTGCGCGCGCTGGACTACAGCCATCAGGCCGGCATCGTGCACCGCGACATCAAGCCGGGCAACGTGATGGTGACCCGTAACGGCGACATTAAGGTCATGGACTTCGGCATCGCCCGGGCGATGAGTGACGCCCAGGCCACGATGACCCAGACGGCCCAGGTGATCGGCACCGCACAGTACCTGTCGCCCGAGCAGGCCCGGGGCGAGCGGGTCGACTCGCGCAGCGACCTGTACTCGACCGGGTGCCTGCTGTACGAGCTGCTGACCGGGCGGCCGCCGTTCACCGGCGACTCGCCGGTCGCCATCGCCTACCAGCATGTGCGGGAGAACCCGGTGCCGCCGTCCCGGGTGGACCCGGACGTCCCGCCGTGGGCGGACGCGATCGTGCTGAAGGCGATGGCCAAGCCCCCGGCCGACCGGTACCAGACCGCCGCGGACATGCGCGCCGACCTGCAGCGCGCCGCCTCCGGCATGCCGGTGGCCGCGGCCCCGCCGACCCGGTTCGACATGTACCCGCAGACCCAGCGGATGGGCACGGGCACAATGATGGCCGGGGCGACCTCGCAGATCCCGCCGGTCGAGGACTACGACTACGCGGGCCGGGACTATGACTACGCCGGCCGGGGACGCGGCGGCGGAGGCGGCACAAGCCGGCGCTGGATCCCGTGGGTTCTGGGCGTGGTGCTGGTGATCGCCGTCGTGGGCGGCGTGGCCTACTACCTGCTGGCCGGCGCGGGCAAGACGTACGCGGTGCCGCTGGTGAACGGCGAGCCGGTGTCCACGGCGCAGGCGCAGATCAAGACCCAGCATCTGCGCTCGACGCTGGTTTACCGGAATTCCGACACCGTCAAGGCGAACACAGTCATCAACTCGAGTCCTGCCGAAGGGAACAACGTACCGGCGAACACCCTGGTGACGCTGTTCGTCTCCAAGGGACAGGCGCCGGTCGCCGTGCCGGACGTGGTGGGCCAGCAGCAGGATCAGGCCGCGGCCACCCTGCAGTCCAAGGGCTTCAAGGTCGATACCAAGACCGACGCCACCTCGTCTTCCCCGGCCGGCCAGGTGATCAGCCAGAACCCGAGCGGAGGCACGGCCGCGCCCGGCGCCACCATCACCATCACCGTGTCCGGCGGAGCGGTCTCCGTGCCGTCGGTGGTCGGGGATTCGCAGCAGACCGCCAGCCAGGTCTTGACCACGGCCGGCTTCCAGGTCAGCGTCCAGCAGGGGTCGGGCCCGGCGCAGTACGCCAACGGCACGGTCTTCCAGCAGAACCCGGCTAACGGCACTGCGACGAAGGGCTCCACGGTCACCATCTTCGTGCAGAACGGGCAGTCGCCGAGCGCGCCGCCAACCGATACGGCCACGCCCACCGTGACCCCGAGCGGCCCGGCCAACAACACCGGGATCTTAAACCTCAGCCAGTGAGGCCGGAGGAGTCGATCGGCAGGTGCAGCGAGGCCCAGGGGAAGACGTAGAACCACAGGGCCGCCGCGACGGCGAGGATGATCAGGGTCAGCATCCCCGCCCGGGCGGGGGTGCGGCCGGGCAGCCGGCGC
>WNGE01008546.1_pt1 | contig 14423 bp, 13 predicted proteins | sample 5400651 | NCBI WGS metagenome assembly WNGE01 (sample SAMN13153370, study PRJNA577476) | soil metagenome | isolation source: 60 cm soil or saprolite under grassland replicate 2 | place: USA:California | collected 2016-06-15 | reverse complement strand
TGCGCATGAACAGCGCTAACGCGAACTTCCCGCCCAGCCCCGAGTTGCAATCGCGCGCCCGCTATTTAGCCTGCGACCCGTTGATGCCGATGCGGCTCTACGCCGGCATCGAAGTCGGCGGTATGCTGCTCAGCGACGATGGCGGGCACAATTGGCAACCGGCCAACAACGGCCTCACGGATATGGACGTTCACGAAGTTCACCCCTGCGAGAAATCCCCCGGATTGGTCTATGCGGCCTGCGGCGACAAAGCTTTTCGCAGCTTCGACCGCGCCGCTCATTGGGAAGAAATCACACCCAAGAGCCACGACTACGGTATGTCCGTCATCGAAGACGCTGAAGGTGTCGTCTACCTGGGCAGCGCCAAAGGACGACCAAACACCTGGATCAGGGAAGAAGGCGCAAAGGCCGCGATCTTTCGCACCCGCGACGGCGGATCCCAGTGGGAAACCATTATTGAAGATTTGTACGGGGGCGTTATGAGCATGTGTCAGAGCCCAGACGGAAACGGTATTGTCGCGGGATTATCGGACGGAACTCTTTACGCGATTGACGATTCTGGCGCACGGGTGGTCGCCAGCGGAATGCCTGGAATACTGGCAGTGAAACCGGGGGCATAAAAAGGTCGATAGACTGGAAAATTGGAGTGGTGGAATGATGCACTCACACCATTTCCGAAACCCAGTTAATCCAATACTCCATTTACTCCATTACTCCAGTAGTTTTATTTGTCCTCAACCCGCGACCGTTGAGAGGTTCTCGAAGATGAAACTATACACTTTTTTTCGCAGCTCGGCGTCCTATCGCGTGCGCATCGCGCTCAATTTAAAGGGGTTGAGCTACAAGCAGGTGCCGATCCATTTGCGGCGCGGCGGCGGTGAGCAGTTCAGCGCAACTTACAAAGCCATCAATCCACAGGCGCTTGTACCGGCGCTTGAAGACGGCGGGCGGATCCTCACTCAGTCGTTGGCGATCATGGAATACCTGGAGGAACGTTACCCAAAGCCACCCTTACTCCCGGCCGATCCGGCAGACCGCGCGCTGGTGCGCGGCATGGCGCTCATCATCGCATGTGAAATCCATCCGATTCAGAACCTCAGGGTACTCGTCCATCTCAAGAGGAATCTAAAGCAGTCGGACGATGACTTGAACCTCTGGGCGCGGCATTGGATTGATCTCGGTTTGTCCGCCCTCGAACAGAGCGTAATCTCCGGCCCCAAACGAGGAAAGTTTTGCTTTGGTGACACGCCAACCTTGGCGGATCTTTGCCTTGTGCCTCAGCTGGCCAACGCGCGCCGTTTCGGCTGCGAGCTTTCCGCGTATCCCACACTGCTCCGGATCGAAACTGCTTGTAACGCGCTGCCCGCTTTCGCCGATGCGGCCCCGGAGAAACAACCCGATGCGGAATAACCACCGCCGATACCACTCCTGCTTCCGCTCTTGAGTTCCTCGGCCAAGCTCCGGCCAAGGCGGTACTGGGCAATTGACCCTCATGTTTGTTCTCAAGCAGTTCCTCAAAGCACTCATCCTCCCGCCGATGCCGTGGATGCTCATGCTTCTGGCGGTCTTGATCTTTTGGCGCCGGCACTGGGCCAGAAAACTGCTTTTTGTAACCTTCTGTTTAATCGTTGTGCTCCACAGTGGGATTGTTGGCTACTTCCTGAGCTATCCACTTGAATCGAGCTATCTCCCCCTCATCGACCCCGCTAAAGTCGAGCCCTACGATGCCATTGTTGTTTTAACCGGCGGCATGATCCCCGCTGAGGGTCTCATCCCCTTTCCAAGCATCGACAAATCCATGTTTCGCCGCCTCGAGGAGACCTGGCGGCTCTATCGTATTCGACCCAAGCCAATCATTGTGTCCGGCGGTCATGTGAACCCCTTCACACCCGCCAAGGACGAAAACCGGGTTGCCCGCGACTACTTGATCCGTTGGGGTGTACCGAAGGCCGACGTGCTTGGCGAGGGTAACTCACGCGACACCTTTGAGAGCGCCGTCGAAGTGGAAAAGCTCCTGCTCCAGAAAGGGTGGAAACGCTACCTCTTGGTCACGTCGGCCGCTCACATGCCGCGCAGCATGCTCGCCTTCAAAGCCAAAGCGCCAGAGCCCATCCCAGCGCCAAGAGGAGCCTTTCCATTTCTTTCCGGGTGAAAGCGCCGCGAAAAGAGTTCTTTTATCCCTGCACGAGTATATTGGACTGGTTAACTACTACTGGCGCATCCATTTTTCCAAAGACCTCTGAGTTCTATTCGTAAGGAATTCCTGTGGAGCTCGAACGACTTAACATTTGAAATTACCCTCAACAGTGATAAACAACCTACCTAGTGACGGATCCGCGCCTTGCGATCTGGCCGTTTGATCATTTCTCGCTTGGGCCAAGATAACTTGCACCGCGATCAACTGGCCAACTGCTTGGTGCAAACTATAGGAGACCTTATGCTTTCGCGCGAGGAAAACGATCTCATTACCAGAGTCGGCCCCGGGACGCCCATGGGTACATTGATGCGACGGTACTGGATTCCGGCCGTGCTAGCTGAAGAGATCCCTGAGCCAGACTGTGCACCAAAGCGTATTCGCCTCTTGGGTGAAGATCTTGTCGCCTTTCGCGATAGTATAGGGAAAATAGGGCTTCTGGCTGAGCATTGCTCGCACCGCGGTACCTCGCTTTACTACGGCCGCAATGAGGAATGCGGACTTAGATGCATCTATCACGGCTGGAAATACGACGTCGAAGGCAGAGTTCTAGAAACGCCTGCGGAGTCTGCCGGGAGCACGCTCAAGGACAAGGTTCGCCATACGGCCTATCCGTGCAGAGAAGCCGCGGGCGTCGTCTTCGCCTACATGGGCGCTAAAGACCGCATACCTCTTTTGCCAAATTACGAGTGGATGACGCTCCCGCAAGATCATCTCTACGTCACGAAGTCCTTCCAAGACTGCAACTACCTGCAAGGACTCGAAGGCGAATCCGACTCCTCACACCTCTCTTTCCTCCATCGCGCATTCACGGAAAAGAAGAGAGGCGGTGGCGATCCGGATATGTATGGCAGGGACGGTGCGCCCAAGTTAGAGGGTGTCGAAACCGACTTCGGCGTGCGCATGATTTCGTGTAGAAGCGCGGGTAATGGATTGATCTACCTGCGGGTGTCCAATTTCGTTATGCCCTGTCACGGATTTGTGCCGACAGGAGGATTGAAAGGGAATCCTGAAGGCTACACGATTCACTCCCATGTTCCGGTCGATGATGAGCACGCCATGAGGTTCAATATCTTTTTTCGCCGGACCCGGCCGGTGAATGAGGAGGAAAAGCAACTCGAAGGCGGCATCGGCCCCGACCACGTCAAAGCTCGCAATATCCACAACAACTACCTGCAGGACCGTGAGGAGCAAAAGCGCGAAACCTTTACGGGGATGGGAAAACAGTTTTTGATCCATGACTCCTGCGCCACCGAAAGCATGGGACCGATTTACGATCGCTCCAAGGAGCACTTGGGTGCGGGTGATATTACGGTGATCGCCATTATGCATCGTTGCGGACATCGATGCAACACTAGATCCAAAGGCGTACATTCAGAAGCTGATAACCGACATAAAACAAAAAAACGATCAGGCGTGATTCGCCGCTAGCTTTTACTTGGAGGTGTTCAATGAAAGTTGTGGATGCGATTTGCGAAATACTCAAGCGGGAAGGAGTCGAATTCCTAAGCTGCTATCCGACCAACACGTTGATTGAAGCCGCTGCTTCGGCGGGCATCAAGCCCATCGTTTGCCGACAAGAAAGAGTGGGGGTCGGCATCGCTGACGGCTTCACCCGCATAAATAACGGCAAGCGAATCGGGGTCTTTACCATGCAGGCCGGTCCCGGCGCCGAAAACGCTTTCTCCGGTATCACTACGGCCTACTCGGACTCCGTTCCGGTCCTAGTGCTTCCCGTTGGCCACGCGCGCAACACGTCGCAGGTATTTCATTTTTTTCGCTCCGTGCAAGCCTATGCGCCGGTCACGAAATGGACTGAAGAGATTACTCTAGCGAACCAAGTTCCGGAAATCATGCGCCGCGCGTTTAGCTACTTAAAAATGGGACGCCTGGGACCTGTGCTAGTCGAGATCCCCAATGATGCCGCCATCGAAGAGTTTCAGGGAGAGTTGAATTATGCACCGGTGAAACGAACGGTAAGCGGCGCCAATGCCAAAGACGTAGCTGAAGCCGCCAAAGTTCTGGTGCAAGCCAAGTCGCCGGTCATCGTTGCCGGTCAGGGAGTACTCTACGCGGAGGCATCGGACGAGTTGGTCGAACTCGCCGAGCTTCTACAAGCTCCCGTGACGACCCCGCTTGAAGGCAAGAGCGCCTTTCCCGAACATCATCCCCTGTCTCTCGGCACCGGTGCCGGCGTGATGCCGAGACCGGTTCATACATTCTTGCAAAAGGCGGACGTGGTGTTCGCCATTGGCGCCAGCCTGACGCGCCACAACATCGTCGCTGCGCCGATCCCTGCAGGGAAGGTCATCATTCACGCCACCAACGATGAACGAGACATCAACAAGCACTATCCGGCGGATTATCCGATTCTCGGTGATGCCAAACCAGTGTTACGACAGTTCATCGAAGCTGTGAAAGACTTGTTAGGTAATAAAAACCGTGCTGAAAACGCTTCTGTCCCTGCGGAGATCAAGAAGGGCAAAGAAGAATGGATGACGGAGTGGATGCCAAAGCTAACGTCCAATGAAAAACCGATCAATCCTTATCGGGTCATGTGGGAATTCATGAATGGGTTCGATCGCAAAGATGTGATTGTCACCCACGACGCCGGCAGCCCGCGCAACCAGCTCGTTCCCTTCTATCAAGCTCCGACACCACGCAGCTACATCGGCTGGGGAAAATCCCATGCTTTGGGAACCGGCCTGGGCTTGATTATGGGCGCCAAGCTCGCCGCGCCGCAGAAATTCTGCGTCAACTTCATGGGCGATGCTGCCTTCGGTATGACCGGTCTCGACTTTGAAACCGCCGTCCGCTGCAACATCCCGACCCTCACCATCGTCCTCAACAACAACTTTATGGCCGCCGAGACCCACACCATGGAAACTTCCCACGAGCGTTACGGCACCATGAACATTCTCGGCAACTATGCCGATCTCGCCCGCTCTCTGGGGGGATGGTCGGAAAGAGTCGAAGATCCGAGTCAGATCGTGCCCGCGCTTCAGCGCGCTCGTAGAGTGACTGAAGATGGAAAGGCCGCTCTGCTCGAGTTCATCACGAGCCGGGAGATCTCCTATTCAAGGATGAGAGATTAGACAGACAGTTTTGATGGAGGAATCACTAGCGAAGAATCCCTTGTTCCAAAGTACCGGAGTGACCTGCATTGACTTACCGGTCATGAATTGCTAGCCATTGAGCCAGTGAAATCGACGATTTTTCATTGGGTCCTGGTTCTTTTCTTGCTTTCCGGCGGGCTATCAACCGAGCTTGTTATGGCGCCAAGCCACATCGAGTTTGCCGCCCAAGAGGATTTTTCTTCTTTTGACCGCCAGGATGAATCTTTCAGACCCTCGGGTTCGCGAAAGCGAAGTGTTCGCCGGCAAAAACCCAAATTACCCTATACACCGATTCTAGTTACTAATGCATATCCGCCTGATTTACTGATTTCTAGCCGGCATTTTCACCCTTCCCCACCGGTGCCGTCGCACCAGCAACCGCTGCATAAGTTTCACGAAGTCTTCCGCATCTAGAACCGCCGTTACGTCAAGCTTTTTCCTCGTCTTTAGTTAGCGCGTCGCTTCGTCAGACGCTTTTTCAGAGTTCGAAGGAGAATGAACCTATGGCTCCGGAACGGCTGGTTCTATGGATTGCTTTTAATGTCTTTGTGCTGGGGATGCTTGCCATCGACCTCGGCATTTTTCATCGTAAGGCTCATACGGTTTCGATCAAAGAGGCTTCGGTTTGGAGCGCGGTGTGGATTCTATTGGCCCTGGTTTTTAACCTGGGAATCTACTTTGTTTGGGGACAAGACAAAGCTCTCGAATTTCTCACGGGTTATGTCATCGAAAAATCCCTCAGCGTCGATAATCTCTTCGTCTTTCTCATGATTTTTCAGTATTTCGCGACTCCGGCGATCTATCAGCATCGGATTCTCTTCTGGGGAATTGTCGGCGCGCTGTTCATGAGAGCGATCTTTATCGCCACCGGCGCCGCCTTGCTGGAGAATTTTCATTGGATGATCTACATCTTCGGCGCTTTCTTGATCATCACCGGAATCAAGATGCTGCTGCAAGGAGATCACAAGCTCGATCCCCAGAAAAACCCCGTGGTTCGCCTGTTCCAGCGTTGGATACCTTTAACCAACGAATACCAGGGGCAACGTTTCTTCATTCGAAAAAAAGGGAAAATAAATGCGACGCTTCTAATGCTGGTGTTGGTTGTTGTTGAAACGACGGATGTTATCTTTGCGGTCGACTCCATACCCGCTATTTTTGCCATCACGAGGGATCCATTTATCGTCTACACCTCCAACGTCTTTGCGATCCTGGGGTTACGGGCGCTCTATTTCATGCTCGCCGGAGTGATGGAAATGTTCGTTTACCTGAAAGTTGGCCTTTCCTTCGTTCTCTGCTTTGTCGGAGCCAAGATGTTAATAGTTGATCTTTACAAGATTCCCATTGGCGCTTCCCTCGGAGTCGTCGGCGGGATTTTGATTCTCTCCGTGGTGGTCTCGCTCCTGGTGCAATGGAAGGAACAAGGAGTTTTGTTGTCGCGCCTAGGACTTGAAAAGTTCTCCGTTCAAGACCGGCGGAATCGGCCGTACGCCATAGGCGCACCCGTGTTTGCCAAAGTTTGGGTATTGATTCTATTGGTCGGTGCGGTTCTAACGATGGTCAAGTGGGACTCCATCGCCACTGGTCCGACCGGAGATGACGCGATCGCGGTGATCCGGGTGGTGCAGCGCGACTTGGCGGAAGCACAGTCGTCGCACGCCAGGTCTCACGCTCCGCTCTTATACGGTGCCAATGCTACCTTGGACGAGGCGTGGTCCAAACTGCAAGAGAAACGTTACGCGGAAGCCATTTCAGCGGCACAAAAGGCGAGAGAGTTATTGAGAACTCTTCCCAGGTGAGATTGGGCTCGGGTGAATCGTCCCCCGCCAAAACCCAAACTTAATAAATTTGGAGAGGGACGATTCCTTCGCGTCTCACGTAATTAGGCGCGCAAGTGCCATGGGAGGTTTTAATCCAACTTTTGCCGTTCCTTTTTCGCCCGCTCGCCGATTTCAAAATGTTTTCCCTGCAGCGCCAGTTGCGCTTCCTCGCGATTTCGGTGGGACTAAAAGCCTAATTAATAGCCGTGCCAGGGGGCTTTCAAGTGAAGCGAGGGCAGTTCGAGCCGGTTCCACAATTGCAGCGCGTTTTCCATGAACTCGCGCTTGGGCAGGGACGTCGGCTTGTAAGCCCACGGGCGCGTGGCGTCAATACAGAGAACACTGCAACGCCCTGTTTTCAACAAGGCCGAACGGGCGCGGCCAAAATCTTCCGAAGGCACGATCGAGGGGTCCAGTCCCATCATCCCGCCGTCCAGGATACGCACGTCACGGTGCGGCTGCATGTTGAAGCTCAGCGCCCAATTCACGGAGTCCGGATCCCGCGCGTCAATATCCTCGTCCACCACGACGAGAATCTTGCCCGCGTCGGCCCCTAACCTTAGTGCGCCGATGATCTTGTCGAAGTCCTCATCTGAGCGTTTTTTGATCTTAACAACCATGTATCCCCAGCTACCGCTGCTCTCGAGTATCGCGACGTCGAGGACGTTATCCACCCCCGCCGCCAATAACCGTTTGCGCGCCACGCCTTCGGCTCCGACGCCGCGAATCTTGCTGCTCTCGCTGGGGGGAAATTGACTCAGGAAGGCGACGTAAATCGGCTCCCTGCGCATCGTGATGCAGTTGATATTGACAAAAAATCCCAAACCCTCGTGGGCCATATAGCCGGGGAACTCCCCGAACGGACCCTCCCACTCGCTTTCGTCCGTGGGTATAATGCCTTCGATGACGATCTCCCCCTGCGCGGGAACCAGCAAATCGACGGTTTTACAACGAATTAGCTCCACCGGCGCACCCGCAATAGCGCCAGCGACTGCGAATTCATCTAGCTCAGGCGCAATGCGCGCCACCGCAGCGTAGGAAATATTCGGCGGCACTCCGATAACGCAGGCGACTTCCAACGGTGTCTTTAGACCGCGGCATTTATTCCAGTGCGCGCGCAGACCTGAGAAATTCCCGGCATAGCAGCCCATGCGGTCCGTTGCCTTAATCTGGCCACGGTAGTTACCCATGTTGTATTGGCCGGTCTCGGGGTCGCGCGTGACGAAATGGGACGACGTCGTATACGGTCCATTGTCGAAACCGGGCGTGGAGATCGGGACCGGAAGCATGTCCAGCCCTCGCTCTTTCAATTCAGCACCCTGAATCACCCGCTCTTGGCACGGCGCCGATTTAACTTCCACGGGTTCGATGGGGTGGGACTGCGCGAGCGTCCACTTGTCGTAGATTTCATCTTTCTTACACTGCATGCCCAGGGCATAGATATCGAGATTCCCCGCGTAGCAAGCGATGGCCACGGGGATGTCGAAGCTCCGGCCTTTAAGATCCACTACCTTCTCGAAGAGAAAAGCTCTCCGATCCGCTTCCGCAAGGCCGCGATACTGGAGCCGCACCAGTGGATGCAGCTCCGTATCTTTGTTAATCGGCTGCTTGATGCGGACAAGCTTGTCGTTATTCTCCAATGCTTGCAGATATTCGCGAACGTCTTTGTAATAGGCCATGCACTCCTCTGTCTGTTAAAGCTTCGGTAGTTTCGAGTTATGAGTTTTGACTTGCAACCCGTTCGGCCTGCTCAGGGTCGATCCTGGAGCTGACTGAAGGTTCGAACTAGAAGGCGAAACAGCAGACTCGCTACCCGAACTATAATCCAACCCCGTTCGCTTTCAGAGCCGCCTGATAGCGATGGGGAATTTCGGGATCTTCGTCTTCGTATGGAATCATCCATCCGCCCTGTTTGACTCCCCTGAACACATCGTCATCGGTTTTCTGATGCGAGACTTTGAATCCGAGCGGGAATAGACGGCTGCCATAGCGGATCGCCAAATGGCGTGCCGGTTCTTTGCCGGCATTAAAGTGCTGGTGAAACCAATCGCCCGGCGGGCAATAGATGCTGCCTTCGCCCCATTTGATTTCAATGATCTTGTCCTCATAACCGTCCGTGTACGGATGCAAGCCCCACTGCTTGTGCCAGAGCAGCACATAGCCGACGGATTGCAGTCCGACAATAATCGCGCCCGGGCCATGGTAGTGCGCCTTGTGATATTTGGCCACTGGCCATTCACCCAGATGGCCGATGAGCGCGTTCCCGGACATTTCAAACTGGCTCAGACGCAGACCCGCCCCTTTGACTTCGAGGTTTTCCAAGAACGCGTTAGAGATATCCGGGATGAAGTTGGTTTCCCAGATATTGATCAAACCGCTCACGTAGCGTTTCTTTCCGACGTTGAAATAGTCTTCTTCTCCGTGGAACCGATCGGCAAAGCTGTAGGGACAATTGAAGACGAAGTTTTCGTCACGATAGATGTCGAATGCCAACGGCGCATTGGTAACGGCCAGAAACTTTACCGGCTCCCGGGAGCCGTTCACCAGCCTATGCGACGTGTTCATGGGCGGCGCAAACAGACTCCACTGACCCCACTCGAATAACTTCTTGTGGCCGTGATCATCCCATATCTCCGTGGCCCCTTGACCGTTTAAAATGCAAATCACCTCTTCATACAAATGCCGCTCCGGCTTCAACGCATCCCCCGGCGCGATTTCGCCGATGTATCCGCCAGTGATGCCTTGCATACCGTGGAGATGAATGAAGGCCGCTTTGCCACCGCTGCGGCTGTAGGGGGCGACTTCAAGAGTGCGGAGATCCGCCATGCCATGGCCGACATGAATAGGCAGACCTTGGCTCTTCATCCAGCGTACATAGCCGGTTTTTTCGTTAAGCGGCGCAATGTCCATAACGTTTCTCTTTTTTTACAAAAATAACCTGGTTATCCCCTACCCCATTCGCACAAATCTCAAGCTGGACGGTCTACTTCCCGGAGGGCGTGTACCAATAGCCGGGGTTGCTCTTCAAGATACTTTTAGGAATTTTACCCAAATCCACAGCCAAGCTCGAATGGAGCCTATCCGATATGAGCTTTGGCTGTCAATTGACGCTATGCCGGAAAGCGGGATCTGAAAGTTCCTTGGACTCGTTGAGATCGATGTTTTGCTCGTACGAATTCAAAGCAGCAAGCGCGGCAGGTTAGCAGAAGGCGTTGATCGCAACGCCAACGATTGGGCTACTTTCGAAGCCCACCTCTCCACGGAAAACCGTCCGTCGGTGTCCTTCAAGGAAATGACCATCTCATTGGGCGCTGATTCAATGAGGATCTCTTTGTTCAAGCCAATCTCACCGACAAAGCGCTGCATCTCCTCTTGAAAAACCTTCCACGCATCGGGAACCAGGCTGCTCTGGTTTGGCGCAATAGATGGTTTCGGCTCCTGTGCCATCCCGGGGCTCGCCACGGGTGGTTGTTGTAGCGCGATATCCCTCTTGTCGATAACATACCAGGCAACCAAAAAACCCAGCAGCAATAAGGTTAGATCGCTCAGCGTTATCATCCACCAGTTCGCGTCGTCGTTCGACGAAAAGGCCCCGGTTAGAGTTTTAGGCGGACCGGGATCTATTCGTGATACCGACTTGTCATGGGTCCCTTGCCGATGCGAAAACTTCGCGAGCATAGGCTTAACGCTGTATTGTCAAGACCAGAGAGGATGAGGCATTGGGATTTCCGCAAGACTAATCCCAAGGGTTTCGGTCCGCTGGCTTAGAGCAGGGTTAAGACTGGGAACTTAACAATGTGACCTGACCGCCCTGGCGATGCCAGGACTCAGCCAAACAGCGCATCACATGCCCTGTACCCTGAGCCGGATCCGCATCAGCGCGCAGCAGCAAATGCGGCAGCCCGCGTTCCAATTGCATAGGCACTTATGAGCTTCGCCAGAGCTTCGATGACATGGTCGACGGAGCGAAGCGTAAGGAACGGCGACTTGCCGGCGTCTTCCGGACAAAAGCACGCCAACTTGTAACGACGGCGGTTTGCAAAACCAAGACACCGGCTGGAAAAAAGAACTCTCGCTCCGCAAGTTACAAATAAGAGATTCTTTCCGCGCTGGCGTGGGGTGATTAGTCACGGGACTTTCTCTGTTTCCGTCCCCGCGGTTGTTTAACAACATCTTCAAGCCTCCTATTGGAATCAAGCCCATTGGCAGCGGCTTGGTTTTCTTCCCGCATGGCGTTGAAGACCTCCTCCCGCAGCACCCGGACTTCCCGCGGCGCGGTAATGCCCAGCCGGATCTGGTTGCCGCTCACACCGACCACGGTCACTACAACATCGTCGCCGATGGTGAGACTCTCGCCGGGTCGGCGACTCAATATCAACATGGAATCCTGCTACTGGAGAAAGTCGAGGAGGCTAGGCTTGGTTCTGCATCGATTTGTTGGGAAAGCGCGACGACGTCCCACGCTGCGATGGGCTTCTCTTGATCCTGCATGTTGTGCCGCCATTTTTTTCCCCCGCTGCAATTTCTTCTTCTGTGAGTGCTAACAATTCCGCCAGATCAATATTCATCGATTGAACTTTACTTTTTTCGAGGTGCCACGAGATCTCGGTACGAATGATACTCTTGGCGACCTCCCGGGGATCAACCTCATACCCACCTTTGGCGATCATTTCCTTGACCTGTCTGACTTTTTCCGCGAGGAGTTCATCGCCCTTGCGAGCCAGCTGCTGGGCGATTCTTTGTGGCTCCCGAGCCTCTTTGGAGATATTGACCTTGGCTGATTTTACAGTTGGGCCAACTTCGGCTCTCTTGTCATGGCCAGCTTGGCCCGCTGCCTTGCCGTTTTGTATCAGCTGGAAGAGCTCCGTACCTGGACGCCCTTTGTGGATGACTTCCATCATTCTCTCTTCTACATCCGTTTCATCGGCAAGTCGGCAAGCTTCTTTAGCCCAAAGCCTAATCTTTACTGTCGCTATTATATGGCGATTTCAAAGACTTTTTATCAGACAATTGAACTGAGCGTGGTTCCCTTCGGCAGGGTCGAGCAGGACTTTGAGTCGATCGGTTTCCTGTGACGGCGGACCTCAAAATTGTGATGAGCGTCAGTGGAGGGCGAGTACCGCGCAGACGACGATCCCGGGAGACACGGAAGGAGGGACGATTCGTTCACGGAATCTGCCATCGATCATCAACTCAATGGCCAAGATTTTTGTTTAATCCGTCACGAACCCTGTTAATCCTCTGTAAGCTAGACCCGTACAGACTTCTTAGCGTTTTGTTTGCGCACTTCCTGGGCGCGTCTGGCGGATAGTTTCTCCGACGGCTTGATGCCGAGAGTGCCGCGCAAGCAGGCAACGACCTGGGCAAGGATTTGGCAGACGCGCCCCTCGCTCAAATCAAGTATCTGCCCGATTTCCCTTAGGGTGAGCTCTTCATAGTAGTAAAGTGTGACCACCAACCGGTCCCGCTCCGGCAATGCGGCTACACCCGAGGTTAGCTTCTCCACGAGATCCTTGCTTTCAACAACGCTGAGCGGATCAAGAAACGGGCTGTCCGTGTATTTTTCCTGGGCGCGCTCCCAGTCCGCTTCAGACGCGGTAGACAAATCCTCCAGGCTAAGCAGCGTCGCCTCATTTACCTGCTGGTCGAGTCGAAAATAGCTCTCCAGAGGAATTTCCAGTTCTTTCGCAATTTCTTCCACGGTAGGCTCCCGGGCGAACTTACCTGCGAGTTTTGTCTTCGCCGCTTCTATCTTGCGCCCCCAGGATCGCACCGAGCGCCTCACCCAATCTAGCGAGCGCAGACATTGCATGACTTCACCTTGGATGCGGTAACGGGCATATATTTCGAAATCGACGCCGCGCTTGGGATCAAAGCGATCCAACGCTTGGAGAAGACCGACAACGCCGGAATGAATCAGTGACTCCAGATCGACTCCGGGGGGAAGGCGGCGATGGACCCGCTCTGCCACGAAACGAACCAACGGGAGATATTGGGTCACCATCTCCTCTTTAGCTGGGTGGGCCGTCTGGCCCAAAGCAAAGCAGCTTTTCTTCTGCTCTTTTTGCGACGCCTTCATCTGGCTTCTCTGCTCCCCTCGAGCACGCGGCGGAAGAAAAACTGCAGACTAGCTTTTACTCTGCTTCGGGTGCTGGTTATTTGAATCAAACGCTCCGCCATACAAGCGAATGCTTTCGCCGATGGTGCATCAGCCGCGTCCGTTACCACCATCTGCGAGCGCGCCACGGCCCGGATCAACTGTGGGTCACGCGGCACCCAGCCGAACAAATCCAGCGAAGCATTGAGAAACCGCAGTACCGTACCCGACAATGCGTCGAACAGCCGGCGCGCTTCCGCTTCGCCTGACACGTTGTTTGCCAGGATCCAAAATCGTTTTTCCTGGTACACGAACGCAAGGACTTTGATCAGGGCATACGCGTCGGTTATGGACGAAGGTTCCGGTGTCACAACCACCACGATCTCCTGGGCCGAAGTAGCAAAATAAGTGACTGTGTCGGAGATGCCACTGCCGGTGTCCACCAGAACCAAGTCGACCTCAGTGCTCAAGGCGTCGAGTTCCGTCAGCAGCGCGATCTTTTGATCGTGACGTAGAGCCGTGATCTCTTGCACGCCCCTGGCGCTGGGAAGCAAGAGAATGCCGTTACGGTTTGGGATAATAATTTCATCGAGGGTCGCTAGGCCGGCAAAGAAATCCGCCAGTGTGTAGGCGGGCCTGACGCCCAAAAAAAGATCGAGATTCGCCAATCCCAAATCGGCGTCGATCACCATCACTCGTTTCTTACGCAGCGCCAGTGCCGCGGCAAGGTTGGCAACGATATTGGTTTTCCCCACCCCTCCCTTAGCGCTGGTTATGGCAAAGACAAGTGCCGGCGTCACACGCTTTGATGCAGCGGAACGCTTGCGCACCGGTCCAAGCTCTTGAGCAAACGTCGGCTTCATGGATTGGCTGTCAAGCGAGGATTTCTCAATCATGCTGATCTATTCCCGTGAGAATAAGCTGGCAAACACCTCAGGTTTGGGATCTCCTTCTTCATTTTTCTTTGCTTCCTTGCCGTGAGCGGGATCTGTGGGTCTGGTGGACTCGGGCAGCCAGGCCAGCATTAAAAGTAAACCCAAGCGGATGCGCCGCCTAAAACTACGATAGCTGCCAACGGGGAGAATGATGATCTTCTTCACGGGATCCTGCCGACGAACCGTTGAGCAACCCATGTGCCAAGATTCCGAAGAATGAAATGCTGCGAATTCAAGCAGAAACCGTCGGCACAGGGGCCAGCG
>WNGE01007943.1_pt1 | contig 14423 bp, 15 predicted proteins | sample 5400651 | NCBI WGS metagenome assembly WNGE01 (sample SAMN13153370, study PRJNA577476) | soil metagenome | isolation source: 60 cm soil or saprolite under grassland replicate 2 | place: USA:California | collected 2016-06-15 | reverse complement strand
CAATGGCTTGCGCACCGCCACCGCCGCGCGAATGCGCGCCTGCCAGCCGGTGACCACGGCATCAGCCATTAAGGGGGCCCCACGCTTGCGCCTAGAGCCGTCAGCCCGGCGGTGCGATTGTGGGCCCCCACGCTTGCGGCTTTGACCGCTGCGCCGCCCGCCGAGGGGGAGCAATTCGCGCCTTGGGACGGCCCGGCGACGCTCATGCGCGGCCGATTCCCGAGCTTGCTGCGGAGGCGAGCTTGTCGCGATAGATGACACGCGGTTCGTCGGCTTCGACTACCGCCGTTTCCTTGAGCGCCGCGCCTTCCCATTCGCGCAGGAAGGGATGCGAAAGCATCGCGCGCAGATAGTCGGCCGCGGGAGCGTCGAGCGGAACACCATAGGTGCGAAAGCGGTACGCGACAGGCGCGTAGAACGCATCGGCGAGCGAAAACGCGCCGCACAGATACGCTCCACCGTCGCGGAAGCGGCGCCGGCCCTCGGCCCAGATCTCGGTCACGCGCGCGATGTCGCCCGCAAGGCCGGCCGACCAGGGCCGTACGTCGACGCGTTCGCGCACGCACATCGTCATCTCGTTGCGCAGGCTCGAAAAACCCGAATGCATTTCGGCCGCAACGCAGCGCGCCCACGCCCGCGTGACCGGGTCGGCCGGCCACATGCCCGGATGCCGCTCGGCCAGATATTCGCCAATTGCAAGAGAATCCCAGATGACGACATCACCATCGTGGAGGCATGGAACGCGCGCGGAGGGCGAGAAGGCGCGGTTGTCCGGATTGGGCGCTGCTTCACCGCGCAGCGCGACCATCACCTCGCGAAACGGCGCTCCCGAGATTTTCGCGGCGAGCCAGCCGCGGAGCGACCAGGACGAGTAATTCTTGTTGCCGATGTAGAGGGTGTACATGTCAGTTGTCAGTTGTCAGTTGTCAGTGGGTGGTCAATGGTCAGAAGTAGTCAGTCGGTTCCGCGTAGGGGTAGCACTTACTGTCACCTGACTACTATCACCTGACTACTGCATTGGCACCGTCTTGCCGGGATTCATGATGTCGCGCGGATCGAGCGCGCGCTTGATCGAGCGCATGAGGTCGACCGACTCGCCGGCCTCGACAGCGAGCGCGCCGAGCTTGTGCACGCCGATGCCGTGCTCGCCGGTGCAGGTGCCGCCCATCGCGATCGCGCGCAGGCTGACGCGCTTGGCGATGCCTTCCGCTTTCGCGCGTTCATCCGCATTGTCCGGATGGAACAGCACGACCAAGTGAAAGTTGCCGTCACCGACATGGCCGACGATCGGCGCCAGCAAGCCGCTCGTCTCGACGTCGGCCTTGGTTTCCAGCACGCAGTCGGCGAGCCGCGAGATCGGCACGCAGGCGTCGGTGGCGAATCCCTGCGTGCCCGGCTGCAGTGCCATCGCTGCGTAATACGCGTTGTGCCGTGCCTTCCACAGACGCGAACGGTCTTCGGGCAGCGTCGACCATTCGAACGCGCTGCCGCCGAATTCCTCGGTGATCGCCTGCATGTCGGCGGCTTGCTCCGCGACGCCGGCGCCCGAGCCGTGAAACTCGAAGAACAGCGTCGGCGCGGAAGCGAGACCTTCGAGCTTCGAATAGCGTATGCACGCTTCCATTTGCACGTCGTCCAGCAACTCGATCCGCGCGACCGGAATCCCGTGCTGCATCGCGACGATCACCGTGTTGACGGCGCTCGCGAGATCCGGGAACTGGCACACGGCGGCGGAGATCGCCTGCGGGACACCGTAGAGGCGGAGCTGGATTTCGGTGATGACGCCAAGCGTGCCTTCGGCGCCGACGAACAGCCGCGTCAGGTCGTAGCCCGCGCTCGATTTGCGCGCGCGCCCGCCGGTGCGGACGATCCGCCCGTCGGCGGTCACGACGCTAAGACCGAGCACGTTGTCGCGCATCGTGCCGTAGCGAACCGCATTCGTCCCCGAGGCACGGGTCGCGGCCATGCCGCCGATCGTCGCGTTCGCGCCGGGATCGATCGGGAAAAAGAGTCCACTGCCTTTGAGCTCGGCATTCAACTGCTCGCGCGTGACGCCCGCCTGGACGCGGCAGTCGAGGTCCTCCGCATTCACCTCCAGCACGCGATCCATCTGCGACAGGTCGAGGCACACGCCCCCGAAGAGCGCCGCGACGTGACCCTCGAGCGACGTGCCCACGCCGAATGCAATGATCGGCACGCGCGCCGCGTAGCAGAGCCGCACGATCGCCGCGACTTCCTCGTTGGTATGCGGAAATACGACGACGTCCGGGAGCCCCGCGTCGGCCAACCCTTCGCCGTGGCTGTGCTGGTCGCGCACGGCGCGTGAGGTGACGGCGCGCGCGCCGTAATCGCCGGTGAGCCGAGTCACGAGGTCGGCGACAGCGCGCGCATCGGGCCGCGCATGGTGCACATCGGCGTGGACATTCATGGCCATTGCCTTCAAAACCGGGGGATCTCCGGATGCGGAATCTGCCCTTTGTGGACGTGCAGCTTGCCGAACTCGGCGCAGCGATGCAGCGTCGGCACGCCCTTGCCCGGATTCAACAGCGAGTATGCGTCGAACACGGCCTTGATGCCGAGGAAGCGCTCGAGCTCGCCCGGTTGGAACTGGGCGCACATCCCGGGCAGCTTCTCGACGCCGACGCCGTGCTCGCCGGTGATCGTGCCGCCGACCTCGATGCAGAGCTCGAGGATCGCCGCGCCGAACGCTTCGGTGCGCTCGACCTCGCCTTCCACGTTCGCATCGAACAGGATCAGTGGATGCAGGTTGCCATCGCCGGCATGGAACACGTTCGCGCAGCGCAATCCGAATTGCTTCGACAGCTCCTCGATCCGCGCGAGGACCTGCGCCAGCTTCTTGCGCGGGATCGTCCCGTCCATGCAGTAATAATCGGGCGTGATGCGGCCGATCGCGGGGAACGCCGCCTTGCGTCCGGACCAGAAAAGCTGGCGCTGCGCCTCGTCCTTCGAGATGCGGACCTCGGTCGAGTACCGTCGGTCTCGACCAGCAGGACCGCCTTGGCGTCGAGAGGATAGCCCGCGTGGACGAACTCCTCGACGGCGCGAGTTGCCGGCTGATCCATCATCTCGAGCCCCGCCGGCAGAATGCCCGCCGTGATCACCGACGAAACGGCGGCGCCCGCCTGCACGATGTCGTCGAATGCGGCGAGCGCGACCTGCGCGCACTGCGGCTTCGGCAGCAGCTTGACGGTGATTTCGGTGATCACGGCCAGCAGTCCTTCCGAGCCGTTGATGAGCCCGAGCAGGTCGTAGCCGGCGCTGTCCGGCGCATCGCTGCCGAACTCCACGACCTCGCCGCTGATGAGCACGCCGCGCACGCGTTGGACGTTGTGAACGGTGAGCCCGTATTTGAGGCAGTGGACGCCGCCCGCGTTCTCGGCCACGTTACCGCCGATCGTGCAGGCAATCTGCGACGACGGATCCGGCGCGTAGTAAAGGCCGTACGGCGCAGCAGCTTCGGTGATCGCCAGGTTGCGAACTCCGGGTTGGACGACGGCCGTCCGCGCGAGCGGGTCGACCGCGAGGATCCTCTTGAACTTGGCGAGCGACAGGACGACGCCGTTGCGATCGGGCATCGCGCCGCCCGAAAGACTCGTCCCCGCGCCGCGGGCCACCACCGGCACCCGCGCCGCATGGCAACGCTTGAGGATCTCGATGACCTGCGCCTCGTTATCGGGGATCGCGACGGCTGCCGGCAATTCGCGATAAACGGTCAAGCCGTCGCATTCGTAGGGCCGTGTCTCCTCGGCGGTCGTCAGCAGCGCCGATGGCGGCAGGATTGCCGCGAGCTGGGCGTGGACGGCGGGATCGAGCATTTCGGAGGGTTCGGGCGACGGCGGAGCGCGTGCCGCGCGGCTCCACGCCCGATTATTCCACATCGCCGCGCCCGGGGCACGACCAAACCGCGATTGCGCGCGCACCGGTTCGAGGACCGGGCTGCCGTCCGTCGGCCGTTGGCGGTTCCCAACGGCTATGCAACGGGTCCGCGGTTCCTTAGAATCCGCCGCTCCGGGAGTCCGCTGCGGCTGCCCTCACAGGAGAACGTCATGTCGATTCGCCGCTTCACTGCCGCACTGACGGTTTGCGCCGCCCTCGGGCTCGCCTTCGGGACGCGGCCCGCCGCAGCGGAGACCACGCTGAAGATGAACATCTCGATCAGCCAGAATTCGCACTACGGCGTGGCGGTCGACACGTTCGCGCGCGAGGTCGAAAAGCGCACCAACGGCCGCTACAAGGTCCAGAACTTCTATTCTGGGGCGCTGGGCGCCGAGCGCGAGTCGATCGAGGCGTTGCAACTCGGCACGCTCGACCTGACGATGAGCTCGACCGGCCCGGTGCCGAACTTCGTGCCCGAAGTCGCGATCCTCGACATTCCGTTCCTGTTTCGCGACTACGCGCATGCGCGCGCAGTGCTCGATGGCCCGATCGGCCAGGAGATGCTGCAGAAGTTCCCGCCGAAAGGGATCCAGGCGCTTGCCTGGGGAGAAAACGGCTTCCGGCACATGACCAACAACAAGCACCCGGTGAACACACCCGACGACTTGAAGGGCCTCAAGATGCGGACGATGGAAAATCCTGTCCACATCCAGGCGTACAAGGCGTTCGGCATCATCCCGACGCCAATGGCGTTCACCGAGGTGTTCACCGCGCTTCAGCAGGGCACCGTCGACGGGCAGGAGAATCCTCTTTCGGTGATCGAGGCGGCGAAGTTCGACCAGGTGCAGAAGAACCTGACGCTCACCGGCCACGTCTATTCGCCGGCGCTGATCCTCATGAGCAAGGCGCAATGGGACAAGCTTTCCGCCGCCGACAAGGAAGCGTTCATGGCGGCGGCGAAGGAAGCTGTCAGGGCCAACCGTGCGCGCATCGACGAAGACGAGCGCAAGGCGGTCGCCGATCTGCGCTCGAAGGGGATGGTCGTCGTCGAGGTCGTCGACAAGACGAAGTTCCAGGCGACGCTTGCGCCCACCTACGTCGATTTCGGCAAGAAGTTCGGCCAGGACAACATCGACCGGATCAAGAACTACCGCTAAAGCGCGACACGGAACCCACCCGTGCCGTCATTCCCGCGCAGAGCCTGCCCCCGAGTGGGGTAGTCGGGGGCGGGAATCCAGAGTCGTTCGCGCGAAAGACGCTGGGTCCCCGCCTCCGCGGGGACGACAATCTAAGTGGGGGTTGGGCGCTCCGCCTGAAGGCTACGGCTTGATGTACGCGTAGTGCTCCTTCGCCTGCAGATCGGCGATGCGCACGACGCCCGAGGGGGTGAAGCTCGGCCCGAGGATGAACTGCTCCTTCTTGAGGTTGCGGTTCTTGAGCGTGATTTCGCAGATCTCGAACTTGACGCCGCGTCCTTCGAGATCGTTGACCAGCGCGGCGAAGTCCTGGTTGTTGGTCGTTTTCGCGCCCTCCATCAGGAAGTCCACGCCCTCCGCGTGAGCGACGACGATGATCTTCGCCGTGGGATCGACATCGAGGTGATTGCGGACGTTGCGCAGGCCCTTGGTGGCTTGTGCCAGGCCGCCGTCGAAGTGGTAGACGACCTTGTCCTGCGCGCAGGCGCCATACGCGACCGCGCCGAGCGCGAAGGCGACGAGGATCTTGCTGAACGGGGTTCTCATGGGAGCTCCTTCGGTCAATCGTCGAGCGGATTCGAGATCGAATACTGCCGTCGCCAATACTACCCCACCGCGAGCGCCGCGCGCGAGGCATGGAAACGAACCGTAGTGTCTCGGACACCACCGAACCAACGGTTATACTGCCGCCGCCGACCCGCACCGGTCGACGCGGAAATCGGGAGTCACGCGTGCGCAATGCTTTTCTCGCGTTCGAACGCAGGACGACGGCACTGTCCCTCGCGCTCGCGTGCACGATGCTGGTCGCCGCCGCGTGTCTCGGCCTCTATCAGATCTTCGCGCGCTTTGTCTTTCACGAGCCCGCCGAGTGGTCGGAAGTCCTCATCCGCTTCACGCTGATCTGGATGGTGTTCCTGGGCGCGCCGACAGCGTTCCGGCAGGGCGCGATGGTCTGCGTGGATGTCGCGTATCGAACCGGCGGTCCGGCGCTCAAACGGGCGCTCGACTGGCTCACCGCGATCGCCGCGCTGGTCCTTGTCGGCGTCATGATCCGCTACGGCTTCGATTACGCGTTTCGCGCCCGCTTCCAGACGATCAGCGGGCTCGAATCGTTCTCGATGACGTGGGCTTATCTCGCGGTGCCGGTCGGCGCGGTGTTCTGCGTGCTCGGCATCATCGGTTGTCTCGTCGAGCCGCGCCGGCACGACCTCGAGACAGCGCAGTAACCGGAAGCTCCCATGCCGTCGACGATGCTGCTGACGATGCTGGTGTGCTTCGCGCTCAGCGTCTCGGTCGCCGTTGCCATCGGGCTCGCGAGCCTTGTCGGCGCGTGGCAGGCGAACCTCAATTTTCTGGCCGTGGTTAAGGAGATGTTCTCGGCCATCAACAAGTTCGCGCTGGCCGCGATCCCCTTCTTCATCCTCGCCGGCAACCTGATGGAATCCGGCGGCATCTCGCGGCGGCTGGTCGAGTTCGCGAAGTCGATCGTCGGCGGCATCCAGGGCGGGCTCGCCGCGACATGCGTGCTGACGTGCATGATCTTCGCGGCGGTGTCCGGCTCCAGCGTCGCGACGACGTTCGCGATCGGCGCGATCCTCATCCCGGCGCTGATCAAGCACGGCTACCCGACCAACTTCGCCGCCGCGCTACAGGCCACCTCCGCGGAGCTGGGCGTCATCATTCCGCCTTCGATCCCGATGATCCTCTACGGCGTGTCGGCCGAGGTGTCGATCGGCGAGCTCTTCATCTCGGGTTTCGGACCGGGCTTGCTCATCGGCGTAGCGTTAATGGCTTTCGTGATCATCTACGCGCGCATCAAAGGCTATGGCAAGGGCGATCGCGAAGGCAAGCTGCCGTTCGGCGTCGCAACCCGGCGCGCCGCGCTTGCGCTGCTGATGCCGGTCATCATCCTCGGCGGCATCTACGGTGGCGTGTTCACGCCGACCGAAGCGTCCGTCGTCGCCGTGTTCTACGCGTTGATCGTCGGCGTGGGCGTCTACCGCGAGACGAAGCTCGCCGACCTGCCCGGCGTGCTCAGGAAAAGCGTGATCTCGTCGGCGGTCATCATGTTCATCATCGGCAACGCGGGGCTCTTCAGCTACCTCATCACGCGCGCAGGCGTTCCCGAGAGAATCGGCGCGTTCCTCGTCGAATGGCTGAAGACGCCGGCGCTCTTTCTGCTCGGCGTCAATGCAGCGCTCTTCGTGATCGGCATGTTCATCGAGACCTCGGCGTCGATCATCGTGCTCGCTCCGATCCTCGCGCCCGTCGCCGCGCATTTCGGGATCGACCCCGTGCACTTCGGCATCGTGATGGTCGTCAATCTGGCGCTGGGGATGATCACGCCGCCGTTCGGCGTCAACCTGTTCGCCGCGTGCACGGTGGCGAGGATTTCGCTCGACCAGATCGTGACCAGGCTCGTTCCGTTCGTGCTCGTCGTCTTCGGCTGCCTGCTGGTGATCACCTACGTGCCCTGGCTGTCGATCGGCTTGCGCGATCTCGTCTATGCACGATAATCGTCCACTCGCCGGCGTCAAGGTCCTCGAGCTGGGCGCGCTGATCGCCGGCCCGTTTTGCGCGAAGCTCCTGGGCGAGTTCGGCGCCGAGGTGACGAAGCTCGAGCCGCCGGGTTCAGGCGATCCGCTGCGCAAATGGCGTTACCTCAAGGACGGCACGTCGCTGTGGTGGCATGTGCAGTCGCGCAACAAGAAGTCGGTGACGCTCGACTTGCGTACGCCCGAGGGCCAGGCGATCGCGAAAAAGCTCGCGGTCCGCGCCGATATCGTCGTCGAGAATTTCCGTCCCGGCACGATGGAGGGATGGGGGATGGGCTTTGACGCGCTCGCCGCCGAAAATCCCGGGCTCGTCATGGTGCGCATCTCGGGCTACGGACAGAGTGGCCCCTACTGCGAGCGTCCGGGCTTCGGCGTCATCGGCGAAGCCGTCGGCGGGCTGCGCTACGTGACCGGCACGCCCGACCGGCCGCCGTCGCGCGTCGGCGTCTCGATCGGCGACACGTTGTCGGCGCTCTACGGGGTCATCGGCGCATTGATGGCGCTCGAGTCACGACGCAAGACCGGCCGTGGGCAAGTCGTCGACGTCGCGCTCTATGAATCGGTATTTTCGGTGATGGAATCGCTGCTGCCCGAGTTCGACGCATTCGGCGTCGTGCGCGAGCGCACCGGCTCGATCCTGCCCGGGATCGCGCCGACGTCGGCGTATCGGTGCGACGACGACAGCTACGTGCTGATCGCCGCGAACGGCGATTCGATCTTCAGGCGCCTGTCCCTCGCGATGGGACGCGATGACCTTGCGAACGACGCGTCGCTTGCGCACAACGATGGCCGCGCGGCGAAACAGCAGTGGCTCGACGGCGAGATCGAAGCGTGGACGAGCGCACGCTCTGCGGCGGACGTTCTCGCAGCAATGGAAGCGGCGGCAGTTCCGGCGTCCAAAATCTACTCGATCGCCGACATCGTCGCCGATCCGCATTACGCGGCGCGGGCGATGATCCGACAGATCCGTCTTTCGAACGGATCGACGCTCAAGGTTCCGGGTGTCGTGCCGAAACTTTCCGCAACGCCTGGCGATTTCGGCGGCGGTGGCCCGGCGCTGGGGCAACATACCGAGGAAGTGCTGAAAGGCGTCGGCTATGACGACGCGGCGATTGCCGAGCTCAGGCGGCGTGGGGTGATCTGACGCGGGACTCGGTCGACGCAGGCGCGCCATCGAGTCCCAGCCACTCGACAAGCATCGCCTCGGTGGAATTCAGCACGCGCTCGCGCGCATGCGGCGCCGGAATCGTACGTGCGAACGCAACCGCCCCCGCGCAGCTCGCGAACACCGCGATCGCAACGTCGCGCGGTGCAAGTCCCGCGTGCGCCGGAAATCGGTTTGCGACCCGGTTCAACAAGGCGCCGGTGCGCTCGCTGAACGCCGTCTGAAACGCCGCTCCGCCGCGCGTCACTTCGGGCAGCAGCAGCGTCAGCGGACACGCCGATGCGAGATCGTGCTCGTCGACCTGGTGCAGGTAGCGGTGGATGAGCGCCGCGAGCCACGCCCGATCGTCGGCGATCGGCGCAAGCGCGCCGAGCAGCCGGTCCATGCTGGCGTCGAGACCGTAGAGCAGCGTTTCGCGCTCGAGGTCTTCCTTGGACGCGAAGTGCGCATAGAAGCCTCCGACCGTCAGCCCGGCGCTCTTCATGACTGCGTCGATCGACGCGGCGTCCGGACCGCGCTCCTTCAACAGCCGGTCGGAGGCGGCAAGAATCCGGGCCCGCGTCTGCCCCTTGTGTTCCGTCGAATATCGTGCCATGATGTTTATAATATTACATACAATATATTACCGCAACCGTCGGAGGGCTTGTTATGACTCATCCCGTTCCGATCGATGCCGCCGTCCCGGGCGACGCGCTCATTCTTCCCGATGGCGGGGCGTTCCTGGTGCGGCCGATCACGCCCGCCTCGAAGTCGCTGATCGTCGGCGCAATGCGGCGCCTTTCGCCCGAAAGCATTCGTCGCCGCTTTTTCGCGCCGCGGCGCGAGCTCTCCGATCTCGAGTTGCACCGGCTGACAGCGCTGGATGGCTGGAACCAGTATGCACTGGGCGCGTGCGCGCGCGGGCCGGACGGAAACCTCGAAGGCGTCGGCGTTGCCCGCTTCGCGAGGCTCGATGAGGATCGGCGAACCGCGGAAATCGCGGTCACCGTCGTCGATGCGTATCAGAGCCGAGGCATTGGCTCCGCTCTGCTGGCGCGCCTCATCGCAGTCGCGACGACACGCGGCATCCGCCGGCTGCAGGCCTTGAGTCTTCCCGACAATGCGCCGATTCAGCGATTGCTCCGGCGTTTCGCGCCGGCCGCGCGTTGGCGCGACGAAGGCGACTATCTGGCGATGGAGTTTGCGTTGGCCGCGGAGCCGGTGTCGATGATTGCGCTGGCCTAGTCTTCAAATACACCGTCCGCCGTCGACTTCGAGACAGGCGCCGGTGATGAACGCCGCCTCGTCCGAGGCGAAGAACACCGCGGCGGTTGCGATATCCGTTGGCAGCGACAAGCGACCGAGCGGGATCGTCGCGACGAACTTGGCGCGCATTTCCGGCGTGTCCTGTCCCATGAAAGCGGCGAGCATCGCCGTCTCGCCAGCCACGGGATTGATGATGTTGACGCGGATGTTGTCGGGCGCGAGCTCGGCCGCCATCGATCGCGAAGTCGTGATCGCCGCGCCCTTGCTGCCGTTGTACCAGGTGAGGCCCGGCCGCGGGCGCACGCCGGCGGTGGAGGCAATTGTGACGAACACGCCGCCGCGCTTGCCGCGAAAGTGCGGAACCGCATGCTTCGCCGTGAGATAGAGGCTCTTCACGTTGACGCGGTAGATCCGGTCGAACTCGTCTTCGGCCACGTCGAGCATCGGCTGATTGCGATGCGTGGTGCCGGCGTTGTTGACAACGATGTCGAGGTCGCCAAAGACTTCGAGCGCGAAGGCGATCAGCCGCGCGACATCGGCGTCTCTCGACACGTCGCCGGCGCAGAACTTCGTGCGACCCCCCGTCGCGGCGATGTCGCGGACGACGCGCTCGCCGTTGGCGACGTCGATGTCGTTGACGACGACTCGCGCGCCCTCCGCAGCAAAGCGCTTCGCGATGCCCTCGCCGAAGCCGGAGCCTGCGCCCGTGACGATCGCGACCTTGTCCTTGAGTCTCATGGCGTCTTGGTGACCGCCACGGCCCGCGCGCGGTCGATGTTGCGGAAGCCGACGCACGCGTTCTTGAGTCCCACGAACTCCGGCAGCGTTCGCACGGCGAGGCGCCAGTGCCGCAGCAGCCGCTGCCCCATCGAAAGCTTCGGGCTCGCGGGCACTTCGCCGACATAGCGCTCGAGATCGACGTAGAACGTATCCGTCGGCCCGAGATCCGCGAGCTCGAGCGGGTGCGACGCGGCGCGATCGCGCATCGTGGCATCGACGCGGCGATGCACCGGCTCGGTCATCAGCATGTACTCTGTCACCGGCACGTCGTTCTTCAGCATCCGATGGACAATGATCACATCGACGCCGGCGAGCTCGGTCAGGTTCTTCACCCGCTGCACGGCGGCCTCGCCGAGATGGCCGACCAGCTTGATCTTGAGATTGCCCGCCTGCTGGCAGCCGTCACAGACGCACAGCGTGTTGACCTTGAGGTCGGACGCCTTGGCATGGAACGCCCGGTAGATCGCCGCCGCCTGCTCGGCGACGAAGTCGAGCGTAGGTTCCACACCGTTCGGCCAGGCGAAGTAGAAGAACGCCGCGTCGCCCTCGAGCTTCGCGAGCTTCAGGTGCTCGTCGGTCGCGTCGATCACGGCTTCCAGCAGCTGCGCGATGATGTCCTGCGCATGCGCGAGGCTCGCGCGATGGAATTTCATGAACCGCGTATAGCCGGCGATGTCGGCGATCAGCAGAAAGGTGGGTTGAATCGCCATGTCGATCGATGTCGGGGAGAAGCTTCCGGATACGCGCGATCGCTGTCGTCGGATGCAAATGCGGGCGAGCGCGCGGCTAGCCGTGCAGCAGCACGACGGTCTTGAGCACCGTGAAGCCGTACAACGCTTCGAACCCTTTTTCGCGCCCGTAGCCGGAGGATTTCACGCCGCCGAACGGCAATTCGACACCGCCACCGGCGCCGTAATTGTTGACGAACACCTGGCCGCTGCGGATCGCCCGCGCGAGGCGTAGTTGCCGTCCGCCGTCGCGCGTCCAGACACCGGCGACGAGGCCGAATTCCGTTCCGTTGGCGATGCGGATCGCGTCGGCTTCGTCGACGAACGGCATCGCGGCGAGCACCGGACCGAACACCTCCTCGCAGCCAAGACGGCACGAGGGAGCCACATCGCGCAACAGATGCGGCGCGACGTAATAGCCGGTCGACGGAGCCTCGGCGACGATCTCGCCCCGCGCGACCGTTGCGAAGCCGTCGCGCTCGGCTTCGGCCAGGAATCCACGAACTCGATCCAGCTGTCCGGCGCGGATCAGCGGTCCGCAGTCGAGATCGGCAAGCGCGGGCCCGACTTTCAACGCGGCAAACCGCGCGCCAAGCTTCGTCAGCACTTCCTCGTAGCGCGATTGCTCGACTAAGAGCCGGCTCCCGGCCGAGCAGGTCTGGCCCGCGTTCTGCACGATCGCATTGACGATCACAGGGAGCGCCGCATCGAGGTCGGCATCGGCGAATACGATCTGCGGGCCTTTGCCGCCGAGCTCCAGCGTCACCGGGCAGTGCCGCTTCGCCGCCTCGCCGGCGACAAATGCGCCGGTCGGGGGCGAGCCCGTGAACGACAGATGCTCGATCCCGCGATGCGCGGCAAGCGCGGCGCCCGCTTCGCGCCCGAGTCCGGTGACGATGTTGAGCGCGCCTTCCGGAAGACCGATGCCCGCTGCCAGCTCCGCAACGCGCAGCAGCGAGAGGCATGCGTCCTCCGCGGGCTTGACCACGCATGCGTTGCCCGCTGCAAGCGCCCCGCCCACCGAGCGGCCGAAAATCTGCAGCGGATAGTTCCACGGAATGATGTGTCCCGTCACGCCGTGCGGTTCCCGCCACGTCAATACCGAATAGCCGGCCGGATAGGGAATCGTCTCGCCGGTGAGCTTGTCGCACGCGCCCCCGTAGAACTCGAAGTAGCGCGCGCACGCCGCCACGTCGGCGCGTGCCTGCGCGAGCGGTTTCCCGCAATCGCGCGCCTCGAGCAGCGCGAGCGCATCGGCGTGGTCGAGAATCGCGCGCGAGAGCTTCGCCAGGACACGCCCTTTCTCGACGGGCGCGAGGCGGCCCCAGATCCCGTCGCGCGCGTGCTGCGCGGCTCGCACGGCCCGGTCGATATCCTCGGCGGTGCCGAACGCGATCGCCGCAAACGGCTCGCCGTCGGACGGATCGATCATCGGCAGCGTCGCGCCGGTCGCGGGCGCGACCCAGCGGTTGCCGATGAAGTTTTCGGCCGGTGTCGTGCTGATGGGAAGCGAATGAGGATCGTTCATGGGGGGAAAAAGTCCAGGGTAAATGCGGCCGCAAGGCTTCGCCGCGGCCGCTACATGCTTTTGTCCTTGTTCATCGCCGCTGGTTTGAACTTCCAGGCCAGCGTGTACTCGTCGGTGCGCGGTACGTAAGTGATGCCGTCGCGCGTGGCCCACAAGTTGACCTGGAAATGCAGCGGAATGACGCCGACGTCGGCAATCGCAAGCTCGGTCGCCCGTTGCAGGTAGGCTTCGCGCTTGACGTCGTCGACCGTCGCGAGTGCATCCTCGGTCAGCGCATCGACTTTCGGGTTCGAGTAACGGCCGCGGTTCGCGGTGCCGTAGCCCTTGTCGCGGTTGTAGGTCAGCAACAGCGCTTTCAGCGACGATGACGCCTCGCCCGTGCCCGTACTCCAGCCGAGGAGCATGAAGCTGAACTTGAGGTCGGTTGCTTGCGTGAAATAAGTCGACGACGGCATTGCGACGACCTTGGTGTCGATCCCCACGCGCGAGAGCATCTGCGCCACCGCCTGCGCGATCTTCGCGTCGTTGACGTAGCGGTTGTTCGGCGCGTGGATCGTCAGGCCGAAGCCTTGCGGATAGCCGGCGTCGGCGAGAAGCTTCTTCGCACCCTCGGGGTCGTACGCTTCGACCTTCAGGTTCTTGGTCGCACCGAAGAGGAATTCCGGCACCAGCTGGCCCGAAGGAATCGCCTCGCCCTCCATCACCTTGGCGACGATCGCCGTGCGGTTGATCGCCTTCGACATCGCGCGGCGCACCCGGACGTCCTTGAGCGGATTCTTCTCGAGCGGCCTGCCCGCCTTGTCGGTCACGAACGGCGAGACATCGCGGTTGGAATCGAGGTGCAGGTAGATGAGGCGGTCGGCGACGGTCTTCGATAGCTGGAGCTTCTTGTCACTACGCAGCTGCGCAACGTCGGAGGTCCGGACGTTTTCGATGGCCTGCACGTCACCGGAAAGCAGTGCGGCAACCCGCGATGCGTCTTGCGGAAGCAGGCGCAGCGTCACCTTTTCCCATGGCGTCCTGCCGCCCCAGTAGGCGTCGTTTCGCGCGAGCTCGATCCGATCGCCCTTCGCATAGCGCACGAGCTTGTAGGGTCCGGCGCCGATCGCCGCCTTGCCGCTGTTGAAGTCTTCGGTGGTCGCCTTTGCGTGAGCCTTGGAGCTGATCGTCACCTGTGTCATGTCCGACGGCATGAGCGGATAGGGAGTCGCCGTCCTGCACCGGATCGTGTACGGATCGACGACGACCATTTCCTTGATCTGCTTCGTGAACGCGGTGAACGGCGAAGGGCTGTTCGGCACCGTGGGCACGCGCTCGATCGACGCAACG
>WNGE01006621.1_pt1 | contig 14423 bp, 13 predicted proteins | sample 5400651 | NCBI WGS metagenome assembly WNGE01 (sample SAMN13153370, study PRJNA577476) | soil metagenome | isolation source: 60 cm soil or saprolite under grassland replicate 2 | place: USA:California | collected 2016-06-15 | reverse complement strand
TGCTTTGTTCAGTAGAAACCAACGGAGCCACGCCTAGAAATCTTCCTCGGTCGCGGCTGGTGGCGCCGGCAATTCAGCCCCCGGATCGGGGTAGAGCAGTTCGGTGAAGCGAGGGTCTTCTGACAAGTTCTGGAAATCGGAGTCGTTGCGCGCCTGAAACCGGATAGATGCATTCAGCCGAATGGCGGAGTCAAGGTGACGCAGTGAGTCTTCCAAGTGTCCTGTCAAGCAGTCCAGCGCAGCCAGGCCGTAGGCAACATAATCGGCCTGTGGAACTTGTTTGGAAAGCTTCTCCAGGTGCTCACGGGCGCTGACGTAATCCCCGACGTTCATCAAAGAAACAGCGTAATCGTAATGCTCTTCTGAAGTCTTGAACTGAGTGGTCGAGCGCTCCAGATGCTGGCTGCAGGCATTCATATGTACGTTGGCGCGGTCAGTCAGCTCTTTGCTGGGACCGGCAATTACCTTCTGCAGATGGCTCTTAGCCTTGTCGAATTTGTGCTCCTGCATAGCCCGCAGACCGGCCTCATAGTTTTGCACAGCCTGTGCAAAACGGGGGTCCTCGTTCATGGGCTTCTTCGGAGTCGTCTTCTGGGCCATTTGTAAAACTCGTCCTGAGTTCTTCGTAAGTGCTCCGCTATCTTATATTTAAGTATACCGAACAAACCGGAATTGACGGGATTAAAAATTAAGACTCGATCACGCATGGCCCGGCAGTTGCTAAGGCCCTGATTTCACTCTGTGGAAAACTGCCTCAGTGCCTGGCCTGGATGCCATTTCAGGATCATGCGCGTCGAGGCACCTAAACTTTGGATTCTACAATATTAAGCCTAGTTGATCGAAGCCGCGGTCTGCAAGTTTACCTGCTTCCATTCGCCTTTGATGATTCCCCGGCGAATCTGCGCCGCTGTCTTATGCTTTTCGTGCTCAGTATACGAGTAATAAACCTCCTTCAAGCAGGTGGCGCACTGCGCTCCGTGCGCGTTCTCAAAGCAACTGTGAAGACTGTTGTGGCCCATGCGGTCGCAATAGCAATAGCACGGCTGGTGATGCAATACGGTCGGAATCCTGGAGGCAAGCTCATACGCGTGAGTCTGGAATGGATACTGAGCATTCTCTCCCCATAGCTGCTCCTTAGCCAAAATCGCGGGCAGCTTGGTTCCCCTTGGCGGCGGTCCCGAATTGTACGCCGGAACGGTAGCTTCTTGCTGCGACTCCTGCTGAGATGTGGCCCAAGGTGTCGAAATGGTCACAATGACCGCGGAAAGAAGTGCCAGGGAAAGTCCCCGCTGAAACATGATTCATTCCTCGACGTAGCACATTGTAACCTGAATCCCCGCAGCGCAAAAATTCCCGAGCCTGGCGAGGGATACAAAAAAAGCGCGGGCTGAAAGCCGCGCCCTAAATTTGCATGCGAGAGTTTAAATGTCGTAGTACAGCGCAAACTCGAAGGGATGCGGGCGCAGGCGAACTGCGTCCACTTCTTTGGAGCGCTTGTATTCGATGTAGGTTCCGAGCAGCTCTTCGGTGAACACATCGCCTTTGAGCAGGAACGCATGATCCTTCTCCAGAGCATCCAGTGCATCTTCGAGCGAGCCTGGCATCGAGGGAACTTTGGCCAGCTCCTCCGGGCCCAAGTCGTAGATATCCTTGTCGAGCGGCTGACCGGGATCGATTTTGTTTTCGATGCCATCCAGTCCAGCCATCATCATTGCTGCGAATGCCATGTACGGATTGCAGCTCGGATCGGGTGGGCGGAACTCGACTCGCTTGGCTTTGGGCGACGCCGAATACATCGGGATGCGGCAGGCTGCCGAGCGATTGCGCCGCGAGTAGGCCAAATTCACTGGAGCTTCAAAGCCAGGAACCAAGCGCTTATAAGAGTTGGTGGTTGGTGCGATGATCGCCGAAAGTGCCGGGCCGTGCTTGATTAGCCCACCGATGTACCACAACGCCAGTTGCGACATGCCGGCATAGCCATCGCCAGCGAACAGCGGCTTGCTGCCCTTCCACAACGACTGATGAGTGTGCATGCCACTGCCGTTATCCTGGAAGATCGGCTTGGGCATAAAAGTGACCGTCTTGCCATATTGGTTCGCAACGTTCTTCACGATGTATTTGTAGAGCATCATGTGGTCGGCCGATTTGACGAGCGAGTCGAACTTCAGATCGATTTCAGTCTGGCCACCGGTCGCGACTTCGTGGTGGTGGCACTCCACTTCCAGGCCGCAGCTCTGCATGGTCATGACCATTTCGCTGCGCAGATCCTGATAATGATCGGTTGGCGGCACCGGGAAGTATCCTTCCTTGTAGCGCGGACGATAACCTAGATTGTTTTCTGTACGGCCCGAGTTCCAGCGTCCCTCTTCGGCATCGATAAAATAAAAGCCGTGCTGCTCACGCTGATCGAAGCGGACATTGTCAAAGATGAAGAACTCAGCTTCAGCGCCGAAATATGCAGTGTCAGCCAGGCCGGTTGAGCTGAGATACATTTCGGCTTTGCGCGCGATGTAGCGCGGATCGCGGTCGTAGCGTTGCTTGGTGACGGGGTCAGTCACGTCACAGACCATCACCAGCGTAGGTGCCTCGGTGAAAGGGTCGAGCATGTGGGTGCTCGCGTCGGGGATGAGTAGCATGTCGCTTTCGTGAATCGCTGCCCAGCCGCGAATGGACGAGCCATCCATGCCGAAGCCTTCTTCGAAAGAGGACTCAGACAGCTGGTCGATTGGATAGGAAACGTGATGCCAGAGTCCCGGCAAGTCCGTGAAGCGCAAGTCAAGCAGCTTGACGTTGTTCTTCTTCACGAACTCCAGAACAGTTTTGGGATCGGTGGTTTTCTCAGCCATGAATTGCTCCTTTGCGCCGGGCACACCCCAGCGCGGAATCGGCAACTCGGCCACACACTTTTTCTCTAGGCCCGGTCGCCAGGAATAGATTCATTCGGATGTTATGGGAAGTAAGAGCGCCTGCTACAATCTTTCCCTTTGCAGAACATTTTAGTGTAGAGGGCGGCGGCAGCGCGAAGAAATCAATTGTTTTTATGGCCCCTATAACTCGCATTTATTCGGGAACTATGAATTGTCAGCCTTTTGCTAGCCAAATTCAGGCGCAAAAGCTAATGGCCAAAAGCTAAGAGCTAAGTCCTGGAGTTGAAAGCTGACGGCTGAGAGCTTGCATTATGGACTTTGACCAACTGGAAACCTTTCTCGAGGTAGCTCGCCTCTCCAGCTTCTCTCGTGCAGCGGAGAAGCGCTTCCGCACGCAGCCGGCGATCTCTGCGCAAATCCGTGCGCTTGAAGAAGACGTCGGCGCCAAGCTGCTGGACCGCTCCGGCGGGAAGGTATCGATCACGCAAGCTGGCAAGCTGTTCCAGAAATATGCTGAAGAAACACTTGAGGCCCGCAAGAGCGTTCTCACCGCCATCGCCGAAACCGAGCGCGTGCCCCGCGGCGAGATTATCGTAGGAGCCAATGAGGGGACGTGCCTGCACATCCTTCCAGAAGTCTTTGCCGAATTTAAGCGGCAATATCCTGATGTTGCCGTGAATATAAAGCGGTCCGATTACGCCAAGATTCTGGAATCGACGATCGACAATTCGGTTGACTTCGGAGTTGTATCCTTGCCAGTCACGGACCCACGGTTGACGGTTGTGCTGATTCATCGCGACGAGTTGGTAATCATTTCCCCTCCGCAGCACCCGCTGGCCAAAATGAAATCGGCGACCATTGCCGAGGTGGCCAAGTTTCACCTTGTGATTCCAAAGGCCGGGCACACGCGTGACTCACTGGAAGATTTGTTTCATGAGCACAGGCTCAAGCCGCATTACGCCATGGAACTCGACTCGAGCGAACTGCTGAAGCGGTTTGTGGCTGCGGATGTTGGGGTTGGATTCATCGCCCGCTCGCATGTGCAGGAAGACGTGCAGGCGAACGTACTTGCCGCCATTCCGATTGCCGACGCGCAGATTCGGCGCGACCTGGCGCTGGTCTTCCGCAAGGACAAGGCGTTGAGCCGGGCGGCTCTGGCCTTCATCGATACGACAGTAAGAATCAAAAACCCCGAGGCGATTGCTCGCCCGAAGCGGTAAGCCCTTCTGTGCGTTGCTCACCGCGGTTTTGAGTTAAAATTTCGGCGACGTGAAACTCCGAAAATTTTTCCCAGTAGGCTTATTTTTATCTTTCATCTGTTCTGCCCCGGCTCAGGCTCCCCGCAAATCAACTCGTCCACTGCCGCCATCTGCTTTTAAACTCGTTTCCATCCGCGTCACTGGCACCAAGCGCTACACGCCAGACCAGATCAAGGCAGCGACGGGTCTGCAACTGGGCCAAACCGTGAGCGAGGATGATTTCAAGGCAGTCAGCCGACATCTTGGGGAGACTGGAGCTTTCAGCGATGTTGCTTATGCATTTCAGTATTCCTCTGAGGGCGCAAAGCTGGATATTCAAATAGCAGACGCGAATCAGTTCGTTCCTGCGCGTTTCGACAATTTTGTCTGGCTCACGGATCAGGAACTGCTGCAAAAGCTACAAGCGCGTGTGCCGCTTTTCAATGGAGAGTTGCCGGTCGCGGGCACTCTTGCCGATCAGGTTGCCGACGCGTTGCAAGCTCTGGTTACCGAGCACAATCTTCAAGGAAAGGCGGATTATTTGCGCTATGCGCCTCAGGATGGACCAATCACTGCGTTTGTCTTCACGATTGGCGGGCCGGCCATTCATATTCGCAACGTTGAGCTCGTGGGGGCAGCAGCGCCTGAGCTTCCGCTGTTGCAAGCCGCGGCAAAGGGTCTTCAAGGACGCGAGTACCGGCGCTTTATGGTCCGCGCTTACGATGAAAAAGATTTTCTGCCCATCTACCTTGAACGTGGCTACCTGAAAGCCACTTTCGCGGATGCGCAGCCAAAAATCGTGCAAGACACCCCTCAAGAGACTCTTGTTGACGTGAACGTGGGCGTCACGCCGGGCCTGCAATACAAAATGTCTGAACTGCAACTCTCAGGCTACAAAGCTTTCGAAGCTGAGAAGCTCCGGGCTTTTATCCATCAGCAACTCGGGCAGCCCGCCAATACCGTCCAACTCGCGAAGGACCTCGATGAGATCAAGAAGCTCTATGGCACGCGTGGATACATGGCCGCAGCGATCAAACCGGAACCGGAATTTGATGATGCGCACTCGACTGTTCGCTACCTGCTCGAGTTCCATGAAGGCGACGTTTACAAGATGGGAGACTTGGAAATCCAGGGTCTCGACAGCCGCACCACGGCTCGGCTGGTTGACGCATGGAAGCTCCGCGGCGGCGATGTTTTCGATTCCAGCTACCCTATGCGATTTGTAAAAGAGTGGATAAAGGAGCTTTCGCGGATGGGCGAGTGGAACGTTGCCTTGCACACTACCCTGGAGGAGAAAGACAAGCTCGTGGACGTCACGATACGTTTTGATCCAAAGCGGTAGGAAAAGCGGGACTTCATAAACCACAAAGGGCACGAAAGGTACACAAAGGGCGAATCCTTAGTGCTCCTTCGTGTCCTTAGTGGTCAATTACGACAAAACCTGGTCTTTGTAACTTGGACTCCTTCTGCATTGTCTATATGATGGAGTTAACTTCATTTCCAGCCATTCCAAGGAGAGCTTACTGATGAAATCGGTTTCGCGGAGAATTGCCACTTCCCTATTTCTCTTAATCGTCACCGCGCTATTTGCGCTGCCCGCTTCCGCTGCCAAACCGCAGACGTTTACCGGGAAAGTCAGTGACGCCATGTGTGGCGCACACCACATGATGGAAGGCGATCCGGCGGGCTGCTTGCGCTCCTGCGTGGCCAAGGGGTCAAAATACGCCCTGGTCGTCGGCGACAAGGTATACACGCTTGAGAGCAGCGATAAGGCGACTCTCGCAGAGCTCGACAAGTTGGCCGACCAGAACGCCAAGGTGACTGGTGAAGCCAACGGCGACAGCATCCAAGTGAAGTCGGTGGCGCCAGCCGGCAAATGAAGCAGAAATCTGCGGTATAGCCCCTTCCTGGGCAGGGCGGAACTCCAACTCCGGAGTTCCGCTTTTATTTTGCCAAGTAACCCAAATTTCATATTGTCCAGCCAAGTCGCTATGTTATGTTTGACCGAATTATCGAGATCAGCGGAGGAAACTCGAATTGTCCAGAGACATGGTCCCCAAGCGGATTTTTTTCACTAAGGGGGTCGGCAAGCATCGTGAGCGGCTCACTTCGTTCGAGCTGGCGTTGAGAGATGCCGGCATCGCCGCACAGAATCTGGTCCGCGTCTCGTCTATTTTTCCGCCACAGTGCAAGTTGATTGCGCGTTCGCAGGGATTGAAGTACCTGGATCCGGGTGAGGTGGTGTTTGCTGTGGTCGCCGAGAATTCGACCCACGAACCACATCGTCTGCTGGCGGCTAGCATTGGAGTTGCCATTCCGGCGGACCGTAATACGTATGGCTATTTGAGTGAGCACCACTCGTTCGGGGAAACTGAAGATGCCGCGGGAGATTATGCCGAGGAACTCGCCGCCGAGATGCTGGCGACAACGCTGAACGTTGAGTTCGATCCTGACCGGTCCTGGGATGAGAAGAAGGAGATTTATCGCATTTCAAACAAAATTGTGCGCACGGCAAATGTGACTCAGTCGGCAGTGGGCGATAAGCGCGGGCTGTGGACAACCGTGATCGCATCGGCGATTTTTATTTTTGATTGAGGTTCGCTTCGCTGGGCAGCCCCTTCGACTTCGCTCAGGGCAGGCTTGGGCGGCTGTCCCTACGTGGTCTCTCTTACTTCCTAACCGCTACTTTGTCCTTCTTGACTTTGTGGCTTTCCTGATCTTTTTCCATCCGTTCCAACACCGCAGCCACAATCAGCGGCAAGCCCACTGTGGCATCAAGAAAGACTTCGCCGAATCTCCCGCCTTCTGCAGGCGGCACGAACTTGCCCCACGAGATTGCCTCACTGTACGGGCTTCCTGAGAGCCCGCCCCAGTACACCGGCTCGGGACAAATCCGCACGCCGTAGTGATAGCGCTTAAGGGGAACATTCTCGCCCATGCGGCGGTGCCGCAACTCGATGAACGGCCCAAACTGTTGCGACCAGTTGCGGGGCACGCCTCCGCCGATCGTGAAAATCCCGAGCCGCTTTTGGCGCAACAGCGTGGAGGCGAAGTGTTCGAGGTCCTCGAAGGGATCGAAGCGTAACTTATGGCGGCCTGAGCCTTCACGCAGGCGATTGGAGAGCGCCACGTCCAGGCCGAGTTCGGAGTCGGTAAACGCTGGAACAAATACCGGCACACCGTTTTCAAATGCCGACTTTAGAATCCCACGCTGGCCTTTTGCATTTTTCGATAAGTACTCGCCGATCTGCCGGTTCAGCTTATAGGAGCAGAGCACCTCGTTAGGATCCCAACCTTCAAGCACGTGGAACATGACCTGCTCAACATCGTCGAGGTTCTTCTCCGGCTCGAGCGTGTCATACACGCGGTTGTAGCCCTGCTCATAAAGCTGGGCGTCGGGCACATCGGGGTTATAGCGGAAATGGGCACGCCCGGTGGCTTCGACAAGTCCGTGCGCCATGAGAGCGCCGGTGGAAACGATCGCGTTGACAATGCCGCGATCAATCAGCTCGGCAATAACAAGACCCTGCTTCGCTACAGTCATCGCCCCGGCCAAGGTCATGACTACGAAACAATCCTTATCGCGCGCCATGGCTTCGAGCACATCGGCAGCTTCGCCAAGCTGGCGGCCAGTGAAGGCAGTCTTCGACATCGCGCGCACCAAATCGTCAATTGAGTGGACGCGGTTCAAATCCAGCGGCTCAAGCGGAATGAGGCGGTCTTCGAGAGGATCGTGCAAATGGCGATCAACTCCGGTTCCGTCGTGGTTGCCATGTTTCAAGGTCGCACCTCCGGGTACGGCAGTTGCGAAGCACTACTGTACTAAATGCCAGGGAAACTGAGAACCGCCAACTGAGAACTGATATTCTATGGCGGCTTGAAGGAGACTTCTTCGTGCCACCTGAGAAATTTCGCGTGGGACTCGCACAGATGTCGGCCACGCCTGATCCGGAGAAAAACCTCCAGCACGCTATCGAGCAGGTTCGTGAAGCGGCGCGTCGAGGCGCACAGATCGTTTGTCTCCCCGAGCTTTTTCAAACGCAGTATTTCTGCCAGCGCGAGGAAACAGCGCTGTTCGAGCTTGCGGAACCCATCCCTGGGCCGACAACCGCGAAACTATCGGAGTTGGCGAAGCAGCTTCACATAGTTTTGATCGCATCGTTATTTGAGAAGCGCGCTGCCGGCGTGTATCACAACACTGCGGCAATTTTCGATGCGGATGGCGCGCTGCGTGGGATTTATCGCAAGATGCACATCCCTGACGATCCACTTTATTATGAGAAATTTTATTTCACGCCTGGCGATCTGGGATTTCGTGCGTTTGATACTGCTGCTGGCCGCGTAGGCGCATTGGTTTGTTGGGACCAGTGGTATCCGGAAGGCGCACGGCTTACGGCATTGCAGGGAGCACACGTGTTGTTTTATCCCACGGCGATCGGTTGGCATCCGGCGGAGAAAGCGGAGTTTGGCGAGGCGCAATATGATGCCTGGCGCACCATTCAGCGCGCACATGCGATTGCTAACGGCGTGTATGTCGCGGTTGTGAATCGAGTGGGACATGAGACCGGAAATATTCGTGGGAACTCGGCGCCGGGCGCGGGGCTTGAGTTTTGGGGTGGATCGTTCATTTGTGATCCGTTTGGCCGGGTAATCGCGGAGGCGTCGCACGAAAAAGAAGAAATTTTGCTTGGCGAAGTGGATTTGAAAGCGCTCGAAGATGTACGCCGGAACTGGCCGTTCTTGCGCGACCGGCGAATCGATAGTTACGCGCCGATTACAAGCCGGTTACTGGATTGAGATCTGCACACGATGACAGCTCGCGGGCGCGGCACTTCAAGTAATACTTCAACTCCTAGTTTGTCGCGTTACCGCTTCCCTGCCGAATGGGAGCCGCACGCCGCCACTTGGCTGGCATGGCCGCATTATCACGATGATTGGCCGGGAAAATTTGAACCGATCCCATGGGTCTACGCGGAAATCGTTCGCCATCTTGCGCGTCACGAGCGCGTCGAGTTGATTGTGAACGATGCGGCTTCCGAAAAAAGTGCCCGCAAGGTGCTCGACAGAGCTAACGCGCTCAATGACAACATTCGATTCCATCGCTGGCTGACAAATCGTGTTTGGACGCGCGATTCTGGATGCAGCTTTGTAATCAGCATTGACCACGTAGGGGCGGGTGCCCCCACCCGCCCAGCTCGAGGGGGCCACACGGGCGGGGACGCCCGCGCCTACATCGAAAGACTCGCAGCGGTCACCTGGCGCTTCAACGCATGGGCGAAATATCCCAATTATAAAAATGATGAAAAGATTAGCAGCCTCATGACGAAAGCAGCCGGAGCGCAAGAACTCCGCCCCATGTTCGGCAAACGCCAAGTCGTGCTTGAAGGCGGTTCAATTGATTCGAACGGTAAAGGCACACTGCTGACGACCGAAGAGTGCTTGCTCAGCAAGGTTCAACAACGCAATGCAGGAATGAAACGCGAGGATTACGAAAAAGTTTTTTCAGAGTTCCTCGGGATCAAAAACGTGATCTGGCTTGGCTCCGGCATCGCTGGCGATGACACGCATGGGCACATCGACGACATTACCCGCTTCGTCGCACCCGATACAGTTGTAAGTGCGGTCGAATCGAATCCCGATGATGCGAATTACGAGCCTTTGCGGGAGAACCTCCGCCGCCTCCGCGAAGCGAGGGATCAAGATGGCAAGCCGTTAGCGATTGTCGAGCTGCCCATGCCAGGACCGGTAATTTTTGAAAAACGCCGCCTGCCGGCGAGCTACGCGAATTTTTACATTGCGAACGGACTCGTGCTGGCGCCGGTTTTCAACGATCCGAACGACCGCCTCGCGCTCGATATTCTTGCCGATCTCTTCCCTGACCGCGAGATTGTGGGGATCTACTCTAGAGATCTGATCTGGGGCTTCGGCGCGATGCACTGCATGACGCAACAACAACCGTTGTAGCTGTCAGCTATCAGCCGTCAGCTTTCAGCTATCGGCTTTCCAGCACAAATCTCAACTGGTTAAACTCGCCTGACAAAAACGCTGATCTGGGAACCCTGGGATGTTCGGGTGATTGTCTCACGGCTGATCGCTGATAGCTATTTGCGATACTGCGTGGGTTGCGGGCCCTTCTCCAGCATCTCGCGGTTCCAGATGGCGCCTTCGCGGGTGTAGCTGGCTAGTTCGAAGTCTTGAGTGAGCTCAAGGGCATCGGTGGGACAGGCGTCCTCACAGAGGCCGCAAAACATGCAGCGGCTCAGATCGTAGGTGAAGTGGGTAAGCTCTTTGCGGCGGGTCTTCTCATTGCGCTCGCTCGAGACCACGATCAGATTCTCAGGACACGCCAGCGCGCACAGGTCGCAGGCAATGCACATGGTCTCATTTGTATCGGGATTTACGTTCAGCCGAGGTGCTCCCCGGTAGCGTTCGGCTACCTGCGGCCTCTGTAGCGGATACTGCTCGGTGTAGATCTCTTTGGGATCCTGATAGCGGAAGGTGACACTCAGGCCTTTGATCAGGTCAACCATGAAGATCTTGCGCAGCAGGTTGGGAATGCCCATACAGAACTAGGATAACATCGAATTTGGCACCCAGGCTGACAGCCGTGCTCGGCTCCCGACTGGACTTTGATCGACATTGAATCAAATCATTGCAGTTTTGCGTACTCCGCTTTCGCTTCGCGCAGGATAGGGATGTCTGGATCGGCGTCCTTCCAGGTTGCGAAGAAATCCTGGTAAGCGGTCTTAGCCTTGGTGGTGTCTCCTTGAAGCGCATAGGCGCGCCCCAATCCCAAGCCCGCCAGCGTATAAAACGCATTGGTCGGATCGACGCCCTTGTGATCCAGAATCCTCTGGTACTCGGTAGCGGCCTTTACTCCGTCGCGTGCCTTCAGAAACGCTTCTCCGCGAATATAGATGGGCAAATAACTGGCCGCGCCCGGCCCTGCACCAAGTTCGTAAGGTCTGGCCGTCTCCATCAGGGCAATTGCCTTTTGAGGATTGTTCTGCTGCAGCTCAATGAAGGCCTGAGTCGCCGGAATATCTACACGGTTGAGTATTGTGTCGGTGGGAAACTCCTTGGCCAAGCCGTCGACCAGCTTCTGAGAACCGCTGATGTCACCGATTCTTGCCAGCACTCCTGCGGATATGTCTCTGGTTCCTCTATCGTTCGATGCACTGAGAGCATTGGAGACCTCCTGGCGGGCGGCAGCTATATTCCCGAGCTCGGCCTCGCACGTCCCCTCGATTGCGCGAAGGACCCCAGCAAACTCTTTCATACCATGACTCTCGGCGGAAGCCACAGCCTGCGCGAAGGTCTGCCTGGAATTTTGCAGTTTCCCCAAGGAGCACTCCCCCTGCGCCTTAAGCAGCAGAATGATTGCTTCATACGGCTTTCCTCTTAACGCCTCCACTTGGCGCTGCATGCCGCTTTGATCGTGCTGGATGAATGCAAGCTCATAAAGCGTAAATCGCAACGAATCCGCGCCTGTACCCTGTGCGATGGCTTTCTCCAGTACGACCTTAGCTTCATCATAGCGGTTCAGCCGTTCATAAACGTCCCCCAAGTTCTGATAAGCGTACGAGTCTCTTGGATCGAGTCGCATGGCCTCGCTGGCGTTGGCCAATGCCTTCTCATGCTGCCCTATACCTTCGTAACGCAACGCCAAATTGTCCCAAGGAACCGTGTCTCGTGGATAGGTAGTTTTCCATTGCTCGTAGACCTCAATGGCCTTATCGACATCCCTTAGATCTTCATCGTAATGATGAGCAGAAATATAAAACTTTTCCCGCTCACTCGCGCGGTCCTTCAGGTCGAAGGCCTTCTTCAAGTACTCACTTCCCAGCTTTTGCTGGGTCAGATTGCCGTATACCACCCCGAGGGTCGCATGGGCCATGGCGAAATTGGGGTCCAACTCGACGGCGCGCTTTAGGTGGGGAACCGCTGCTTCATCATCCTGCTTTTGATGTGCGGCTTGCCCCAAGCTGAACTCCTTCAAGGCCTCCAGCGATGACGTCGTTGCCCGCTCCAGTGGAGCAGCAAACTTCTGGAGCGAAGTGACGGATTCTCCCAGCTTGCCCCGCAGGTTCGATGCAGCCTGGTCCAGCGACTTCAGCACTTGCTCTTTGCTTTCGGCTTCCACCTGGTCACGGGCCAGCGAATCGCCCGTCTGCGCGTTGATCGCGTTCAAGTCAATCACGTAGTGACTGCCCAGGCTCGATATCGAACCTGTGAGCATGGCCTTGATCCCTTCGCGTTGACATATCTCGCGACCGACCTCGCCGGTCACCCGCTCGTCAGATGAACGTCCCATGAAGCGTAGGGCTTCGCGAATGCGCGACTCTGGCGTGACGTTCAGATAGGGGGATTGCTCAAGCTGCACTGCGAGAGCCTGCTTCAGCGTTCCATCAAACACAGAGTCGCCGGTAGTGTTCACAAAGTCGGCAAGCAGGATGGAATCTTTCTCAGTCAAGCTGCTTGCACGGCGTCTGTACAAAAAAACTCCCGCCGCAGCGGCAAGGATCAATACTGCACTGATGGCACCTAACATCCATCGCCGTTTGCCTTCTGCTGGACGTCTGGTTGTTGTATCTGACACGGGAGTCTGTAGCGCAGCGCTTGAGGCAGCCACAGCTCCGAGGCGTGCTGGTAGCGCAAGTTGCGGTCTTTTTCCAGCGCACGATTGATGATGCGCTCCAGCTCGGCCGGGAGATCGGGATTCAGCCGGATCGGAGACACTGGCGCACGGCTGAGGATGGCTTCAAAAATCACAGCGGATGTATCGCCGCGAAATGGAACCGTGCCCGTCGCCATCTCGTACAACACCGCGCCGAATGAGAAAAGATCAGTTCGGCTATCCAATTCTTTGCCTCGGGCCTGTTCCGGGGACATGTAGGCGACTGTGCCTAGCGCCGTGCCTGGGCTGGTCAAGTGCGCCGCACTCACGCCGGCGGTCGGCATCGAGGTTGCTCCTACCGCTTCGAGCGTTTTGCTGCCCAGCGTGACTTTCGCCAGTCCGAAATCGAGAATTTTCGCGTGCCCCCGCTTGGTCACAAAGATGTTGGCCGGCTTAATGTCGCGGTGAATGATGCCTTCTGCATGGGCGGCATCGAGTGCATCGGCAATCTCGATAGAAACGGAAAGCAGAGTTTCCAACTCCAGCGGTCTGCCCGCAATCAGGTGCTTCAGCGTCACACCGTCAAGGTATTCCATGACAATGAACGCTTGCCCATTCTGCTCATCAACTTCATGGATGGTACAAATGTTGGGATGATTCAGGGCAGACGCGGCCTTGGCTTCGCGCTGAAAACGCCCTAGAGATTGGGGATCTTTGGCGACATCGTCGGGTAAGAACTTCAGGGCAACAAATCGTCCTAATTTGACGTCCTCGGCCTTATAGACCACACCCATCCCGCCGCCACCCAGCTTCTCCAGAATGCGATAGTGAGAGATGGTCTGACCGATCATGGCGTTTAAACCAGCCTGAGCATCTTAGTGCTGTCAAACCAGTGAGTCAATGAATCGCGCGCTGCTTTAAGCATCCCATACAATATGCGCTGGCGATCACAGAGAAACAGACTTGATGAGCAAGGAAGAATTACCGTCCGACGAACTCTGGATGGAAGAGGCTCTACGCGCCGCCCAGCGGGCGTTTGAAGCTGGAGAAGTTCCGGTGGGCGCGGTGGTGGTGTGCGATGGCAAAATCATCGGGCGAGGATGGAATCGCAATATCACTGATCGTGACCCAACGGCGCACGCCGAAATCATCGCGTTACGCGAGGCCGGTACCGCGATAGGTAACCATCGTCTGGGCGACTGCGAACTGTTTGCTACAATTGAACCGTGCGCGATGTGCGCCGGAGCCATGGTGCATGCGCGTTTGAAACGCCTGGTCTACGGCGCCGATGATCCGAAGGCAGGCGCGGTTCAATCCGTGATGCGGGTACTCAATCATCCGCAATTAAATCACCGAGTAGACGTGAGAAGGGGCGTGCTGGCAAGCCGCAGCGCGGGGTTATTGCAGGAATTCTTTAGACAGCGAAGGAAGTAAAGAGAGAGTGGCCAGCGGTTAATGCTAGCAACCGATCAGTAGCCACTGACAACTAGTTTGACGCGGAGAGGTGCGTGAGCGGTTGAAACGATCCGCCTCGAAAGCGGACATACCTTAACGGGTATCGGGGGTTCGAATCCCTCCCTCTCCGCCAGACCTTTCGTAATCTAGTAGTTACGCGGTGTGATACCTAGAATGATTCTGTTTCTACGGGTCACATGAACCGCACCGTCAATCTCACCAAACGAGTTCAAACCTGTAAAGGCT
>WNGE01010085.1_pt1 | contig 14425 bp, 12 predicted proteins | sample 5400651 | NCBI WGS metagenome assembly WNGE01 (sample SAMN13153370, study PRJNA577476) | soil metagenome | isolation source: 60 cm soil or saprolite under grassland replicate 2 | place: USA:California | collected 2016-06-15 | reverse complement strand
GCCCAGCCAGTGCCACGTCTCATGCACCGCGGCCAGCAGGTAGGAGAGCGGCAGGGCGACGACGACGCTCAGCGCGTTGTCGCCGAGGACGAAGACGTCGCCCGCCCGCGGCCACAGGTCCGGCCGCAGCGCGAAGCAGCCCACGCAGAACAGGAGCGCCGCGGCGTAGCAGCACCAGGCGGCCGGTGAGAACAGGGCTCGCACGTGCTGCTGGCGCAGCGGGCCGGCGAGCCAGCGGCGCTGCTGGATCGGCGCGGTCCGGCCCGGGCCCCGCGCCTGCGCCGCCGGCGCGTCCCCAGCGGGGCCGGCGACGAAGCCCAGCTCCCGCAGGCTGTCGACAAAGGACCCCACGTCGACTGGCTCGCCCGCGTGCCGCTCGGCCTCGGCGGCGGCCTCGCCGGTGGTGGCGCCGCGCAGCAGTGCCCTGACGACCACCGCGCCGACCGGTGGCACGGCGACGAATGTCCCCGCCTCCGGGTCGCCCACCAGCACGTCGTCGCCATCGTCGACCAGCGCGAGCGGCCGCAGCCGCACCCGCTCCCCGGTCCCGGCGCCTGGCGCTGCGGCGCTCACGATACCGCCGCGCCGGCCGCGAGCCGCTCGCGGGCGCGCCCGCACAGCGCGCAGCCGGGGTCCTGGGGCCAGGGCTCGCGCCGCTGCTGGCAGCCGCCGGCGACGTCCACGTAGACGTTGGCGCCGGCGGCGTAGGGGGGCTCGTAGCCGGTCAGGTAGCGCAGCGCCTCGAAGGCCACGAGCGATCCGACCAGCGCCGCCGCCGGGCCGATGGCGCGGTTGACCCGCGACCGGCCCGAGGCCAGCCGCATCGCCACAGCGCCTGCCTCCGGCACGCTCGCCTCCTCGTCGACCTGCTTCCTCCAGCACGCATAGCACGGAGTGCGGCCGGGGTCGACGGAGAAATAGACCAGCTCGCTGCCCACCATCCCGCCGCGGACCCAGGGCACCCCGGCGCTGACGCAGGCGTCGTTCACCAGGGTGTCCACGTTGTCGGGCTGGTCGATGCCCGACACGACCAGGTCCACGCCGCCGAGCAGGTCGGCGACGTCGGCGGGCTCGCCCACACGGCGCTCCACCGCGGCCACGTCGACGCGGGGGTCGAACTCCCGCACCCAGTCCACTGCCCGCCGCACCTTCGAGCGGCCGACGTCGGCCTGCCGGTAGAGGAACTGGCGGGCGAAGTTGCGCGGCTCGACGAGGTCGTGGTCCAGCAGGGTCAGCCGGCCCACACCCAGCCCCGCCAGGCTCTGCAGCACGTTCGACCCCAGGCCGCCCGTGCCGAGCTGGAGCACGTGCGCCGTGCCGAGGCGGCGCTGGAATTCGAGCCTGGACGTCTCCAGCGAGGCGAAGAGCTCGAAGAACGCCAGGTTGCTGAAGTAGCGTCCCTCCGGTGCCGCGGGCACGGGCGCGGGGTCGTCTGCGTCCTCCAGCAGCCGGACCGAGTCCAGCGCCGCCACTGCGTCCCCCAGTTCCGCGAGGTCCACCTCGACGCCTGCCTCCGCCAGTCGCTGCCGCAGCTCTGGGAGGGCCTGCGGGCCGGCGGCCAGCGCGGTCAGGAGCGCTTCGGCATGGCCGTCGGGATCGCTCAGCTCGATCTGCCTGCTCGGGTCGCAGACCACGACCAGCGCGTCGTCCCAGCGCTCCCAGGCGCACTCCTTGAGCGCAATCCTCACGACCAGCCTCCTCTCCCCGGTCCGCATCCCGGGCGTGGCGGCCGCGCCGCCACGCCCGTCGACAAGCAGCAGGACGCTAGGACGCTAGGACGCGACGTGAGCCGTGGACTTCACCGCCTCGACCTTGCGGACCTCGATCTTCATCGGCTGCTCACCTCCCCTCCCGCGTGGGACCGGCAGGCCGAGAGGTATCGGCGTGACCGGTCCTGGCTGCCGTACCCGGTACACAATGGCGGCCCCGGCTTCACTCCGGCTGTTGTGTCACTGTTGCGGCACTGTGATCCTGCTGTACCGTTCTGTCGGGACCCGTGCGAGGATCAGGCGGTGGCGGCCTTGCCCAGGGACCGGAGGACGTCCGAGATGTGGTTTCGGATCCTTGGACCGCTGGAGGTGCTCGGCGGCAAGGGCTGGACAGGGCTGGGCTCGGCCAAGCTGCGGGCACTGCTGGCGACGTTGCTGATCAACAGCAACGAGGTGGTCGCCGTCGACCAGCTCAGCGAGGAGCTGTGGGGCGAGCGGGCGCCCAGAGCGGCGACCAACCTGATCCAGCAGTACGTGATGCGCCTGCGCCGGAGGCTGCACGACCAGCCGGGCCGGCGGCTCGTGACGCGCTCTCCCGGCTACCAGCTCCTGGTCGCGGACGCCGAGGAGCTCGACGCGCAGTGGTTCGCTCACCTGCTGGCCACCGGCCTCGGCGCACTGCAGGCCGGGGCGCCTGCGCGGGCCGCGGCCCTGCTGGACGACGCACTGGGTCTGTGGCGTGGTCGGGCCCTGGTCGACGTGCCACCGACTCCCGCGGTCGAGGCGGAGGCGGCCCGGCTCGAGGAGCAGCGGCTGGCCGCGCTGGAGGCGCGCATCGACGCGGATCTGGCCTGCGGCCGGCATGCCGCCCTGATCCCCGAGCTCCGCAAGCTGGTGCTCGACCAGCCGCTGCGCGAGCGGCTGTGGGGCCAGCTCATCCTGGCGTTGTACCGCTCAGGCAGGCAGGCCGACGCGCTCGCCGCCTACCGCCAGATCCACCGGCTTCTGGACGCCGAGCTGAGCGTCGCGCCATGCGCCGCGCTCCGGCAGCTCTACCAGCAGATCCTCAGCGCTGACCGCGCCATGGACGGGCCCGCGCCGCCGCCGGCGCCACCAGTGCCGTCAGTGCCGCCGGTGGCGGCGGCCGAGCCTGGCATCCCAGGCGGGCTGTCCCAGCCGGTGCCGCGGCAACTGCCCCCCGGCGTGGCCAGCTTCACCGGCCGCGGCAAGTACCTGCGACAGCTCGGCCAACTGGTCGGCGATACTGCTCCAGGGCCGCCGGCCGCCCTGGTCATCGCCGCGATCGCCGGCACCGCCGGGGTTGGCAAGACAGCCCTGGCGGTGCACTGGGCCCACCGGGTCGCCGGGCGCTTCCCCGACGGGCAGCTCTACGTCGACCTGCGCGGCCACGCCCCGAGCCCGCCGGTCCGCCCGGTCGAGGCGCTGGCGCAGCTCCTGCGTGGCCTCGGGGTGGCGCCAGAGCAGGTTCCGGCCCGGCTGGAGGAGGCTGCCGGCACCTACCGGTCGCTGCTGGCCGGCAAGCGGGTGCTGGTGGTGCTGGACAACGCCGCCAGCCCCGACCAGGTCCGCCCCCTGCTGCCCGGCAGCCACACCTGCCTGGTCGTCGTCACCAGCCGAAACCAGCTCGGTGGGCTGGCCGCCAGAGACGGCGCCCGTCTGCTCACCCTGGACGTCCTCAGCCGCGACGAAGCCATCGCCCTGGTCGGCGCGATCGTCGGTGACGACCAGACCCGCGCTGAGCCGGGCGCCGCGGCCGAGCTGGTCCGGCTGTGCGCCCGCCTGCCGCTGGCGCTGCGCATCGCGGGGACGAATCTGGCCAACCATCCCCACCAGCGCCTCGTCGACTACGCCGGCGAGCTGGCGCAGGGGGACCGGCTTGCGAAGCTGGTGGTGAACGGCGACGAGCAGACCGCCGTCAGGAGCGCGTTCGACCTGTCCTACCAGCGACTCGCCCCGCCGGAGCGGCGGCTGTTCCGACTGCTGGGCCTGGTGCCGGGCTGCCAGGTCAGCTCCGCTGCCGCCGCCGCCGTTGCCGGCACCACACCCCAGCAGGCGGAGCTTGTGCTGGACCGGCTGGCAGGCGCTCACCTGCTCGAGCGGCGCGCACCCGACCGCTTCTCCTTCCACAGCCTGCTGCGCCTGTACGCCACTGCCCGCGCCATGGCCGAGGACAGCGAGCAGGAGCGCCAGGCGGCGACCCGGCGGCTGCTCGCGCGGCCTCACCGGGCGGCGGTCAGAAGCGCGGCGGCTCGGTGTACTCGCCCCAGACCGCCTTGAGGGCGCCGACCATCTCGCCCTCGGTCGCCTCGGCCCTGGCGGCGTCGATCAGCAGCGGGATCAGGTTGTCATCGCCGGAGGCGGCGCGCCGCAGGCGGTCAAGGGCCTGCTCGACCTTGGACCGGCCGCGGGCCGCGCGGCGGCGCGCGAGCTCCGCGCACTGCTCGCGCTCGACCTCCTCGGAGATCCGCAGGATCTCGAGCTCCTCGTCGTCGGAGGTCACGTACTTGTTGACGCCGACGACCACCTTCTCGCCCTTCTCGAGCTGCTGCTGGTATGCGAAGGCCGCGTCGGCCATCTGCTGCTGGAACCAGCCGCGCTCGATACCGGCCAGCACCCCGTCCAGCATCGAGCCCTTCCCGAGCCTGTCGATCGTGGCGAAGATCTCCTCCGCGCGCCGCTCCTGGAGGTCGGTCACGTGCTCCACGTACCAGGAGCCGCCGAGCGGGTCGATCACGCTCGCCACGCCCGTCTCCTCGGCGATCACCTGCTGGGTGCGCAGCGCGGTCCCGGCGGCGCGCTCGGTCGGCAGGGCGTAGACCTCGTCGAGCGCATTGGTGTGCAGGCTCTGGGTGCCGCCGAGCACGGCGGACAGCGCCTCCAGCGCGGTGCGGACGACGTTGTTGCCTGGCTGCTGGGCGGTCAGGGAGACCCCGGCCGTCTGGGTGTGGAACTTGAGCTGCTGGGCCTTGGAGCTGGTGACGCCGTAGCGCTCGCGCATCCAGCGCGCCCAGATCCGGCGTGCCGCCCTGAACTTACCGACCTCCTCGAAGAAGTCGATATGAGCATCGAAGAAGAACGAGAGCTGCGCTCCGACCACGTTGGGGTCGAGGCCGCGGCGCCTGGCCAGCTCCACGTAGGCGAAGCCGTCGGCCAGGGTGAACGCCAGCTCCTGCGCGGCCGTCGAGCCGGCCTCGCGGATGTGGTAGCCGCTCACGGAGACCGGGTGGTACTTGGGCACCTCGGCGGCGCAGAACTCCAGCAGGTCGCCGATCAGGCGCAGGTGCGGCCCGGGTGGGAACACCCACTCCTTCTGGGCGATGTACTCCTTGAGGATGTCGGTCTGCAGGGTGCCGTCCAGCTTGCTCACCTCGGCGCCCTGCCGCTCGGCCGCGGCCACGTACATGGCGAACAGCATCGGCGCCGGCCCCGAGATGGTCATCGAGGTGGTGAGCTTGTCGAGCGGCAGCCCGTCGAACAGCACCTCCATGTCGGCCACGGAGTCGACCGCCACGCCGCAGTGCCCGACTTCGCCGCGCGAGCGCGGGTCGTCGGAGTCGCGGCCCATCAGCGTCGGCATGTCAAAGGCCACGCTGAGCCCTCCGCCGCCCTGCGCGATCAGGTAGCGGTAGCGGGCGTTGGTCTCGCGGACGTTGCCGAAGCCGGAGAACTGCCGGATCGTCCACGGCCGCCCGCGGTACCCGGTGGCGTAGATCCCGCGGGTGTAGGGGTACTCGCCCGGGAAGCCGACGGTCCCGGCGACGTCGTCGCCTGGCCGGTCGAGCGGGGAGACCAGCGGGGGGACCGCCTCGCCCGAGATGGTCGTGAAGTCGGCGTCGCGCTCGCCGGAAGCGCGGTAGCGCTCCTGCCAGCGAGCACGCTGCTCCTCGAGCCTTGCGGCCTGTTGGGCCTCTCGCTCGGTCACTGGCGCCTCCTGAGTAGTCGACCGGAACACCCCTGCGTCGGCCGGGTCACGGCCCGTCCCGATTGTAGGGGTGCGCGTCCCGGGGACTACAGGCTGGTCGCCGTGACCTGGAGTTTCAGGCTCACGTTGATCCCGGCCTGCGAGGCGGTGGCGTCCACCTGCTGGGACGTGCCCGCCGCGGGCAGGGGGACGGTGACGGTCGCGGTGCCGGTGCTGGTGCGGCCGGACGGGAGCCAGCGGGTGAAGTCGATCTCCAGCGGCGCCGTCGTCGCCCCCTGCGCCACCTCGACCGGCCCGAACGCGAACGGCCGCGACAGCGACGAGCCGCTCACCTCCTGCGCGAACGGCCACTCGGTCACGCCCATGAAGGTGGTGGAGACGTCACCGCTGCCGGAGCCCACCCGCAGCTCGAGCGAGGTCACCTCGAGCACGACCTGCCGGTCCGGGTCCGCGAGGGACACGGACGCCAGTGGCGGGGCGGTCGTGGCGGGGCCGGACAGCGGCGCCGGCCCGGTGATCGGCGGACCGCCCGTCGCCGGCTGCCACGGCCGCGTGGCGCCCGGAGCCAGCCCGGCCGCGGCGGCGGTCGCCGAGGTCGCCGGCTCCGGCCCGGACGGCAGGCCGGCGGTGCTGGTGACCGCGCCCCCGATGGCGGCGCCGCGGGCCGTGCCGACCGCTGGTGGGACCGAGGTTGCCGGAGCGCCCGGGTCACGACGGACGACCGGGGCCCCAAGCTCCATGTCCGGCCCGATGGCGGACGTGCCCGGCGGCACCCGCCCCTGGGCGAGCAGGCCGGCGGCCACCCCGACAGCCGGCGTCAGGGTGATGAACATGACGATGGCAACGATTGCACGCTTGTTCATGTTCGGCTCGTAGCTCCTGGTCGGACACTCGAGGACGGGGTAGCCTACTACATGCCATGGCAGCGTACCGAGCAGAGCTTCCCGAGGCCGTCCTGGCGGCCGCGGCCGACCGCCGCGGCGGCGCGACCGAGGTCGCCCGGCGCGCGCTGGACGGCCTGCTCGAGATCGCCGGCGACCGGGAGCTGCTGGCGGCCGCGGCCGACGCGCTGCTCGCCGGCCAGCCGGCGATGGCGCCGGTCTGGCACCTGGCGCGGGCCGCCCGCAGTGACCATCCGGCCGCGGCCCTGGCGGAGCTGCGAAGGCGGCTCGACAGCGACGCCGCGGCCGCGGTGGAGGTGGCCGTGGCCTGGCTCGGGCGCCACCCCGGCGCGGTGGCCACGGTCTCGCACAGCTCGCAGGTGGACTCGGTGCTGGAGCGGCTCGGGCCGGGTGCCATCACGGGCGCCGCGGCCGTGGCGCTGGTCGGGTCGGACGCGATCGGCCCTGACGCCCTGCTCAACGCCGCCGGCACGCGCGCGCTGGCGGCGCGCCTGCCCACGCTGGTGGTCGCGGCCCCTTCCAAGCTCGTGCCCGCCGCGGTGTTCGCGCGCCTGGAGGCCCCCGGCTTCGAGGCCGTCCCCCTGGAGCTGCTCGCCGCCGTCGCCCTCGGCCCCGAGCTGCTCTCCCCCGCCCAGGCCGGCCGCCGCGCGGCAGCGCTCCAGGCCGGAGACGCAGGCCCCGGGGCCTAGGCTCTGACCTGGGTGAGGAGCTGGCCGGCGGCGGCGTAGGGGCCGAGCTTGCCCGCGGCCACCTGCTCGGCCAGGCTGTCGAGGGCCTCCCCCTGGCCCAGCTCGCCGAGCTCGGCGCGAAGCTCCGCCAGGGCGATCTCCTCGACCTCGCGGGCGGCGCGCCGGCAGCGCCGGCGCTCCAGCTCGCCGCTGGACTCGAGGTGGGCGCGGTGCGAGGCGATCTGGCCGACCAGCTCGTCGACGCCGTCGCCACGCTCGGCCACGGTCATCACCACAGGCACCGACCAGGGCCGCGCCGCGCCGAGGTGCAGCATCTGGCGCAGGTCGCGAGCGACGTTGCCGGCTCCCTCCCTGTCGGCCTTGTTGACCACGAACAGGTCGGCCACCTCGAGGATGCCGGCCTTGGCGACCTGCACGGCGTCGCCGAAGCCGGCGGCCAGGACCACCAGCGTGGTGTCGGCGAGGCCGGCCACCTCCACCTCCGCCTGGCCCACGCCCACCGTCTCGACCAGGACCACCTCGCAGCCTGCCGCGTCCAGCACCCGCACGGCCTGCGGGGTCGCCCAGGCCAGGCCGCCCAGGTGGCCCCTTGTCGCCATCGAGCGGATGTAGACGCCCTGGTCCAGCGCGTGCCGCTGCATGCGCACGCGGTCGCCGAGCAGGGCACCGCCGGTGAAGGGCGAGGACGGGTCGACCGCGAGCACGCCGACGCTGCGCCCTGCCGTGCGGTAGGCGGCCACCAGCGCGTCGCAGAGGGTGGACTTGCCGACCCCGGGCGAGCCGGTGAGGCCGATGACCTCGGCCCGCCCGGTGGCCGGGTTGAGTGCCTCGGCCACCTCGCGGAGCTGCCCGCGCGCGCCGTCCTCGACCAGCGAGATCAGCCGGGCGACGGCGCGGCCGTCGCCGCTCCGCAGCCGCTCGACAAGCTGCCCGACATCCGCTGAGCCGCCCCGGCTCACAGACGCCTCCCCGTCACCGGCGGGCCGTCCGGCGCTTCACCCGGCAACGCGGATCAGCAGGGCGTCGCCCTGCCCGCCGCCGCCGCACAGCGCCGCCGCGCCGAGCCCACCGCCACGGCGGCGCAGCTCCATGGCGAGAGTGAGCACCAGCCGGGCGCCGCTCGCCCCGATCGGGTGGCCCAGCGCGATCGCCCCGCCGTTGACGTTGACGATCGACTCGTCCAGGCCGAGGTCTTGCACCGACTGCAGGGCGACGCCCGCGAACGCCTCGTTGATCTCCACCAGGTCGAGGTCGGCGACGCGCACCCCGGCCCGGTCGCAGGCGTCCCGGACCGCCCTGGAAGGCTGGGAGTGCAGGCTCGGGTCGGGCCCGGCCACCGTGCCGTAGGAGACGACCGAGGCGAGCACGGGCAGGCCGTCGGCGGCGGCCCGCCGCCGCGAGGTGACCACCACCGCGGCCGCGCCGTCGGAGATCTGCGAGGCGTTGCCGGCGGTGATGGTGCCGTCCGGCGAGAACGACGGGCGCAGCCTGGCGAGCATCTCCACGGTCGTGCCCGGCCGGATGCCCTCGTCCGCTTCGGCCAGCAGCGGGTCGCCCTTGCGCCGCGGCACGTGGACCGGGGCGATCTCCTCGCGCAGCGCGCCCTTGGCCGCGGCCGCCGCGCGCTCGTGGGAGCGGGCGGACCACTCGTCCTGCGCCGCCCGGCCGATGCCGAGCCTGGCGTTCACCCGGTCTGACAGGCCGCCCATGTGGACGTGCTCAAAGGCGTCCCAGAGCCCGTCGTGGACCATCGCGTCGACCAGCTCGGCATCGCCCATGCGGGCGCCCCAGCGGGCCTTGGGCACCAGATACGGCGCGCGGCTCATCGACTCCATGCCACCGGCGACCACCAGCCCGGCGAGACCGAGCTCAACGTACTGCGCGGCGGTGGCGATGGCGTTGGTGCCGGACAGGCAGACCTTGTTGACGGTGAGAGCCGGGACGGTCATCGGCACGCCGGCGCGGACCGCGGCCTGGCGGGCGGTGATCTGGCCCTGTCCCGCCTGGAGCACGTGGCCCATGACGACGTGCTCCGCGGCGCCCGGGGAGATCCCCGCGCGCTCGCAGGCCGCGGCGATGGCGACGCCGCCCAGCTCCGCCGCCGCGAGCGGGGACAGAGCCCCCCCGAACCGGCCGATCGGCGTGCGCGCACCGGCGCAGATGACTGGTTGCGTGCGCTCGAACATCCGTGCATCCCCTTGGTGTCGGGTCCTGGGCTTCAGGTCCTGTCCCGAGTCTACTGTCACCTCGTGCGACTGGGGTTCGTTCACGCGTGCGAGCAGAACCACCTGCGGCTGTCGACGGTCGGGGGCGGCTCGGTGCTGCAGCTCGCCTCGGGCAAGGCGGTGACCAACCCTCTAGTACCGCCAGTTCCTGGACGTCTACCACTCCGCCTGGGGCGTCAGCGGCGCCGCACCGCGCGACGAGGTGGTGCGGCGGCGCCTGGCCGACCCGCGCGGCCGCGCCTACCGCAGCGCCGCCGGCGACAGCGTGTTCCTGCTGTTCTCGGATGGCCCCACCACCCAGCTCGCCCACTTCGGCGTGGCGGCCGGCGCCCAGGGCCAGGGTCTCGGACGCCGCATGCTCGAGCTGGCCCCCGGTGTGGTCACGCAGGGGCGCCCGCTGTGGCTGTTCACCGAGCGGGGCGGGGGCGGTGACCGCGCAGCGGCCGCGGCCGGCTGGGAGCTCTCCTACACCGCCGAGGACTGGGTGCTGCGCCTGCCGGGTTAGGGTGAGGTCTGGTCAGTCTTTGACGAAAGGATCCGGCAGTGCAGTTCAACCGTCTCGACCACGTCGGCATCGCCGTGAGCGACCTGCCCGCCGCCCGCGCGTTCTACGAGCAGGTCCTCGGGCTGGAGGCGGCCCACGAGGAGGTCATCGAGGACCAGGGCGTGCACGAGGTGCTGTACCGCATGGGCGACGCCTGGGTGCAGCTCGTCGCGCCGCTGGGACCGGACACGCCCGTGGGCCGGTTCCTGGCCAAGCGAGGTGAGGGACTGCATCATGTCGGGTACTCTGTCGCAAACGTCTCGACCGCCCTCAGCGACCTACAGGCCGCAGGGGTGGAGATGGTCGACGAGGCGCCGCGGGCCGGGTCCGGAGGGACCACGGTGGCCTTCGCCCACCCGAAGTCCGCGCACGGAGTGCTGATCGAGCTGGTCGAAGAGGGAAGCGGTCATCGCGGAGAGCGCGGAGGAGCATAGGACCTCGCGGCGCGGAGCCGGTCGGGGGGAGGAGCACCCGTGGAGCGGTCATGAAGAGTGAGGTGGAGCCGGAGGAGACCGGCGAGGCTCCCGAGACTCCCGACCACCACAAGCGGGGCGCGGCCCGCAGGGGCGACCGCAGGCTGCCGCCACCCTCGAGCCAGCCCGACACGGTCGAATCCCGCGTCCGGCCGGGGGCGCTGTACCGCTGGGGCTTCTTCGCCGGGCTCGGGCTGCTGTCGTCGTTCGCCGCCGCGCTGGTGGTCTACTCGGTGCGCGCCATCCTCCTGCGGGTGCTGGTCGCCGCGTTCCTCGCGGTCAGCCTCGACCCGGCGGTGCGCTGGCTGACCGCGCGAGGGGTGCGGCGAGGGCTCGCGGTCACCATCATCTTCACCGTCTTCCTTGCCATCCTGGCGAGTTTCCTGATGTCGGTGATCCCGCCGATGGTGAACCAGTTCGGCCAGCTCGTCCGCCACTTCCCCGATTTCCTGAGCAATATGCAGGAGCGGTCGGCGCGGTTCCGCGAACTCGACAGCCGCTTCCACCTTTCAAGCCGGCTCGAGGGGGTGCTCAGCCAGCTTCCCGGGCCGCTCACAGGCGGCGTGCTCGGCCTCACCAGCCAGGTGTTCGGCGCGGTGGTGTCGTTCCTGACGGTGGTGGTGTTCACCGTCTACTTCCTGCTCGACCTGCCGCGGCTGCGCCGTGGTGTGGTGCGGCTGTTCCCGGTCGACCGGCGCGAGCGCTACGGCCACGTCGTGGACATCATGGTCGACAAGGTCGGCGACTACATGATCGGCCGGCTGGCGATCGGCTTCATCGCCGGGGTGGTGGCGTTCGCCGGGCTCGAGGCCCTGCGCGTGCCCTATCCCCTGCCGCTGGCGATCTTCATCGGCCTGCTCGACCTCATCCCGCTGCTCGGCCACCCGATCGGCTCGGTCGCCGCCCTGCTGGTGGCCCTGGTCACCAGGGGCCTGTGGCCGACGACGGTGCTGCTGGCCATCGTGTTCCTGGTCTACCAGCAGGTCGAGAACTATCTGATCGGCCCGCGCGTGCTGCGTCACTCCGTGGACATCTCCGCGGCTGCGGTGCTGCTGGCGGCGCTGATCGGCGCGGCGATCCTGGGGGTGGTGGGCGCGCTGGTGGCGATCCCGGTGGCGGCGGCGCTCAAGGTGGTGCTGGTGCAGCAGATCGACCATTATGAGGCGAGGGTGACTTCGGCGGAGCGCCATTCCCACCGGCCGCGCCTCCGCCGCCGCCTCGACCCCTCCGACGCGGCCACAGCGGAGAGCCAGGATGCCAAGCCGACGGCGCCCCCTTACTAGGATGTGAGGATGTGAGGGCGCGGCTCCTCGTCGGCTTTACCGGACCTGGACTGCGCTGTGGCGTGGGGGGCCGGGCGGATGTCCGCTCGCAGGCTACGGAAACCAGGTCGCTGCGAGCGGACATCCGCCCGGCCCAACCGGTCACCGTCCCCACTCACGGGACGACGACAACCCCCCGCCCACGGTGGTCCACACCACCACGGTGGGGGATCGTCGTGGTGATCTCTGAGGTCATCGCGAGGTCATAGGTCGACCGACATCGAGGCCGACCGCTCCCGATGGTCGCCAGGGCAGCAAGCCCGCCGCCGATCTCGCCCCACCGGGTTCGAACCGCCACCGCGACCACACGGTCACGATCGTGGTCCCGGAGGCGGACCGACCGACCGCTTTTAGAATTCTCCCGCGACGCCGACCCCGCGACCCCCCGTGCGGCGCCACCAGCGAATCTGGCCAGAACCGCGGGAGCGGCGGCAGCCCGGGCACCGCGAGGCTTTGGCGCTGGACGTGCCCTTCGGCGACGGCACCCGGGGTGGCCGGTGCGGTGACCGGGATGGCCGGGCGGATGGCCGCTCGCAGCGACCTGGTTTCCGTAGCCTGCGAGCGGCCATCCGCCCGGCCCCCCACGCCACAGCGCAGTCCGCCCTCGCCGAGCCAACGAGAAGCCGCACCCTCAGCACCTTAAATCCCCAGCACCCCAGCCCCGCCCTCCCCAACGCCTTTGACCTCGGGAAATGGGAGAGTGGGCGAGAGGGGCAAGGGCCGGTCCTCCCCTGCCCCTCTCGCGCTGTTCGGCTCCGTTAAGGGTGTTCGGAACCGCGACTAACCCGAGGGTACTAGATGCATTGCGACGTTGTCACCACTTCCGGGCAATCAAATCCAAAGTGGGGCAAGGAAATCGAGCATGGCTTCGTTGACCGGGCCAGGCTGCTCGAGATTGACCAGATGACCGGCGCCCTCCACCTGGACCAGCCGGGCGTCCCGGATCGCCGCCGCCATCGCCCGCCCCTCCGCCGGTCCCGTCACCTCGTCCTCGCTGCCGGTGATCACCAGCGTCGGCACGCTGATCGTGCCGAGCACCGGGGTCGAGTCGGGCCGCTCGGCCATGCCGCGCTGCGCCCCGGCGATGCCGCGCGGGTCCTGGTCGAGAATCGTCTCGGTGACACTCTGGACCAGGTCGGGACGCTGCTCCCGGGAGCTCCGCCCGAGCAGCCGCGGCAGCATGACCTCCGGCACGAAGCCGACGCCCTCCGCGAGCACGCGCTCGGCCATGGCGAGCCGGCTGGCGATGGCGTCCTCGGAGTCCCTGCCCGCGCGCGTGTCGCACAGCACCAGCCCGCCGAGACGCTCGCGGTGCCGCCGGGCGAAGGCGAGCGCGACATAGCCGCCCATGGACAGCCCGCAGAGCACGACCCGCTTCAGCCTGCGCTCGTCCAGCAGCCCGGCGACGTCGTCTGCGAGCAGGTCCATGTGCGCGACCTCGACGGCATGGCCGCGGGCGGCGCCGAAGCCGCGCAGGTCCGGGACGATCGCCTGGTAGCCGCCGAGCGCACTGGTCTGCGGCAGCCACATGCGGCTGTCGAGCGGGAAGGCGTGCAGCAGCACCACCGGGGTGCCGTCGCCGTACACGGTGACCGGCAGGGCACCCGGTTGCGCCGGCGGCGCGGGCTCGTCGTCGGGGGTGGACATGGCTCTCCTTGGGGAGTGGTTCAGGCACGAGGCTGCGGCGCAAGCGGCGGCGCGTCAAGGCCGAGCGAGCGCAGGAACTCCGCCAGCAGGCCGGCGGTGAAGCCCCAGACCATCACGCCGTCCACCCAGAACACCGGGCTGGCGAGGTCGCGCGCGCGGCCGCGCAGGCGGGCACTGCCGACCAGGCGCTCCAGCGGCACCGTGCCGTGGCTGGAAGGGTCGGCGAGCTGCCGCAGGGTGGGGCGTAGGATGCCGGCGACCTCGGCGGGGTTGGGGCGCAGCGGTGCCCGCCCGTCCCACAGGCCGACCACCGGCAGGACGTCGAAGTTCGACACGCTGATATAGGAGCGGTCGAGCGTGCCGAGCACGCGCACGCCGGCCGGGTCGAGACCGATCTCCTCGTTGGCCTCACGCAGGGCGGCGGCGACCCCGTCGGGGTCTTCCGGATCGACCGCGCCGCCGGGCAGGCCCACCTGGCCGGCGTGGTTGCGCATGGAGTGCGGCCGCCGGACGAGCACCAGGCCCAGGTCGTCGGCGTCCCGGACCGGCGACAGCGCCAGCAGCACCGCGGCGGGAACCCCTTGCGGGTCGGCCGGCGGCGAGAACGGCAGCTTCGCAAGGCGCTGCTCGATCGGCGTGTCGGAGGTCATCCCTTCAGAGTAGGCCGGGATTCAAAGCATTGACCCGAGACTGCGCTGTGGCGGGGTGGCCGGCCGTCCACGGTGACCGTCCCACGCACCTGGGGACGGTTCCTCCCCCCAGCATGGCGGGCCCGGTCATGAGCCGGTCGCTGCGTGGGGGGAAATTCTCAAGTGCTCGCCGCCGCACGAACGCCCCCAGCAGCCACCCCTGACCGCGATTCCCCAAGCCGAGGGGGCGCGTCCCCCCGTGACCCGCGACGACCTGCTCGCCGCCGGCGCCGGAGCGGGCAGCCCGACGTCGCCGACCGCGACCCGTCGCTGCGCGCCGAT
>WNGE01009194.1_pt1 | contig 14426 bp, 14 predicted proteins | sample 5400651 | NCBI WGS metagenome assembly WNGE01 (sample SAMN13153370, study PRJNA577476) | soil metagenome | isolation source: 60 cm soil or saprolite under grassland replicate 2 | place: USA:California | collected 2016-06-15 | reverse complement strand
TTTTATTTTTGGCTACAGCATTGGTGAAGACATCAGCGATCGCGATTTGCAGAAGTCCGAGAAACAATTCGGTCGCTGTAAATCGTTCGACACCTACACACCGATCGGGCCATTCGTCTATTCGAATGTCGATGTGGCCGATTTTGAAATTACGCTCGGGCAAAATGGCGAAGTGAAACAGCGCGCCCGCACCAGTCAGATGATTTATTCCGTCGCCGACATCGTCTCCTTTGCCAGCCAAAATTTAACGCTTTTACCGGGCGACGTGATTTTAACCGGCACACCCTCCGGGGTTGGCCCAATTCGCGCCGGTGATGAACTGGAAGCGCGTATCGGCGACTGGCCGCCATTGCTCAATCGCGTGCGCAATGCTGCCAGATGAACGGAAAACTTGCGCGCAAAAAAGATTTTTGCGCGCTTGCACTACATCCCGCGCGCCTGGATAATTCGATAGGATAGTAAGACGTAAGTAAATTTTCGTCCCAACGTGTTATGAAAAGTTTTGCTGGACTCCTGGCAACTCCGTTTGGGATAAGTAGAACTCTTCATCGCAAGGCCGGTCACACTCTCTAAAGCTTATGAAAACATTCCTGACTGTTTCTGTGTTCGCCGCTGTCGCCGCTATTACATTTCATGCGGCTGCTCAAACTCCGCCGCCGCCTCCGCCACCCCCACCAGCTGCGGCAACAACCCCGGCTCTGCCGCCACCTCCAGGTGTGGCCACATCACCGGGCGCCCCTGGTGCCGTGGCGTCACCGGCCGCTCCGGGCGTGATGCCATCGCCCGCTCTCGGCGTCCCCGGTGCGCCGGCAACCTCACCCGCCGCTCCCGGAGCAATGCCAAGTCCGGCCGTCTCCGCAACCTTGAGCGCGGCCGCTTCGCCCGCGGCCAGTCCCGCCGCGCCCGCAGCTCCGCCACCCAAAACGGGCTGGACAAATTTCCTGATCGATAACTTCCAAAAAGGTGGCCCGATCATGTGGCCGATCTTGATTGTGTCGATCATCGGAGTCGCGGTCGTGCTCGAGCGGGCGTTTTGGTGGATTGGCCGGTGGATGCGGCGGGATCCAAAACGGATCGAGAAAGTTTTTACTGCGATTGAAACGGGCGACGTCACGGAAGCTTCGCGCTTGTCCCGCGGTTCGCGCGATCCGGTATTGCGAATGATGTGGAACGGACTGAATCACCAACATGCGTCGCTGCAAGGCGCGTTGCAGGTCGCCGCCGGCATCGAAATCAAACGTGCGGGCCGCTTTCTCGTTGTCATGGACACGCTGGTCACCCTGGCGCCCTTGCTCGGTTTGTTGGGCACCATCACCGGTCTGATTCGTTCCTTCAGCTTCCTGGGGAACGAAGAGCTGGCCGTGCAAGCAGTCACCGGCGGTATTGCCGAAGCGCTCATCGCCACCGCCTGTGGTCTCGGCATCGCGATCTTCTCGCTGATTCCCTTTAACTTTTTCACTTCGCGCGTGTCTAACTTAGAGTTCGAATTGCAGACCGCTGCAACGAATCTGGAAGTTATGCTCGAAGCCCAAACCAAAGCGCGGGAAGTAGGGATCGGCGAAACGACCACGCCATCTTCTGCGACGCGGTCGTCAATCTAGGAATTTCCCATGCGCGTTACCTCACCCATTCCTCACAAAAAAGCGCGCATTGAGATCATTCCTTTGATCGACATCATGTTCTTTCTCCTCGCCAGCTTCATGATGGTGAGCTTGAGCCAAGTCCACATGAAGGGGATCAAGGTAAATTTGCCCACCGGTGCCTCGGGTCAGACCCAATCCAAACGCGATTACATCAGCATATCGGTGGATTCCAATGGCAATCCTTATTTCGACAAACAGATGGTCACCTACGAGGCCTTGACTGCGACGCTGGCAAAGGTGCATCAGGAGAATCCGGAGGCGAAGGTGTTCGTGCGGGGAGATCGCGACACCGTGCACGGCAATATCATTCGCGTGCTCGATATCCTGCGCTTCCAAGGTTTCTACAAGATCGCGTTTGAAATCAAGAGCCAGGCGGCGGTAGGAGTGCCGTCGGCCGGGACAGGTCCATAGCTAACCATGAAAGACAAAGGCCCAGGCCCACTCTTATATAAACCCGCTCCGAAGTGGCAAGTGCTCTCTGCTTTCGGCGGCGCCTTGTTAGCGCATGGCATTGCGGTGGCACTAGCCTTCCATAAAGAGCCACCACCAATTGATACCTCCGATATGCCAACTGCCACGATCGAGGCGACGCTCGATCAACCGCCTGCAGACGAACCGACTCCGCCGCCGGAAGACATTCCTATCCCGGAAGTGCCGCCACCGCCGGAAATCCAGCCTGAATTTCACGAAGAACAAACTCCGCCGCCTCAGAAAAAGATTGCTCAGAAAACTCAGCCTATTAAGGCGCCTCAAGTGGCTGGCCCTCCAAAACCTCCAGGGATGATGACCGCTTCACAGGCAAAAGCGGTGGCGATCAGTGCACCACGGCCGGATTATCCCTACGAAGCGCGTAGTCGGCACATTACTGGCAGCGGCGTCTGCGTGGTTTCGGTTGATGTGGGCAGCGGAAGTGTTACCGACGCTAACATGGCCCAGAGTATAGGGAACCCGATCCTGGATAACTCGGCCGTGAGCGCGTTCAGACGCTGGCGATTTAAACCGGGCACGGTTTCGAAGGTTCGCATACCAATCACGTTCACCATGACAGGAGCGTCCTATTAGCCAGGGAAAGATGTTTTAATTATGCATGTCGCTTCACCGATTCCAAAAAAGCGGGCGCGTATCGAAATCATTCCGCTCATCGACATCATGTTCTTTCTTCTTGCCAGTTTCATGATGGTGAGTCTGAGCCAGACCCACATGAAAGGGATCAAAGTGAACTTGCCCGCGCAAGGCGCACCTCCCACTACGGTTACGAAAGATTACGTCGCCATTCGCGTCTCGCCCGGCAACGCGATATTCTTCGACGGGCAGTTTGTCCAGGATGATCAGGTTTTGCCGCGCCTGTATCAACTGCACGCGGCCAATCCTAACATCAAAGTATCGATCAGCGCAGAAATGATGTCGATCCACGGCGATGTCATTTCGTTATTGGATAAAGTGCGTCTGGCCCAAATCGAAAAAGTCGGGTATCAGATCCGCGCCGCGCCGCCTACGACTCGTTAAGCAGGGCGAATAGGGCATCGGCATTTTGCCGATGATCCCGCTTTGGAGGGGCGAGCTCCTGCGAGCCCTGTAGCTGCGGTCGTTGGCCGCGGCCCGTCTGAAGGATTTGGTTCTCACCAGGGGCGCCGCAGAGTTCCGCCCTCCATTATGGGAAGCACGTTCTAATAGTGGCCCATGAGGTGTGATGACAAACAACGCACTCATATGCCGAAGGCCCTCGAAATGGCCGATCGCGACAGCGCTCGCCGCGGCAGTGCTGATTCACTTGTCCGCGGTAGCAATTGCCTTCCATCAGGAATCACCGGCAACACCACCAGCTGCGATAGATCCTGCCACCATCGGAGTTTACTTCGCCGACGAGCCGCCCACTCCTCCAGATCCCGATATTTCTGTCCCGCCGCCCGTATCGGTTCCCGTGGCCGATTTCATCGAACCTCAGGAAACTCGTCGCGTAATCAAAACACAACGGACTCCCGCTCCCAATCGGCCACCTGGGCAAACACGGCTAGTTGCAGTGGAAAATGCGAAGGCGTTCGTGCTCAGCGCGCCGCGACCCGATTACGCCTACGAAGCGCGCAGCCGCCATATCACCGGAAGCGGCGTCGCCGTAATCAGTGTCGATCCCAATAGTGGGTTGGCCGTCGATGCCATGATGGAGCAAAGCATCGGTAATCCGATTTTGGATAACTCCACCGTTTCCGCTTTCCGCCGCTGGCGTTTCAAACCAGGAACACCAACGCGGGTCCGCATTCCAATCACTTTCGTGCTGACCGGCGCTCAATATTGAAATACCGAACCAGTCCGGCCACCGCTTTGGCGCGATGACTGATCGCGTTATCGGATCGTAACCGAATCCATTTTCGCCGCGCGGAGATTTCGTGATCGTGCCGGCTACTTCCCCCGCGACCGTTGTTATCAATTCGCCATCTTTCGCCAGCGCGATGACGCAGCGGAACCGGGCCGATCGTTCCGGCGCGCCTTCCAATTCGCACAAGAGTTTCTCCACGTTGCGCCGCTCGCTCGCGTTTTCTCCGGCATAGCGGGCCGAAAAGATTCCCGGCGCGCCCTCAAGCGACTTCACTTCAACGCCGGAGTCGTCCGCGATTACAATTTCGTGCAGGAAAATTCTGGAGATGGCGATCGCTTTGATCACTGCGTTTTCTTCAAAGGTGCGGCCGGTCTCCAGGATTTCCGGCAGATCGCGCTCGCTCGTCAGATCGCGGAGCGTAAAATTCGGACCGAGCAATCGCGCAAATTCGCGCGTTTTGTGCTGGTTGCGCGTTGCCAGAAGCAAATCCATCGCGCCCAAATTCGCCGTCATCCCGGGCAGAGTCGAGGATCCCGCCGCGAAAGCTTTAAGGTAACTTCATCGGGTTCCCTCGACTTCGCTCGGGATGACAATAATTTCAATCTCACATGAGTGCGCGCCGCAAACCCTATCCATTCGATCGGTTCGAATCCAAATGGCAGCGCCTCTGGGATGAGCAGCAGCTGTTTCATGCGCCCAATCCAGGCGAGAAGGGTTTCGATCCGGCGAAACCGAAATTTTACATCCTCGACATGTTCCCGTATCCGAGCGGCGCCGGTTTGCACGTGGGACATCCGGAAGGTTATACCGCCACCGATATCATCGCGCGCTACAAACGGATGCGCGGTTTCAAGGTGCTGCATCCAATGGGCTGGGATGCGTTTGGTTTGCCAGCGGAGCAATACGCCATCAAGACCGGGCAGCATCCGGCGGTCACCACGCGCGAGAACGTGGCCAAATTTAAATCGCAGCTGAAACGGATCGGTTTTTCCTACGATTGGCAGCGGGAAGTGAACACGACAGACCCGCGTTATTACAAATGGACGCAATGGATTTTCCTGCAGATTTACAATTCCTGGTTCAATCCGGAAACGAACAAGGCTGAGCCGATCTCGACTTATCGCGGGGCCGATCCGGACGGTGTGCGGCTGGCTTACGTCGCGGAGGTGCCTGTCAATTGGTGTCCGGAGCTCGGCACCGTGCTGGCGAATGAGGAAGTGATCGACGGCAAAAGCGAGATCGGTGGGTTTCCGGTGGTGCGCCGGCCGATGCGGCAATGGATGCTGCGCATCACCGCGTATGCCGAGCGATTGATCGACGAGCTCGAAGGCCTGGATTGGCCAGAAGGAATCAAATTGCTGCAACGAAACTGGATCGGCCGCAGCGAAGGGGCGGAGATCCGCTTCGCTGTAGCCGGGGTCGTTGACTCCGGCGCCGCGACCAGCGATCGCGGCTACAACATCACAGTCTTCACTACGCGTCCTGACACGCTCTACGGCGCGACGTACATGGTCCTGGCGCCGGAACATTCGCTCGTAGATCTCATCGTCACGGAGGAGCAATGGCCGGCGGTGCGCGAATATCGGGAACGCACCGCGCGTAAGAGCGAACTGGAACGGACTGATCTGGCGAAGGAAAAGACCGGTGTTTTTACCGGCGCGTTTACGATCAATCCGGCGAACGACGAAAAAATTCCGATCTGGATCGCCGACTATGTTCTGCTGGGTTACGGCACCGGTGCGATCATGGCCGTGCCCGCGCACGACGAACGAGATTTGGAATTCGCGCGCAAGTTTGATTTGCCGATTCTCCAGGTTGTTCAGCCGTTAGGAGGTGAAGACGCAATTGGGTTTACCGGGGATGGAGTCGCCATCAATTCGCCGGTAATTGATGGGCTCCCCTCGCGGGAGGCAATTCGCAAGATCACAGCGTGGCTGGAGGGACGCGGCCTTGGCAAGCGCTCGATCAATTACAAACTTCGGGACTGGCTCTTCTCGCGCCAGCGTTATTGGGGCGAGCCGTTCCCCATCGTGTGGGAAAGCGGCAAACATCGTGCGTTAGCCGAAGCCGAATTGCCGATCATGCCGCCGCCGCTGGAAGATTACAAACCAACGGGGACCGGTGAGCCACCATTGGCGAAAGCAAAAGATTGGATTCGTTATGCCGAAAAGGCGACGCGCGAAACGAACGTCATGCCGCAATGGGCGGGCTCCTGTTGGTACTATATCAGATTTTGCGATCCGGAGAACGACCAGCGCTTCGTCGGCGAGGAACCGGAGCGTTACTGGATGGGGACCAAGGGTTCAAAGTTCAGGGTTCAGGGTTCAGAGACTTCCACTGAAACCCGAAACCTGAAACCTGAAACCTTGGCAAAACCGGGTGGCGTTGACTTGTATGTCGGCGGCACCGAGCACGCGGTGCTGCATCTGCTTTACGCGCGCTTCTGGCACAAGGTGCTTTTCGATCTCGGGTACTTATCAAAACCGGAACCGTTTCAGCGGCTGGTCAATCAGGGAATCATCCTTGGCGAAGACAATCAGAAGATGTCGAAGTCGCGCGGGAACATCGTCAATCCCGATGAAGTGATCGAGGAATACGGCGCGGACGCGTTTCGTTGCTACGAAATGTTTATGGGCCCGCTCGAGCAAATGAAACCGTGGAGCATGCGCGGCGTGGAAGGTGTTTCGCGATTCCTCGCCAGGGTCTGGCGCTTAATGATGGACGAGAACCAGTCGGGAGAATGGGGGCTGTCTCCTTGCATTCAGGAGATCGCGCCCGACAAATCGCAACTCAAACTGGTTCACGCCACGATCAAGAAAGTGACAGAAGATATTGAATCCCTTTCGTTCAATACCGCCATTTCCCAAATGATGGTTTTCGTGAATGCCTTTACCAATGCGGCAAAAATTCCGGTAACGGCCATGCGCTCGCTGCTGGTTTTGCTCAATCCATTCGCCCCGCACTTGACCTCTGAGTTGTGGGAAATATTGGCCGCTAAGTTCCAAGTCGAGCCTGCTGACATCGCGCAGCAGACCTGGCTGGACTATGAGGAAGCGCTGCTGATCGAGGACGAAGTCGAAATCGTCGTCCAGATAAACGGTAAGATGCGGGCCCGGTTAAAAATTGCGACTAATGCGAAGGAGGAAACCCTGAAAGCGGCGGCGTTGGCCTTGCCCAAAATTGCGGAGTCAATCGCCGGGAAAGAAATTCTGAAAGTCGTGATTGTTCCGAGCAAGCTTGTCAACATCGTCACAAATTAGCTACCTGAAGATTCTATGTGGAAAGAATTCAAAGAATTTGCAGTCAAAGGTAATGCCATCGACCTGGCGGTAGGCGTCATCATCGGGGCAGCGTTTGGAAAAATTGTCACCTCCATCGTAGACGATCTGCTCATGCCGCCTTTGGGCAGAGTTCTCGGTAACCTTAACTTCGCCGATTACTATATCCCGCTCTCGGACAAGATAACACCGGGGATGTCGCTGGATGCGGCGAAGAAAGCCGGCTTGCCCGTGTTTGCCTATGGAAATTTCATCACCGCCCTGATCAATTTCCTGATCGTTGCCTTCTGCATTTTTCTGGTGGTGAAAGCGATCAACAAATTGAAGCGCCCTTCGCCGGCGGCCGAGCCAGTCGCGAAAAGTTGCCCGGCCTGCACGATGTCAATCCCAATCAAGGCGACACGCTGCCCGCATTGCACGAGTGAGCTAAGCGGAGTACGCGCCTAGGTGGATCGACCGCTCCGCGGGCGGTGGCGAAATAGTTGCGGCTCTGCGGTTCAAATTAGCATCGAGCAAGGGACTGCTCGATCCTCCGCAATCACTCTCGATCGACCAACAGGATTCGTTGCGGAGTACAAAGCCAAATCTGGCTCTGTTCACGCTCTATCCACTCCGTTCCTGGGGCCCACGGCGAAAACGCCGGCAAAATCCAGCAACCCGATTCCTGCACCAGCGCGGGAAATTTTAATCGCAATCCCGCCCCATCGTGCAATGTCGCCGCCGGGTGAAAGTGCCCGATGATCTGGATGCGACCATTCTGTTTCCGTTCGCAATCGCCGTGATGAAATTCGAACCGGTCCGTGGCGAAGAAATCGCGCAGGTCGTTACGTTTGATTTGCGCGTCGTGATTGCCGGCGATGAGAATTACGTCGCACCGTTCTCGCAGACGCGTGACTAACGAGAAGAATTCGCGGGCGCCGGTTTTATCATGAACAAGATCGCCCAGCAGAATCAGAGTCGCGGGGTGGTAATCGCACAGCAATTGGCGCAATCGGGTCTCGATTGATTCCATTCCCCAAAAAGGAACGAGGCGCCCGGCAACGCGCTGGCTTAGCTCGTAGCCGAAGTGCAAATCGGCAATGGCCAACCAGTTGTCTCGCGCATGAAAAAGGGCCAGGCGCGAATCCAGGAGCACGTTTTCTGCTATTAAAGCCTGCGACTGTGAAAACGCGCGCATGGGACCAGGGGCGGAAATTAGGGCTTGCCAGCTGCGGCTTCAACGCATATTCAGCGCGGATCCGATTACAAGCAACATCGGTGCGACTTGCTCTCGCATGTCTCATCGGTGCATTTCTCGCAAGTTGCGCAACCCAACCCCCAACGGCGAAGCGCAGCAGCGCGAAATTGCATCGCATGAATGTGCGCACGACGGCGTACTGCGTCCATGAGCGGGGCGGCGGCGGACGACGCAACGCCGTCGGCGAATATCTTTCCGGGCGAATTGTGCGCAGCGCCGCTTCCGATTGGTCGCGCTTCCCGCTCGGAACCCGGTTCAAAATCGTGGAGACGGGCGAGGAATATGTGATCGACGATTACGGTACCGCTTTGGTCGGGACCAGCACCATTGATCTTTACAAGCCGACCCGATTGGAAATGAAACAGTGGGGCGTGCGTCACGTGGAGATCGATATTTTGCAATGGGGCTCGGAGGAACAAAGCGTCAAAGTGCTGGCACCGCGGGCTAAACATGCCACCCCGCGTCGCATGCTGATCGCGCTCGCGAGCAAGAAAAAATCATCGCAACTCGCCGATCGCGAACTTTAATTCCGCCGGCGAGACTGGCAGAATCGCGCCGCGATGAAGATTCTCGTTGTCGGCGGCGCCGGTTACATCGGTAGCATTTGTGGGGAGGTGTTGCTCGATCAAAAGCACGAGGTTGCCATTTTCGATAACCTAAGCGAAGGACACCGCCGCGCGGTTGATCCTCGGGCGGAATTTATCGAGGGCGATTTGGCTGACAGAAAGACGACGGCCGATACCCTGGCACGGTTGCGGCCGGAGGCAGTGATGCATTTTGCCGCCAATGCGCTGGTGGGCGAGTCGATGCAGAATCCATCGAAGTACTTTCGCAACAACATCGCAAGCGGCCTCAATCTGCTCGATGCCATGATCGCAGCGGAAGTGAGATCACTCGTTTTCTCCTCCACCTGCGCCACTTTCGGTCCGCCGGACCGAGTGCCAATCGATGAAGAAACGCCGCAACGCCCGATCAATCCCTATGGCGAATCAAAGCTGGCCTTCGAGAAAATTCTCCGCTGGTACGATGCCATTCACGGGCTCCGCTTTGTTTCGCTTCGTTATTTCAACGCCGCCGGTGCATCGGAAAAGTTCGGCGAAGATCACCGGTATGAGACGCATTTGATTCCAAACGTGCTCAAGGTTGCATTGGGGGGAAAAAAGCATGTCGAGATTTTCGGGACCGATTACGAAACGCCGGATGGCACCTGCATTCGCGATTACATTCACATTATCGATCTTGCCCACGCCCATATTCTCGCGCTCGACGCTCCGACCAGTGCTTTCTACAATCTCGGCACTGGCGGCGGCTCGAGTGTGCGCGAAGTGATTAAGAGTTGTCGCAAAATCACCGGGCAGCCCATCCCAGTCTTGGAAAAACCGCGGCGGCCCGGCGATCCGCCGCGCCTGATCGCCTCATCCGAAAAAATCAAACGCGAACTGGGATGGCGCCCGCAATTCCAGGCTCTCGATGCCATCGTCGAGAGTGCGTGGAACTGGCATCAAAAATTTCCGCGCGGTTACGAAGATTGACGTGGCGTTTTGCCCTTTGAATTCTGTAGCCGGGGTCGCTGACCTCGGCCCGGCATCACCGATGCCGGCTACAACAAAAAAAACGCCCGCTGGCGAACCAGCGGGCGTGCAATTCTAATTTCGTTTGTCGCTGATTAGGGCTTTGTTGTTGTCGTGGTCGTGGTTTCTTTTTTCTCAATCACCTCGCTGACCGGCTTCGTCAGCACGACCTTGCGAACGATCATGCGATCGCCTTCGTTCACGTAATAGACGGTCGCGGGCATGTCTGGACGAATCGCCGACCATTCCACCGTTCTGCCCGTCGGGTCCACGATGGTGGTGCTTTTGGTGTAGTAATATTTCACCGGCTCCGCGGTCGTGGTGGTGCGGAAACTAATGTAATCCGAGGCTGGTGCGGCCGCGATTGTTCCAACACTCGTCGTCGTGGCTGATTCCGTCGTCGTCGTGCCGGTCACCGGGTCGGTCGATTTTGTTATGGTGGTGGTTTCTTGCGCCACCGCCGTGGTCAAAGCCAACGCGCTGATTGCTCCGATCGCCAACATTTTGCTTAATCTGTTGTCTTTCATGTTTGTCCTTTGCTTTGTTAAACGGATGCTCCCCGTCGTGACCAATTTTGACTGTCTCTGCACGGGCTTTATTCAACCGCAAACATGGTTCGTAGGTTCCGGCTTGAGCGGACGCATCTCCGCCCGCTGCCTTCCCATGATTTCCCTTCGTTTTTGAATCCGTATGCAACCCCTTACCGGATTCCGTGATTTTCTTCCCGCTTCCTGCGCGGAACGAAATTACATTTTTGCGAAATGGCGCGAGGTCGCGGGACGTTACGGCTTCGTGGAATTCGACGGACCAGTGCTGGAAGAGCTCGATCTCTACAAAAAGAAATCAGGCGACGAAATCGTGCGGCAATTGTACGAGTTCGTCGATAAAGGGGAGCGGGCGGTGGCGCTGCGGCCGGAAATGACTCCGACGCTGGCGCGGATCGTCGCAGCGGAGCATCGACAATTCCGCAAGCCGCTAAAGTGGTTCTCGATTCCGCAGGTGTTTCGTTACGAACGTCCGCAACGGGGGCGTTTGCGGGAGCATTTCCAGCTCAACTGCGACATTATCGGCGAAGAATCCCCGGAAGCGGATGCCGAGCTGATCGCACTGGCCATCGATGTCGTGCGCGCATTTGGTTTCACCGCGCAGGATTTTGTCGTGCGCATCAGCGACCGGGAGTTTTGGACTGAATTACTTAAGCTCGAGAAAGTGCCGCCTGATCGTTGGGAAGAAATGTTGCAGACAATCGATAAGTCGGAACGTGAGCCGCGCGAGAAAACGCAGGAGCGCCTCGGGAAATTGGCTGGACCGGTCTTCGAGATTTTCGAGAAAGGCGGCGAAAGCGCGAAGCTCAATAACATAATCGAAAACTTGCGGCTGCGCGGTCTCGCCGATTTCGCCAAAGTCGACGTCCGCATCGTCCGCGGCCTCGCCTATTACACTGGAATTGTTTTCGAAGTTTTTGATCGCGCAGGCAAGTTTCGCGCAATTGCCGGTGGCGGGCGCTACGATCAACTGGTTGCGCAACTGAGCGACAACGCGGTTTCGTTGCCCGCACTGGGTTTCGCCATTGGTGACGTCGTTCTCGGGGAAATGATTCGCAGCCACGCGGCTGCCCGCGCGCAAATGGAAAAAACGGTCGCGACCGAACGCGCGGTCGAGATTTATGTGGTCATCGCAAAGGAAGAACAGCGTGGAAATGCCATTGCCATGATGCAGCAACTGCGCGATCGCGGACATCGAGTCGACTACTCGTTGGCGGCGGCGAAAGTGGCGCGGCAATTTCGATTAGCCGACCAAAGCGGGGCGCGCCTTGCCGTCGTCTTCGGCGACGAATGGCCCCAGGTGGGAGTCAAAGATCTCGAGACCGGCGAGCAGCGGTCGGTCGTACACGAAGAATTGTTTGCGCATCTCGCTACCTTCCCGACTTTGTCATCCCGAGTCCGGCAGCGGCCGGATCGAGAGAGCCCATGATAGCTTCCAGTTTGCGCAACGAGATTCCTCGACTTCGCTCGGAATGACGGAACAAATGTACCGCACCCATCACTGCAACGAACTGCGCAAAACCGACATCGGTCGTGAGGTGAAACTGGCCGGCTGGGTCGCGGTGCGGCGCGATCACGGCGGTGTCATTTTCATCGATCTGCGTGATCGCGAAGGATTGACCCAAGTCGTCTTTCGTCCGGAAGAAAACGCCGAAGTGGCGAAGCAATCCCATAGCTTGCGGCCCGAAGATGTCATTCAGATTTGCGGGAAGGTCGCGCCTCGTTTGCCCGGAACCGAAAATCCGAAACTCCCGACCGGCGACATCGAAGTGCTCCCTCAATCGCTTACGGTTTTGAATCGCGCGGAGAATCTGCCATTTCAGATCGACGCCGAATTAAGCAATGAAGATCTCGAGCTGACCTATCGTTATTTCGATCTGCGCCGGCCGCGCCTCTCCCACAATTTGCAAACCCGGCATCGCGTTACCCAGGCAACGCGGCAATTTCTCGATTCGCAGGGATTTGTCGAAATCGAGACGCCGATTTTGAGCAAAAGTACACCGGAAGGCGCGCGCGACTTTCTCGTCCCCAGCCGGCTATTGCCGGGAAAATTTTACGCGCTGCCCCAGGCGCCGCAGCAATACAAACAATTACTGATGGTTGCCGGGATGGAAAAATATTTCCAGATCGCGAAAGCGTTTCGCGATGAAGATTTGCGGGCCGATCGCCAGCCGGAGTTCACCCAAATCGATATCGAAGCATCCTTCGTCACCCCTAACGACATTTATACATTAACTGAGAGGATGCTGACGGCAATTTTCAAGGCTACCCGCGGGATCGAGATCCCGACGCCATTCCCGCGGCTAACCTATCGCGAGGCCATCGATACGTTTGGCAGCGACAAACCGGACCGCCGTTTCGACATGAAACTTGTCGATCTCGGCGACGTCTTTCGCAGTAGTCAGTTCAAAGTTTTTCAGAGCGCACTGGCTGGGGGCGGCGTGGTTAAGGCCATTAACGCGAAGAACTTCGCCGGTATCACCATCGGCCAGGTCGATGAACTGACCGCGATCGCGAAAACTTTTGGCGCGAAAGGGCTCGCCTTCATTAAGGTGGAAAACGGTGAATGGAAATCGCCCATCGTGAAGTTCTTTTCTGAAGCGGAAAAGGAATCGCTGCGTACGAAATTACAAATCGAGGAAGGCGATTGCATTTTCTTCGCCGCCGGCAGATGGGAGATCGCCTGCGAAGTGCTCGGACGAATCCGATTGCGCATTGCGGAAATCCAGGGTTTGACCGCTGTCAAACGCCAGTCCGGCTCGGACAACCCCTCGTCTGGCTCGGACAACCGCCCGTCCGGCTCGGACTCCGGCTCGGACCTCGATTTTCTCTGGGTAACAGATTTTCCGCTCATGCAATGGAACGCCGAGGAAAATAAATGGAACGCGGTTCATCATCCCTTCACCCGACCGAAAGCCGAAGATCTTCCGTTGCTTGAGCAAGAAAAATTCGGCGAAATGCGCGCTGATGCCTACGATATCGTCTTAAACGGTGTCGAAATCGGCGGCGGCAGCATTCGTATTCATGAGCCGGACTTGCAGGCAAAAATGTTCGAAGCTCTTGGGGTAAGCGCGGAAGAGCAGCAGGCAAAGTTCGGACATTTGCTGCGCGCCTTTCGCCTCGGTGCGCCGCCGCACGGCGGAATCGCGCTCGGGCTCGATCGCCTCGTCATGTTGATCTGCGGCGAGCAATCCATCCGCGATGTCATGGCATTCCCAAAAAATACCCGCGGTCAGGAATTGATGACGCAGTCGCCGGCCGAGGTCGATCCGAAGCAGTTGCGGGAACTTGGCATCACTCTCCCGAAGCAAAAATTGTAGGGCGGCCATTTGGGCCGCCAATGAAAAGAATCAGCGGCGAAGATCGCCGCCCTACAACTCTCCGTAATCGATGAGGTACGGCCAATCTTCCCATCGCTCTACCAGTCCCGCACGAACAGGATTCTCCCGAATGTAAAACCATTTGGATTCTGCGAATTCATCCTTTCGTAGGAGACGATCAAACACACCATCCTGCCATTTCCATGTTGCCTGGTTCTGACTTCGGACAAAGCGCTTCAGGCCAGCGGAAAACTGGGTGATCTTGGCCTCACGATCCTTTAGCGGACAAACCAATGCATGAAAGTGATCGGGCATCGCAACCGCAGCAATTGTGCGCCAATTTGCGTTTGCGCGACAGAATGTTTGGATTGCCCGAAACGCTGCCGGATTTGCAAGAACGGAGCGGCGATCTTCGACGCACAGCGTAACGAAGTAAGTGACGACCTGGTCATGTTTAAGCCAGATCGGGATTCGCGGTGGACGCGCCATTCCTTCGATTGTAGGGCGGCCATCTTGGC
>WNGE01006313.1_pt1 | contig 14426 bp, 11 predicted proteins | sample 5400651 | NCBI WGS metagenome assembly WNGE01 (sample SAMN13153370, study PRJNA577476) | soil metagenome | isolation source: 60 cm soil or saprolite under grassland replicate 2 | place: USA:California | collected 2016-06-15 | reverse complement strand
TCTCGCGGGAACCCGGAGACGCGGCGCGCGACTTCGCACATGGCGTCCAGAGGGTTGGAGACCACGATCAGGATCGCATCCGGGCATCCCGGCAGGAGGTTGCGGACGACGTCACCGACGATCCCCTCGTTCGTGGCAACGAGATCGTCCCGGCTCATCCCGGGCTTGCGCGGTACTCCAGCCGTGATGACGACGAGGTCCGACCCCGCCGCCTGTTCGTAGGAATTCGACCCGACCATTTTCGCGTCGAATCCCTCGACCGGAGCGGACTCCAGCATGTCGAGGGACTTGCCCTGCGGCAGGCCCGGGATGATGTCGATGAGAACGACGTCGGCGATCTCTTTCTCGACGATCCGTTGGCCGACGGTCGCACCGACATTGCCGGCTCCCACGACCGTCACTTTCTGTTTCATTTGGGCGCGATCTTACCCGAACCAAGCGCGTGTCAAGGGGTGAGAGTTCATCATTCGGAGTCGCTTTGGTAAGCTTCTTTCTTGCTCTTGACTTTCAGCGGTCCCTGACTCCCGACTCTCGACAACTCCGCATGCCCGAGCGGCCCGCCTACAAGAAGCATCCCCTGTGGGAGAGCGCAATGGCGCTGACCCGGGATGCCTACGCGCTCGCCGAGCGCGTCAAAGATGCTTCCCCGGACACCGCGAGCCGGTTACGCAAGGCCGCCGTGGCCGTGCCCGCGCATGTCGCCGGAGCGCTTTCCGGGGCCCCGGCCAAACGCCGGGAGCACGTCCTGGCGGCGCGCGGAGCGATCGCCGAGGTCGCGCGCCAGGCGGCCAGGTCGCGCGGCGAGCCCTCGCGGGAGCTGGCACGGCAAGCGGAGACTCTCGATCTGTCGGTCCTTTTCGAGTTTGGCGCGGGCGAGTCGGCGTGATGAACGAGGAAAGTGGCCCGCGGCCTGCTCTCTTCATCGGTCTGTTCCTGATGGTTCTCCTGATCGGCGCGGCGCTCTGGGTCCCGCGCTGGTGGGAGAACAGGCTCTTCCGCCAGGCGGAAGCCTTGACGGGCGTCGGCTCACGCGTGATGCCGGGCAGCGTGACAGAGGCGCGCGGCAGGATCAACCCGGGCAACCCCGGTCGCCAGGTTGTTGAAGCGATCGGCCGCCCCTCCTTTTCCGTCGGGACCGAAGGCAGCTCGACGCACGAGATCTGGACCTATTACTACGCCGACGGCACGATGACGGTCAATCTGACAGATGGCATCGTTGCCCGCGTCTCGGTTTCCTACGGACCTCCGAAGATCCCTACCTCCACCCGACCCGAGTGAGTTTCAGATTTCAGGTTTCAAGTTTCAGGAGGAGACCGAACTTCTTGAAACTTGAGACCTGAAACTTGAAACTTCTCTTCGAGAAAGGAGAGGTCTTGACTGAGCTGTCATCTCAGAATCCGATCGAACCTTCGATTCGCGTCGTGATGATGCCCAAGGACACCAACGCTCACGGGACGATCTTCGGGGGCGTGATTCTCTCCTACATCGACCAGGCGGCCGCGGTGGAGGCCAAGCGGCACGGAGCGGCCTTCATCGTGACGATCGCAATGCGGGAAGTCGTCTTCCACGAGCCGGTATACGTCGGAGATCTCGTCTCCTTCTACACGCGGCTCATCAAGATCGGTAACACCTCGATCACGATCGGCGTCGAAGTCTTCGCGCAGCGCGGTGAAGGCGGCCGCGAACGCGTCAAGGTGACAGGAGCTCAGGTGACGTTCGTCAATCTCGACGAGAATCGCCGGCCGATCCCCATCCCCAAATAACGATGCATCGTCAAAAATCAGAAGGTCCCGATTGACTCGGGACCTTCTTTCCGGACAGCCGGACGAGAGTCCGGCAATGAGTTCCGTTAATCTCTATACTACCACTCGGCGTCTTCCTCGGGAACTGCTGTTTCCGGAACTTCTCCTCCTTCCGCCTCTTCCGCGGCTTCTCTCGCAAGCCTCTCGGCCTCGCGCTCTTCGGACACCTCGAGCGCCGTTTGGGGCGTCGCTTCGGCCTTCCAGCCGCCCACGCCGCCCGTCTCCGGTGCGGGGGCGATCGAGGGTTTTGCCTTGGGCTTGCTGGCCGGGGACTTTCTCGCGGGCTTCTTCACCGCCGCCTTCACGACCGTCTTCGGCGTTTTCCGCGCGGTCCTCTTCCTGGCCGCGCCGGCGCGTCCCGCCGCTTTCGTCGATCTCTTCTTGGCGCGCCGCGCCGCCTTCTTCGGAGCCTTCTTCGCTGCCGTCTTCGCGCTCTTGCGCGCTCCACTGCGCGTGGCCTTCTTCGCCGGTTTCTTTTTCTTCTTAGCCACTCGTGATTCCTCCTCTTGCCGGGCGTGCCGGAGGCCCGATCATACAATTGCCTCCATGTCGAATCGAGATGAGGGGCGCGTTCGGATCTTCGCCTCGCCCGGGGGCCTTCGGATCGAGATCCTGCCGCTCGCTCGCACTCGAGCCGGCCGGGCTCGCCTGGTGGCGGTTTCCGGGGTCGTGCTGGCCGCAACTCTCTACGGGGCGGCGCACCTGGGAGAGGCCTGGGAGGCCGGACTGAGAAGAGGCGAGTTCGCCGATCTGCCGCTCGGAATCCTCGTGGCCCTGACCGTAGCCATCGCGGTCTCGACGCCGCTCGCCTTTATCGGGCTCTCGGCCCTGGCCTTCTCGGAGGAGATCATCGCGGTGGGACCGGAGACCGTCACCATCGAGACGGCTGCTTTCGAGAAAACGCGCGTCCGCAGCATCTGCTTGGGCGAGCTGGAGTCCTGGCGGGAAACGTACTTGCCGCTTCCCCCGTGGTGGACCTGGGCGGTCAAGCGGCTGGCGGCCCGAGTCGGGGGCAGTTTCGAGCCTCTGGCGGGGGCCGCAGGCCCCAAAGACAAGAGGCTCATAGCGGTAGCGCTCGCGCGAGCCACCGGAAAGCCTCTCGTTGACGATTGGGGGCACAGGATCTCGATCTGATAAACTCTTTTTGTGTCTATGACTTCCGCTGAACCAGGACACCATCTCACGGCTATCCCGCTTGCCGGCTACGATCTTCCGGAACAGGTGCGCCTCGGCATTTCAGAGGCCGGGTTCATTTTCGCGACCCCCATCCAGGCCAAGACGCTGCCGATCAGCCTCGCCGGGCGAGACGTGGCGGGACAGGCCCAGACGGGCACTGGAAAGACCGCCGCCTTCCTCATAACGATCTTCACGCGGCTCCTCCGGCATCCTCGCCCGAGGCCAGGCCGCGGCCCCCGGGCGCTCGTTGTGGCGCCCACCCGAGAGCTGGTTCTGCAGATCCGCGAGGACGCGGAAAATCTCGGCCGCCACACAGGTTTGAAGACCCTGGCGGTGTTCGGCGGAATGGACTACCGACGCCAGCGTGACGCGTTGCGCGAGGGGCCGGACCTGCTCGTCGGGACGCCGGGGCGGCTCATCGACTACGAGCACCAGAGAGCCACGACCTTCGCCGACGTCGAAATCCTCGTGATCGACGAGGCCGACCGGATGTTCGACATGGGCTTCATCCGGGACCTGCGAAGAATTCTTCGCCGCTGCCCCCCTTATCAACGCCGGCAGACGATGCTTTTCTCGGCAACCCTCTCCACGCGCGTCATGGAGCTCGCCTATGAGCACACCAACAACGCGGAAAAAGTGGAAGTCGAGCCCGAGCGGGTGGGCGCCCACGGAATCACCGAAGTGCTTTATCACGTCTCTTCCAGCGAGAAGTTCCGGCTCCTGCTCGGGATCCTCGAACGAGAAGGGGGGAAGCGGGTCCTGATTTTCGTCAACCGACGTTCGACCGCCGTAGAGCTCGTTCGCGGACTGTCGGCCAACGGCTATCCCGCACGGGCGCTTGCCGGCAACGTCCCTCAGGAGCGGCGCTTGAAAATCTTGAATGAGTTCAAGGACGGGCGGCTCGCGGTGCTCGTCGCAACGGACGTCGCTTCCCGCGGGCTCCACATCGAAGGCGTCTCCCACGTCATCAACTACGACCTGCCCCAGGATGCCGAGGACTACGTGCACCGCATCGGCCGGACCGGACGCGCCGGCGCGGAAGGAACCGCCGTTTCGCTGGCGTGTGACGACTATGTCTTCTCTCTGGACGCGATCCAGAAGCTGATCGGCCGTGAGGTCCCGGTCGAGTGGCCTTCCGAGGAGCTCTTCCACAAAGGCCACGCCGCCTCCGCTCCACGCGCGCACTCGCCGCGGCGGCCTCCGCAGCGTCAACCCGCTCGCCGCGGCGAGACCGCACGCATGCGCATCCCCCTCGCCGCGCCGGCCGCCGACGAGTCTGACCGGTACGGCCGGACCAAGAGGAAAAGCCGGAGAAGATGAGCGGGGATTCAGGCGGCCGCGAGGGCGCCGGATTCCACCCAGAAAGCCAGCTGGCGGCGGATGCGGTAACTATCGGCCGTCATCGCTCCATCGCAGTCCCCCGGTGTCGCGCCGCCGGAAGCCAGTTTCCAGAGCCGGTTGACAAACATGCCGTCCAGCTCGTCGGGATGGTGGTCGGGTCGGACCTCCGTCGGCTTGAGGTTCAGATCGTCCGGCACGAGCGCGGCCGCCTGTTGGAGCTCATCGTAGCGGCGCATGCCTTCCAGACAGAGAGGCTGGACCTCCAGGAGCGAATCGGAATCCGCCTTGCCGGATTCGGCCCCGGGCCTCCGTTCGAAGAGGAACGAGCCCGCGGTCGGCTTCTCGAGCAGCTGGTAGAAGGCCTCCTCGCCTTTGAGACCCCGGGCTTCGCAGCTCTTCATCTTCCCGCCGGAGAGAACGACCTCCCCGGCGATCTCTCCGCCGGCGTCCTTGAGCGTCAGCGATCCGGAGAGTCCCGACTCGGCCAGATTCTGCAACAGGGCCGGTAGACCGAAGAGCTCCACCTCTCCGGATCGCGCGTCGTAGGGCGCTTCGCGTATCCGGGCGGCGCCGTCCAGGCTCGAGAGCGCGCTCGCGGCCGCGATTCCGACGTCGAGGTTCGGAAAGCGTCTGGCCAGGCCTTCGAAAGCCTGCCGAACGGGAGCCGAGGGCGTCGTCGAGAGAGCTTCGATGATGTGCTTGGCATGCAAGTCGTTGGGGTGGACGACGATGCCGAGGACTCTGTGGGGCGAGCTTGCCTTGAGGGCGGCCAGGAGCCGCTCGACAACCTCCGTGTCGCCGGAAAGATCCTGTCCCGCCAGCTCCGAGAGTCGCGCGACCGTGTCCCCGAGCGCCCCTTTCTTCTTCAAACCGTGGTCCACGACGGCGTGGCGCGCTTTTGCGGTGCCAAGACGCGCAAGGGCCGCCACAACCCGGTCGAGTAGGAGTCGGACCTCGCGAGGGTCATAGGAGGAATCGCCGGGGTTGAGCAGCATCTTCTCCAGTTCATCAAGCAGGGTCAGGAGCGTGCTTTCGGCTTTCTCGTGTTTCAACTGGCCCAGGTTCGCCACCGCCTCCTTCACGAGCGGCGCCGGAAAACGCAGGACCGCGTGACGCACCGCCGCGTTCAGGTCCTCGTCGGGTGGCGCGTCGGTCGGGACGGGAGGGATCCGCCGCAGGAGGTAGAGAAGGTTGCGCCGGTAATACCACTTTTCGTCTCCCTCCGCCTGCCCGAAGGCGGACTGGAGTCGATCGAGCGCCTCCTGGCGCGCCGGGAGGCCGTGCACCTCGAGCAGCTGGAGAATCAGCTTGCGGCGCTCCCGTTTCATCTCCCGGAGCAAGTCATTGAGCAGCCCCTTGGGGCTTGTCGCCGCGAAGAAATTGAGAAAGCGCCGCAGGAGGGCATGGTAGCGCTGCGCTTCGGAGAACTTGCGCAGGCGCTCCAGGTCCAACGCCTCATCCCCTTTGGACCGGATGGCCTCGACGGTTGCCGTATCCACGGTCTTTTCTCGGACGATGCGCTCGGCGAGATCGAGCATCGTGACGGCCTGCGGAAGGGCTCCCTCGTTGAAGCGCTCGACGGCGGTCTTGACCATTTCGTTGAAGCGCATGGCGAGCTGGCCCGGATCTTCCGACTGAGCCACAATGCGGTGCATCGCTTCGACGGCGCCACTCTCCGGCGGCGCTGGGACAGGAGGACCGGCCACCTGCTCGCCGGCGCCTTCCGTGGCTGCGGAGGGGGGTTCCGGCGGAACCCAGCCGGGCATGCTGTTGGCGAGCACGCGGAAGATCGAAGAGTTCTCCGTCTCCAAGCCGATTTCGCGCAGCTTTTCCAGGTTCCGTTCGAGTTCCTGCGGAGCGTGAGAGCTGCGGGCCGCGGCGGCCAGCGCGGCGGCCAGAACGTCGGGGCTGCCTCCGGGGTCCGGGACGCCCGCGTCCGAGATCTGCCTGCCGAGCCGCTCGAGGAGCAGCGAGAAATGGCGAAACCCGCGCAGGTCCTCGGGCGAAAGCGCGACCGGCGCCACGGATTCCGTCTGCGGCGCGCCCTGCATCTGACGGATGAGAGCGTCCACCGAGGCCGTCAATGCGCCTTTGCTCTCGGCAATCCGCTCCAGACTCGCGCGGAGCGCTTCGCGTTCCGTTTCCGGCGCGAATGCCAGGACAAGCTCCTTCAACTCTTCCAGGAACGGTTCGAACGGTCCTCTCGGTACAAGCCGGAACTCGCCGATCAGGAAGACTTTTTTGACGGCGTAGAAGATGTAGTCCGACAACTTGATCGGCGACCCCGCGCGGATTTGCCCGGCGGTCCACTTCTGGATGTGAGAGGCCGTCAGACTCGTCGGGCACTTCAGGAGGACCTTGAAGGCGTCGGCCACGACCAGAGGAGGAAGGATGTCGGAGAAGTAGAGCTCCAGCTCTTCGAGCGCCTCGCGGACTTCGGGACTCGACGGATCGGGAACCATTCGTCTTCGACGTTAGGCTAACCCAGAAGGACTGCAGGATTGAAGGATTGAAGATTGCCGGACTGGCAGATGGCCTAATCTCTCAATCTCATGATCTCTCAATCTTTCAATCCTAGAAGCTCTTGAGGAAGTCGGCGTTCGCGCGGAACTTGGAGAGCCGGCCGAGGACGAGCTCCATGGCCTGGATCTTGTCCACCGCCGCCAGGGCGCGCCGCAGCTTGACGATCTTGGGCAGCTCCTCCGGCGCGTAGAGCTTCTCTTCCTTGCGCGTACCCGACTGGGGGATGTTGATGCAGGGGAAGATCCGGCGGTTGAAGAGGTCCCGGTCCAGAACGAGTTCCGTGTTGCCGGTGCCTTTGAACTCCTGGAAGATGATTTCGTCCATCCGCGACCCGGTGTCCACCAGGGCCGTCGCGATGATGGTCAGGGACCCGCCCCCCTCCGCGTTCCTGGCGGCTCCGAAGAAGCGGCGCGGCTTCTCCATCGTGCGGGCATCGATGCCGCCCGACATGATCTTGCCGCCCCCCTTCTGCATGTGGTTGTACGCACGGGCCATCCGCGTGATCGAGTCGAGGAAGATGATGGCGTGCTTGCCGCATTCGACCAGACGCCGCGCCCTTTCGGCGACGATCTCGGCCACCGCGATGTGGTTTTCGGCGGAGAGGTCCGCGGAGGAGGCGATGACTTCGCCTCGCACGCTGCGCCGAAAGTCGGTGATCTCCTCCGGGCGCTCGTCGATCAGCAGCACAATCACGTAAACGTCCGGGTCGTTGACCGACACGGCGTGCGCCATTCGCTTGAGCAACGTCGTTTTGCCCGCCTTCGGAGGCGCCACGATCAGGCACCGCTGTCCGCGCCCGATGGGAGCGAGCAGGTCCACGACGCGGCCGCACATCTCGTCCGGCTCCGTCTCGAGCTGCAGGTGGTCGTGCGGGTCGATCGAGACCAGCTCGTTGAACGCCGGACGCTGACGGAAGGCGGCCGGCTCCAGGCCTTCGACCTTCTCGACCCTTCTTAAGACCGGCCGACCTCCCTCCACCGCAATCCCCGTGATCATCGCGCCGGCTTCCAGGCCTTCGCGCGTGATCAGGTCGCGCGGAGCCAGCGGATCGCCTGGCGTCGGGAGATAGTTGCTTTTGGCCGATACGAGGACGCCCGGCGCGTTTTCGCGGGGAGGAAGGAACAACACCCCTTCGACCGGCCGTTCAGGACCGGTGACCGGGAGATCCTCCAGCCGCTCGGAGGCCCCGTTCGAAAAGGGGGGACGTCCGCCTCCGCGCCGGCGGCGGCGGCGGCGGCGGCGATGTGGACGCGAGGGTCCTTCGCCCGGGGACGGAGTTTCGGTCTGAACGAAAGCGGACCCGGAATCCTGCGATGAAAAGGGGTCTTCGGACATGAACTCCCAAACGCCCGCCGCGCTGACAAGATGTCCGGGCGGGAAAACGCTATTCTATCCGAGATCAGGACAAATGGAAGGGAAATTGTGTGAGAGCGGACGGCCCGGCCGGAAGACTGTCGGCCGCAGGCGTTCGCTTCGCGAACGGCGGCCGAGAGAGTCTAGCCGGAGGCCTGGCAGCCCGGGGCCCTTTGAAATCTCTCGCAACGCCGCCTCACACCCTTTTTCCACGGGCTGCTACGCAAAGAGCGCCAGGACCCTGGCAGGATCGGCCGGATCGACCGCCGACAGCCCAAAATTGACACAGGCATGAGCCGGGTCGGAAACCCCAACGAGGCTCGTCGTCATCCCCGGGGCGGAGCGCGAGAATTGAAGCGCTTTCTGGCTGCCTGAAGGGACCTCGGGAAAAGCCTCGATGATCTCTTCGGGTAAGTCCCCGGAAAGCCGACCCTGCAAGAGCGACGCGGAGCCGAAGACCGCGAGCCTGAAACTCGCCGCGGCCGATAGGGCCGAAACCCTTCCCCCTTCCGCCTCCTGAGACGAATACGCGATGGCCTGCGCCATGGCGAGGTTGACCGGCATTTGGACGGCCGCGAAATGGTGCTTTTCGCCTCCAGCCTCCCTGGCGATCTCGAACGTCGCCTTTATCGAAAGATGCTCCGGATGCTCGGGCGGAACGCGCAGGCCATCCCAGGTGGCAAGACCCCATGCGCCGATCTTTCCTTCCGATGCAGCTTCTTCGAGGGCCTCGGCGGCGAGCCTCAAGCGCCGCCGGAAAGTCGCCGGGTCAACCGAGGTCCGCTGCGCCTCGATGTTGTGCAGGTAGTAGAGGTCGATCGTCTCGAGTCCCAGGTTCGCACGGCTGCGGTCGATCTGGTCGCGCAGATAGCCCGGCGCCACGCAATTTCCCCCCTGGGCGATCTCGCTCCTGGGCGCGAGGCCGGAGTCGACGTAGGTCTCCAGAATGTAGCGGCGCGGATCCCGCGGGTCCTCGGCGTCATGCGGAAGGTAGCCTCCCTTGGTCGAAACGAAGATCTCGTCGCGCGCGGCGTCGCCTTCCCGGATGGCCAGAGAGAGAGCGCGCCCGATCGACCGCTCGCTCTTCTGTCCCCTGTAATTGATGGCCGAATCGAAGACGTTGATCCCGAGCCCGAGCGCGACTGCGATCGAGGCTTCGTAGCCGCGGTCCGTATCGGAGTCCTCGTCACCCAGGTATGTTCCGAGGCCGATCGAAGAGAGCAGAACTGAGTCCGCGCGGCGGAAGTGCCGGGGTGCCGCCGGCGAGCGCTCGGCAAAGCGCGTGGTTCCTTCCCGCGTGGCCAGTCCGGGAATCACCAAGGCAGGGTATCAAACGCTAGCCGAAGATCTCGTCCACCGGTTTGTAGCTTCCATCCTTGGCGAAGGGGACATACTCGAAGCCCCGCTTCAACGGATCGTCGTAGCGCACCGTCGTCCAGTCGATGCCCATGGACGAGTAGATCGTGGCCGCCAGGTCCTCCGGCTTGATGTCCCGGTTTCCCGACCAGCCCGGGTCCTGCAGGCTCGCGCCGGTCGCGTCGGTCGCCCCGATCGCGCGCCCTCCCCGGACCCCGCCGCCCGCGAACAGCACGCTCGTCCGCAGGAAGTGGTCCCGGCCCGCCTGGCCGTTCAGGATCCCCACCGTGCGGCCGAACTCGCCGAGCACGACGATGAGCGTTTCGTCGAAAAGGGTCCGCCCCGATGTCTCGCCGGGAACGGACTTCAAGTCTGCGATGAGATTGCCGAGGCCGGCATCGAGCTGGGCGGCCTGGGAGAAGAGGCTCGTTCCGGTCTTCGCATAGATGTTGCTGTGGTTGTCCCAGCCGCCCAGCGTCACCTGGATGAAGCGCGCCCCCCGCCGCCCGGCAAGCAACTTCCTGGCGACGACGCAGGAGTTGCCGAACGAAGAGCTTCCGTAGCGCTGGCTCTCGTCGCTCGTGTACGTGAAGAGAGCATTGACGTCGGAGGAGTCTACGAGAACCTTCGCCTGGCCATAGAACGCCGACACGTCGGCCGCGTCTTTGCCCAGAGGCTCGCCACTGCGCAGGTTGGCGTCCAGTGTCTCGAGGTCGCTCCAGCGCAGCGCAAACCTGTTTGAGCCGTCCGGGTGGATCAGGCTGGACAGCCCGTTCGTCGAGGGCTGCACCGAAAAGGGGGAGTAGAGCGAGGCAAAATACCCCGAGCCGACGATGCTGCCGGTATTCAAGGCCACGAAGCTCGGCAGGACGTCCGTCAGGGGATTCCGCCGCGACTGCATCTCCAGGGCCACGACCGAGCCGATGTGAGGCGCCACGTTGCCCAGAGCCCCCGTCGGATTGCGCGAGATCTGGGACCAGGTCTGGGCGAGTCCGTGGACCAGGGCCCACGACTTGCAGGAACGGAGGATCGCGATGTCAGGCAGATGGGACGCGATCTGCGGCAGGAGCCCCTGAGGGAAGCGAATCCCGCCCGGAAAGTCAGTCGGCGCAAGCTCCGTCGGCGTCCAGGCCCCTTCTTTCAGGTCCCAAGTGTCGATCTGGCTCGGTGCTCCCGGGAGAAAGACGAAGATCGCATTCTTCGCCGTTCCGCGCGGAGTCACGCCCACGCTCTCGCGCTCCATGATGGCCGCGGCGGAGGACCGCAGAAACCAGGAGGCGACCAGGCCTCCCGCGGAGAGCTCGACAAACGCGCGCCGGGAAAGGCCGGATCCCTGGAACGGGGAAGAACCGGACTCGGGGCGTGGTATGGACGGTTTCATGGCTCGTCCTGCTAGTAGTTGAAGAGGAAGTCGAGCTTGTTCAAGAGCGCGTGCTGGAGATCCTCCGTCACGCTCGTTGCCGTCTGGCCGGGCTTCAAAGTTCCAAAGAGCCCGACGCCCGCGGCGAGCTCCGAGGGCGAAGGCGGCCGCGACAGCGTCGCGAGGTAAAGCGCGGTGACCGTGTCGGCTGGAGACGCCTTGGCATCCACGAGCTTCTTGACCGTCGATCCGGGGGCCGTCGCCTTGATTCGGTCCGTGACGATTCTGTTGTTCAAGGACGCAAGCGATTGTGTGATCGAGCCCTCCGAGCTGCGGGGAACGTCGTCCCGGTTGCCCCGCCCGAACGTGTTCAGGAAATTGCGGAAGCCGGCATTGTCGGGCTCGAGCGGATCGGGAAGCTGCATGGCCAAGGCGACCGGAGAGGTGAAGCCCGTCACCGGCAGGGTCGCGGGGACTCCTGTCGCCACCGTGATCGCGTCGAGCATCTCCTCTGCGCAGAGGCGTCTGGCGAAGTGCCGGGCGAAGAAGGGCACGTAGGCTTCGCTCCAGACCGGATAGGAAGACGAGAGCTGGTACGCGTTGGAGCGTGCCATCGTGCGCAGAATCGAGCGCAGATCATAACCGGAGGACTGGTACTCCGCGGCCAGCCGTACGAGCAGATTGGGGTGAGTCGGCTGGATCGTCCAGGGCGCGGGAGGGGGACTTCCGGGATCCTGCCGCGCCAGGTCGAAGCCATCCGGCGGCTCGACGATGGCCAGCGTGAAGAGTTCCTTCCAGAGATAGTTGACCGCGGCCTTCGCGAACTGAGGATGCGCCGTCGTCATCCGCGCGAGCGCGGACCGGTAGTCTTCTCCCGCCTGGGGAGCCTCTCCCGTCAGGATGAACTTCGGCGAGACGGAAGTCAGGCCGGCCGCCCAGTTGAGCCGGTAGGTCTTGTTGCCCGTCGTGGTGTTGAGCAGATAGTCGCCGGTCGGCCTCTGCGCGACGCTGAATTCGAAATTGTTTGTCCCGCTGCCGACGCGGGTCAGCATCGTGCGCGCGTAGAAGGCCGACATTCCCCAGAAGTCCTGCCGGAGCTTGTTGGACAACCAGATATTGATCTGAGTGGTGTGGCCGACTCCGTGATGGCAGGAGAGACAGAAGATACCGGTCCCCAGAAAGACGCTGCCGGTGGTGGAGGCGAGATTGTCGTAGGTGTCCTGAATCGGGCCGTTGTTCTGCATCTCGCGCACGGTGAAGTTGGGCGGGCCGGAGGCGTAGCTGTCTCCCATCCCGTTGATCACCTCCCGCGCCATCTGGTCGTAGGGCTTGCCGCTCTTGACCGCGTTCTGGAAGTAGGCGTGGAATGTGTTTCGGCCTTGGGTTCCGAGCCGCCCGGAGGTGGAGTTCGCCGTGACACGGAACAACTCATCGTAGTAGAAGGTCCAGCGGTCGATGAAGGCGTCCGATGCCAGGAGCGCATCGATCATCTTGTCGCGCTTGTTGCCCGCCGTGTCGGCGAGAAAGGACTGAACGGTCGCGGGATTTGGCAATTGACCGGTCAGATCGAGCGTGACGCGCCGGAGGAACTCCGCGTCCGAGGAGAGCGCGGCGGAAGAAATCCGCGCTAGCTCCATCGCGCCCAGGATCTCGTCGTCGATGAAGTTGACGTGAGGGAGCCTCGCCGGCGGGACGTCGCGGAACCCGATCGAGCGCGTGCCGGAGTGCCCGCGCAAGAAGGTCGCGTCCTGCTGAAGCAGGACTTGCACGGAGGCTTCCCTGGAGGAGCGCGCTCCCGTGGCCGCCATCGGGCAGTCGGCGGCCGAGATGCCGACCATCCCGGAAGAGGCTTCTGGATCCCCTCCTGAGAGCGTGCTCCCGACCAAGCCTCCGGTCAGAAGCACCGGCAGGAGCGCGCGCGACAGCCTCCTCGTCATCGGATCATCTTCGCCATTTGCGCCTCCTTCGGCGGCCTCTGATGCGTGTTGGACGAGGATGGAGGCACGCGGTTTACCCGTGATCCGATGATGCTAACCCATCAGGGACCGGCGAGTGCTGGCCCCGGTCGCAGCGCGAGGAGTCTCCGGGGCTCTCGTAGCTGATGCTCCCATTTCGGGGCTCAATCACACGGCCTACGAGCTCGCTGTCTACGCTTCGTGCGCGACTCTCGCCGCTGACCACGCAAGACTCGCTTCCGGCTGTTGGCCAACCTTTGCCGGGCGGGAGTGCTTACCCGCTGGGTCTCGCAAGAAGGTTTCCAAGATGTCATCCACGTTCTACATCTCTTCCTCCTTCTCCAGGCTTAACCTGGCGCACCGCGCCGCGGGAGCGAGCGCGCAGCGCGGGATCAGGCGAGCGATCGAGGCCACATCCGGCCGAGTCGCTCGCCGGTGCGCCAAAGGCGCAGATCCCGCGCAAGCGCGAGCGACGTTAGAGGACGGGAAGGGGGATGCCGTGGGTACGGGTGGTTCCTTCGGCCTTTGCGTCCCAGCGGCCGGGGATCGGGGTCGAGCATCGGGGACATGCGCCGCCGGCTAGGCGGTTCTTCACGACGCGGAAGCCGAAGCGCTCGATGACTGCCAGCCGGCACTCGGGGCAGCGCGTGTTCTCCCACTCTCCCACCCGGCCGGGAAGGTTGCCCGCGTAGACGTAGCGAAGGCCTTCCCCGGTGCCGATCTCCGCTGCCGCAACGAGGGTCTCCGCGGGTGTGGCCCCCCGATCCATCATCTTGTAGTCCGGGTGAAACGCGGTCACGTGCCAGGGAATGTCCCGCGAGACGGACGCGACGAACCGCGCCGCGCGGCGCAACTCCTCCGGTGAGTCATTGAAGCCGGGGATGATGAGTGTCAGGACCTCGAGCCAGATTCCGCGCTCATGGATTCCGGCAATTGTGTCGAGAACATTCTGAAGGACCCCACCGAGCTGCCGGTAGTGTTTGTCGTCCATGGACTTCAAGTCCACTTTGTAGAAGTCCACCCAGGGACGAATGTAGTCGAGTACTTGAGCCGTGCCGTTTCCGTTGGAGACGTAAGCGGTGTAGAGACCGCGCTTCTTCGCCTCCTGGAAAACGGCGACCGCCCACTCGGAAGTGATGAGGGGCTCGTTGTACGTGGAAACGACGGTCGGCGCGCCGCTCTCCCGTGCCAGCCGGGCCAAGGCCTCGGGCGAGACGTCGTGCGGCTGTGCGACGGCCTCGGGATCACGGATGGACTGCGAGGTGAACCAGTTCTGGCAGTAGGCGCAGTGCAGATCGCAGCCGAGCATCCCGAAGGAAAAAGCGTCGGACCCGGGCAAGGCATGGAAGAACGGCTTCTTCTCGATCGGATCGCACTGGAGCGCTCCGACGTAACCCCACGGAACGCGCAGCACGCCCCCGTCGTTGTAGCGCACCCGGCAGACGCCCTCGCGGCCCTCCGGGATCGGGCAGCGGTGGCCGCAGGAATAGCATCGCAGCCGCCCGTCGGGAAGAGTCTCGACGAGCTCGAGCGCCGCCGGTGCGGTGCGGCGCGCGAGAG
>WNGE01006073.1_pt1 | contig 14426 bp, 12 predicted proteins | sample 5400651 | NCBI WGS metagenome assembly WNGE01 (sample SAMN13153370, study PRJNA577476) | soil metagenome | isolation source: 60 cm soil or saprolite under grassland replicate 2 | place: USA:California | collected 2016-06-15 | reverse complement strand
GATCGTGATCCACTCGTCGTCGTCGTCGGGGTCGCGTCGCCAGCCGGCGAACTGCTCGTAGAACGTGGCCAGGAGGTCGATGTCCGGGGCGTCCAGCGCCACGGCCCGCAGTGAGCCGATCGCCCGCCGGTGCGGTTCGGAGGTCATGCCCCCGATCCTGCCGATCCCGGGGCCGGCCTGCCACCGGAAACCGGCGTTGACGATCCGTTCTAATTAGGCGTGAGGCAGGGGGAATTCTCAGGTCCTCCATCGCAAACGCGGAGACGGGCGCGGCGTAGTGCATCTGCATCGGTTGTCGGCAGTGATGTTGGCCAGGGCGTCGGCTTCGGCGTGCCGTTCGAGGGTCGTTCCCGCTAACGCGCTCGATGGATGAGCTGCGGCAAGCGCAGTTTCGGCCCGGGTGCCCTCGCGATCGCCTGGGCTGCGATGCCGGCTGGCCTAGGCCCAAGTTACGTCGGCGTGTCGGCTGAAAAGGGGCAATGACCTGCGGAGACTCCACGGAACAGACCAAAAACGTAGCCAGAAGAATCCGCAGGCAGGGTCGACCGTGGTAGCCGTTTGAAGACCGATGATCGTCTCCCGGACGGGTACCTCGCCGCTCCGGCCGAAGTCCTGTAGCCAGAACGCTGTCTTGCTCTGGACGGCGTTTCGGCAGGTCGAGGCGCATATTTGCATACTCAAGATCAAGTAACTTCGGCCTAGGGTGGGCACGGCTGTTGCATAGATCAACTGCGAAATAGCTACATGCCCGCAGGCGCACCGCGTGCCGCAACGGACGCGCCATCAACGAGGCGACGGTCATTCCATCGCGTGACAGCGGGATCGGCCCGATGCCCACGCTCCCTCGCGTGCTGCAGGGCGAGGGTGTGCATGTAGGTGTACGACATGACCGCGATTCCTGCCAGCAGCACGCTCTTCCGCGCTGCCGTCGCCGCACTGCGCGGCGTAGTGCCTGAGGCGGTCGGCCAGGGTGTCATACAGGCGTACGGTGGCGCCGTGGCTGATGAGCGCGATCTTGTCTCCGGCTGCCTCGGCGTCGTTCTTGGCCTTCGTGGCTGGTGTGAGGTGGCATCCGTACACTCGTGTGCTCGCCGCTCGCTTGGTCTCTACCTCGATCTGCCCGAGGAGTTGGTTGACATCGTCGCGCGCGACTTCATCTCTCCGGACGGTCTTTACCTCCCATACCCGGCGCTGAGCCCGGCTCGCTGTTGACCAGGTCCACCGGCAGTCCGTGGCGCTCTGCTCGGTCTTCGGCGGCCGTTCGCCGATGGCACCAGCGAGCCGGGCCGGCACCATGAGGCCTTCACACCGCTCGTCGTGACTGCCCATTAGCTGGGCGCGGCCCTCGGACAGCGCCTGATCGAGTTTGGCTCCGGTCTCGCGGCGCCACTCGTCCCACGCCAGGAGAACCGGTCCGTGTCGTCGGCGCCTCTCTCATGACCGCTGAGATCGGCGATCGTGCGCGATAGTCGCCGGAACCAGGTTGTGCGTGGCCCGTTCTTGGTCGCGTCCTCAAGCGCCGATCGTGCCGCCGCCAGATCCTGGTTCCGGCCGCGGTCGTAGTGGGCGTGTGCCTCGACGTAGCGCCAGAAGGCGGCGTGTTCGGTCTCTCCGGCACCGGCAAGCAGGTCGGCGGCGTTGCGGGCGTTTGCGGCTGCCGCGGCATGGTCACCCACCCAGAGGTCGGTGGCCGCGGACACGTTGGCGCTGGCCACTTCACCGCTCCCGCTGGCGGCGCGGCCGGGCCGTGCTCGCCGCCTGAGTGTCGCTGCGCCTGCCGGTTCAGGCTGGCCCGCGACGCTGGCGGGCACTGCTGTTGCTGCCCAGAAGGCTTGGGAGGCGCGCCGCGTTGCTGGCCAGCCTTGGTCGTACAGTTCCAGCGCAGCACGAATCGTGGGCTGTGTTCCCTCTGGGATGGATGCACGGACTACCGGGTTGGCCAGGATCTGCGCGAAGGTGGGGTCAAGTCCGAGGTACGGCGAAAAGTCAGTCCGTGTCCGGTTGGCCCGGCCCAGGGCTTGGGTGACTCGCTGTCCCACTCTGTGCCGCATGAAAGAGGCATCGCCGAGGTAGGTGACCACGAAGCGTTCGAACTCGCTGCTTGCCTGCGGGACGGTCGTGATGATCACCAGTTTGCATATGTCGCCTGGCAGGTCCAGCCCGTAGTCGTCCGGCGGTCACCAGGTGACCTGCGCGCGCCCGGCTCCAGGCATCCACCATGTCGTCATCCCCCGCGCGCAGCCGGAAGACCGCTTGCCCGGCTGCGACGCGGATGTCTTGCTGGGTGTCGGCTTCGATGTGACTGGCGCACAGCCAGGCCGCCCGCCCATTCGCGGCGCTTGCTTGCTCCAGCGCCCAGCCGAGCACTTCCTCGTCAAGAGGCTGGCCGCTACCTGGGTTAAGGATGAATCGGCGCTTGCCTGTCGCGCCGGGTGGCAGCGGCTGATCGGGCACGAGCCGGACTACATGGCCGCCGCCGACCCGGCGCTGCAGATCGTCCATCGAGCCGAGCGTCGCCGATAGGTAGATCCGCTGCTTCGCCTGGCTGTAGCCCGGGTTTAGCGTGGTCGGCGGATGGTATGGCCGGATTTCGATTCCGGACGCTCCGATGAGCACACCGCAGCGGTTGAGGTGATCGCGCACTCTTGGCCATACCCATTTGACGTCGTTGTCCTCGGCGGAAAGGGATTGTTCGAAGGCGTCTCGCGCGGCCGTGGATACCGCCGCCCAGTCGCTGAAGGACAGCAGCTCGGGCGGCGTCCCCGGCAGCTCGTCGGCAAGCAGAGCAAGCGTGTCTCCCCGCTCATGATCCCGTCGGCGTTATACGTCACGCACGTCAGGAGCACTGCCGGTGTGACGGATGAGGGTGGCGATATTGTCGGCCGCCTCGTCGCTGACGCGCATCTTGATCATTACCTCGGCGTAGGATGCGGATCCGTCGTCCACTCGGTCGGCGAGTTCGTTCAGCAGCGCGTATAGGGCGTCTCTGGGATTGTCGGCTGACAGGCTGGTCCGCAAGGCGAAGGTGATCTGTTTCTCGCTGACCGGCGGTGATGGCGGTTGACCGCCAGGGGGGCCGGTCGGCCCCCGTCCGGCTGGCATCGTCCCTTCGCCGCTGGGAGTCCCGGTGCTTCCGGCAGAGCTATCTCCACCGCTGCCTGGCGCAGCGGGCTCGGCTGGAAGCGGTTTGGCTAGCCGGAGGCTTGATAGGCCGATGCCGATTTCGACCGGGCTGGTTATGTGCCGTTCGGATCCGTCTGAGCCGACCAGGCGTACTTTGCCGTCGTTGGCGGCTTCATAAATGGCGCGCTGCAAGTCGGTGTCTCCGCCCGGCAGCAGAGGCATCCGGGGTGTGCTCCAGAAGAGATCTCTGACCTCGTCGAGCGGGCGGCCGTAGTCGTCATCACGGAGGTTGTGGACTAGCGCTTTTCCGGAGAAGGCGCCCACGTCGAATGCCTTGCCCGCTTCGACCAGTGCTTTCCAGACAATGGTGCCATCGAGGGCGGTCTGGTTCTCTTGCTCGAAGGTGATCATCCGATCGATCCGCGGCTCGCCTCCAGCCTCGTCGTTCATGTCGAGATACATGACATGCTGGTAGGCGCGTTTAACGGCGGCGTCGAGGTTGCGCCGTGCGACGGACCTCTCGTTGCTGGCTTTATCGGCTAGTTCTGCGTCGGCCTTTACGTCGGCCATCTCGCTAACACGATCCCAAGCCAGGTAGGTGACGGCGGCGCCGCGTGCGATGCCACGCCGCTGGGTGTTGGTGACCGTGAATACTGCCGAGGATGCCCATTGCACCGGCATCTTGTCGGTCCCGATGCCCATCGCTGCTCGTATGGCGGCGCGCGTGTTCTGGTCTACGCCGTTTAGAAGCGAGAACTGCTGCGGGTCGAGAACGACGAGCCGGGTAGCGCGAGCATCGTCAATTCCGGCTGTCTCAAGCACCTCGCGTGCCGTCCGGTTAAGGCCGGCTGGGATGAATAGAGCCTTCTTGAAGGACCCGGTTGAGATCAGGCGCTCCGCTAAACGGGACAGTTCGGCGTCGCGCTCGTCGTCGGTGATTGTGCCGCGGGCTGCGCGCATCAGCATCGGCAGGGTCTGCCTGGTAGACAGAAAAAGTCGCGGAGGCTGGCCGCCTTTGCCGGGAATTGGCTCAGCCGAGGCGAGACCGCCGCCGTCGATGTCCTTGAGCTGAGCCAGCACCGAGTCGGCGTCAGCTAGCCCAAATAACGGGCTGGGGACGAACATGGCGGCCTTCATCTCAGGTTCGCTGGCGCCCTGCCGGCCACCACCGCGGGAACCCACGATGCTGCACAGGAACAGGCACGTCGCAGCGCGTTCAGCGGCCCGAGGGTTCGCGGACGCAAACTGCACACTGGCATGCTCGCGGTCCAGCATGCGAGCCGCGCCGCTTTGCCCGTCGCCACCCACAACGTCGGCTGAGGCGATGCTGCGGTAGTTCGCCTGAGCGCGTGTGTCCCTTATCAGGCCTGAGCCGATCACTGCCTCCCGGACGGTGGAGTCCGACAGCGGCAAGTCGCCTGGGCCGATGAGCAGCGGGACCCATTCCCCTTGCGCCGCGCGCTGCGCGAGCGTATATGCGGTTGCTGCGAAGATCCGGATCGTGGAGCGGACTCGCTGGAAACCGGCAAGTTTTGCCCACTCTTGTTCGGCGAGGTGGATCAGCTGCGGGTGGAAGGGGTAGCAGCGGTCGACGGCAGGGGCCCATTCACGGGTCCATGGCGCTCCGAGCGCGTCAAAAACCTTCGTCTGCCACGGCCCGGACACGGCGCGGGCGAACACGCTGGCCGTCGCGGCCAATACCTCGTCCGGCGGTTTGGCTTCGAACAGGCGGCGGCGCAAGATGTCAGCGAAGTCGTTGTTGTCGTTTATGGTGCCGGGCCAGCCGTTGCGGTCGAGTAGCTGGTCGATCTCGTCGCGCCGTGACCTGCCCGCGTAGTCGAGGTCCATCCGGTCCTTATCTGAGGCGATCATGACGACGACCATCGCCACGTGCGGCACGTCATTGACCGAGTCGAGCAGAGCCCGCAGGAAGGCCATGTCCTTGACGGCCAGGTCGTGCAAGTCGTTTTCCGACAGCTGCCCGATGTAGTGCATGATTTCGTCGATGAGGATCAGGACTGGGCGTCCGGCGGCCTTGAGGGCCTCGACGATTTTGCTCTTGTCGGCGTGGTAGGGCTGGTAGCGCTCATAGAGCACGTAATCTTTGCCAAACAACCGCCACAAGAACCGTTCGTAGAGTGTGGTTGCCGGGCCGTCGTACTGCTGGACGCCTTTCCCGGCGGTCATGTTGTCGCAGGCGAGCACAACTGTCTGTGGGCGGCCCAGATCTGCGGGAATGCTGCTCCCGGCGATCTTCTCTGCCAGGTCGATCGCTTGCTGTCCGACGTCTGTGCGCCGGAGGTCTGCTGGACGGTCAGCTAGGTGGTAAAGCCCGATGAGCCCGTGTGATTTTCCGCCGCCCATCGCCTGATCCAGGCGCCACAAGCCGGGCGCAGCGGTGTAGTTGGCGGCACCGAGGCGGACGGCAACTTTTGCCATCAGCTCAATGAACTGCGGTGATGGGTGGGTGATCTCACCGTAGTATGCGGGGTCGGCGTAAGGGGGCCGATCGCTCCCCGCGCCGTGGACGGCGCGGAAGAGAGACATCTGCACATCATCGATCGCTCCGGAGGAGCCGGTGATCTCTTTCCGGATCCGCAGTGTTTGCCACCATGGAGTCACTGCAGTGTTCATTGGTCCTCCGTGCCCGTGCCGCTCAAGTCAAAGAGGCTGCCCTGGCGGTTTCGCGCCTCAGCTTCCTGCTTAGCGCGTCTTAGTGCGGAACTGAATTCGCGGGTTGCAGTACTGATCGCGCGGCGCCTCCCCACAAGCCGGGCCCACGCTATGGCGTCGGGGTCGGCCTCAGGCAGCCTGGAGGACAGGAAGTTCATGGCGGCCCACAGAAAGGGATCTTCGGCATTACGCTGCGAGGCGAGGAGGATCTCGCCAACGGCGTCGAGACCCTCTGGCCATGCCCTTGCCAGCGCAAATGCGACATCGATGACGGAGGAGGTCTCATCGATGCGGCCCTTGAACTCTGCTGCCGTCGACAGCCGTACTCCTTTAGTGACATCTGTCAGCACGCCGCGAAGCATTTCCATCTCCAGATCTGCGGCAAGTGCTTGCCACCGGGCCTCCGATTTTGCGGCGATGCTGCGGCGGTAGTCCCTAACCCAGGAAAGCGCGAAGCGGGTGCGTACGTCGAATGTCTCCAGCGGCAAGTGATCGATCTCGATCGCGGCGGCTTCGTCAACGGCGCGGCGTGCGACAAGCAAGTAGCGATCAGGCGCGACCGGTTCGCCGAGGTTGTCCAGCACGTCGCTATACCGGCCGACGACTTCCATGGCGGGTCCCGCGGACGCCATCCGCTGATCGGGCAGGGCCAGTCCGGCAGCTTCCCATTTCGGCACGCAGGTCTTAACTTCCCGCTTCACCTCTGCCTCAACCAGATTGGCCCGTCCCGGGGTGCGCTGGGCTGGGGCTGGGCGGCAGGCCATGGTGAGCGTTGTGACGATGTTTGCGGAGCCTGCGCTGCCGCCCGACTCGGTTTTCGCCGGCCATGAACCTGTCAGAACCAGCTCCGCGCTGGTCAGCGCTCCGAGCAACCGGTGCCACACTTCGGGGTCGCCGTGCCCGAACACTATGGTGACAACGCCGTCAGGCGCGACAACCCTGCTGGCCTGCGCAAATGCACGTGCGATCATGTCATCGTAATACTTAGTCGTGCGGTGATCGGGTGCGGCGGTTCGCTTAGCACGGAAGCGTTTAACAATTATCTCCTCCTGCTTCTCTTGCACGCCATGTGGATCGGTGGTGAAGGAGAACCAGGGTTGAGTCGAGATCAAAGCGCGCTTGAGCCACACGTAGAACAGATCCGAGGCATCGGTGTACGGGACCATCTCGTCGTAGGGAGGGTCGGTGACAACGGCAGCCACCGACCTGCCGCGCCAGGGTAGGGCCACTGCCGAGCCACGAGTTATGTCGGCTGGTCTTCCTGTAGACCGGCCCACTTGACTTCGAAGCACTGCCACCGTGTCGTCTGCGAGTGAGGACCAGGTGCCTGGCCCGTTGCCCAGCCCGCTCTCAAAATAATCGTAGGAGAAAGCGATGCTCGCCTCATTCCTGAAGATATGCCGGATCATGACCCTGTTAGACTTTGGATCTTTACGCGGCTGTACCGCAGCGCCTCTTGTCGAATAGTTCAGCTTGCGCACTAGCACGGAGGACGCGTACCCGGTTAGGGCGGCGGCATATTTCTCGGTCAGTCCATATTCTTTAGTCAGCTCCTCGCCTAGCTCGGCGATGATGCGCGCCAATCGCACGAAACCGAGCGTTTGCCGGTCGTTGCATAGCTGGCCGTAAGTCTGGGCGCCATAAGCGGATGGCTGGATCACGCTGCTGTTCCCGGCGGGTATTACCTCATCAGGAACGGCTGGAAGACCGGGTGCGAAGGGTTGCTCCAAGCGCAGCAGTTCACTGGCGTGTGCGGCTGCCCGGGCCTCCTCTTCCCGCACGGTACGGAAGTGCTTGCCTACCTCCTCGTCCAGGTCGGCGGCCAAGAGCAGCGCGTCCTCGCGCAGGCCTGCGGCGGAAAGCCGACGATGAACTGCTGTGGCATGAACGTGGTCACAGAAAGGACAGACGGCGATCTTGGAACGGTCCTTGCTGCCGGGCATCGTGGTAAGTGTTGGCAGCCCTGACGGGCTGCCTTCATGAACCTGAACTCTCCAGGCGCGGCTGGAACGGTCGGCTTCTATTCGGTAGGACTGTCCGGGGTCATTCTTGATTGTGAGCGGATGCCTCAAAACAAGGTTAGCCGTGAGAGGAAACCGGGTTCCGCACTCTTGACATGGAAGTGTCGCTGCCCACAAATAACCCCAGGGCTGGTGGCCATCGACCTTTGGATATATCTCTTCCATGGCCTTGCTGTAACGACGCCCGATCTCGTCGAGAGTCCCGCGGACATCGCCAAGTATCCGGCCGGCATTGCTGAAGGTATCTTGTTCGCCGAAAGGCAAAATGGGCTCTCCGGCCCAGTCGCGGAGGGGATAATCCGCGAGAAGCTGCCCCGCAAGCGTGGCGACCCGAGAGTAGTCGACGCCGTGGGCAGCCACCCCAAGACGTGCGGCTTCCAGCGGGATCATCGCCCGGCCGCTAAAAGGATCCAGCATAGATGCGCCGCCGGGGTAGGTCTTCTCCAACTGAGCTACCAGCTCGGCGTGGGCTGAGTCCCGGCCGGTCATCGCCTTGCGCACGAGTTTCTGAAGCCGGCGCTGTTCTGCCTCGTCTTCAGGCCACGGCAGCAGGCTCGTGAGGACAGCGGCCTTGGCCTGCGCGAGCGGCCGGGCTGCGAACCACGTGAACAGGGCACGTTCGCTCTTGCCACTGCCCCATCCGCTGTCGGCGGCGTCACTGACTTCCTTGCAAGGAAACCAGCGCTCGATCATCCTCGTCACGACGGAACCGCACTCACTCGCGCGGCTTTGAGGGCGGAGCCGGGGAGCTTGAAGATCGCCTCCTGTTTGATCAGCCCGCCGAAGGCCGTGATGGGATCCCGGTAGACGCCAAACACCTCACCTACCCCGTTGGAACACTCGTCGATGACGTAGAGCCAGTAGTCCGTGCGCTGCTGGGTGGCGGTGAGGATCTCGTTGCCGGTCATCCGGACACCGCTTGCGCTGGCAGACGCCCAGACGCCCTTGACCTCCACGCACCGCTGAACCTGGCCCCGGGTCGCGTACAGGTCATATCCGCGTCCTTCGGCATGGACGTCGCCGACGGCCCAGCCGTCAGCAGCGAGCAGGTCGCGGGTTCGCCGCATGGCGATGGTTTCGCTGTCTTTCTCGGCTGGGTCGGGCGGAATTCCAGCGGCTTTGACCTTGAGGTGGACTGTTGGGTGAATATCCCTGATGCTGACCTCGGCCATCCGGCGCAGCTCATCAAGCCGCTGCCGAACAGTTTGCTGGAGACCGGCACGGACCATGGTCCGATCTCCTCGGTCCTGGATATCCCGGCTTATCTTGCTGGGCAGGTCGCGCAGGTCCCGTTCAGCGCGGGTCAGCCAGGCATGTAAAACGCCGCGGCGGCTGTTTAGCTCCTCGGCCGCAAGAGTCTCGGCGCGTCCTTGCGCGTCCATCGCACGGCCAGGGTGAGCTGGGCCAGCAACCCCCGATTCCGGGATCAGGTTCGCGAGCATTTCCCACGCGACATTCCGCGCGCCGGTGTCATCGACCCTGATGAGCACAGCCCACGGCGCTGTGCGCCGGCGGCCGGCTTCGGCGAGCATGCCTTCGAACGCGAACAGCTCGTAGTCTGAGATTGCCGTGGGGTCGGCGGCCAGGCCTCCGCGGAAGGCGTCCTGCGCGAGGCTCCTCTGGGCGTAGGTGACGAGGTCGGTGAAAGCCGGCTCCCCAGGCCCGAGAGGGATCACGTCCGTGAGCGCGGCCCCGCTTGCTTGAGCCTCGGTGACAGCGGCACCGCTATTGGCGATCAGTGCGGTATCGCGCCCGCCCAACCCTGCGGGGAGAGCGCCGCCGGGGACGGCCAGCCGCAGGATCCCATCTCCGGCGGCAGTCTTCGTCACAGCCAAGACCCCGGCGCTGGCCAGCCTGGCGAGATAGGCCTCGACAATGGCGGGGTTGACCCGTTCCAGGGTGTCGGCGTTGAGCCGCTGAACCGCAGCGGCGATGTCAACAGCCGAGGCCAGTGCTGACTCGTTACGGCGCGTCTGCTCCGCCGTCGCGCGAAGCCGTGCGGCGCTGATCACGTTCACTGCCGCGAGGGCCGCGGCCCGCTTCGCCTCATCGCCCGCATAGGTGTCGGCGAGAAGGCCTGACAAGCGGTCCTCCTTGAGCCCGGCAAGCTCTACCACGAGTGCCAGCGAGTCGAACATCTGCCCGTTCATCTGATTCGCGGCGTTAACGAAGCTCTCCAGGAGCGCCTGAAGCACGTCGCCTTCTCGTGTCCCCTGGGCGATGAGGTTGTACAGCTCGACGTCGCGCGCTTGGCCGACGCGGTGGATGCGGCCCATCCGTTGTTCCAGCCGGACAAGAGACCAGGGGATGTCGTAGTTGACGAGCACATGGGCGCTTTGCAGGTCGATGCCCTCGTTGCCTGCATCGGTTGAGACGATGATCTGGAACTTACGGGCCATGAACTCGGCCCGGACCTGGTCGCGGATCAGCGAGCTGTCCCGGCCGGAGTAGCGTCTCGCGGTGAACCCGGCAGCTTCCAGCCGGCCGACTATCCAGTCGGCCGTGTCCGCATATTCGGTGAAGATGACCGCCTGTTCAGCGTTGCCGGGCTTGATGCCATTGGCCGCGAAGCAGTCGTCGATCAACGGCGCCCATTTGGAGACCGGCAGCGCTCTGGCCGTCAGCAGCGGCTCCAGCCGGTTGAGCAGATCGCCGATCGCCTTCTTTTCCGCGCGGGCCGATTTCGATCCCTCGGCGATAATCTTCGCCTCGTCCTGGGCAGACGTGTCCTCGTCGTAAGGATCCTCGCGGCGGGCAGCTTCCACCGGGGACTCGGTGCCCATGTGGTCACGGCGCCGCTTGAGCGTCTCGGCGAGCGCGTACAAGCACGACGCCGCGCGCTTCCCGTAGACCACGCGGGCGAGCGGGGCCGCAGTCGGCGGGAAGTACAAGTCGACCAGCGTGAGGGCTTCGTCGTAATACGGCTGCTCAACCGAGTTCAGGGGAACGGTCTTGTTATGCGCCCTCCGGCCCAAGAAAAGCGGGGTCCGGCCGTCATAGTCGACAAGATCTTCCTTCATCCGCCGCAGGAAGTGGACCGGGCCCGGCTTGACGGGGCGCAAGTCGGCCTTGGGGTCGTCGCCGGGATGTGGATACACCTCGGGGTCCACCAGGTGCAGGAGGTGACGAAACAACCATTCCGACCCACGGTGTGGCGTGGCCGTCATAAGCAGCGCGCGTGGCGTGTTGCCGGCCAGAAGCCGGCCAGCTTGGTGGAAGGTCTCGGCGGTCGGAGTCAGCCGGTGGGCCTCATCAAAGACGACGATGTCCCAGCCCGCCCTGTCCGGCCGGATCGCCTCCTGCACGGCCGGGTTCACCGCAGCTAACTCCAGCGACACGACCCACATGTCATGCGGCGCCGCGAGGCCGTGCTGCTGAATCGTCTCGTTGGTAATCCGGCGAAGCTCACCTCCGAAGAACCGGGCGAAGTCGGCCTGCCATTTCGTCACCAAGCCAGCTGGTGCAACCACGAGCGCACGTCCGACGAAGCCAAGCTTCTGCATCTCCCGCAGGTACAGCCCTGCCATGATCGTCTTTCCGGTGCCCGGCTCATCGGCGAGTAAGAACCGAAGGCGCGGCTGCGGCAGCATTGCTCCATAGACCGCGTTGGACTGATGCGCATACGGCCGCAACGGTGCCGACGCAAGGACCCGTCGCATCCGCGTTCACGCCGGCTGCCCGCATCCATTGGGTCCAGATCCCCGCCAGCACGCGAGCCGAGTCGCCACCGCCATCTTCAGAGACGACGATGACGCGTGCTGCCTCGGCCTCGGTCAGGTCAACCGGATGAAACGCGCCGTCATCGTCTTTTACGTACAGCTTCCAGCCGGTCGCAGCAGCCTGGGCGAAGTCGACCGTCACCCACTCGGGGAGACGCTTGCCGGGGATATGTAGCCGCTGGCCAACCTCGAAGCCCATGCCCAAACCTTACGGAGCACGCCCATATCGTGCAGCCGCACCCACTGATCAGCATTGCCGTCTGCATGCCCAGCCACGAGATCACAGGTGACGCACTGGCGCGACGGCGTCGGCAGTACATGAGCGTGCTCGAGGTTCTCCACGAAGGCCGCATGATGCTGCGTGGGCCGGGTCGCGGCAGACGGCGATGCGTATAGATCTTGAGCGGCCCCGTGGTCGGCTGCGGCAAGGAGTCGTTAACGGCACGACGCTGCGGTTATTTGGCGGTCAGGCACTGTCTTGATGGCACAGCGGCCAGGTCTGCGTCGCGCATGACCTGCCGCACCGTTTCTTCAAGGGAATTCGTTGCCGGGATGATCTGCTCGACCCCGCCGGGCAGCAGGTCAAGTGCCCGGTACCAGCCACGCATCTCGGCTTCCCCAAACTCGGCTACTTGTGGCCGGGTCGCGTGGCGCCGCATGGTTTCCTCGAACGACGTGTCGGCTTCACCGCTCGCCATCCCACGCTGAAGACGAGCAGGGCACTTGGCCTCATGGGCGGGCCTGTGCCCGGGCAATCACGAGTCGGCCGGCAAGCGCCGGCGGGTGGCCACCACGCCGGGCAACCAGTGGCTGCGCCGCGCCCTGATCGAGTCGGCCCGGGCCGCGGCGCGGACCAGGGGCAGCTATTTCGCCGCCCAGTACCGGCAGATAGCCCGCCGCCGGGGCCCGAACAAGGCCGCGGTCGCGGTCGCCCACAGCCTGCTCGACGTGATCTGGCACATGCTCACCACCGGCGAGGTGTTCGCCGACCTCGGTGAGGACTACTTCACTTCCCGCCACGACAGGCAGCACCAGGCCCGCCGCCTGGTAACCCTGCTGGAGAAACTCGGCTACGCCGTCGAACTGACCGCCACCGCGTAAGGCACCGGCCGCAGACCCGTCCGCCGGGGCTTCGCCCCGGCGAGCTGCCGCGCGCCCAGGCTCGGGAGCATTTCACCCCAGATCGAGCACCGGTTGTTCTCGCACATCACCATGAACTGGCGGGGACGGCCCCTGACCAGCCACGAGGTGGCCGTCCAGACGATCGCGGCGACCCGCACCAGCCGCGGCCTGCACGTCGAGGCGGTGTTAGATCCCGGTGATTACCCCATCGGCGTCGCCGTCAGCAAAGAGCGCTTCGCCGCCCTGCCGCTGGAACGCCACGCCACCCATGGTGCCTGGAACTACACCCTCCACCCCGCGGCAGCCACCCCCGCGGTCAGCGAAGGCACCACCGGTCAGCTCTCCAGCCCGGCCCACCGCCGGCAGGAGATGCTGGCCAAGCTCAACGATGAGCGGCTGACCGGGATGACCAGCGCCGGACTCGCCCGCCTGTGCGCCACGCTGGGCCCGCTTCAGGCAGCCCGCGCTCAGCAGCGTTACAGCCAGCAACGCGGCGGCCGTGCCCGGCGAGCCACCGGAAACGTCCGCGCCAGGCCGCTGTTCGGCGACGCGGCGCGGCTGCTGCTCACCCTCCTCTACCAAAGGCAGGTCTGCCCCATGAACGTGCTCGCCGACCTGCTGGAAGTCACCGCCACCTGCAGGCGTCGCCCCGGTCCGGTTCACCAACCACGATGCCCTGCTCGCCTTCGCAGACAGCGATCTGCGCCCCGCCCGGACCACGGTCATCGAGCAGCTGTCCCACCCGGCGCTGACCGGGCTCACCCGGCGCGAACTGCACGACCTCACCAGGCGCTTGGCGGCGCGGCAATCCGCCCAAACCGAACGCCTCAGCTACCAGCGACGTGGCGGCCCGCGCCAGCCCTGCACAACCGGTTCCGCGACCAGCAAGCCGCCACCGCCGAACACGCCGAACTCCTCAGCACCAGCCTCGACGACACCCACGCCGCCCTCCAGCTCGTCAACGCCCAGCTCACCAGCCTGCTCGCCCAGGCCTCCTGACCGCACCCACAAAGAATTGGAGATCGTGGAAATGGCGCACGACAAGAACCACGCCGGCGACGGGCATTCCCTCGGCGGCCTGGTGGCCCGCGTGCCATCAGGCGAACCGCGGTCATACTTGCAGATTTCACCTGATAGTGGACTTCACAGTTTGTGATTCGTACGCGTGGTTGCCCGCAAGTACACCAGTTTGCACGTGCAGCAAACAGATCACGGTCCAACCCACACCTGCGAGCCTGCGAACTAAATCGTTGGGTATCTTCTTCCGGTCAGTGGAAATTAGCCTGGGACGGGACTCGAACGGCCTTTACCGGCCTCATGTAAGTTTCCGTTGCTACGCAGCTGACCGTCGCCGGGTCCAGGGACGGTGCTGGCTGCGACGCTGCTGGCGGGCCTCGGCTTGACGGAGAGCCTTGCGCCATGCGGATCTAAAGTACGGTTCGTCGTCGCTGCGATCTTTGCGCTGCTCTATCCAGTCGACTGACTCTGGATCGACGACCTTCTCCGTCTTTGCTGCCATAGCCCCCAGGCCTTCCGCAATTGGCTCAGTTATAGAATGTGGCACTCGGCGGCGAAATTCAACCATTACTTTTTCGTGACTCGCTCATCACCCAGTGCATCTGGCCGGTCTTTCGATGACAGCGCCAGGCCTATGCCGAGCAGGTTCGCCAGTGTCTTGGCCACCTCGAGATCTGATTCGCCGAGCGCGTTCGGTTCCGGCGCGTCCAGGGTCAGCACGCCGTAGCGGTTGTCACCGGCGACCACGGCT
>WNGE01015443.1_pt1 | contig 14430 bp, 14 predicted proteins | sample 5400651 | NCBI WGS metagenome assembly WNGE01 (sample SAMN13153370, study PRJNA577476) | soil metagenome | isolation source: 60 cm soil or saprolite under grassland replicate 2 | place: USA:California | collected 2016-06-15 | reverse complement strand
CACAATTCCAGGAGAATAAAGAGCCTGTTGATTGCCTCCATCATACAACACCTCTACATCAGTGATGTTTATACTGGGGGCATTCAACAAGCTATCGACAATATCCTACACTGTTATTGACGCAGATTTTTATTATGAATGTGCCTCCGACCATATGAGTTTGCTAAGCAAACTGCGATAAGAGGCATAATTTAGGCAATCTATAGAGAAGCTGTTTGGTAAAAGAGCCAGTGCTTAGATATCAAAGATTGTAATATAGATTAACTTTAAATATATTTAATGACAAAAAATATCGAAGTGTTGTAATCGTAAATGTTTTTTACTTTTAAAAGCCTTGCGAAAGAATATTCGATTACTTATAATTAAACTTGTGATAGTCATATATGTAAGATTATTCATCTGGTTGGGAGGAGTTACTTATGCCAACATCGCGCATTTTTGTTAGCCACAGTAGCCGCGATAATGATTGGTGTCGTTGCTTTGTAAGCACTTTACAGGGGATAGGCTACAGCGTTTGGTTTGATGAGAAGGGTCTATATACTGGTGAACAATGGATTGCAAAAATCGAGCAAGAATTACAGAGTAGAGATACCTTTCTGATCATTGTTACACCAAACTCTTGGGCTTCTGAATGGGTACAAAAAGAACTCCGATTGGCTATGTCACAAAGGAAGCGCATTGTGGCTGTTTTTTACAAATCTACTAATGTTGATGGTTTTATTCGCACTTATCAGCGGATAGATGTACTAGGACAGGATTGTACTGTTGCCGCTCATGCCGTTTCTGATGCTTTAGAAGCCCCTTCCGATAGACAAGATTTTGCTGGCCGCCTTGTTGTGGTCAAACCTGGTAGTACTGGACTTGTTCCTGGATCACAAGTCGAGATCAAATTTCCGATGACACTAGGTAGTAGCTGGGATAATTCTCTAGTTTTGAGGAGCAGCCTGGTGTCACCGTATCATGCACGCATCTACTATGATAATCACGGACTCTGGGTTGAGGATTTGAATAGTAGTAGAGGCACAACGGTTGATGGGTACTAGGTATTCCCCAAGAGACCTCTTCCCTTTAGGGTCAATCTAACCTTGATTGTTGGAGATGTCTGGCTTACACTCACAAAATAACCGAGTTTTTGAAGAGGTGAGATATGATAGAACTAAACTATAACGGACACTCGATACGAGTCAATGAAGCAGCATCATTGACTGGAAAAGAGTTGGTGTATTATGATGGTCAACTAGTTTCCGAAAAGACTGCGCCACTTGGAACAACACATCTCTTTACGCAATTTGAAGATGGTGAAAGAGTACAGTATGAAGTTGAGAACGGGGCTAACCCTGCTCGCTTCTTTTTGAGACCTTATACCATCATCCGAAGGAATGGGAAGATCATTTTTTCCAATAAATAAAAAGTTGGATTAGTATTGGGGTTTGCGGAGGATTGGAACCAAACTTGGAATTAGGAACATTGCTCAAATGGTCTGGAAGCAATAGAGCGAGGTTTCCCTGTTCTATCTGTTCTTTGTTTAAAGGACAAGGCTTCTGCTTCCCGTAACTGAGATTAGCAGACATAACCCTCTCAAAAAAGCCGTTTTCTGTCTGCTAATCCCGTTAAAAACATTGGAAAATGATGTCTGCTAAGATTTTTGGCGTCTCGGATGCCCTGTTAGCACTTCTTTCTATTCTGCTACTGTGTGGCCCCATATTCTCTAAGAATGGGGTATTGGAATAATATAGTTCGAGGCAGGAGAAAAACTTTGCAAACTTGGGAATACTGTAGAATAACTAGCACTTTGAATGAATATCATCTAGTCTTTTTCAATTCTACGGGTACAAAGGTAGTTCGAATAGTACAAGATAAGACAAAAGGTGATCGTAGTGATGTGGATGCTTATCATCGACGTGTTGCTGAGTTAGGTATTGAGGGCTGGGAACTGGTGGGCGTTAGTAATGAAGGAGCTATCCAGTATCTGTACTTTAAACGACCTCTGCTATAGTTCTTCTAGCCCGTGAGGAATATAAGTAACGATGAGTTCCGTTATTCCTCACGGGCTAGAAGATCGTACCGTCATCTATGCCAACTCATTCTACCACTAGACGTGTAAGACAAGGAAGAAATTACATTCTGGCTCAGATGCATCACATAACGTCCCTTAAACTCCACCACTACCACATCCCCTTGATATATCTCCGCGCTCAACTCCATACGCGCTTTACCCCTTTTCTTCAGCGCCTGTTTTAGTCTGGCGATATTATCTCGGTCTGGCTTGTGACAGATAGCCGCGAAATCTCCAGTCACCGGACGTAGATAGCTAATACTACTGTTCTGAATCACAACATCTCCAACTACGTCCAGTTCTTTTAAAATAAGCCAGATCAGCCCCCAACCCGCCAGCGTCAACAGTGCGTTGATGCTGCCAGCGAAAGCGGTTCCTTTGGGATTTGTATTTCCTGCCAGTGGGGCCTTCAAGATAAGTCCTTTATCATCATAACGCTCTACAGTGATGCCCATATGTTGTGTGATCGGAATATCTTGCGCCAGTGTTTGCTGTAATGTCTGTAGATGTTCATTCATGACTTCTCTTGCTTCCCTTCCAATCCTGCTGGAATACTGTGGGCGACAACTCCTGATGGGCTCGCTTGCTTATCAATGCTCCAACACAAAATGGCTTTCTGATTGGTTCCAACTACGTGTTTCTACTAATGATTGTAGCATATACTTTTCTCATCAAAAGAAGAATTGCTACAGCGAACATCAGTGCTCGCTGTAGCAATTCTTCAACGCTATTTACAAGTTGAATGCCTTGCGTTTGTCCGCTACGTATCTTTACTGCGGCTTCTCACCCCATACTGTAAGAAGGAACATAACGGCCGAGAAGTTATCCGTATGCATCTCTATTTGCATCGGCTCCTGGAGCCGATCTACCTCTTCTGGAGTCGCGACATCTGTACCGATGAGAAACGGTTTCATTAAGGTAAACATAATATAGACAACCTCAGATATAACCTCGTGTGCCTCCGTTTTTCTATGTCAAGCAAAGAGGTATTCTGGTCACTAGAAAATCTATGTTAAATAGCAGCGCGCAGCTTCGCCATTGTCTGTGCTACACTCTCTTTATCATTGTAAACAGGTTTCTGGTATCAGTTCCTGTCCCCCAAAGCCCGGATTAATAGTCATAACCAGGACGAGATCAATCAGGGAGATCATGTCTTCGAGCATAAAGACGGGCGTCGAGGGATTGAGTGCTACACCAACCTGCTTGTCTGTTTTCCTGATCTGCTGAATAACACTATGCAGATGTGGACAGACCTCATAGTGTACGATGATGAGATCCGCCCCTGCTTTAGCAAACGTCTCAATATATTCTTGCGGATTCGTAATCATCAGGTGGACTTCCAGCGTCACCCCGGTGCAACGTCGTACCGCTTCGACCACCAGCGGCCCCATTGTAATATTAGGAACGAAATGTCCATCCATGACATCAATCTGAATGCGTTTTGCTCCTGCCGCCTCAGCCTCGCGTACCTGTTCGCCCAATCGCGTGAAGTCGGCAGACAATATCGAGGGTACAACTTCAACCATGCTGGAAAACCTCCCTGTATGTAGAAAATATCTTTGTGTGGGGATAGAGTTGGGGTGAGGGGCGTAGTAAAATACGCCCCGTTGTATCTATTATCCATGCGGCGCACGCAATTTACTCGCGGCTGCTGTATCAAGCATCCAGGTGACTTCGCCCTCTGGAGGCCATATAAGCTGGGCCGGATATTCGTCTGGATTATTTTCACCCTCAAGAATGGCTTGCACGGCGTCGGCTTTGTCCTGTCCAGTGACAAGGAAGAGGACATGGACGGCAGCGTTGAGCAAAGGTGGTGTGAAGGTCAGGCGCTCTGGTGGTGGCTTTGGAACACTCACGGGCATGACCAGCCGCCGTAGTTCTTTCAGCGCTGCCTGGTGTGGGAAAAGCGAGGCCGTATGCCCTTCAGGCCCCATACCGAGCTGAAGCAGGTCGAATCTGGGGATGCCGTTGGTCCCAAAGACGCGCTGAATCTCTTCTGTGTATGCCAGCGCTGCTGCGTCTTGATCTGCAGTATCGGCAGGCATGCGGTGAATCTGATTGGCTGGAATAGGGACTTTGCTTAGCAGAACCTCTTCGGCCAGATGATAGTTGCTATCCTCACTAGCGGGCGGGACGCAGCGTTCATCCGACCAGAAGATCTCCACCAGCGCCCAGTTGATCTGATCGCGATATGGCTCGCTTGCCAGGAGTCCATACAGTTTTTTTGGCGTGGAGCCTCCGGCGAGCGCAAACGTAAAGCGACCGTGCGTAACTATAGATTCGTTGGCGACACGGACAACATAGCGTGCTGCCTCGTGACTCAATGTATCTGCATCTGGATAGATCGCAACTGTCATGAAAATCTCCTCTGCTTATTCTGGGGCAAGCAGTTCGGTTACTTCGTGCAAAGTATCTTCGAAGAGACGATCTCGCCCTATGATCTCCAGTTCGTCATGAAGCAATTGAACGGCATTATTGGCCGTAGCCACCGGCACTGTACGCTGTGATCTTGTCCCCTCTGGCAATTCGACCGAGGTATAGACGTGTTCGGCGTCATCTCCACGGTCAAGGCTAAAAATAGCGTATTTCTGCTGCGCAAGGTCGCTAATCAGGCGCACAAGACAGATGGTACCGGGACGTACGTCGGATTGGACACGTGGGCGAATGGAAATATTTCCCTCTTCATGACTGGTTAGACTGCCTGTCTTGCCAGTACTGGTACCGATCGAGCGCAGTATGAGCGTACCGGTTGGATGCACCACGTGCCACGAGTAAGTACCTGTTGAAGGCTCGTATGTATTAGAAGTCTTGTCGTCCGCCAGCTTCCAGTTAAGAATGGTCTTTAACCAACCCGCAAGCAAAAGCGCCTGGATAGGGTCAGGCGAGATCTCTCCCTCGGGAGTGCGCCCGCTCTCAGGTCTGGCCGCGTGCTCAATTTCGATACGATGAACGCCAGCCAGGTATGGTCTGTATTCCGCTACATCGAAGAATTGCGCGACCAGTTCCCTCCACGGCGTAACACGCGCCCAGTTCAGATCGCTAATGGCGCTATCGGGCTCTTGCTGCAAGAATGATGAAAGAATGTTGATGCCATTTTCAGGATGAAGAAACGTATTTGAGTCTACAATAGCTCTGCTACTCACCTTCACGAGATCAGCGAATACCGGGCTGTCGTGTGGAGGATCGTTTAACCACCAGAGATAGATAGGTAGATCAGGTTTGAGTAGCGGATGAACGATATGAGCGGCGGAATGTACTGCACTACCACTGACCAGTATGGTCACCTGCTCGAAATTATGACGCATGAGATCTGAGATAATAGGGAATGAGCGCAGCGTCACCCATGTAGAAACATCAGAGGGTGAATCGCTGCGCCCATCAAGGATTAAGAGCGTAAAGCGAGCTATAAGCGTGCTTAGTAAGTCGCGCATAAGCTTGCTAGCCTGCTGCGCGGACTCGATATCCGATGCACAGATAACGAGGTTGAGCACGCTGGTGCGTACATTGATATTTTGACTGGTACGGACATTATCAGCCGCTATACGCCAGAGGTGAGAAAGTTCTTCCTCGACGTACTCAGCGCGTACCTTTTTTCCTGCCCAGGGGAGACGTGGCCCCGAGGTGCCGATGTTATCCTTTGCCAATTCCCGAACCCCTTTATCGTATTGAACGCCGTTGTTCACGCATGGAACGTCATTGTGCTATCTTGTCTGTAGCAACAAGGTAGCGCTAGGAATCAGGGGCGACGCCACCTGTGACCATCACGCCATATAAATTCGTCTGCTGCCTGCGGTCCCCACGTACCAGATTCGTAGGTCAGGATAGTTGATCTTGGTTCGTTTTTCCACTCATCCAGGATGCCCTGTACGAATGTCCATTGCGCCTCTACTTCGTCACGTCGTGTAAAGAGCGTAGAGTCACCATACATGCAGTCAAGCAAGAGACGCTCGTATGCCTCGGGTTGCTCTCTGACAAATGAGGAGCCGTAGAAAAAGTCCATATTCACGGCTCGTATCTGCATATCAGTACCCGGTACCTTGGCGCCAAACTTGAGCGAGATCCCCTCATCCGGCTGGATACGCAGCGTGAGAACGTTTGGCTCAACCTGCCCCTGAGCTTCACTCTTCTTGAAGATCATCAGCGGTGCCTGTTTAAACTGAATAGCGATCTCTGTAGTGCGCTTGGGTAAGTGCTTCCCTGTACGTAAGTAGAATGGTACGCCTGCCCAGCGCCAGTTGTCAACAAACAGTTTTAGCGCTACATAGGTGTCGGTGCTTGATTGAGGCGAGACGCCCTGTTCCTCCAGGTAACCTGGTACCTGGTGTCCACCAACCCAGCCGGGGCCGTATTGCGCGCGGATGGTGTTGGTGACGACGTCGCGTCCGATCAGTGGTTGCAGTGCGTGCAGTACTTTGACCTTCTCATCACGTACAGCATTGGCATCAAAGGCGATCGGCGGTTCCATTGCTACCAGCGTGAGCAACTGTAACATATGGTTCTGGATCATGTCGCGGATGGCCCCCGACTCTTCATAGTAGCCACTACGCCCCTCCAGACCGAGGTTCTCTGCCACCGTGATCTGTACGTGATCGACATAACGTCGGTTCCACACAGGCTCAAAGATGCCGTTCGCCAGGCGGAAGACCAGGATATTCTGCACGGTCTCTTTGCCCAGGTAGTGGTCGATACGATAGATCTGTTCCTCGCGAAACACTTTTCCAACCTGGCGGTTGAGTTCTTTCGCCGAAGTCAGATCGTGTCCGAAAGGCTTTTCGATAATGATACGTGTCCAGCCCTTGCGGTTTCTATTCAGACTAGCTGCACCCAGATTCTGGATAATGTCGGGATATTGGCTGGGTGGTGTCGAGAGATAGAAGATGCGGTTGCCGCCGGTGCCACGCCCTTGATCAATTTGATTGAGCAGTGTATTCAGTTTTTCGTAGCCTGCAAGATCGTGGAAATTGGATTGCAGGTAGTGAATGCCAGAGGCGAAGCTCTCCCACACCTGTGGATTCACCGGTTTTTGTCGCGAGTATTCGTTAATGGAATTGAGCGCTTGCTGGCGGAAATCGTCGTCGCTGTAGGGGCGTCTTGCAAAGCCTACAACCGAGAAGCCCGCGGGCAAGGGGTGCTCCAGCGCGAGATTATACAGGGCTGGTAGCAGCTTTCTGTGCGTCAGGTCTCCGGTTGCACCGAAGATGACCATAACGCTTGGTTCTAGACTCTGTTTAATGCGTAGCCCCTCGCGAAAGGGGTTAGACGCCTCAGCTACGCTACGTTGAGGCATACGAAATCTCCTACTATGTGTTATGATTTTTCGGCGACCATCGCGACGGAGTTACGACAGATGTGCAATTGCGTACAGATCAAGGCTGTAATCCTTTGTGGTCTGCAGGACCACAAACTTCTCAGCATCTTCCTGTAAGATACCATATATTTATACCATTATGCACTATCTTGACAAGATGATCAGTTTTGACAGGACCGTCGTTCAGTTCGCTGTCGGATTATCCTGGCGTTCATACGTTCTACAGGTGGAAACTCTCTTTCTTTGTTGTTATATGTCAATGTACTAATAACAGGAGAACGGTTCCGCCAGGAATACGTTATGAATTGAATAAACATCTTCGTAGGGACCACGTTTACGGCGTCCGGCGATTCATCGCCCTGTAGCATCTCGATCCCCTTGCAGCCTGGGTTTGACCACCTATAGGGCGATGAATCGCCGGACGACATAAATGTGATCCCTACCCCGATGAAAACCTGTTCCTACGAAAGGACTCTTTAGTGCGTTGCCTGGCTCTCTTTAATAGCATTTTTCTTGCTATCGATGCCAGCAAACAACTGGTGGAAGGAGTCTGCGAATTTCTGCACACCCTCGTCCTGCAGTTGCTGCGTCACCTGGTCGTAGTGAATGCCGACCTTCTCCAATTCTTCGAAGATGCGATGCGCACCTGCGATGTCATCTTCTACACTGTAACGCACCTGCCCGTGGTCGCGGAAGTTATTGATCGTTTCCAGTGGCATTGTATCCACGGTGTCAGGACCGATCAGCTCTTCCGCGTAGAGCACGTCGCGGTAAGCCGGATTCTTGGTGCTGGTGCTTGCCCACAATGGTCGCTGCACATGTGAGCCTACATGCTTGAGTGACTCAAAGCGCGGTGTGTTGAAGATACGCTTGAATTCCTGGTAGACGAGGCGTGCATTGGCGATGGCGGCTTTGCCTTCCAGGGATTTCAGCTGCTGCTTTTCGGCTTCATCGCTGCTGGCCTTGATCTTGTCTTCGAGCAGTTTGTCAACCAGGGTATCAACACGGCTGACAAAGAAACTGGCGACCGAGCCGATCTTGCTGATATCATGGCCCTCGCCGTTGCGCTCTTCCAAGGCACGCAGGTAGGCGTCGGTGACTGCACGATAGCTATCGAGCGAGAAGATCAAGGTGATGTTGATGTTGATGCCGTTACGCAATGATTCGTAAACGGCAGGAATGCCCTCGGGCGTGGCCGGAATCTTTATCATCAGGTTAGGACGATCGACCATTTGCCAGAAACGTGCAGCCTCTTTAATTGTGCCCTGCGTGTCGTGCGCCAGGTCAGGTGAAACCTCAAGGCTGACATATCCATCTTTGCCATCGGTGCGATCATAGATCGGGCGTAGCAGATCAGCAACAGTACGAATATCCTGGATCACAACGACTTCGTAGATCTCATTAGTACTTTTGCCTGCACTGATAAGCTGTGAGATCTGCTCGTCGTAGGCATGACCCTGGCTGATTGATTTTTCAAAAATGGTCGGGTTGGCCGTTACGCCGAGAACACCATCCTCATCCAGCAAACGCTTGAACTGGCCAGAGACCAGCTGTCCGCGATCAATATTGTCGTACCATACACTCTGTCCTAGTTTTTGTAATTGCAGTAGTGGATTGGTCATTGAACCTTTCTCCTTTTGATTGGGTGCAATCTACTTATTGCACTCGTGTTGTCTCCTCACCAGGTACATACTTATTGTACCTTTTCTAACAGGGCTTTTGCTTGTGTGACAACGTTTTCAACACTGAAGCCGAATTGCTGGAAGAGTACTTTCGCCGGGGCTGAAGCTCCGTAGTGATTCAATGTAATGGTCGCTCCCTGCAGTCCTATGTAACGTTCCCAGCCCATAGGGGATGCAGCTTCGATAGCGAGACGAGCGCTCACACTCTTCGGCAGAACGGCTTCTTTATATTCTGCACTCTGTTCTTCAAACAATTCCCAACTTGGTATACTTACTACACGTACTGACACGTTATCTTGACGCAATTTTTGCGCTGCTTCTACTGCCAGGGAGAGTTCTGAACCGGTGGCGATAAGAATGAGTTGTGGTGTTTCCTTACTATCTAACAACACGTAAGCGCCTTTTGCTACGTTACTCGCAGGTGCCAGCTCTGAGCGATCAAGCGTGGGCAGTGCCTGGCGTGTCAGTGCCAGCGCAACTGGGTGTTTATGTTCTATGGCCACACGCCACGCTTCTGCTGTCTCATTAGCATCGCCTGGACGTATAACGGTCAGTCCTGGAATGGCGCGCAATGATGCCAGTTGTTCAATCGGCTGGTGGGTTGGTCCGTCTTCGCCCAGGCCAATGCTATCGTGCGTGTAGACGTAGATGGTTTTCAAGCCCATCAGTGACGCCAGGCGAATGGGTGGACGCATATATTCCGAGAAGATGAGGAATGTGGCACCAAAGGGAATTAATCCGCCGTAAAGTGCCATACCATTGAGGATACTGCCCATGGCGTGTTCACGAATGCCAAAGTGCATATTACGTCCACTCTCTTGAGGTCCAAAGTCGCCCAATCCCTTCATATAGGTATTGGTCGAAGGCGCAAGATCTGCTGAGCCACCAATTAGATTGGGTAACTGCCCGGCGATAGCATTGATTACCTGCCCCGATGCTACGCGGCTTGCCAGTGCTTCACCGGCCTTAAAGGTCGGAATAGCACTATCCCAGCCCTGTGGCAACTCTCCCTTCAGTTCTCGCTCCCACTGTGCCGCCAGTTCAGGATAAGCAGCCTTGTAAGCGTCGTATTGTTCCTGCCAGGTCCTTTCCAGTTCCGCGCCACGCTCAATAGCCTGTCGGAAGTAAGCAATGACCTCTTCTGGCTCGTAGAAAGGCTCTTCGGACGGCCAGCCAAGGTTGCGCTTGGTAAGTATGACTTCTTCGGCACCGAGTGGTTCGCCGTGCGCTTTTGCGCTATCTTGTTTGTGTGGACTACCATAACCAATGTGTGTTTACCTACATCTTCGCAAAATGTCAGGTCGGTGTTGCCTTCAATCGTGATATGGTTATCATCATAGAAATAGATCAGTTTGCCTAGCTTGAGAAAGCCTGCCAGAGAAGCTGCTTCCCCTGAGACGCCTTCCATCAAGTCACCATCACTGGCGATCGCATAGATATAATGATCCAGGATCGTGTGATCTGGACGATTGTAACGTTCGGCCTGGAAACGTTGCGCGATTGCCCCAGTGGACCGGTTGTTGTCTCTACGCCAGCCGTCTCGCCATGCTCAGGGTGGCCGGGCGTCTGACTGCCCCATTGCCGGAAATTCTTGAGTTGTTCCAGTGGCAGATCGTAGCCCGTCAGGTGCAGCATGCTGTAAAGCAACATCGAAGCATGTCCTGCCGAAAGAATAAAACGATCCCTATTGAGCCAGGAAGGATTGCGCGGATTGTAGCGCATGTTGCGCGTCCACAACAAATAAGTAAGTGGTGCCAGGGCCATTGCTGTGCCCGGATGTCCAGAGTTGGCCTTCTGTACGCCATCCATTGCTAGTGTACGAATTGTGTTAATGCAGAGTTGCTCAAGCGTACTCTGTTCTACAGAAATTTCTTGTTGAGTTGTCATCTGTCCTCCAACGGGTGTTTGTTGACTTGTTGTAACTTTGACACTAACACCCTTCACTATTTACAACACAAAATAAGGCAGTTTTATTGCCAATCCTGTTGTCAATGTACACCTGGAAACGTTACGGTTCCCGCTTAGCTTTTTGCTGTAACTCGTAGAGTTTGCTGATTGCTTCAATAGGTGTGAGTTCATCGATAGCAAGATTCTTTAGCTCCTCTATTAAAGGATGTGGTTCAGCGGCAAGAAGGGTCATCTGCCACGCGGCTGGCATCGTCATATCGCGCATGGCTTTGCGTCGTACTTTTGCGTCTCCCTTGTGTTCCAACTCTTCCAGGATCTCCTGGGCGCGATGAATAACCGGGCGTGGAATACCAGCCAGTTGAGCTACGTGGACGCCATAACTGCGATCTGCACCTCCCGGTACGATCTTACGCAAGAAGACAACTTTCCCGCTTTCCTCTGTAACAGCTACATTCATACAACGAATGCGTGGTAGCAACTGTGCAACCTCGACAAGTTCGTGATAATGTGTGGCAAAGAGCGTTCGTGCACCACAGCGTTTATTATTATGGAGATATTCGACTACGGCGCGTGCAATCGCCAGCCCATCATAGGTGCTGGTACCGCGCCCGATTTCGTCGAGGATAATCAGGCTGCGCGGCGTCGCGTGGTGCAGGATATTCGCCGTCTCAACCATCTCGACCATAAACGTACTCTGCCCCGTTGCCAGGTCATCTTGTGCTCCAATGCGTGTGAAGATGCGGTCAACCATGCCAATGGTAGCTGCTTCCGCTGGTACATAACTGCCAATCTGTGCTAACAGGGTGATCAATGCAACCTGGCGCAGATAGGTTGATTTACCTGCCATGTTGGGACCTGTGATGATGATGATCTGCGCTTCAGAATGCGAGAGATTCGCGTCATTGGGGATAAACGGCGTATCGGCCTGTGTCAGTTCAACGACGGGATGGCGTCCGGCAACGATATGGATCGTGTCGCCGTCACTGAGTTGCGGACGACAATAATTGTATTTTGCGGCAACTTCGGCCAGGCTCAAATAGACATCGATCTCGGCCAGCGCGTGGGCGGTATCAACGATGCGCTCCGAAGCGTGCACAGCGATATCTGCGCGCAATTGTACAAAGAACTCATTCTCCATTTTGTTGATGCGTTCCTGTGCATTGAGAATCGTGGTTTCATACTCTTTCAGGTCCGATGTAATATAGCGTTCGCAATTGGCAAGTGTGTAGCGCCTGATGTAGTCTTTGGGAACGCGATTTAATTGTCCCTTGGAGACTTCGATATAGTAGCCGTTGGCTTTGTTATAGCCGACTTTGAGTGTTGTAATCCCTGTGCGTCTGCGCTCGCGTTGCTCCATGTCCGCCAGCCATTTACGCCCGTTCTGTGAAACATCTTTCAACTGGTCCAGCTCGCTGCTAAAGCCTGGGCGAATGATACCGCCCTCGGAGAGGTTGATAGGAGGCTCTTCCACAATTGCGCGCTCAATCAATGTGATAATGTCGTCGTTATCGGCAAGCCTGCGCATAATGCGTGCCAGCGAGAGCATGCTATTATCGGCATCCTCGCTCAAACAAGAACGAATCTCGGCGGCTGCTCGCAAGCCATTGGCGAGTGCTACCAGGTCGCGTGGTGTCGCGATGCGTTGCCGTACGCGATTGATCAGGCGCTCAACATCGCCCGCTTTTTTGAGTCCCTCTGCCAGCCGTGCTTGCAATAATGTATTGTTCAGCAATTCACTGATGGTCTGCTGCCGTTGTTGCAGAATAGTGATATCAAGCAGCGGTTGACTCAACCAGCGCCGTATCAAGCGTCCACCCATCGGGCTGCGTGTCTTGTCGAGAACCCATAGCAGCGATCCTTTGCTACTGCCACTGCGTCCAGTCTCAAACAACTCAAGGTTGCGCCGTGTATAGGGATCAAGCGTCATAAAGCCGTCGGTATAATAGGTCTCCAGCGCGGTAAGTTGCTGCAACAGACCTTTCTGTGTTTCCTGCACATAGGCCAGCACAGCGCCCGCCGCCCGGATTGCCAATGGTAGTTGCGCGCAACCAAATCCTTCCAGCGATCCTACATTGAACTGAGTGAGCAGACGGTGTCGTGCATCGTCCTCTGAGAAATAGCGCGTATCATAGGGAGTAACATGTCCTGCGAGACCATCCAGTAGTTTGACGAGCGGTGCGAAATCGTCGTCATCATCCTCTTCCTCGATCTCTGGAATATCCGCGTTGGCGTTGCCGTTGCTGCCCAGTTTCGTTACCTGTTTCTCACTCATCACAGCGGCCAGCCAGCGCTTTTTGCGACTACCCAGGCGGCTATAGTGTGCCTCGACCAGCACTTCTGCCGGACCGACGCGCGCGATCTCCTGTTGCAGCACCAGTTCTGGTTCGGGAGTACTGATCTGTGTTACCGCGAACTCGCCTGTGGTGATATCGATGTAGGCGATCCCCAGTGCATTGCGACCCAATACGACTGCAGCCAGAAAATTATTGCGTTTGGCCGCCAGCATCGTCGGATCGATAACAGTGCCAGGCGTCACGACACGAATAACGCCGCGCTCAACAAGTCCTTTCGACAGAGTCGGATCGCTCATCTGCTCGCAGATGGCAACACGATAGCCCTTGCTGACCAGGCGTGCGATATAGCCATCTGCGGCATGATGTGGAATGCCAGCCATCGGTGATTTCTCGCCGCGTCCAAAATCACGCCGTGTAAGCGCAATCTCCAGTTCGCGCATAGAAATCGCCCATGCGGAAAAAGAGAATGGCGTCAGGGTTCTGCCGCTTAATTTGCAAGTATTGTGTGCGCACAGGGCTGTGGACAGGATTCTCTTTAGCGTAGTCTTCGAATAACACGTTCTATATCTTTCCCCTTTTAATAACCACAACAGATAATACCACCACAAACCACATTAAGCAAACTCTACAAGCCAGAGCAAAGCAAGCTACCGATGAAGGTTTTTAGACCTCAACGATGACATTTTACCCTATTTTCCCTGTGGGTACTATCCCCTTATAGGTTCACAGAATGATAATACCTTAGATTATAGTAAGCAAGCTATTACGGTCCTGGCTTGTTAACGATCCGAATTGGATGTATACAACGTGTTTGAACACTAAAAAGGGACAGCCCACAATTTGCATTTCGCCACCATCGCGTTTATACTAATTAGCATTATTTCACCACAAAGAGGTGCGCAACTGTTCGTTTATATAATAAAGTGGCTACGCTGTGGTCATCTATTTTTTTGAGGGGGGTGCCTATGTTCTATCTGCTACTTATTGTATTTATGCTGATGGGGGAGTGTTGACAGTGATCACTATCGAGAATCTCATGATATCTGTCCATCTTATGCTATTTACATGGCAGACGCCTGCTTTCCCTCTGGGCCTGGTGATACTTATCTTCTTTGTATTAGGAGCACTACTATTGTATCTTGTGTCGGTAAGTTCTGCGCGGAGTGACAAACGCGAGTTGCA
>WNGE01018704.1_pt1 | contig 14434 bp, 15 predicted proteins | sample 5400651 | NCBI WGS metagenome assembly WNGE01 (sample SAMN13153370, study PRJNA577476) | soil metagenome | isolation source: 60 cm soil or saprolite under grassland replicate 2 | place: USA:California | collected 2016-06-15 | reverse complement strand
GAAGGGGAGGTCGGCGGCGGTGTAGACCGCGTGCACGCCGGGGAGCGCCCGGGCGGCCGCGGTGTCGATGCCGAGGATGCGCGCGTGTGCGTAGGGTGAGCGCACGAAGCAGGCCTCCAGCGCCCCCTCGCCGAGGTCGTCGGTGAAGCGGCCGGCGCCGCGCAGCAGGCGGTCGTCCTCCCTTCTCGGCACCCGTTCGCCGAACCAGCGGGTGGTCACCGCGGCCCGCTGAGCTCAGCGGCGCGGCGCACCGCCTGGCGGATGTTGGCGTAGCCGGTGCAGCGGCAGAGGTTGCCGCTGATCCCCTCTTCGATCTCCCGGTCGGTGGGCCGGGGGTGGTCGTCGAGCAAGCCCTTGACCGCCAGCACGAAGCCGGGCGTGCAGAAGCCGCACTGCAGGGCGTGGCACTCGTGGAACGCCTGCTGGATCGGGTGCAGGGGGGCGTCCAGGGCCGCCAGGCCCTCGATGGTGGTGACCTCGTGGCCCTCGGCCTGCACCGCCAGCAGCAGGCAGGAGCGCACCGCGCGGCCGTCCAAGAGCACCGTGCAGCAGCCGCAGACGCCGTGCTCGCAGCCGACGTGGGTGCCGGTCAGGCCGAGCCCGTGGCGGAGGTGGTCGGAGAGCAGGGTGCGGGAGTCCGACGGACCCTCGCGATCGGCGCCGTTGACCCGGATCACGCCGCGAAGAGGTCGTCGGTGAGGACGCGCACCAGGTGCTTGCGGAATTCGGGCGAGGCCTCGAGGTCGCCGCTCGGCTGGAGGTCGCGGTCGGGGTGGGCGGGGTCGGCGAGCACCGGCGTGGGAGCGACGCCGAAGAGCGCCAGCCGGTCGCCGGCGCGGACCGCGCCCGCCATCGCGTAGTCGCCGTGGCGGCGCGACTCCTCGCGAAGCCCGTGGGGCCCGCGGTGGGCGGGGAACCAGGCCTCGACCGCGACCTCATCGGGTTGGAGCGCGCTCTCCAGCACGCCCAGGAAAAACTCCTCGGCCCCGATCCTGCGCTCGCCTTGGGGACCCCGGGCGACGACGTGCCCGTGCACCACCAGCAGCACGGCGGGCATCTCGGCGGCGGGGTCGGCGTGGGCGATCGAGCCGACCAGGGTGCCGCGGTTGCGAATCACGTGGTGGGCGACGTGGGCCAGCGCCTCGGGCACCAGTGGGCAGACTCGGCGCAGCAGGTCGCTGGCGTGGGCGTCGGCCTGGCGCACCAGCGCCTGCACGGCCACGCCGCCGTCGCGCTCGTAGATGCGGTCGAGGCCGCGAAGGGGGTTGATGTCGACCAGGTGCTGGGGCCGCGCCAGCCGGAAATTGAGCAGCGGGATCAGCGACTGGCCGCCCGCAAGTACCTTGGCGTCCTCGAGCCCGGCCAGCAGAGACACCGCCTCTTCGAGCGTGCGCGGTGCGTGGTACTGGAACGGCGCCGGCTTCATTAACGACCTGGGTTGACGAGCGCCCGCCGGCGCCAATACGGTGGCCGCGACAACCCCCTCGGGTGGGTGGTTATGGTGGCGGGCGCTTCAGCGGAGGCACCGGCGCGGTTCCTGGCCCGCGATAGGCCGCCTTTTCCGGAAATGGAGGCACTGGGGCGCCCGGATAAGGCGCCTTTTCCGGAAAATGCGAGCCGGCGGGTCCGCGGCGGCGCTGTCGAGGTCACTGTGGGCGGCTCCGCCGGCGCAGCTTCTTGAGCTGGGTGGTCGGGAACATCGTGGCCAGGCGCTCTTTGGTTACCTGGTCGAAGTCCTCGGTGACATCGAACTGGCTGCCACCGATCACCTCGAGGCCCTCCTCCCCGTCCGGGCCGGCGGCAACCGTGTAGCGGGTGACCACGTAGACGCGCCCGGTGACGGAGCTGAACATCAGCCTCGGTTTCATTCGTCGAGGAAGGCGACCGCGCGGCAGAAGGCGGCCTCGCCGCCCTGGAAGCGCCAGGGAAAGCAGCCGAGCGTGATCCGCCGGTCGAGCACCTGGTCGATGGCGCCGCCCAGGTTCTCGATGTGGATCACGTCGTGCGGGAACAGAAGCGTGTGCATGACCTGGTAGTCGGCCTTGGGGAAGATCTCGTCGAAGCCGCGCCCCAGCTTGGCCTCCCCATCCTCGGCCTCGTCCGGGCGCAGCCGGCGGATGACCGTGTTCATGGGATGGTCGGCGCTCCCAGCGTCCACGGCCAGCCAGCGCACCCCGCGCTCCAGCACCCACTCGGCGAACTCGCGGGTCGGCCCCGGGTGACGGATGAAGTACCTGGTCTCGTCCACCGCCGAGCGGTCGGCCCAGTTCTCCGGGTAGTAGCGGTGGTAGCCGGTGTGGATGACCAGGATGTCCCCGCGCCCGATCCGGAGCCCGGTCTCCCCCTCCCAGCGCTCGAAGTGGGCGGGCCCGTAGAGGTCGAAGTCCCCCACCCCCATCCGCTCCAGGTCGACCACGCAGGCGGGCCCGACCAGGAAGTCGAGCGGCAGGTCGCCGATGAACTTCCCGCCCGAAAAGAAGTGGGCGGGCGCGTCCATGTGGGTCGAGACGTGGAGCGTGGTCGTGATCTCCTGCCCGCCCGCCTTGTCGAAGGCCAGCCGCTTGACCCACTTGATGCTGGGCCCCGTGTAGCTGGCGAAGGCCGGGGTGTGCATCGAAAAGTCCTGGCTCAGGTCGAGCAGCCTCAACTGGCCACTCAGGGTAAGTCGATCCGCCCCTCGGCGACGAGCGCGGCCTGCCCGCCCACCCGCGGCTGCTGCCCGTCCTCGGGCACCCAGACCCGGATCCGGCTCGGCCGCCCCATCTCGAAGCCCTGCTCGAATGTGAAGTCGAGCCGCCGGTGTGGCTGCCCGTGGGCGTGGGCCCAGAGGTAGCACCCGAGCGGCCCCGCGGCGCTCCCGGTGGCGGCGTCCTCGGCGATCCCGAACGGCCCCCCGAACATCCGGCAGTGCGCGCTCGCAGCCGGCTCCTCCACCTCTTCGGTGAAGCAGTAGAACGGCAGCGGCTCCCAGCCCGGGAGCGCCTGTTCCCACGCCTCGGGCCGCGCGCGAAGGCGGCGCATGGCGTCGAGCGAGGCGATCGGGACCATCAGGAACTCGTTGCCCGTCGAAACCACCTGCGCCGGCAGGTCCTGGCGGATGTCATCGGGCGCCACCGAGAGCGCCGCCGCCAGCAGCTCGGGCTGCTCGTGGACGCGCCCCATTCGGGCGGCCGGCTGCGCCATCCAGGCCAGGCCCTGGGCGTCGATCTCGACGGCGACCGGCCCCCGAGCGCGGTCCCGACCACCGGGTGACCGGCCATCGGCAGCTCCAGGGTGGGCGTGAAGATCCGCACCCGCCAATCGCAGCCCGCCGTTTCCGAACGGGACACGAACGTGGTCTCCGAGAACCCGAACTCGCGCGCCACCTCCTGCATCCGGGCCTCGGCCACGCCGCCCGTATCGAGCACCACCGCCAGCTGGTTGCCCGCGAACGGCCGGTCGGTGAAGACGTCGACGATCTTGAACTCGTGGATCACGGCGGCGCCCCCACAAGAAACCGGTGAGCGTCCAGAAACGGTTGCAGCGGCGCCCGCACCAAGCCCGCGCCCACCTGCCCGACCCCCGCCTCGCGGTGCGCGATGCCGGTGTTGATCACCGGCTGGATCCCGGTCTCCACCACCCGGCGCACATCGATCCCGGTCGGCGTGCCCCGGAAGTCGAGCGCCGGTATTTGGTGGTTCGGGTTCTCCGCCAGCGTGATCTCGTACATCTCGAGAGTGGCGTCGCGCGCCGTCTGCGCGCTGCCCCCCACCACCCGGGTGATCGCCGGCGCGGCGGCCATCGCGAAGCCACCCAGCCCGTAGGTCTCGGTGATCGCCGAGTCCCCGATGTCTGGATTGGCGTCGGCCTGGGTGTAGGCGCCCAGGAAGAGGCCGACCGGCACCAGCGCCGGCGCGGTGAACCAGCGCTCGGGGGCGCCCGCCACCCGGATCCCGAAATCGGTGCCGTTGCGCGCCATCGTCACCACCAGGCTGGAACCGGCGACCCCGGCCGCCGATTCGCAGGCCAGCTTGGCGGCCGCCATCACGAAGTTGAGGTAGAAGTAGTCGTTGCCATCGATGAAGCGCAGCGACTCGGCCCCGACGCCGCGCAGCGCCAGCTCGCGGAAGAGCAGCGAGGTCGCCGCCCGGTGCCGGTTGTGGAGCTCGTCGCCCATCTGGAGCGCCCGCTGGTTGATGGCCCCGAGGTCGATGGGGCCACCGCGGTCCAGCGCCCGCGCCAGGTCGGGTCCCAGCGTCGCGCCGATCCAGCGCAGCCGGCCGATCACCGCCTCGTCGTTGGCGCCGTAGCGGAGCACCCGCCCCAGACCCTCGTTGAGGTTGGAGTAGGCCCGGCGCCCGGTGTCGGGGTCCTCCACCACCAGCACCGGCATGCTCGCCGAGATCACGCCCGCCATCGGCCCCACGGCGTCGTGGTGGTGGCAGGGATCGAGCTCCGCCGAGTCGCGCCCCTCAAGGCGGAGCGCGCCTTCCAGGGCGCCCCGCAGGGGACCGCTGGCCTGCTCCCAGCGCAGGGGCGGGCCGCTGTGAAGTAGGAGGTCAGGCCGCATCCCGGGGATCGTGTCCAGGGCGGTGCCGACGCCCACCAGCAGCGGCCGCGCGGCCAGCATCCGCCCCACCGCCTCGGCGTTGGCCGTTTCCACCGCGGGATCGGGCGCCAGGCGCTCCAGCGGCGGCTGCCAATCGACTCGGACCCGGGGGACGTCCAGCCCGTCGGCCAGGAGGGTGGCCCCCACCGTCACCGCCCGCGGTCCGTCCGCCCCCAAGATCCCCACCTAGGCGAGCACCTGGCCGCGCACCGCGCGGGCCGCTCCGGCGTTGGAGAGGAAGACGGCGGCGCCCGCGGCCTCGAAGGCGGCCCGCTGCCGGCCCAGGCCCTGGGGATCGCCCTCGACTCCGACCAGGACCACCACGGCCGGCCGGCCGGCGAGCGCCGGCGCCAGCTCGGCCGCGGGATCGGGATGGGCGCCGCGGCCCAGCACCACGTCCAGGAACACCAGGCCCTCGGCGCGGCGGATGGCCTCCAGGCGCAGCGTGTTGTCGATCATGGGATGCGGCCGGCCGCGGGTGAAGCGGTCGTCGCCGTAGTCCACCGCCCTGAACCGCGGATCGTCACCCCAGATCAATGCTGCCTCCGCGCACAGCGTGCCACCGCTGAAGATGCCCTCTACGAGGCCTGTCCAGGCCGGCGCCGGGGGGTCCGGCGGCAGCGCCCCGCCGCCCACCCGCAGCGCCACCGCGGTGAGGTCGACTCCGGTGCCGAGCAGCGCCTTGACCAGCGGCTTGCGCGCGCTCAGGTCGGCCGCCGCCGGCTTGGAGACGACCACGATCAGGTCGGTGTCGGGGTCATCGTCGAGCCGCCGCACGGCCTCCCGCGCCATCCGCCCGCCGACCTCGGGCGAGAGGTCGCGGCCGCCGACCCCGATCGCCTGCGAGACTCCCACGCCCTGGTGCGCGAGCAGGCAGGACAGCTGCTGGATGCCGGTGCCGGACGCGCCCACGATTCCCACCCGGCCCCGGGGCACGGCGTTGCTGAACCCGAAACCCACCCCGTCCAGGATCGCGGTGCCGCAGTCGGGCCCCATCATCAGGAGGCCTCGGCGCAGCGCCTCGTCCTTGAGCCGGATCTCGTCCTCGACGCTCACCTGGTCGGAGAAGCAGAAGACGTTGAGGCCGGCGGCGAGCGCGTCCCAGCAGGCCCACGCCGCGTGCTCGCCGGGCACCGAGACCACGGCCACGTTGGCGCCCGGCAGCGACCGCGCCGCCGTCCGCACCGTGCGCGGGGACGGGGCGTCGCCGGCCCCGGTGACCGGGGCCCTCTCGCTGAGCGCCTGTTCGGCGGCCGCGAGCGCGGCGGCCGGGTCGGCGGCCCGGGCGGCCAGCACGAGGTCGTTGTCGCCGGCCGCCTCCAGCTCCGCCGACCAGAGCCCGGTCTCGCGCAGGAGGTCGCGGTTGAGCGGGGTTGCCATCGCCGCCATCGCGGCCTCCACGCCGGGCACCGAGGCCATGCGCGCCGAGGCCACCATGAGCACGATCGAGTCGTGGTACTGGCGGGGCCGGACCTCGACCCGGAGGGTGCTCGCGCCGGGCATGGGGAGCGAATGTAGCATCGGCGTTCGGTGGTCGAGGACCTGCGTCTGGAAGGCCGGGTGGTGGCGATCACCGGGGGCGCCATGGGCATCGGGCTGGCCACCGTGCAGCGGGCCGCCGAGCTGGGTGCGCGGGTGGCAGTGCTCGACCTCGAGCCGGGCCCCGGCGACCACTTCTTCGCCGCCTGCGACGTCAGCGACCGCGCCGCCGTCGGGCTCGCCTTTGCCGCGATCAGGCGTGAGCTGGGCCCCGTTGCCGTGCTCGTCAACAACGCCGGCATCGCCCCCACCGCGGCGCCCTTCGAAGACCTCGCGCCTGAAGCCTGGCGGAAGACGCTGGCGGTCAACCTGGACGGGGTCTTTCACTGCACCCAGGCGGCGCTGCCGCAGCTCCGCGAGACCGGCCGCGGGGGCGCCATCGTCAACGTCGCGTCGATCGCGGGCAAACTGCGCTCACTCGGCTCGACGGTCGCCTACTCGGCGTCCAAAGGCGGCGTGATCGCCTTCACGCGCCACCTGGCCGCGCTGCTGGCGCCCGAGGGCATCCGCGTCAACTGCGTCTGCCCGGGCGCCGTCGAGGGCGCCATCAACGACCGCAACCTGGCCGACCCCGAGCGCCGCACCAGCGCGCTGGCGGGGGTACCGATCCGGCGCATGGCGTCACCCGAGGAGATCGCCGCGGTGATCTGCTTCCTGGCCTCGGACGCGGCGTCCTACGTGATCGGTGCCGCGGTCGACGTCAACGGCGGCCTGCTCTAACCGCTAAGGGGGCGGGCAACCTTGCTCGGGCGGGACTGGCGAGCCGCCGACATACTGGCCGGTGAAGACAGGGCCGCCCGCGGCCGGGCTGAGGCGCACAACGTAGGAGTCGGCCCCGCTCACGCAATGCAGGCGGTAGAGCGCCGTCAGGTTTCGGCTGCGCGGCGTCACGCCGGCGGCCGCGTCGGCGGCCGCGACCGCGGCGGCTACCGCCACCTGCTCGGCGGCGGCATCCGGGGGTGAGCTGAGGTCCAGGACGGCGTCACCCGCTGCCGGGGTGAGGTAGACGCTGTTCTCGGTGCCGCACAAAGGTCTGCCCCCCGGCCCGGTCCGAATCACTGTCCGCTAGTCCGGCCAGACCGCTTCCCGGTGCTGCTGGGCGGCGACGTGGTCGCGATCGCGACCGGGGGCCGAGACGTGCAGGTGCTGACGCCGGTTCCAGGGGTGACCGGCGCGACCCAGATCGCGGCCGGGGACAGCTTCGACCTCGCGATCACCTCGGCCGGCAATGTTTGGGCATGGGGCAATAACCAGTCGGGCGCTTTGGGACGCGGCAACGTCCCGCCCTGCAGCACCTGCGGGGACCCGCAGCCCCCGGGCCTGGTGCTCTCCGACACCCTCACCGGTCCCCTGACAGGAATCGATCCCGGGACCGACGTCACGGTCTCCGCCAAGGCGATCGCGCGCCTGGCCTCCGGCCAGCAGTTCTCGCTGGCCGGCACCTCCGCCGGCACCGTCGTCGGCTGGGGGGCGGACAACCGCGGCCAGCTCGGCGACAACAACAACCAGGGGAGAAACACGCCGGTTACCGCCATCGGCCTCACGCGGGTGGTCGCCGTGGCCGCGGGCCTGGCGCACTCGCTCGCGCTCACCGAGCAAGGCACCGTCTACGCGTGGGGCTACAACGGCCTCGGCAACCTAGTCCTGGGCGACACCAGAGACCGCTTCGTACCGACCCCGGTCCCCGGGCTGCCCCCGATCGTGGCCATCGCGGCCGGAGCCGACCATTGGCTGGCGCTGGACTCCACGGGCCAGGTGTGGGCCTGGGGTTTCAACGCGGACGGCGAGCTCGGCGATGGCACCACCGTCGATCGCCTGACGCCCGAGGCCGGTGCCCAATCTCTTCGCGGTGCAGATCGGCGGCGGGCTGAACTACTCGATCTCCATCGACATGGTCAACCGGGTCTGGACCTGGGGGAACAACAGCTCCGGCCAGCTGGGGGTGGGGAACACCACCCCAGCCTGGTCCCCGAGCAGGTCCCAGGGCTGCCGGGCATCGCGCAAATCGCCGCCGGCATCCGCCAGGCGTACGCGCTCGACTTCCAGGGCCACATCTACGCGTGGGGCTCCGGCCAGTCCGGGGAGCTCGGCAACGGCCAGTCGGGCCTTACCGCGATGCTCACCAGCGATCACGACTTCGCGGCAGTGGCGGAGATCCTGCCAGCCGACCCGGCCTCGGCCCGAGCCACCGCCTACAACCTGTTCAGGGGTGTTGGCAGCTCAACCGGGGTGCCCCGGGTCGAGCGTGCCGGCGCCGCCGGGGTCTCGACCGCCCTACTGCTCATGGGCGTGGATGCCGGTCCCGTGCAGGCGACCGTGACATATCTGGACGGCATCGGCACGGCAATCAAGTCGGTGACGCTCACCGTGCCGCCGAAGGGGGTCGCGACCGCCGACCAGAGCGGCGACCTGGCTCCCGGCGCAATCGCGTCCGCCATCGTGGGGGTGGCGGCGGGCGGGCGGGCCGCGGTCCTCGAGGTCGGAACCGGCGCCACCGGTCTGACCTCGGTGTCCCTGCCCTAGAGAGGCGCGGCCGAAAAGCCAGCTCGATCTTTGTCGCCTAGCCCCGCCGCTGCTGTCGCCGACTTCTGCGGTGCTCGCTCACGCATCTATTGATGCGCTCTCTCCGCTCCTCGGCGCCGGCGAGCGCCGCGCCGTGGCGAGACACCAAATCTCGGAGCCGACCTTTCGGCCGCGCCTCTAGCCGGTAGTCAAAGCCTTCAAACGCGCCTCATAGGCGCTGATCTCGGAGCCGTGCCGCAGCGTGAGCGCCACCTCGTCCCAGCCGTTGAGCAGGGACTCGCGGGTGAAGGGGTCGACCGCGAAGGCGGCCTCGAACCCAGGCGCCGCGATCACGCCCCGCTCGAGGTCGACCGTGAGCTCGGTCTCCGGCGCCTCCTCGGCGATCGACATCAGCTGGCGGACGCGGGCAGCGGGCAGCGCCACGGCCAGCACCCCGATCTTGCCGCAGTTGCTCCGGAAGATGTCCGCGAAAGAGGGCGCGATCACCACCCGGTAGCCCGCGTCCTCGAGCGCCCAGGGAGCGTGCTCGCGCGAGGACCCGCACCCGAAGTTGGCGCCCGTCACCAGCACCGAGGCGCCGCGGTGCTGGGGCCGGTCGAGCACGAAGTCGGGCTCGTCGCGCCGCCAGTCGTGGAACAGGAAAGGCCCGAACCCCGAGCGCTCGATCCGCCTCAGGAACTGCTTGGGGATGATCTGGTCGGTGTCCACGTTGTCGCGGTCGAGCGGCGCCATCCGCCCGCGGTGCAGGCGCAACGCCCTCATGAGACGAGCTCCCGGACGTCGACCAGGTGCCCCGCCACCGCGGCCGCCGCCGCCATCGGCGGCGAGAGCAGGTGCGTGCGCCCGCCCGACCCCTGGCGCCCCTCGAAGTTGCGGTTGGAGGTCGAGGCACAGCGTTCGCCGGGGGCCAGGATGTCGTTGTTCATGCCCAGGCACATCGAGCAGCCGGCGTCCCGCCACTCGAAGCCCGCGGCCGTGAAGACGCGGTCCAGGCCCTCGGCTTCGGCAGCCAGCTTGACCGCCGCCGACCCCGGCACCACCATCGCCCGCACCCGGGGGTGCACGCGCTTGCCCTCGACCACCGCGGCCGCCAGGCGCAGGTCCTCGAGCCGGGCGTTGGTGCAGGAGCCGATGAACCGCTCGGCGGTCTCGTCTGCCGGCTCCGGCACCCGTCCCGAGATGGGGGCCGCCTGCCCCGGGTTGGTGCCCAGGTGACGTAGGGCTCGAGGGTGGTGGCGTCGAGCGCTATCGCGGCTCCGCACTCCGCCCCGGGGTCGCTGGGCAGCGCCCGCCAGCGGTCGAGCGCGGCCTCCCACTCCGCGCCCGAGGGCGCGCTCGGGCGGCCTTCCAGGAACGCGAAGGTGATGTCGTCGGGCGCCACCATCCCGACCCGCGCGCCCCACTCGATCGACATGTTGCAGACTGTCATCCGGCCCTCCATCGAGAGCGCGCGAATGGCGGCGCCGCGGTACTCGACCGCGCTCCCGCTGCCGGCCGCGATCCCGACCCGCGCGATCAGGCCCAGCACCAGGTCCTTGGCGGTGACCCCCAGCGGCAGCGCCCCCTCCACGTCCACGGCCATGTCCTGCGGGCGGCGCTGCCAGAGGCACTGCGTGGAGAGCACGTGCTCGACCTCGCTGCTGCCGATGCCGAAGGCGAGGTCCCCGAAGGCGCCGTGGGTGGAGGTGTGGGAGTCGCCACAGACGATCGTCTTGCCGGGATGCGTGAGGCCGAGCTCGGGCCCGATCACGTGGACGATGCCCTGCCGCCGCGAGCCCAGCCCGTAGAGCTTGACGCCCGCCCACTCGCAGTTGGCCTTGAGCGCGTCCATCTGCCGGCGGGAGATCTCGTCGGCCGCTTCATAGCCGCCCCGGGTCGGGTTGTTGTGGTCGACGGTGGCGATCGTGAGGTCGGGCCGGCGCACGCGGCGGCCGTTCAGGCGCATCGACTCGAAAGCCTGCGGCGAGGTCACCTCGTGCACGAGGTGAAGGTCGATGTAGAGCAGGTCGGGCTCGCCAGGCGAAGAGCGGACCACGTGCTGGTCCCAGATCTTGCCCGCCATGGTGCTGGGCATCGGCGGCCTAATGTACCCCGGCCGCCGGATGCCGGGTTGGGGCCCGCTCACCGGGTTGAGCGCGCCGGTTTGTGGGCGCTGCACTATGAGTCGGGCTAGACTGCGGCCTAAGCTGCTGCGGTCGTGACGCGCAGCCTGCTTTCCGTACGGCTTGCCCTCTCCCTTATCGAGCTCTTCAGAGCGGGGCCGCGCGCACCCAAGTAAGAGAACCACCCTCTTCGCGACGCGAGCCCCCGCAAGCAAATGCGGGGGCTCCGTTTTTTTAGAGACAGAAGTGATCGAAACCAGACCCGAGACAGCAGTCATGACCGGTGCGGACATGGTCCTCACCGCCCTCGAGCGGGAGGGCGTGGACGTCGTGTTCGGCTACCCGGGCGGCGCCAACCTGCCCATCTACCAGCGCCTGCCCGGCCATCCCGCCATCCGCCACGTGCTGGTCCGCCACGAGCAGGGCGCCGCCCACATGGCCGACGGCTACGCGCGGGCCACCGGCAAGCCGGGCGTGGTCTTCGCGACCAGCGGGCCGGGCGCCCTCAACCTGGTCACCGGGCTCGCCACCGCCTTCATGGACTCGGTGCCGATGGTGGCCATCACCGGCCAGGTCAACACCTCGGTGGTGGGCCGCGACGCCTTCCAGGAGTCGGACGTGATCGGGTGCACCCTGCCGGTGACCAAGCACAACTACCTGGTGACCCGGGTCGAGGACCTGGCGGGCGTGATCCGCAAGGCCTTCCACCTGGCGGTGACCGGACGCCCGGGGCCGGTGCTGGTCGACGTCTGCAAGGACGTCCAGCAGGCGACCGGGGTCTTCGATTACCCGGAGACGCTGGACATGCCCGGCTACCGGCCGGCACTGGAGGCCGACCTCTCCGCGATCGAGCTGGCCGCCCGCAAACTGGCGGAGGCCGAGCGGCCGGTGATCCTGGCCGGCCATGGCGTGATCCTCAGCCACGCCGAGCAGGAGCTGCTGGAGCTGGCCGAGCGGACCGGGATCCCGGTCGGCACCACCCTGCTCGGGATCGGTGCCTTTCCCACCGAGCACCCGCTGTCGCTGCACATGACCGGCTTCATGGGCACCGGCTGGTGCCTGCGCGCGGTCCAGAACGCCGACCTCCTGATGATGGTCGGGATGCGGGTCGACGACCGCGTCACCGCCAAGCTCGACGAGTGGGCGCCCCGCGCCAACACCTTCATCCACGTCGACATCGACCAGTCCGAGATGGGCAAGAACATCCGCCCCCACATCGAGCTGGTCGCCGACGCCAAGCGGGCGCTGACCGCGCTGCTGCCGCTGACCCAGCCGCCCCCCGCTTCCCGCCGGCCCTGGCTGACCCAGATCGACGCCTGGCGGGAGGAGCACCCGCTCCGCTACCGGCGCTCGAACGGGCACCTGCAGCCCCAGGACGTGCTCATCGAGATGTACCGGCGCTGCCGCTCAGAGGCGATCGTGGTCGCCGACGTCGGCCAGAACCAGATCTGGGCCGCGCTCTGGTGGAAATACGCGCGCAACGGGCTGTTCATCAACTCGGGCGGGGCGGGGACCATGGGCTTTGCGCTGCCGGCGGCGCTGGGCGCCAAGGTCGGGCGGCCCGACAAGGCGGTCTGGTGCGTGGCCGGCGAGGGCGGCTTCTTGATGACCGCGCAGGAGATGTCGGTGGCGGTCGAGCAGAGCCTCGACGTCAAGGTCGTGCTGCTCAACAACTTCTCGCTGGGCATGGTCCGCCAGTTCCAGGACGACTTCTACGGCGGCATCCGCTCCCAGGTCGACCTGACCGTGATGCCCGACTTCCTGAAGCTGGCCGACGCCTACGGGTGGAAGGCCGCCCGCGTCGAGAAGCCCGAGGACATCGCCGCCGCCTTCGACGCGGCCGAGCGGACGCCGGGCCCCTTCCTGATCGACTTCCGGATCGACCCCGAGGCCAACGTCTACCCGATCGTGCCCCTGGGCAAGGGCCTGGACCACTTCCAGGAAGAGCCCTATGACATCTGAGGTGGCCGCCATCTCACAGCGGGGCAGGGTCAGGGTCTTGAGCCTAGTGGTCGAGGACCACCCCGGCGTGCTGGAGCGGGTGGCCAGCCAGGTCCGGCGCCGCGGCTTCAACATCCAGTCGCTGACGGTGGGACCGGTGGCCCCTGGCAAGTCGCGGATGACGGTGACCGTGGACGCCGGCCACGCCGAGGTCGACCAGGTCGCCAAGCAGGTGGACAAGCTGGTCGAGGTGATCGAGGTCACCGACATCACCGACCACCCGATCATCAGCCGCGAGCTGATCGTGGCCCGGGTCACCGTGGCCGCCGACGCTCGCGACGCCTTCGCGACCCTCGTCTCCCGCTACGGCGGCCAGGTGATCGACGCCACCGGCGAGAACCTGGTCGTCGAGCTCTCGGCGGCGCCGGAGCGGGTTGAAGGTTTCCTGGCGCTCCTGCAACCCTATGGGCTCGCCGAGCTGGCCCGTTCGGGGCCGGTCGCCATGCTCAGAAGCACCAACGGGAGCGCCTCACGATGAAGATGCACTACGACGCCGACTGCCCGCCGCGCCTCGGCGAGAAGGTGGCCGTGCTCGGCTACGGCAGCCAGGGCCACGCCCACTCGCTCAACCTCCAGGACTCCGGCGAGGACGTCCGGGTCGGGCTCTACCCCGGCTCCAGGTCCCGGGCCAAGGCCGAGACGGCCGGGCTCAAGGTCATGGACGTGGCCGAGGCCGTCAAGGACGCCGACGTGGTCATGCTGCTCACGCCCGATGTCGGCCAGCAGAAGCTCTACCGAGAGGCGATCGAGCCCAACCTGCGGCCGGGCATGATGCTGATGTTCGCGCACGGCTTCGCGATCCACTACGGCACCGTGCAGCCGCCCAAGGACGTCGACGTCACCATGGTCGCGCCCAAAGGCCCCGGCCACCTGGTGCGCAGCACCTATGCCGAGGGCAACGGCACGCCGGCCTTGGTCGCCATCCATCAGGACTCCACCGGCCGCGCCCGCGAGCGCACCCTCGCCTACGCCAAGGGCATCGGCGCCGGCCGCGCCGGGATCCTGGAGACGACCTTCAAGGAGGAGACCGAGACCGACCTCTTCGGCGAGCAGGCGGTCCTCTGCGGGGGCGTCTCGAAGCTGATCCAGACCGGGTTCGAGACGCTGGTCGAGGCCGGCTACCAGCCGGAGCTGGCGTACTTCGAAGTCCTCCACGAGATGAAGCTGATCGTCGACCTCATGTACCGCGGCGGCCTGGCCTTCATGCGCTACAGCGTGTCCGACACCGCCGAGTACGGGGACTACGTCTCCGGGCCCCGCATCATCGACGAGCACGTGCGCCAGAACATGCGCGCGGTCCTCAAGGAGATCCAGGACGGCACCTTTGCCGAGAAGTGGATCGACGAGAACAACAGCGGCGGCCGGGCCAGGTTCCTGGAGCTGCGCAAGCAGAACGCCGAGCACCAGATCGAGACCGTGGGCGAGCAGCTGCGCGGGATGATGCCCTGGCTGGAGCCGGCGGAGAAGAACTGACCGCTTGCGCGTAGGTTTCCAGGGCGAGCCGGGAGCCTACTCCGAGGAGGCGGCCTCACTCCTCTTCCCGGGTGCCGAGACCGTCGGCCTGCCGTCGTTCCGACTGGCCTTCGAAGCGCTCGCCGGCTGCGCCGTCGACAGCTGCGTGCTGCCGGTCGAGAACTCGCTGGGCGGGATCGTGCAGGAGGTCAACGACCTGCTCTGGGAG